>Ga0102878_1000919_pt1 | contig 11644 bp, 11 predicted proteins | sample Colrivmet1548A02_FD_78447 | JGI IMG/M metagenome (GOLD analysis project Ga0102878, IMG submission 78447) | Estuarine microbial communities from the Columbia River estuary - metaG 1548A-02 | ecosystem: Environmental > Aquatic > Marine > Intertidal zone > Estuary | place: USA: Columbia River...
CGGCCCATGGCCTGCTGCTGGGCGACCAGGCGGCGGCGCACGGGGACAAGCGAGGATACGGCGCTCACGACACGGCTGACGTCCATGCTTCGAATGGCGTCTTCGACGTCTTCGCCGTTGAGGATGGCCCGGTTCCGTCCCTGCGCGTCGCGCGCGAATCCGAGGTGGATTTGGTCGAGGGCAGCGTTGATGGCGACGGCATTGATTCCGTCGGGAGAGGCCCACGAATTGCGAATCGCGAACAGGGCGACCATGCGGTACATGGCTCCGGTGTCAATATACAGGTACCCGAGGGCAGATGCGAGGCGCTTGGCGAGCGTAGACTTGCCGGTCGAGGCATAGCCGTCCACGGCGATGCGGAGGGTCTTCATAGGTTCCGAGTGTAGGAAAATTGCGTGAATCGGCCCGCAACGTGGTAGACGGCCTGGGACCACTGAAACTGGCTCTTTCCGGCTTTGAGACCAAAACCAAAACTTAGGCCCGCGTTGGTGCGTCGGGTGGGCAGCTGCATTTCGAGCTGGCGCCGAAAATCGTAGCCGATTTGAAGGCGGAGGCGTCCGCCCAACTCTGCCTCCACGGCGGTAGCCAAGTGCCTGAGAGCGAGGTTGGTGAAGGATGGCGAGTCGTAGGTAACCGCACCCGTCAACGGGTCGCGCACTTCGCGAAGGGGTTCGTATCCGGCCAAATTCCAGCGCTGCAGGTCGCGGGCGGCAATGTGGATGCGAAAGGGCGCGTAGCGGAATTTACGGCTGATCGCCGCATGCACGGCGGTGGGCAAGGCTTCGGGCGTGGAGCCCAGGGGGTCAAGGCTGAGTCCCGCGTGCTGAAGGATGAGTGCCGCGTGAAAGCGTCCGCTATCGCCCACATAGGTCGCACCGATGTCGGTACTCAGTGCCTGAGCCACAAAGTTCGAGGCAGTTTGAAGGGTCCAGCGCGCCGTGGCACCGACGAGGATTTGCCGGTCGCCCTTGAGTTCGAGCGCCCGTGCGACGGTTGCGCGCGGCCGCGATTCCTGAAACCGAAATTCGCCGACGACTCCGCCCAGTTCGTTGGTTTCGGGCATGCGGCCTGAGTTGAGGTAGTCGACTCCGACGGCCCAGTGCCATTTTTTGGCGGAACCGGCCGCACTCATATGCCCCAAACGCAGTCCACTGGGCAACGAGCCGGTGCTGAGTACGGCCTGACGCCGATCTAGGCCTGCGGCGAGGGATGGATTAAAGGTGGATGCTCCGGCATCAGAAGGATAAGCCCATGCGGCTCCGGCCAACGCCGTCCAGCGTGCGGGGCCCGCCGTGTTCATCGAAAACCATGCGAGGTTTTGCGCCACACCCATCAAGGGAGCCGCCAGGACCACGAGCAACAGGCCTCTTCTCACCCTAGCAAGTTACGCTTTGGCCGGAATTGCCGTGTCGGTAGCCGTGGCTGCAGGTTTGCGCACACTCAGGACTTTGGCGTTCTTCACCTTCTTGTCGGTTACGGCGTACTCAAGTACCTCGCGCATCGTTTTGACGTAGCGCACCTCGAGCCCTTTGAGGTAAACCTCGGGTATCTCGCGGACGTCGCGTTCGTTGTCGGCGCAGAGCAGCACCGTTTTGATTCCGGCCCGCTTGGCGGCGAGGAGTTTCTCACGGATTCCGCCCACCGGAAGCACCTTGCCGCGCAGCGTGATTTCGCCACTCAGAGCCAGAGCGTTGCGCACACGGCGCTGCGTGTATAGTGAGGTCAGGGCGGTCAGGAGCGCGATTCCGGCCGAAGGACCGTCCTTGGGCACTGCGCCCTCAGGCACGTGAAGGTGAATGTCGTACTGGCTGAAGTGCTCGGGTTCCAGACCGAATTCCGCCGCATTGGCCTTGAGAAAGGTCAGCGCCAGGGTGGCGGACTCCTTCATGACGTCGCCGAGGTTTCCGGTGATGCTCATGCGGCCCGAACCTGGGGCAATTGTGGATTCGAGGTACAAAATGTCGCCGCCCACTGGGGTCCAGGCGAGGCCCGTGGCCACACCCGCCACGCCTTCGTTGGCGTAGTCGTCTTTGCGGAAGCGCGCCACGCCCATGATCTCAGTCAGGTCCGCGGCGGTCGGCTTGGACGGAAAGTCCTTGCCCTCGGCACGCGCCAACGCGGCCTTTCGGGCGAGCTTGGCAAGCTGCTGGTCGAGTCGGCGTACGCCTGATTCACGGGTGTAGCCCTCGATCAGGGCCGACGCTGTGGCGGCCTCGAGCTTGATCGCCTTGGGCTCAAGTCCGTGCTCGCGCAGCTGCTTGGGCATCAAGTGGTTTTGTGCAATCTTGACCTTCTCTTCGCGGGTGTACCCGGTGACCTCGATGAGTTCCATTCGGTCGCGAAGGGCATGCTGGATTCCGCCCAAGTTGTTTGCCGTAGCAATAAACAAAACCTTGGACAGGTCGTAGCCCATCTCGAGAAAGTGGTCGTGAAACGCGTGGTTCTGCTCGGGATCCAGGACTTCAAGAAGGGCACTCGAGGGATCGCCTTGAACGCCCATGCCGAGCTTGTCGATTTCATCGAGCACCAGCACTGGGTTGGACGCGCCCGCCTTTTTGATTTGCTGCAGAATGCGGCCTGGCATGGCTCCGATGTAGGTTTTGCGGTGGCCTCGGATTTCGGCCTCGTCGCGCATTCCGCCCAGCGACATGCGCACGTAGGGGCGGCCAAGTGCCTCAGCCACAGAGCGTCCAAGTGATGTCTTGCCCACCCCCGGAGGCCCGTAGAGGCACAAAATCGGACTCTTGAGGTCACCCTTAAGCGCAAGCACGGCAAGGTGTTCGAGGATGCGCTCCTTGACTTTTTCAAGTCCAAAGTGGTCGCGGTCAAGGATTTTACGCGCCTTTTTGAGGTCGTGGCGGTCTTTGACCACGTGGTTCCACGGCAGGTCGAGCATGAGCTCGAGGTAGTTGCGCTGGATTCCGAAGTCCGGAACCTGTGGATTCATACGCTGCAGGCGTGCGAGCTCCTTTTCAAACTGCTGGGCTGCTTCAGCCGACCAGTTCTTTTCGGCGGCACGCTGACGAAATGCCTCGAATTCGGCTTCAAAACTGTTTCCGCCCAATTCCTCTTGAATGGTGCGCATCTGCTGCTGCAGAAAGTACTCGCGCTGCTGCTGGTCAAACTCGACGCGCACCTTGTTGGCGATGTCGTTTTTGACCTCGAGTAAGTGCTTCTCTTGGCTCAAGTGCTTGAGCACCTGCTGGGCGCGCTTCTTCAGGTCGTCCTCTTCGAGCAAAAGCTGCTTTGCTTCGACCTCGAGGTTGGTGTTGCTCGCAATAAAATGCAGCAAAAACGTGTCGGACTCGATGTTTTTGACCGCAATCTGGGCCTCGGTCGGAATATTGGGGCTCTCTTGAATGATCTCGAGCGAAAGCTCGCGAATCGTCGACATAAGGGCCGTGAATTCGGTATCGCCCTCGGCCGGAACCGACTCGTCCAAGTACTCCACCCGCGCGCGGTGGTAGGGCTCGTCGGTCAGGAGCTCAAGAATGCGAAAGCGGCGCTTGCCCTGCAAAATGGCGGTAATGTTGCCGTCCGGCATGCGAAAGGACTTGACCATTTGCACCAAGGTTCCGACCGTATGCAGGTCGTCAGCCGTCGGCGTTTCGGTATCAGCGTTGCGTTGGGCCACAACCCCAAAGAGCTTTTTGCCCTTTTGGGACTCCTGGATCAGGCGAATGGACTTGTCGCGCCCGGCGGTAATCGGGCTGACCACCCCCGGAAACTGCACGGTGTTGCGCAGCGGCAGCAGGGCCAATTCAGGAGCGAGATCAGCCTCGGGAACCGAGTTGTCCTCTTCGTTGGTAATGAGCGGAATAAGGTCCGTGTCCTCAGACAGGAGTGAAAAGCGGGTTACTTCCATGGGCCGACTATTGGGCAATGGCCGTGCCACCGCGAAGGTGTGCCGTTTGCGCAAAAATTTCGGACAAAATGTCGGTCGTGGCAGCATCCAATGGCCGGCCGCGGCGTGCGAGCACCCGCTCGGTAGTTGCTAAAACCTTGTCGAGGCGGTACTCCGTCATTCCCTGGGGACCACCCCACGAGAAGTCCGGAATAAAGTTTCGAGGAAAGCCCGCGCCAAAAATGTTGCACGCGACACCCACCACCGTACCGGTGTTGAACATGGTGTTGATTCCAGCCTTGCTGTGGTCGCCCATTACCAATCCGCAAAACTGCAGGCCGGTGGGTTCAAAACGACCGCTGGGGTAGCTCCAGAGCTTGACCTCGCTGTAGTCGTTCTTAAGGTTGGAGTTGTTGGTGTCCGCCCCCAAGTTGCACCACTCGCCCAGGACGGCGTTGCCCAAAAAGCCATCGTGGCCCTTGTTACTGTTGCCCCACAGGACGGCGTTGTTTACCTCACCACCGACTTTGCTTCCGGGACCGATGGTCGTCGCTCCGTAGATTTTGGACCCGAGCTTGAGCTGCGAACCTTCGCCCAGCGCGAGTGCGCCGCGCACGAGACTACCCTCCATGATTTCGCTGCCCGCAGCAAGGTAGATGGCCCCGGTCCGACTGTTGAGCACACTGGCCTCGGCAACCGCGCCTTCTTCGGCAAAAATTCGGTCGCCAATCAGGGTGTTGGTGCCGCTAAGCGGAGCCGAGCTGCGCCCTCGCGTCAGAAGGTCAAAATCGGCCTCAAGGACCTCGGAATTGGCCGAAAACAGATCAAATGGGCGGCGCATCAGGAGTACTGAATCGGCAAACACCACATTTTCAGCGGCATCGGCCCCGTGGCTCGCCAACCATTCGCCCTTGGCGTCGACAAGCTGCTGGCCGGAGCGAAGCGACGCGACGGCATCTACCAGGGCGTTGGTGGCAACCAGACACCCGCGCACGTGGCGCACGGCGTCGCCTTCGGGCTGACTCAGATCAAAACTACCGGCCAGGTAGGCGGCCGAATGGTACGAAAACGTTGAACCCGGGCTGCGCAGCGACCATTTTTCGCGAAGGGTAGTTACACCAACGCGCAGGTCGGCCACAGGCCGGGTCCAAGAAAGGGGCTTGAGCGTCTCGCGCTCGCCGCGGTCGTGGAAGATGTAGTGCATCCCCACGAAGGTAGCGGCTTACTTCGAGAATTTCGCGTAGCGGTTGCGGAACTTGTCCACACGACCCGCTGTATCGAGAAGCTTTTGCTTGCCCGTGTAAAATGGGTGCGAGTAGCTCGACACTTCCATCTTTACAAGTGGGTAGGCCACACCGTCAACCTCGAGGGTCTCTTTGGCATTGGCGCAGCTGCGGATCAAGGTAATGTCACCGGTGCCCATGTCTTTAAAAGCACACACACGGTAGTTGGTAGGGTGGAGGTTGTCTTTCATCGCTTCGTTATTTTAGATCGAGGTTTGGCCCGATCCCCATTTTTTGCGGACGGCAAATGTACGAAATACTTTTGACCGGAGTTTTTTTTGAATCGCAAATTTCGCGCTCGGATTCCGAACTGCAAAACTACGCCCCCGGTACGACCTTTGCAGCCAGCACAACCACCATGTTGACAAAGCCACTCAGGCCACTCGCCACCGCATTCATCCTCGCCCTGCTCGCCCTCGCGTCGTGCCGGCCCGAGTACCGGTTTGCGCCCGAACCGGTGACCCTCGTGCGCAGCCAGGACACCGTCTACCTCGACACCGTGTTTGCCACGGTCGGTAGCTCTACGCGAAGCGTCCGCCTTGTCAACCCCAGCGCCTACGACATCAACCTCAGCCGCCTTAGCCTGGGCCGCGGAACCGAGTCCCCCTTTCGCTTCAACGCCAACGGCCAGCCGGGGCCCGAGCTCGAAAACGTGGTGATTCCGGCCCGCGACAGCATCTGGATTTTTATCGAAACCACTGCGCCCCGCGGCGACGGTGAAATGCTTTGGGAGGACTCCCTGCGCGTCGAACAAGGCAGCTTTGCCCAAAACATTTACCTCGTGGCGCTCGCCTGGGACGCGCACTTCCACTACCCCAACCGCGTCCTGACGATTCCGCAGCCCGAACCCTACCCCGACATCCTCATTCCCTACGTGATTTTGGGCGCCAACGAAGTCTGGAGCGACGACAAGCCGCACGTCGTCTACGGCTACGCGGTGGTGGACAGCGGGGCCACCCTTGATATTTTGGCCGGCGCGCAGGTTCACTTTCACAGCGGCTCTGGCCTTTGGGTGACTTCGGGCGGAACCCTCCGGGTCGACGCCGCCGGGGCCGGATCCTACGACGAACCGGCAGTGCTTCAGGGCGACCGACTCGAACCCTTTTACCGCAACATCGCCGGCCAGTGGGGTGGCGTTCTGGGCGGAATCTTCGTGCAGCGCGGCGCCCGGGCCGACATTCGCAACGCGTGGATCCGCAACGGAACCCTCGGGATTCGCTGCGACAGCGTGGCCAACGGCGAGCCCCACAACCTTTTGGTGCGCAACAGCCGAATTACCGACTTCAGCCGTGCCGCCATCTACAGCGGATTTGGCCGCATCCGACTCGAAAACACCGTTGTGGCCAACTCCGGCCTCTACAACCTCTACACTTTGGGTGGCCGCATTGAGGCGGATCACTGCACGTTTGCCAACTCCTTTCCCGGGCCCCGCGCCACACCGTCCATTGGACTCTTCAACCGCTACGACGACGGAACCGGCACCTTTCGCTACCGCGCCCTACTGCAGGCCGACCTTCGCAACTGCATCGTGGACGGAAGCCAAGAGTCCGAAGTCGGCTTCGGATACGGACCCCAAGCCGCATTCAACTACCGCTTTGAAGGATCTCTGCTCAAACTGAACCGCTTCCCCGATCCCGCCCTCTACGACGTCAATGACCCCGCGCGCTTTGAGGGCTGCGTGTTCAACCTCAATCCGCAGTTCGAGGCATCGAGCACGTTTGACTACCGACTCAAATTGGGCTCGCCTGCCCTCGGAATCGGCTGGCCCAACGCCACCAATGCCGTTTCGGTTGACGCCCTAGGACAGCTGCGACCAAGTCCGGCTGACGCAGGCGCCCTAGAAACGCTGTAAACGGCTGTTTTCAAAAGGATTGCTAACTTTGCGCCATGAGCCAGCGCGCCCGCATCCTCGACCTTTTGAAAAGGCATAAAAATTCCCTTGAACGGGATTTTTATGTGGATTACTTGGGGCTTTTTGGATCCGTAGCGCGCGAAGAAGATGGCATATCGAGCGACGTAGACCTACTGGTTTCTTTTTCGCGGCCCGTTGGTGTGGAATTCTTAGAGTTGGGACACCACCTCGAACAACTTCTCGGCCGTAAAGTAGACCTGGTATCGTTGGGCGGCATTGCCCCAAAGTACTTGGAAGCCATTCAAGACGACCTTATTGATGTCCAAGCGAGCGCCCCGTCTCTTGCTTGAAGACATGGTTCTCGCGTCCCAAAAAATCACCACCTACACCAAAGAACAAACGTTTGAATCGTTTGTGGGAAACGCTTTGGTCGTGGACGCCGTGGTGCGAAACTTTGAAATTTTAGGTGAAGCCGCCTCGAAAATGCCGCACGCTTTTACTGCAAAGCACTCTCAAATTCCGTGGCGGCTCATCAAGGACTACCGAAACCGGTTAATTCACGAATACTTCGGCATCAACCCGCGCATTATTTGGGAGCTACGATGCAGAGAGATTCCAAAATTGACGGTATTACTTGAGATCCTACTTGCCCAAACCCACTAAAAACGACGGCGTATCCACACCGTCAGCGTAATCCCAGAGGGCAGGGAACTGGCTTTGGCCAAAGGGCGTCCGCCCGCGACCCACCACGGTTTGAAGTTGGTCGGATTGGGCGTCCAACCAGGATTCCGCGGCAGCTGTACTGTCGTGCCAGGTGGTGTGGACCACCGAAAGGGGCGGCTTCAGCGTCTCGTGCTCGCGCAGCACCACCCAGTTGTTTTCGAGAAAGGGTTCGCGGTTGAGCATAAACAGGGCGCGGTGGTAGTCGTAGTTCGACCCGTAGCGGGCGTGCTCGGCGATTCGGCTCCACTTCATCCACGAGGCAAAGAGGCGCTGCACGTCGAATCCGCGCTCGAGGGCGAGGTGGGTAACGCTGCGGCATCCGCGGCCGAAGTAACGAAAGAGGTCGTCTGAAAGGGCATCTAGCTCGGTGTCGGTAGCGTCGGCCGGAACCACCGCTGCCGAAGTCCGCGCCCCGCGCAAAATGCGCGGAACCGTGGCGAAGTACTGGTCAAAATGAGCGACGGCTTGGTCTCCACCAGTGGCAATTAAGGCCTCAACACCGTTCATCCGATCCACAACCTCGATGTCAGCATCGGAATCGAGCGACTTCAGCCGGCGAAGTACTTCAGTGGTCAAAATGGGGTCGTCGGATGAGGGCTTGAACCGAATCCGGTGGCCCGCAACATAGCCGCACAGCAGATCATGGAGGGCGACCAGCGGAAGGTTCCCCGCGCCCACCATTCCGACGGTCCGCGAAGCGGTTCCGCCCAATGGCCACATCGGAATCCACGCCTCGAGCGACTCGAGCGTCAGTGCGTCGGCCCATGCATTCAGTGCATCCGCGGTGAATTCAGGTGCAAACCACGGATTTCGTGCCGAAGCCCCCGCTAAAAGTTGGGGGTCCGCGGACAAACTGCGCAGCTCCGAACCGAGGCGTTCAAGGACCAAAAAACGAGTGCGGAGCAGGGCAGAATCAAGCATCGGTGCAGAAATAGGGCGTATCTTCGCCACCACAAAAGTACGCTTCGACCATGGCCATTAAGATTACCGACGAGTGCATTAACTGCGGTGCGTGTGAGGCAGAATGCCCCAACAACGCAATCTATGAAGGCGGGATGGAGTGGCGTTTTGCCGACGGAACCAAACTCAACGGAGGACTTGTCAGCAAGAGCGGCATGAAGACCGATTCGGCCACTGCCCAAGAGCCCGTGAGCTTCGACTACTACTACATTGTGACCGACAAGTGCACGGAGTGCGTAGGATTCCACGAAACGCCCCAGTGCGCCGAGGTTTGCCCGGTGGACTGCTGTGTCCCGGACGAAGACCACGTCGAGTCGCGCGAAGAGCTCGAGGCTAAAAAATCCTTCCTGCACCTGGATTGATGCGCCACGTAGCCCTGATTCTGATTGCGCTTGCCGCCGGAACAGGGAATTCGTGGGCCCAATCGCCCGAATTCGATTCACTGGTTGCCGTATCGCGCAACCGAGAGCTCAACGACGCACCGCGCCTGGTGGCACTCGATTCGTTGGCTGCGCGGACGCTTCGGATTCTTCGCGCAAATCCGTCGGCAAAGACGGTTCCGCTGCCTGAGAACGCCCTGCGCACCGAAAGCCCCGACGGCCGCATCGCCGTGGTCACCCTGAACGCCCCACTAAACGACGGGAGCTACGCCTACCGCGGCATCGCAGGTCGCCCTGACGGCGCGAAGGGCATGGTTTGGGTTCCGCTCACCGAAGGGCAGTGGCCTGAAGCCATCGTGTACCGAATTACCTCGGCGCGCTACCGCCGCAAGACCTACTATGTGTCGCTTTGGTTCAAGCCGCACCTCAACGGCGTGCAAGAGAAGGGCATCGAACCAGTGATTCCGACCCGAAGCCGCTTGGTATTTGGCGCCCGCGTGTTTGCGGTGAAAAAGTTCAACGACGAAACCTTTAAAAAAGCACCCGAGCGACTGGTGCTGCGCTACGGCCCGATGGCCACCGCCGCCGTTCGCCCCGAGAAGCCCGGAGTGATCGTGATCGACGAAGTCGCCCCCATCCGCGACGCTCCCAAGGGGCAGTACCGCTACTACGGCCCGACGGCTGTGCAAAATCGACTCATTTTTCGCGACGGAAAATGGCGTTTCGAAACCTTACCCTAACCTAAGCCCCCTAACTTTGCACCCATGAAAAAGCACAACTTTACGGCTGGACCCTGCATTTTGGCTCCCGAAGTTTTTGAAGGCGCCGCAGCCGCGGTTCGCGAATTCGAAGGAATGGGGCTGTCACTGCTCGAAGTCAGCCACCGCGATAAAAAGGTCGTAGCGGTGATGGAAGAGGCACAGCAGCGCGTACTGGAGACGCTTGGACTGGGCGACGACTACGCCGTGCTCTTTCTACAAGGTGGTGCAAGCAGCCAGTTTGCGATGGTTCCGTTTAATCTGTTGACCTTGAACGGACGTGCCGGCTACCTCAATACAGGTACCTGGGCGAGCAAGGCCATCGAGGAGGCCGACAAGCTTGCCCCGGGCCAAGCCCTGGAGCTCGCCTCGAGCAAGGACCGCAACTTCAGCTACATCCCCAAGGGATTTGCGATCCCTAGTGGCTTGGACTACGTCCACTACACCTCGAACAATACCATTTTCGGAACGCAAATGAAGGCCTTCCCCAAGGCGGACAGCCTGATGGTCTGCGACATGTCATCAGACATCTTCAGCCGCCAGCTGGACTACTCGGCCTTTGACCTCATCTACGCTGGAGCCCAGAAAAACCTCGGACCCGCCGGCGCGACGTTGGTGGTCGTGCGCAAGGACATTCTTGGCAAATCCGGTCGGTACATTCCCACGATGTTTGACTACCCCGTGCACATCAAGGGCGAGTCGATGTACAACACTCCGCCCGTTTTTTCGCTGTATGTGAGCCTGCTGACGCTGCGCTGGATGGACGCCCAAGGCGGCCTTTCTGAAATGGAGCGTCGTGCCAACGCCCGCGCCGCCGCACTCTACGGCGAGATTGACCGCAACCCACTTTTTGTCGGAACCGCCGCCACCGAAGACCGGTCGCCAATGAACGCGTGCTTCCTTTTGCACGACGAAGCCACCCACAAAGACGTTTTTGACGGACTCGCTAAAGAGGCGGGTTTGGTCGGACTGGCCGGACACCGCAGCGTGGGGGGCTACCGCGCCTCGATGTATAACGCGCTCGAACAATCGAGTGTCGACGCCCTTGTTGACGTAATGCGTGAGGTTGAACGCCGCGCTTAATCACTTATCTTTTTCACATGATTGTACTCGCCAACGACGGCATCGCAGCCTCAGGACAAGCTAAACTCGAGGCCGCCGGCCATACCGTACTGACGACTAAAGTTGCCCAAGAGCAGCTCGCCGACTTCATCAATGCCGAAAAAGTAGACGTGCTCCTCGTGCGTTCGGCCACCACGGCCCGCGCCGCCCTGATCGACGCATGCCCCGGCCTGAAAATGATCGGACGCGGCGGAGTTGGCATGGACAACATCGACGTAGACTACGCCAAGAGCAAGGGAATCAACGTATTTAACACTCCCGCGGCAAGCTCTGAGAGCGTGGCTGAACTGGTGTTTGCGCACCTCAGCGGCCTCTTGCGATTCTTGCCCGACAGCAACCGCATGATGCCCCTCGAAGGCGAAGCCAAGTTCGACGGACTGAAAAAGGCGTACGGAAAAGGACTCGAACTACGCGGCAAAACCCTGGGAATCATCGGTTTTGGCCGCATCGGCCGCGCCGTAGCCCGCCAAGGCTACGGACTTGGAATGCGTATTGTCGCGCACGACCCCTTTGTGACCGACGGAAGCTTCGAGGTACAGTTCGCCGACGGCCAGAAGCTCAGCACTTCAGCCACGATGCTCAGCATGAGCGAATTGCTTGCTACGTCTGACGCCGTAAGCATTCACATCGCCGGCAAATCCGAAGTCCTTGGAGCGGCCGAGCTAGCCCAGATGAAAAAGGGAGCCTTTTTGGTCAACGCCGCCCGCGGCGGAGTCGTCAAC
>Ga0102878_1000990_pt1 | contig 11120 bp, 6 predicted proteins | sample Colrivmet1548A02_FD_78447 | JGI IMG/M metagenome (GOLD analysis project Ga0102878, IMG submission 78447) | Estuarine microbial communities from the Columbia River estuary - metaG 1548A-02 | ecosystem: Environmental > Aquatic > Marine > Intertidal zone > Estuary | place: USA: Columbia River...
ATCGTTAATGCCTTGCGTTGCGAGCAGTTGGTCAAGCCAAGCCAGCGCATCGGGGCCGCCAGTGCCGTGATCGGCATCAAAAAATGACAGGGCGGACCACCGGTTACGCGCGATAGCGGCGTCGAACGCGGCAGGCGACTGTTGCCCTTGCCGCATGGGCAGCCATACAAAGTAGTTGCCGTAGGCGAATTGGTGTTTTGCAGGGCGGGTCCGCGCGTGACGCACCACACCAAAACCAATGTGCGGCGTTGTGTCGAGGGTGGTCGCGTTTGGTGTCACGCCGTTATGGGGTCGCGGGGGCCGAGGCGAACGTCGCGCGCAGGGCTGAGGCTGCGCGCAGGCCGGATTGAAGCCCGTCCTCGTGGAACCCATAGCCCGTCCAAGCGCCGCAGTAATAAGTGTTTGATTGCCCTTGCATCGCCGCTATTTTGCCCTGCGCCGCGATGGCGGCCAGGTCAAAAATGGGGTGATCGTAGTGATAAGTGCCCAACACGGCACGGGCATCGATGTCAGTGACGGGGTTCAGCGATACCACCACGGGTTGCGTGAACGGCAGGGGTTGCAACTGATTGATCAGGTAGTGCAAGCAGACGCGTGCGTCCTCTTGGTCGCGTTTGGGTGCGCGCTCGTAGTTCCATGCGGACCATGCCTTTCGCGCTGAGGGCAGAACACCCGGGTCCGTATGCAAAACGGCCACATTGGGCTGGAAGCGTATGGCGCCCAAAACAGCCAATTCCTCGGCGGTGGGCGCTGCCAGCATGGCAAGCGCTTGGTCTGGGTGGCAGGCCATGATGACGTGGTCAAAGTGCGCAGTCCCGCTTGCCGTTGTGATGTGAGCGCCGCTGCCGTCGCGCATGATTTGCGTGACCGGGCTACTCAGGCGCGCATCCGGGATGGTTTTGAGGATGGCTTCAACGTATTGCCGTGCCCCGCCCGCGACCGTGAACCATTTGGGGCGATTCACAATTTGTAGCAAACCGTGGTTGTCGCAAAACTGAATCAGCGTGGCGACAGGGAAAGCCAACATCTGCGCCGTTGGGCAACTCCAGATACTGCCCAACATGGGGAGCAGGTACCAGTCGATAAAAGGCTTTGAGAAACCATGCGTGATCAGGAACTCGGACAGCGGCTGGTTTTCTTGTGCGCGCCGCTCTTGCGGCGGTGTGCGGGCAATGGCGGTCGCAATTTTGTTGAAACGCAGGATGTCGCGAAGCATCCGCCAAAAGTCGGGTCGGATGGCGTTACGGGCCTGGCTGAAGACGGCGCCCAGCGTGGTCCCGCTCCACTCCAGTGTCTTGCCGTCCCCGCGGGCATTCGGGACCTTGACCGAAAAAGACATATCGGATGGGGCCAGTGGAATTTTCAGCTCGGCGAAGAGCGCCAGTAGGCCGGGGTAGGTGCGTTCGTTCAGCACCAAAAAGCCGGTGTCGATGCCCCACGTTTGCGTGCCGGTGGCGGTGGGCAGCGTGACGTCGACGGTGTGGGTGTGACCGCCAAAATAGTCGTTGGCCTCAAAGAGCGTGACATGAGCCGTGTCGCGCAGGGCATAAGCGGCTGACAAACCGGAGATGCCTGAGCCGATAACCGCAACGCGGGGACGGCTGCCGGAGAGCGTGTTTTCGTCGCTTTGAGATAAAGTTTTCATGCTGAGGTTGGACAAACGTCCCTTATTCGCTGTGCGTCCACAGGGATATACCCTAGGTTGCGGAAAAAATACTTGCCAAAGTTCAAATTCGGATCAAATACTAACTTGTCTTAGACAAAACTTAATTTTCTTTTCTTTTTTATATCGATCTGAGCTTACTTCCTATGACGTGGATCTACACCATTTCTGACATCGAGCGTGACACCGGGATTGCGAAAGACCGCTTGCGCGTCTGGGAGCGCCGGTACGGCTTTCCGTTACCCCAACGTGATGAGACCCAAGAGCGGGTTTATGACGAAGATCAATTATTGCGCCTGCGACTGATTAAGCGGTTGCTGGATGTGGGCATGCGCGCTGGGCGTGTGGTGCCGATGTCCCTCGACGCGTTGCAGCGTGAGGTTGAAGCGGTCACAACGCCCGTGGTCGCCCGTGTTGCGGCACAAGAGGATCAGGCCTTACTGGCGCATTTGGTGTCGCTTGTGAAGGCGACCAATCGCCGCGCATTGCATCAGACCTTGATGCAAATCATTGCTGAGCGCGGCCTGTCAGACGCCATCGAAGAGGTCATTGCGCCTTTGGGTGCGCAGGTCGGCGAGTTTTGGCTCAGTGGCCAGATGGCCATTTATCAGGAACACCTGTTCACCGCCGTCGTCAAAAGTGTGCTGATTCAGGCGATGGAGCAACAACCGTTACAAGCAAACGGCAAGCCGCCGCGTGTTTTGCTCGCGACGCTGGCGACCGAGCGCCACGAAGTGGGCTTGTTGATGGCGGAGTCGATGTTCGCGCAAGCGGGCTGTGAACGCCTGTCTCTTGGCCCCAGCATGCCGCTGACCGAGATCGTGACGGCGTGTTTGGCGGTTAAGCCGGATATTTTTGCCATCAGTTTTTCCAGCCAAAATGCGCCCAAAGAGGTGCTCAGCCAGTTGCGCCAGTTGCGGGGCATGCTGCCGGCTGAAACCGAAATTTGGGTGGGCGGTAGCGCGGTTGCGCTGCGGCTGGTGCCTGATGCGCAGATCGCGAAGGTTTTTGGCCGTGCGCGGGAACTGCGCGATGCCATTGAAGCCTGGCGAAGCGCCCGTGCCTGAGGGTCTTTAAAGACAAAACCCCCGTTGCGAAGGGTTTCTGTACAGTCACCTTTGAGCGGGGCGACGCCCCCTTAAAATGGTCCTCAAATTTAATCTGTGCAGGAGCTGTGGATGCTTTACCCCGAGTTGTTCAAACAACTGGAAGCGGTGAGATGGGACATGGACAAGGATATTCCTTGGGACACCTTTGACCCCAACGCGCTGTCCGATGAGCAGGCCCAAACCATCAAGATGAACGCCATCACGGAGTGGGCGGCTTTGCCTGCGACTGAGATGTTCTTGCGGGATAACCGCGACGACTCGGATTTCTCGGCGTTCATGTCGATTTGGTTTTTCGAGGAGCAAAAGCATTCGCTCGTGTTGATCGAGTATTTGCGTCGGTTCCGTCCGGACTTGGTGCCATCCGAGGAAGAACTGCATGCGGTGCGCTTCGACTTCGATCCGGCCCCCGCGCTTGAGACCCTGATGCTGCACTTTTGCGGTGAGATTCGCTTGAACCATTGGTACCGACGTGCGGCTCAATGGCACTCTGAGCCCGTGATTAAGCACATTTACACGACATTGAGCCAGGATGAGGCCCGCCACGGCGGGGCCTACCTGCGCTACATGCGCCGTGCGATTGACCGCTTTGGGGATGAGGCACGTGCTGCATTCGCCAAGGTGGGTGTGTTGATGGCCAGCGCCCGTCGCACCGCGCAAGCGTTGCATCCCACCAACTTGCACGTCAACAAGACGCTGTTCCCGAACGACACGGTGCAGAGTCGCATGCCAGAGCCTGGCTGGTTAGAGCATTGGTTAGATGGCCAAATTCGCTTTGATGTGACGTGGGAGTCGAAGGTCGTCGAGCGGATTTTGCACAACCTGAGTCTCTTATTTGGGCAGCCGTTTGACACGGTTCAGGCGCTGAACCGCTATCGCAAGCAGATCACGCCGGTGACGGCCTAAGGCGTTTCAAAGACCGTGTTCCAAAGCGCCAAAATGGCGTCTCTGTAGCCAGCGGCGTCTTCAATCGACACCTGCGTTGGGGTCTCGTCCAGCCGTGCACGGTGCTGAATTTGACGCAGGGAACGATAGGCGTCCATCGCGGCTTCACTGACGTTTGCGCTGATCAAGCCGCATTCCTGAGCGATTCGCAACAATTTGATATTGCCCAAATTAGGGATCAGCGTGGGGTGTTGCGCGCTGTGCGCAAGCAACAGGTACTGCATCACGAACTCGGTGTCCACCATGGCACCTCTGCTGTGCTTGACGTCAAAGCGGTCGGCCGGCACCGGGTGTGCCTCGCGCACACGTTCACGCATCGCGATGATCTCGGCGCGCAGCGCGGCCGTATCGCGTGTGGCAACCATCACGCTCCGGCGAACCGCATCAAATTGTTCCGCGAGCGTGGCCTGTCCCATGACAAAGCGGGCTCGCGTGATGGCTTGGTGCTCCCAGGTCCAGGCGGCGTTGCTGCCGCGTTGGGCTTGGTAGTCCGCATAGGCGGAGAAGCGCGTGACGAGCATGCCTGAGTTGCCGTTGGGTCGCAAGGCCGTGTCGATCTCGTAGAGGTCGCCCTCTGCTGTTTTGACGGTCAGCCAGTTGATGAGCTTGCGCACCAATGCGGCGTAGATGCTTTGCGCGTCCTCGTGGTCATCGTCGTAAACGAACACGATGTCCAGGTCGCTGCCGTAACCCAGCTCTTTTCCACCCAACTTGCCGTAGGCCAATATGGCGATGTTGGGTTCGGGCTGATGGCGTTGCTTGAGCCGTTCCCAACACCACTGCAGCGTGACCCGTAAGATGGCTTCGGCCAATGCGCTGAGGTCATCGGCCACAAACTCGACTGTTAATCGACCCTCGACATCGCGCGCAAGCGTCCGAAAAACCTCGCTGTGATGGGCGCGCCGCAGCAGGTCAAGCAGCGCCTCATCGGTATCCTCACCGGTGCGCGTCAGGGCCGCGCGGCGCGCTTGAAGCTCGGCCTCAAATTGCGCGCCATCAAACCGCTCTGCCAGCATGTCGGGATGTGCCAGTTCATCAATCACACTGGGGTGTTGAATCAGATAGCGTGCAGGCCACTTGGCAGCGCTGAGGATTCGCAACAAGCGCTCCTGGATAGCAGGCCGCTCTTGCAACAACGCCAGATAGCTGTCGCGGCGCATCAAAGGCTCCAGCCAGTCGGTGAAGCGCAGCGCACCGACTTCCGAGATTTTTCCGTCGTCTAACCACGCTTGCGTGCGTTGAAGCAATCGAGCCAGACGGGTGCGAGACTCATCGCGCAGGCCGAGGATGCGTGGGTTGTCCGTCCACGCGCTGATGTGAGACTTCAGCGGGTCATGGAGCGCCCCGATAACAGCGTCGAGATCCGTCTCAAGCCGCTTCTCGCCATGGCAGTTGGTACAGGGTTGCTCGGCGCCCAGCAAAATATCGAACTCGTGGGCCACGACCTCTCGGTGGCCGGCCAACGCGCATAAGAAGCCCGACACCGCGTCAAACCCCATCGTTGTGGCGAGCCATTGCAAGTCAATGTCGTCGGTGGGTAGCAGATGGGTTTGTTGGTCGTCTAGGTATTGCGCGCGGTGTTCGACTTGGCGTAAGAAATGGTACGCGTCGCGGAGCGCGTCGGCCTTTTCAGCTGTCATGAGACCGGCTTTGGCCAATCGTTTCAGAGCGTCCACCGTGGGGCGTGTTCTCAGTTCGGGGAACTGTCCGCCCCGCACGACTTGGAGCAGTTGCACGGTAAATTCAATTTCGCGGATACCGCCGCGCGAGAGCTTCACGTCGTTGGCACGTTCGGGGTGCCCTGCCGCGCGTTGTGCGGCATGGGTTCGGATTTGCTGGTGCAGCCGGCGCAGGCCTTCAAAGACGTTGTAGTCGAGATAGCGTCTAAAGACAAAGGGCAGGACCACGTCGCGCAGCTCATGTACGCGGTGGTTACGCCGCGCCGCAAGGGGGGCGACCACACGGCTCTTCAGCCACGCAAACCGCTCCCATTCGCGCCCTTGAATGAGGAAATAATTTTCGAGGGCCGCCAGCCCAATGGCTGCTGGGCCGACACTGCCATTTGGACGCAGAGCCAAGTCGACCCTAAAAACGAAGCCGTGTTCGGTCGTTTCGCCGATCAGCTGATAAACATGCTTGACGACTTTTGCAAAAAATTCGTGGTTGCTGATGCGCTGCAAACCTTTGGCGTTACCTTGCGTGCGGCCATCGACATCGTAGACATAGATGAGGTCGATGTCGCTGGAAACGTTGAGTTCACGGGCGCCCAACTTACCCATGCCCACAACCCAAAGTGTGGCCTCAACGGGCTCGGGGGTCGGACCTTCTGGCGGCTCAATGATGGGCGCGCCATGGATGTCTTTGAGGTAGGCCAAGGCAAACCGGACCGCCTCGTCCAGCGTGAACTCAGCCAGGTGTGTGGCGGCCAGTGTGACGTCAGCCACGCTGGCTTTACCGGCGCAATCCAGCGTGGCAAGACGCTCGATAACCAATTGGCGCAGGATCCTGAGGCGCCCGCTGAGATCAAAGCCTTTGGCCTCAAGGGCGGCAAAGGCCTCACCCATGTCCGATAGAGAGGGGATTCCCGGCGGCAGCAGCTCCCGTTCAGCGGCGTAGCGTCGGCGAATACGCTGTACGAAACGCGCGTGTGATGCGGCATCAACGTCGGAAAGTGGCACGCTCGGGGTCATAATAAATCCATGGAATCTGCCGTTCAGTCACCCGTTATCAAATCAGGCCGTCTTCGCACGGCGCTGAAGTGGTTGCTACTCGTTTGGTTGATTGCATGGGCCCTCATTGGAAGCGCGTATGGGTTGATACACGTGGCGATTGTGCCTCGTATTGATGATTGGCGTGCGACGCTTGAAACCAAGCTGACTGAATCGCTCGGTTTGCCGGTTCACATTGAAAGGCTGAGTGGGGCGGCCAGTGGATGGACCACTCGGTTTCAGATCAACGGGGTTCACATCGATGGACTCCAGGGATCGTCGCCGCTGCGCATTGACAACATTGATGTGCAGTTTTCGCTGGCGTCGCTGTGGCAACTGGAGCTTGAAAATCTGCAGGTGAATGGCGCCAACGTCCTGCTGCAGCGGGATGTATCGGGTCAGTGGTCCTTGGGTGGTGTTGCGATCGAAGCCGATAAGGAGCAAACCGTACCGGCGTGGTTGGATTGGGTTTTGGCGCAGCCGCGCATGGTCGCGACAGGTGCCACCTTGCGGGTCGCTGATCAGATGGGTGAGCCCCTTGCTTGGACGTTTTCGGCCATTGACGCCTCGCTCATCAACCGCCGCCGCTCGCATGACGTGCAAATTGCGATCAGCCCCCCGAGCGCGCTGGGGGATCGACTGACCCTGACGGCGCGGATGCGCAGTGGTTATTTTTCGAACTCCCTGACGGACTTCGCGGAGTGGGAGGGGCGCATTGAGACCACCTTACCAGGGGTGCGCTTTGAGCCCTTGCGCGAGTTGTTGGTTCGATTGGCGCCGCCGACAACACGGCCGATGCAAGAGGCCTTGGCGCTGCCCGAGCGGTGGGTGCGTGGGGGCGAGGGCACATGGCGTTTATCCATGGATGTGGGCCGTGGTCTTCGCATTCAGTCGCTCAGTAATGACATCGGCATGACCAACGTCGATGTCCAACTGGGTGAGTCCTTGGCGCCCATCCAGCTGAAGCGATTGGCGGGGAAATTGGAATGGTCGGAGACCGATCTCAACTGGACGCTGAGAACCCGTGATTTGAACTTTGAAACGGCGGATGGTCTTCTTTGGCCCGGCGGGAATGCTGAGCTGAGTTGGCAAGGGCCCACCAACGGCGATCAAGCGTTATGGGCGCTTCGAGCCGATCAGCTCGATATCGAACTCGTTAACACCCTGGCGAGTCGCCTGCCAATTGACAGCGCGGTGCGCGCCCAGTTATCGGCCTTGATGCCCAGAGGACGGATTGAAAAGGCGTCTTTGAGTTGGTCAGGTGATTTGGCCACGACCACGCAGTTCACCACATCAGGCGAGGCGTCTGGTTTGGCATGGGCCGCTCTGCCAGCGGCGACGAGTGATACCGATTTGGGACGTCTGGGTGGAGAAGGGGTGGGGTTGTCTTGGCAGGCGACCGCCGCTGGCGGAACCGCTGTTTTGCGGGTTGCCGACGGCCAGCTCACCCTGCCAGGTGTATGGGTTGAGCCGACCGTATCGGTTGCCTCAGGCGAGGCCAACGTGCGCTGGACCGCCCCAACGGCAACTGACGCGGCGTGGCAGGTTGCGGTAGAGAAGGCGCGCTTACAGACCCCAGATGGGCGGGTGGTGGGTGATGCCGTTTGGCGCAGCAGCGGGTCAAGCAACGGCCGTCTGCGGCTGAGTGCGACCGTTGATCAGATGGCTTTGACAGCGCTGCCGCGTTACCTGCCCGCCCGCCTGCCAGAGGCCCGCGCGTATTTGGCAAGGCATGTTTTGTCGGGGACGGCCAAAGGTGTTGCTGTGGTTTTTGACGGCGCGTTGGACGCCTACCCGTTCAAGTCCCGAGAGGACGGCGTTTTTGATATTTCGGCACAAATCGAGAACGCCACTTACGATTACGCGCGAGACCTCGGTCAGGGTCAGGACTGGCCGGCTTTGGCGCAGTTAAATGGCCAATTTGAGCTCAAAGACAATGCGGTCCAACTGACGCAAGTCAGCGGACGCCTCCAACGTGCCCCTGCGATTGTGGTGCGGGACAGCCGGCTCGTTTGGCCAGACCTCACCAGTGACAGCCCACTCACCGTCAACATGCAGGCGGCGGGACCGATGGGTGTCTGGCTCACCGAATTCAACCGAACGCCGCTGGGTGTCAAAACCGATGGCATGCTCACCAAATGGCGGGGTGAGGGGGATGCGTCCGTTCGTTTGGCTGTGACCGTCCCGCTGGCTGACAGCGATAAAACCGGCGTGCAGTTGAGCGGCGAGGCGAATCTGAACAATGTGACCTTGGCCCTATTGGACGGCCTGCCGCCATTACAGCGTCTGCAGGCGACCGTGCAGTTCACCGATGCATCGGTCGATGTGGCGCGCGCCAAGGCCCTTTGGCTGGGCGGCGACGTCGAAGGTCGCGGCGCATGGCGCATCAAAGCAGACGGGACCACCGAAATGCGCGCCAGCGTGACAGGGGCTTTGCGCGCTGAGGACGTGGCCCGCACACCGGCACTTGGGCGCGTCGCTTTGGCAGCGCAGCGTGCGAGCGGACTGGCGAATTTTGCAGTTGATGTTGACCAGGTGGGCGTTGAGGGTGTCAGCATTCGCCTGCGCGCACCCCTCAAGCAGGTGCGACTTGATTTGCCCGCACCGATGAACAAAGCCACGGGCGCTGATTGGGTGCTTGATGCGAGCCTGCGCCCGGCACCGGCTTCAGACGTGTCAAAAGGGATGACCAGAGGACAAGACCTGTTGTTTGCCCTGGGCCCAGTTGATGAGCCAATTGCCCGGGCGCACATTCGGCGTGAATACAAATCGCGGCCGGCGGCGTTGACCGCGGTTGAGTTGGCGATGGTCGAGCCCGATCTGGTCCGTGGGGCCTACGCGATGGGTAGCAAAGCCAATGATGCGCTGGTCATGCCTGATAGCGGCGTTGCCGCCGATATTCGTTTGCCTGCGTTTAATGTTGATGAGTGGCAGGCGGTCTTTGACCAACCACAGCGGTATACGCCGGTGCGGATAGGCACCGCATTACCGCCCCTACAGAACCAAAAAGCGGCGACTGGCAAGACAGCGCCCGCAGAACCTTCGGTCCTGGATGCGTTCCAGGCCTACTTGCCCAGCACGGTGGTGGGTGCGGCAGATGCACTCACATTCGAGGGTCGCGTTTTCAACCGCGTGGTGATGGGAAGCGCCCGTGATCGCAATGTCTGGCGTGCCAACATTTTGGCTGATGAGCTTAACGGGTACGTGCAAATGACCGTTGGCGATACCGACGCCAACAGCGCGTTATTGGTGCGTTTGGCGATGCTCCGGCTGGCAGAGTCACAAACAAAAGACGTGGTCGATTTGCTGGGTAACCAGCCCCAGGCCATGCCGTCATTAGATGTGGTGGTGGACGACTTCAGCATGAACGGCCGCGAGATGGGGCGGTTGGAGCTGGTTGCGAAAAACCGCCAAGTGGCCGCCAACAAAACACCATCGGGGAATGAGTGGCTGATTGAGCGACTTCGCTTGGATATGCCAGAGGCGACCCTCAAGGCGACAGGGCAGTGGGCGCCCTCGAAACTGGGTAACGGTCGACGCACCTACCTTGATGTGGACTTGCAGTTGCGTGATGGCGGGGCCTTACTCACACGCTTTGGCATGCCAGGTGTGATGCGTGGTGGCGAGGGGCAGTTGACCGGCGAGATGGCTTGGCAAGGCGCTCCCACACGTTTTCATACGCCCAGCCTGAGCGGGGCCTTGATGGTGAATGTTCGCAAGGGCCAGTTCATTAAGGCCGACCCCGGGTTGTCAAAATTGTTGGGGGTTCTGAGTTTGCAGTCGCTACCGCGGCGGTTGACGCTTGATTTCAGTGACGTGTTTTCGCAGGGCTTTTCTTTTGATGATTTGCGCGGGACGGCCACGATTCGCGACGGCATCGTGACCACTAAAAACCTGACCATGCAAGGCTTGGGTGCGCTGGTGTTGATGGAAGGTACCGCCGACATGAAGGCCGAGACGCAACTGATCGATGTCGTGGTTGTGCCAAAAGTTGACAAGGGCACGCTCGCCTTGTTGGCGGCGTCTGCCAATCCCGTCATTGGCGTGTTGACTTATTTTGCCGACGAGTTTTTGGGCAACATCATCAACCAAGTGACTGTCAAGGGGTTCAAGGTGACGGGGTCGTGGGTCGCGCCGGAGGTGACTGAGGTCAAGGTCGATGAGCGCATGAAGCAGCGCATTCCGAAGTCCAAGGGGGGCTGATAAGGCTCAGTCTTTGGGTGGGTTTTCGGCGTCTTGTTTTGCCGCATCCTCGGTGGTGTTATGGTCGATGGGCTCGCCATTTTTTCGACCAGAGAACATGGTCCACCAGACGATAAAGATAAAAATTAGCAGCGCGCCAAGCGCTTCCAACAATAACAAAGCCATGGGATGCCGTTTGCCTAAAGCTGTTTTTACGTTGAGATCATTGGCCACGCGCCATGCGCGGTGGTTTGTGTGTGTCGCCATTGTAGGCAGCGTCGCCGGCTGCGCGCCTTTGCGTGGGGTATTGACCCCGCAAGCGCCCCCAGTTATGCCAACACCTGCCCCGGTCATGGATGCATCGGTGCCGCCCGAGCCGGTATCACAGGCCCCAGAGCCGCCCGCCCCCACGGGTGATCAAGTCCCCGTGGGCGCAACCGATGCGTCGGTCACAGATCTTTTGGCTTGGGATGATGCCCAGCCTTTGCCTGCGTCAATCGAGCGGGCGGGGTCCCG
>Ga0102878_1000992_pt1 | contig 11116 bp, 12 predicted proteins | sample Colrivmet1548A02_FD_78447 | JGI IMG/M metagenome (GOLD analysis project Ga0102878, IMG submission 78447) | Estuarine microbial communities from the Columbia River estuary - metaG 1548A-02 | ecosystem: Environmental > Aquatic > Marine > Intertidal zone > Estuary | place: USA: Columbia River...
AGTTGCCCATCGCGGCTCCGATGCCAATTAGCACCCAGGCAGCAAATAGCATTTGAATCGAGGAGCTTGCGGCCAACAGGCTCAGGCCAAGAATGAAGGCAACGCTCCCGAAGGGAAGGACTCGCCTGCCACCTAGCCGGTCAATGGCCTTACCGACCCTGGGACCCAAGAAAGCGGCTACCAAAAGCGCGACCGTGAAAGCCCAAAAGAATGTTTCAGTTGCTATTCCCAGTGACTCTGAAATTGGCACAGCCAAGATGGCTGGAAGATAAAACCCTGAACTCCAGCCAATGAACTGTGAAACCCCAAGTCGAGCAGTCAAGCGTGAGCTGGGTTTCAATTTATTGTCCAATGCGCGGTTGGTTAGGGAATGAAGAAATTTGCGTCAGCGATTGACAGCATAGTGCTGACAAGTTGCTGTAGTTCGACTAAATATACCTAGTCTTTCGGAACTTAGCGACGCGTACCTGAGGTGCTAGCCAAAAATCTCAAGGGCTGCCATGGCTGCGTTGTGGCCACCAATACCGCTAACAGCACCGCCACGTCTGGCACTGGCACCACAAATCAAAACCTTGGGGTCATCTGTTGCAACGCCCCAGCGTGCAGCTGGGCTGTCCAGCGGTTCGTCATCCTCAGCAAAGGGCCAGCTGAGTGGTTCGTGGAAGATATTTCCGCCAGGAAGCTTTAGTGCCTCCTCAAGATCTCGGGTTGTCTTGGTCTCAATGCATGGCTTCTGGTTGCTATCGAGAATGAGCAGGTCTTCTATTGGTTCGGCCAGTACCGAGTTCAAGGAGCTAATCACAGCTGCTTCAAGCTTGGCTCGCATCGCATCATGTTCTGCCGCTGTGAGGTTTGCAACCAAGGAATGCGGTGCATGAAGGGCGAAGACTGTGAGCGTTTGAGCACCTAGGGCCCTGAGATCGGGACCCAGGATGCTTGGGTCAGTGAGCGAGTGGCAGTAAATTTCGCAGGGTAAAGGGTCTGGGATTTCTCCTTTGCTAGCTGCGTCATAGGCACTCTGCAGTTGCTCAAAACTCTCGTTGATGTGAAAGGTGCCGCCGAATGCGGCCTCTGGGCTGACGCTCTGGTCTTTCAGCTTCGGCAATCTCCTCAACAGCAGATTCACTTTCACCTGAGCTCCATGGACATAGGGAGAATCCTGTGAGGGCTTCTTGGGATGGTGCTCCAGCGACTCACCTTTCAAACTCGCCAGCTCTTGCCTTGAGGCGTTCACCAGTAACAGCGATGCGGTGAGTTCATGCTCCTGACCCGAAGACCGATAGCGGACAGTTACCCCGTTCTTGTGGGAAGAAACCCCTATTGCCTCAGCGCTTGAAATCAGCTTTGCACCATTTCGTTCCGCTGCCCGCTCAAGCTCTCTAGTAACAGCACCCATTCCTCCAATCGGAACGTTCCAAGCACCTGTTCCGCCGCCAATAACGTGATATAGAAAACACCGGTTGGCATTCAGAGTCTGATCTTGATTTGGAGAAAAGGTGCCGATCAGTGCATCGGTGTAGACAACTCCCTGGACCCAATCGTTGGAAAACTCTCTCGATACTGCTTGGCCAACCGGCTGCTCCATGAACTTATCCCAGATTGCTTGATTGCCGACCTGTTGCTTTAGTTCGCGTCTTCTTTGAAGCGGCTTCAGGACGCTTGGCCAAAGCTTGCCGGCGAGTTCTTGGGTCTCGCCATAGAAGCGCTGCCACGATCTAAAATCTTGGCCTGCTGAGAGTCTTTCAAAGGAAGCGCTAGTTGCCTGCTGATCCTGATTATCAACCAGGAGCCCCTCATCGCTGCCTGGGATTGGGGTGTAGGAGGAGTAGCGTCTTTGCGCCAGCGAAATGTTCAATCCAAGATCTTCGACAATCTGCTTCGGCAACAGACTAACCAAGTACGAATATCGAGAGAGTTTGGCATCGATGCCTTCAAAAGCTTGCGCCGAAACAGCAGCGCCCCCAAAGTTTGGGAGCCTCTCCAAAACAGTTACGTCAATCCCAGACTTGGCTAGGTAGGCGGCGGCGGTGAGGCCATTGTGGCCACCACCAATAATCAACACTGAAGGATTTTTCATACCGAATACCTTGCACCTATTTGACCAAAGAAGCCAGAAGGGGTTTGTGATTGCCAACCGTGGGCCTCAACGGACAGAGTCAAACTGGGGACCCTCCTCATAAGGGAAATTCAGCCAATAAACACAGCGCTTTTCCTGACACGCATTGGCAAATGCGGTCCAGATATGTCTCGGGGTGTCAGGCAAGTGACTTGAATTCTTGCCTGAGTTGGTAGGGTCTAAAAAGGGAGAGGATGCTTATGTTGTTGGAAACGCTTTTAGTGCTACTTGTATTGGGCGCAGTGGTCGCAACTGTGCTGAGTTTTTTTGTTGTGAGATCCAAAAAGCATCAACCGGAGCAGAAGCGTGAAGCCGACGTTGACAATCCACAGTGGGACAGCAAGTAGAGCTTCTTCTACTGCGTGGAACTTGAGTCGGCTTTGTAACGGCACAACTTGGCGGAATCGGACCGGTGACCTGCTCTTTACTAGAGAGCCACCTAGCGGAATTGAACCGCTGACCTGCTCTTTACGAGGGAGCTGCTCTACCGACTGAGCTAAGGTGGCGAAGTGAAAAAGTTTAGCGGCTAATCACTCCAGCGCGCTTGAGCCTTTCTATGGCAGCATCCTCAATCGGTGAATCAGGGCCGATCGCAAACCGCATGAACCTAAGCAGGTTTGTTGTGACAGGACGCAGCAACCAAAGCGGGTATGACCTAAGCCCAATCATTTTTTGATACTCCTCGGGCATTGACGCAAGTGCCGAATGGAACAGGAGCGCATAGACCGGTTTTGCAAGTGGCGGTAGTGGGGCTTTCTTGATCCAGTGAATGATGTTTTTGGTTTCATCCGTCACGGTTATTTTGTCTCTGAAGTCGGTCAGGGTTTGCTCCAGCTCAGCCTCACTCATCGGAACAGTCTTTAGACCAAGCGGGCCAACTGACTTAGACCAGAGCTTTACATAGCTGTCTGCTCCCCCAGGAATTGGCTTCTTTGAGTAATTCTGGTGAGCTCGCAAGAATGAATCCATGAATGCAACGTGCACCCAGAGCAGCAGGTCTTTGTCTGCTGCTCGGTAATCCCTTGTTTCACCTGCCGCCGTTTCATAGCTGCCGCTGATGGTCTTGTGCATGCGGTTCACTCTGGAAGCTTCGCCCTTGATTGCGTCGTGTGACCCAAAGGTGGTGACCGTTAGCCATCGGATTGTTCCAGAGAGTCTTCCCAGAGGATCCTGCTCATACCGGGAGTGCTGAGCAACACCTGTCAGGGACCCTGGGTGGAGGGCCTGCATTAGTAGCGCCCTCACTCCCCCAACCAGGGTGGAGAAGTCGCCGTGAACTATCCATGGGGCATCCTCTGGTGTGTAAAAGCCTGGCTCGTCTCCTGCGGCAACAACCTCAAGCCATGGCGGAATTCCATCAGCAGCACCGGAGAGGAGTCTTCTGAATCTGCGCGACAGGCTCTCTTGCAGTGCGTTGTTTGCCAATGTGTTGCCTAACCTTGTAGATACGAACAAAGGAAGCAACCATGACAGAGGCCGAACTAATCCGCGAGTTCCAAAAAAATCGATTGCACATCATTTTGGCACAACTTGCCCCAACCGCCCTGCTTGCATTTGCGGCCTTTGCAACGCCAACGATCTCTGAATACCCAATGGCCGTGATTCATGGGTTCGCCCTGATTCTTTTGGCCTCGGGAATCCTTGGCGCTTTGGCCGAGTTCTCGGCAGCATCACAAGCTCAGGCGGTCATCGATGATTTGAAGACTCTTCCCGGTGCTTCGGCACTGAGAAACCGAGTGATCAGCTTTAGGCCTTGGTTGGATGTTGTGAAGTTTGTGACACCGGCAATCTTCGTTGGAATCTTTGCAGCGCTAATTATTGCCCTGTATTTCTAGCGAGAGCTGCAGAGCAGCTTATCCAAGGGCTCACCGGCCAGGTAGCTGTCAACGACTGAATCAACGCAAGGGTTTGAACCATAGGCTGTGTGGCCCTCACCTTCAAAGGTGAGCAGGTCTGACCCTTTGAGTAGCTCACTCAACACAATGGCGTGCTGGTAGGGAGTGGCTGGGTCGCCTGTTGTGCCAATGATTAGCGGCTTAGTGCTGGGCGTGACGTTGAAATCAAGAACCGTGTTACCGATACCCTCTGGCCAACCAAAACAGGAACCGTCGCCGTAGGCGAAGTACTTGCCAAACACCGGGCTGGCATTGATGATTGCATCGCTCAAATCTTCCCCGTTTACGGGGTAAGTTTTCTCATCAGCGCAAGCAATCGCGCTGTTGGCTTCAACCAGGTTCGTTAGGTAACCGCCCTCAGAATCTCGATCGTTGTAGAAATCTGCAAGCAGTAGCAGCATGGTGCCATCGCCCTTTAGTGCATCCTCGATTCCAGCTGACAGGTAGGGCCAAGAACCCTCAGAATAAAGAGTCACAATGATGCCGGCAATGGCCGCTGACAGCGAGAGGTCTCGGTCGTAATCAGTTGGCAAGGTGTTGCGCTCGAGGTTCCGCAGAATGCGGCCGATGGTGTCCTTGGCCTCGTTCATGTCTTGTGGCACTGGACAGGAGACCTGAGCGAAGCAGTCCTCCAGGTAGGCTTCCATCGCCATGTCGAAGCCCGCTATTTGAGCAAGCAGGGCGGCGTCTGGTCCAAGGGTTGGATCAACTGCCCCGTCCAGAATAAATAGACCGACATTGTCTGGGAACAGGGCAGCGTAGTTGGCACCTAGCTCGGTGCCATAGCTATAGCCCAGGTAGTTCAAGAGCTCGCTGTCAACTAGTTCGCGCAACAGGTCCAGGTCCTTTGCGGTTTGCTGGGTGTTGAAATAACCGGTGCTGATCTCCCCCTGGCAGCTCTGGCCAAATCGCTCGGCGACATCCACCAGGTAGGCAAGATCTTCTTCTGTTCCAAATCCGTAGGAAGAAGGGCTGTAAAGCAGCTTGTCTTTCAGCCCCATGTCGCTGCAGGTCACCGCAGTGCTGTCTCCGACTCCGCGGGGATCAAAGGCGATCACTTGGAAGTTTTCTCTGAGGTAAGCGCTCCCCATGCTGTCGTAGCCATCCCGCATCCAACTGATTGCACCGGATCCCGGACCGCCGGGGTTTATAAACATTGGGACTAAGTTCTCGGAGCCCGCTTTGCGCATCAAGGCGATTGAAATCAGCTTTTCTTCTGGCTCATTCCAATCCAAGGGAACCGCAACCGACGCGCACTCGAACTGTTCCCCACAATCCGACCAGCTAATTTCCTGCTCAAAAAGGTCAACTGCGCCGCTTGTTACCTCCTGAACCGGGTCGGGCTGAGTGACCTCAGCGCAGCCGGTCAGGGTTATCAGTGCTGCTATGGCAGCGGCTCTAAGCCGCAACGTCTTGCCTCAAAATCATGCGAGTGCAGAGCGACTCGAGCACCAACAGATCTCTAACGTTTGAGGCTAGGCGCTTCCTGGCCTCGGTGATTGCATCCAGAACCGCGATGTTGTCGTCCACGCTGGTGCCATAAACCCTAAGGTTCAGTTCATCAATGAGGTCCTCGTTGGTAAGTTCCGCGTTGGCTTGCAACTGCAGCGAGATTACATCGCGGAAAAAGGACTCGGCATCTGTGAAGATGCGGTCGATGCCGTCTCTAAGAGCCCTGGTGTTTCTGCGCTTCTGGTTTTCTTCTAGGTCTTTGAACTGAGGCCGTAGATTTGTGGGAATCCGCTCGTCAACTGCCAATCCGAATGCCCGCATCAAGTGCTCTTTCTCAGCGGTGTCTCGTTCCTTGGCAAGGGCTTCGGCATCGCGCTTGGCCACCCCCAAAAGCTTTTCGGCCGCAAGCATTGCCCGAGACAGATTTGTGACCGATGAAATTTCACGAAGGGTCTCTGCCCTTCTGGCCCTGGCATCCTGAGAGCCAGCAAGCCTTCTTGCCATACCAACGTGGTTCTGAGCTTGCCTGGCGCTTTTCAGGGCTAAGTCTTTGTCGATGCCATCGCGCTTAATGAGTAACTCAGCAACCTCTGTTGCACTTGGCAGCCGAAGCAGCACGTTCCTGGCCCGCGATCTGACTGTTGGCAGCAGGTCAGCAACGCTTGGAGCACAGAGGATCCAGACTGTTTTTTCCTGAGGTTCCTCGAGCGCCTTTAGTAAGACATTGGAGGTGCGCTCGGTCATGCGGTCACTGTCTTCAATGATCACAATCCGATAATCGCCTACCGTGCTGGACATCTGTGACTTCTGCACCAGAGATCGAACCTCGTCGATGCTGATTGTTACTCGCTCGGTTGCCAGGGTGAGAATGTCGGGATGCGCATCAGCAAGTGCTAGTGAGCACTGCTGGCAGTTCCCGCAGCCATTTTGTTCGCACTGCAGGGCAGCCGCGAATGACTTTGCCAAAAGCGATCTTCCAGATCCTGCTGGACCCGTAAACAGCCAGGCGTGGTGAACGCCCTCGGTCTTTGATGCAATTGCTCGTTGCAGCTGTTCGATGGCTTCTGGTTGACCCAGCAGCTCATCGAAGATGCCGCTGGTCAAGGCTTGCCCCAAAATGCCTCGACCCTGGCTATCACCGCTTGGTGGATGGCTTCGATTGTCATGGTGGCATCAATGACTTCAAAACGCTCATCCGATGCCATTTCTAGGTACTGCGCGCGGGCCCGCTCAAAAAAGCCGACTTCTTCACTTTCCAAGCGATCAGGTTCGGTGCCGGTGTCATCACGACGGGTTAGTGCCTGTGCTGCTGGCATGTCCAGCAAGAACGTCAAATCAGGCTCCAGGTTGCCAACTGCCCACAACGAAATGTCTCTAACTTCATCAACCGACAGTTCCCTCGCTGCTCCTTGGTAGGCGACCGAGGAGTCAAAGTAACGATCGGAGAGCACCACTTTGCCGGAGGCAAGAGCTGGCTCAATCTTGGTGGTCACGTGGTGCGCTCTATCTGCTGCATAAAGTAAAGCTTCGGCCCTGGGTGCGACATTTCCCTTGCGGTGCAAAAGCAGGTGCCTGATTTCCTGGCCAAGTTCGGTGCCACCTGGCTCCATGGTTCTAACAACTTCATGACCCTGTTTACTAAGCCATGCCTCTAGTAGGTCCAACTGAGTCGATTTTCCAACTCCGTCGATGCCCTCAAAGGTTATAAACACGGCTACCGCTTTTTTCTGGTCTTTTTCTGAGTCTTCGGAGCCTCGCCTGGCTCCACACCTAGTTTTTCACGCCTGATTGCCAAAAGCTCGTAGGCGCGGTCATTGGTTAGCTCATCCAGCGGTTCGTCCTTAGGAACTGTGGCGTTCACAATGCCATCTGAAACATAGAGACCGAACTGGCCTGATTTGGCAACGACGTTCGCCTTGGATGCCGGGTCTTCGCCGAACTCCTTGAGAGGTGTTGCCGCAGTCCTGCGGCCACCGTATTTAGGCTGCTTGTAGATCTCGAGTGCTTGCTCAAGGGTTAGATCAAAAATTTGCTCCTCTGATTCAAGGCTCCTGGAGTCGGTGCCACGCTTTAGGTATGGGCCGAACTTTCCATTCTGAGCCGTTATCTCAGTATCTGATTCTGGATCCACTCCAACGACTCGTGGTAGTGAAAGTAGCTTCAGTGCCTCTTCGTAGCTGACGGTGTCAACCGCCATGGTTTTGAACAGTGAGGCTGTCTTTGGCTTTGGGTTTCCCTCGTCAACGAGTGTTATGTAGGGGCCGTAGCGACCATCCTTCACGATAATGTCTAGCCCTGTTTCTGGCTCTTGACCAAGCACCCGGTCGCTAGCAGGGGGTGCGTTGACTAATTCGATTGCCTTCTCGTGGGTCAGCTCATCCGGGCTTAGGTCGGCCGGGATGTTCACGATGCGGCGCTCGTCGTTTTCCATGGCCTCGATGTAAGGGCCGTACTTACCGGTTCTTAGGTTGATGCCCTCGGCAATCTCAAAGGTGTTGATGAGCCTTGGGTCGCTTTCGCCGAGGCTTTCGACAGTTGCCTGCAGTCCGTCATCGCCAAAGTAGAAATCCTTGAGCCAACCGGAGCGATCAAGCTCGCCCAGGGCAATCTTGTCGAGATCCGATTCCATCTTTGCCGTGAATGCATAGTCGACCAGGTGGCCGAAGTTTTCCTCTAGGAACCTGGTCACAGTGAATGCGATCCATTCAGGAACCAGCGCGCTACCGCGCTTTACGACATAACCCTTGGAAATAATTGTCGAGATGATCGCTGCATAGGTTGAGGGTCTTCCAATCCCCTGTTCCTCAAGCGCTTTCACCAAAGATGCTTCGGTGTATCTGGCTGGCGGCGAAGTCGAGTGATCTTTCGACGCGATTTCTTCAATCTTGAGAGACTGACCCACCTCCAAAATTGGAAGCTTGGCACTGGCGTCTTCCTTCTTGTCTTCCTCTGGGTCCTGGTAAACGGCCAGGAAGCCAGGGGTGATCACGGTGGTTCCAGAGGCTGAGAACTCAGCCTGCCTGCCATCAACTTCAGTTTCAAACTTGACCGTGGTGGTGGAGAGCTTGGCATCAGCCATTTGAGAAGCGACAGTCCTTCGCCAAATCAGTTCATATAGAAGGTGTGATTTGCCATGCAAAACACTCTTAAGTTCGTTTGGATGCGCAAAGGTCTCACCTGAAGGTCGAATTGCCTCGTGAGCTTCCTGGGCGTTTTTAGACTTTGCGCCATAGATTCGCGGCGTTGGTGAGACAGAGTCGTCTCCAAAAAGTTGCTTAGCGGCCGCGAGCGCCGCCGAGATGGCCTGCGAAGAAAGAGCTGGGGAGTCGGTTCGCATATATGTAATGTGACCGTCTTGGTAGAGCATTTGAGCGGTGTCCATGGCCTGCTTAGCGCTCATGCCGAGTTTTCTAGAGGCCTCCTGCTGCAGGGTAGAGGTGGTGAAGGGTGCATACGGCTTTCTTGTTGAAGGCTTTGCTTCAATCGAAGTTACCGCAAGGTCTGCGCCCTCAAGCTTTTTCGCAAGATCTGAGGCTTGTGAGGGACTGAGCACCAGCACCTCTTGGACCAGCTTTCCGCTCTCATCAAAGCTCTTTGAGCCAGCCAGCTTTTCATTTGCAAGTTTTGCCAGCTTTGCGTCGAACTGAATCGAATTGTGGTTCAAGGTTGCTGTGATCGATGAGTAGCTAGCGGACACGAACGCAATTCGTTCACGCTCTCGCTGAACAATCATGCGCATTGCTGGTGACTGCACCCGACCAGCTGACAGACCGCGGTTGATCTTGCGCCAGAGCACCGGTGAAATTTCATAACCAACTAGTCGGTCCACTACTCGCCTGGTTTCCTGAGCCTCAACCAGATTGTCGTTTAGCTCACGCGTGTTGTTGGCAGCTGCAGCGATCGCATCCTTAGTGATCTCATTGAAGACCATTCGGTGCACTGGAACCTTTGGCTTCAATACTTCTAGGAGGTGCCAGGCGATTGCCTCACCCTCGCGGTCCTCATCGGTGGCCAGGTAGAGCTCTTCGGCGCTCTTGAGCGCCTTCTTCAAATCCGTGACGGTTTTGGTCTTGCCGGGTGAGACAACATAAAAAGGTTCAAAGTCGTTGTCTATATCTATAGAGAACTTACCTAGCGGACCCTTTTTCTTATCTGCTGGAACATCCCGTGGTTCAGCTAAATCGCGAATGTGACCAACTGAGGCCAATACCTCGTAGTCACTACCTAGATATTTAGAGATCGTCTTCGCCTTGGCGGGCGACTCAACAATCACTAGCTTCTTAGCCAAGAATGCTCCTAATTAATCGGATGGCGACCCCGCTACTGAATCAACAGAAATCTCTGATAACCCAACAAACTTTGTCAGCCCGATGCTCACATCGGTTCCGACAATACGACATGAATCTAGAAAAACTCCATTTGAAACTGCAATCAGTTCCGCATTTTCACATGGAACACCGGATGCCAGCCCTCGAATAGTATCTGCCGCAGCAAGCGATGCGGAGTCGGCTATCACCTGCAATCGGGTCGTGCCATAGGCCAATAAGGTCGCCGACGACACAGCAAACAACAGCAGCATCAGCGCGCCAATGAAGATTAGTGACACCACCGCAGTTGACCCCGAATCTACCTTCCAATCGGCAGCATGCAAATTTTTGTTGAGATAGGGATCACTAGCTGTTTCTGGACCCTGACACACTCCAGCCTCCCTTCATAAGACAAATCAACTCTCAGCGCCGGATCAACCGGCACATCGATTCCAAGCGTGCTTTGTCTGGCAATTTCAAATCACTTGGCTTCAAGTGCAATGCGCTCCACGGCCAACGAAACAGACCCAAGCACCACCGAAAACAGCATGATCAGAGCCGGTAACAGCAGCATGAACTCTGCCGTTACCGCGCCCCTATCGATAGCCAAGTCCAATTGCACCGGCAATCAACTTGAATAGCAGCGACCTAACCTCTTCGCTTTTCAGTACCAGCAGCATCAGGCCGGCAAAGGCAACCCCGGCCAGGGTGGCGATTGCGTACTCGGCGGTGATTGCGCCTTGATCGGATTTCAGCAGTTGCATTTTGTTTCCTTTCTTATTGGGTGAAGCCGATGATTATCGGCGGCAGGGTAAGCAGCAAGAATGCAGGCAGCGTTGTCAGGGATAGTGGAATCAACAACTTCACGGAGAGTCGCCTAGCGGCTTCAATTCGCTCTGACAGCAGCTTTTGGTTGAGCTGCTCGAGCTCCGAATCAATCAGCGCTACAAGCTTCGCTCCGGTTTGTTTAGAAAGTTCAATCAGGTCGGTTGTAACGCTTGGATCAAGCTTTGCTAACCGCGCTTCGATTTTGGACAGTGGTTCGCCTGCAGCCAGACAAATTAGCCCCGAGAGCATCGCCGGCCGCATCAGATGTCCAGCCGTTCAATTTGAAGGCCGGCTGCAGATAGGACCGGCCTGCCAATTGCTGTAACTAGCCGCTTGCCGTTCACCCTGCCCAGTTGCACAACAAAGTCAATTGACTGCGCAACTAACCTCTCGGTCAACTCGGTAGCGAAACCACCCAATAGGCCAAGCACTAAGAATCGCTCGGCTGAGGATGCAAGGCTGGTGGCATGCAGGGAGGTCAAGGTTCCCGAGTGTCCGTTATTAATTGCCTGAAGTAA
>Ga0102878_1001001_pt1 | contig 11066 bp, 12 predicted proteins | sample Colrivmet1548A02_FD_78447 | JGI IMG/M metagenome (GOLD analysis project Ga0102878, IMG submission 78447) | Estuarine microbial communities from the Columbia River estuary - metaG 1548A-02 | ecosystem: Environmental > Aquatic > Marine > Intertidal zone > Estuary | place: USA: Columbia River...
TGTTCTCATGAACTACAATACCTCCAGCAGCGCGAATTAATTTAAACCGCGATTTAAAATCCTCGAAATTAATGTTAAAATATAATTGGCTATTTGCTTGATCATGAATGGATTTCCACCATTTTTTCGAAGAACTCAAGGGATCAAGCGTAACTATTTCACAATCCTGGTGTTCATAACTACCAACGAAGAGTTTCTTTTTCTCAGTAAAAACGATATAATTTTGCGCCATGGTTTACGACAAAGATAGCGCATTGCGCATTGCGGGGGAATTATTAAGAATTCAAGCGGTAAAACTTCAACCGAAAGACCCGTTTACGTGGGCTTCTGGCTGGAAGTCTCCAATTTACTGTGATAACCGTAAAACCCTATCGTTTCCTACCGTTCGCACCTATATTCGGCAGCGATTTTCTGAATTAATTGAAAAAGAATTCGGAAAGCCGGATGTTATTGCTGGTATTGCTACTGGTGGAATACCTCAGGGGGTCTTAGTTGCTCAAGAGCTAGGATTGCCATTCATCTATGTTCGAAGTAATGTAAAAGACCATGGGTTAGGCAATTTAATTGAAGGGACCTATGAGGCGGGGCAGAATGTCATCGTAGTAGAAGACCTGATTTCTACCGGAGGAAGTAGTTTACAAGGCGTTCAAGCGCTTAAAGATGCAGGACTCAAAGTAAAAGGGTTAATTGCTATTTTTTCTTATGGATTTGATACGGCGGATGAAGCATTTGAAAAAGCCGAATGTCCCTATGTTGTACTTTCAGACTATGATCATCTTATCGAACAGGCAGTGAATTTGGAGTATATCAAGGAAGATGAGCTTGATCAATTAAAAAAATGGCGTGAATTACCATCAACTTGGACACCTGAATAAGCCATGAAAATTGAAAGTGAACAATTCACTACCCCTATCCCAGTAAAAACACTCATCGATTTTCTAGCGATTCCGCTGAACATTGAGAAAATACTTCCACCCGATCGAATACAATCCTTTGAATCTGATGAAGCCCAGTGTAATTTTAAAGTTCAAGGAGGCATTAACATTAGTTTAGTATTTGTGCACCAAACTAATTCATCAGTAAGCTACAAAAGCGGTGAAAAAAGTCCATTTCCATTTGAATTAACTGCACACATTGAAGAAATTCCCGAAGGCAGTAAAGGTCAACTCATATTCAATGGCGACACATCCCCATTTATTGCCATGATGGCAAAAGGTCCACTCACTGCCCTTTTCAACGACATGGGCAGAAACCTTATAGACCTTATTGAAAAATCCAAGTAACCTGACCGTGCTCCAAGAGTCGAACCTCATCTAAAATTTGGATTTTTAATTGGCCTTGTGAGCTAATTCCAACGATTTCGCCTTCTACGCGCTCATTATCGATTTGAAACGGTGATTTTTCTCTGAACCGATATAAATGATTTTCATAAGACGCTTTTAGAAGGTTGTAATCACCCAACTCATTTTCATATTGAGTTAAGGAGTCACAAAGCATCCAAAGCACGTCTTCAGGTTTGGTGAATGATCCACGAATATTTTTAATGGAAGTGGCGTTTTTTCTATTGAATACCGTTTGGTTCAAATTAATTCCTATTCCGATAATGACGGATTTAACTATATTGGCCTGATTGGTAGTTTCAATCAATACCCCCCCTAATTTACAATCGTCAATATAAATGTCATTCGGCCATTTAATCTTCGCTTCAATTCCCAAGGTAGCCAAAAAGTTAATAATACTCATGGAAACCCACCAGTTTACATGGATCACTTCCGTTAATGTCAAATTGGCAGGAAAATAAATAAATGAGGCTGTTAGGTTCATTCCTGCGTCCGATTCCCAAGAATTTGACCGTTGACCACGACCATTGGTCTGAAAATCTGCCATAACTACTGCCCCATTATCTGCTAAGCCCTCATTAATTAGATTGGCTGCAAAATTGTTAGTAGAATCGACAGATTCAAGTTTGAATACCTGTTTACCAAATTTTAGCATAAATAATTGGCAGGGGGTTGTAAAAACCAAAGGTATATTTAAATTAATGAATTAGTTTTGCACCTTGTATAAAAATTAATGGCAAAGAATAAAAAAGAAATATCGCATTCCGAATTACTAAGCAAGTGTATTGTTGAAGGAATGCAGGAAAATAAAGCAAAGGACATTGTTGTATTGGATTTGCGTGGATTAAGTTCTGCGGTATGTGATTTCTTTGTTATATGTTCTGGAGAGTCCAGTACTCAAGTGGATGGAATCACTAATGCAATTACAAGATTTACCCGAAAAGAAATGAAGGAAAAACCTTGGCATACTGAAGGTCAACGCAACAGTGAATGGGTATTACTCGACTATGTAGACGTTGTAGCACATGTATTTTACAAAGATGCTCGAGGATTTTATGAAATCGAAGATTTATGGGCTGATGGAATTAGAACCGACATCCCTAACTTAAACTAAATATTATGTCAGAAGATAAAAAGAAACGTGGGTTTTCAGTTTATTGGATTTATGCCTTAGCTGGGGTTGCATTTATTGCAATTCAACTTTTTTATGGCGCAGAATCGCGAATAACCATAGAGCGAAAACAAACACTTTTCGAATTGGTAGATTCAAGTGGTGTTGAAAAAATCACCATCATCAATGACCAACGGGCAAATTTCAAATTGAATGGGAGAGGAATTGAATTGGTTAAAACCTTCAAAAAAGGGGAATATCCAAAGATTTGGAAGCAACTCAAAAAAGAAAAAACCTTAGAAAAGCAAAAAAAGGCTGAAATTGTACTGGAGAACATTGGTGATCTCGGAAATTTTGAAAACAGCTTAGAAAAAGAACGAGGTTTTGAGTGTGCTCGTGACACCGAAACAGATTATTTCGGTACTATTCTCGCTTATATTTTACCCTTTGGAATTATTTTCTTGATTTGGTTTTTCGTGATGCGCAGAATGACTGGCGGTGGCGGAAGCGGCGGTGGCGGCGGACAAATTTTCAACATTGGAAAATCAAGAGCTCAGTTGTACGACAAAGGTAAATCCACCAATGTTACATTCAAGGATGTAGCTGGATTACAAGGGGCTAAAGAAGAAATAGTTGAAATCGTTGAGTTCCTTAAAAACCCTAAGAAGTATACTGATATTGGAGCGAAAATTCCAAAAGGTGCTTTGTTGGTAGGTCCTCCAGGAACGGGTAAAACCTTACTAGCAAAAGCAGTAGCAGGAGAAGCCAAGGTACCTTTCTTCTCATTATCCGGATCTGATTTTGTTGAAATGTTCGTTGGTGTAGGTGCCTCACGAGTTCGAGACCTATTCCGTCAAGCCAAAGAAAAAGCGCCCTCTATTATTTTTATTGACGAGATAGATGCGATTGGAAGAGCTCGGGGTAAAAACAATGGGTTTAATTCAAACGATGAGCGTGAAAACACCTTGAATCAATTGCTCACAGAAATGGATGGCTTTGGTACTAACAGCGGGGTAATCATTATCGCTGCTACGAACCGTGCCGATGTATTAGACAGTGCGCTTTTAAGAGCAGGTCGTTTTGATCGTCAGATTTATGTAGACATGCCCGATTTAAATGAACGTAAAGAAATATTCCAAGTGCATTTAAAGCCGCTAAAACTAGAAGAAGGCTTGGATATTGACTTTTTAGCGAAACAAACGCCTGGATTTAGCGGTGCAGATATTGCAAACCTGTGTAACGAAGCCGCATTAATTGCAGCAAGAAAAGAAAAAAAGAAAGTAGCCAAGCAGGACTGCCTAGATGCAGTTGATCGAATTGGAGGGGGATTAGAAAAGAAAAACAAAATAATCACCAAAGACGAAAAGAAAACGATTGCTATCCATGAAGCCGGACATGCTACTATTTCATGGTTATTGGAATATGCCAATCCGTTAGTAAAAGTTACCATTGTTCCTCGCGGTCAATCATTGGGTGCAGCATGGTATTTACCAGAAGAGCGCAGTATCACAACAACCGAGCAATTATTAGATCAGATGTGTTCTGCCCTTGGAGGTAGAGCAGCAGAGGAACTTATATTTTCGAAAATTAGTACGGGTGCATTAAGTGATTTGGAAAAAATCACCAAACAAGCGTATGCCATGGTATCCATCTATGGTTTAAATAAACGGGTTGGTAACATATCTTTTTATGACTCGCAAGGAAGAGATGCATTTACTAAACCATATTCCGATGAAACGGCTAAAATTATCGATGAGGAAGTCTCCTTATTAATAGAAAGTCAATATCAACGAGCCTTAAAAATCCTCACAGAAAACAAAGATAAATTGGAACAATTAGCTGAAAAACTGTTAATTGACGAGGTTATATTTAAAGAGAATTTAGAAGATATTTTCGGAAAACGTCAGTGGGAACCTGCTGAAATTGTTGAAGAGAAGGAGAATGCACCAGATACTTCAGTAGTATCGGGAGAGGAAAGTGCTTCCACAGCATTGGGTGAATCTAATGAAATTCAATCTGAAGAATTAACCGAAAAGCCAACAGAAGAATCAACACCACCGAAATCCGAAACCGAAACTTCTGAGGAATAAGTTCATTAGGGCATGAGTAATTTAGTCCAACGAATTATCACAGGAACCATACTTGGTATTTTAATACTGGGATCTGTAATTGCAGGACCTTGGGCACAGGGAATTGTTTTCAGTGGGTTTATGGTTGTAGGATTGCTTGAATTCTACCGCATGTGTGATCGATTATCGTTCATTCATGTTTCTAAGGAAATGGGCTTATTCATTGGACTCTTTATATATCTTTTGCTCATTGGAATGAGTATCGGATTATTACCAATAATTTCTATCACTGTTATATTTCCTTTGTTTTTCAGTCTGATTTTAGTAGAACTTTGGAAGAAACATCCCCAGCCATTATTGAATATTGCCATACTCGTTCTGGGTATCATCTACGTTGTCATTCCATTCTATTTGAGCATTGATTTAAATATCCGAAATAAGCAATTTCTACCCACAGTAGCAGGTATGTTAATCCTAATTTGGACGAACGATACCATGGCGTATTTTGTAGGTAAAAAATGGGGTAAACACAAGTTATTCGAACGTATCTCCCCAAAGAAAACTTGGGAAGGGACCATAGGTGGAATTATATTTACCCTGCTTTTCGGGTTCATTATTGGAACATATATCAACCAGGGATTGACCTTATTTTGGGTTATTTCAGCAGTGATCATTGGACCATGTGCCATCTTTGGAGATTTACTAGAATCCTTATTTAAACGTAGTTTAGAAATAAAGGACAGTGGGAACATTTTACCAGGACATGGAGGCGTTTTAGATCGTTTCGATGCAGCCTTATTTAGCATCCCCTTCTTTTATTGTTGGTATATGCTTTATTTTTATTGGTAAATTTACCCCATGCGATTTCATAAAGAAGGATATGTCATCATGACGTCAGCGACAATAATAACAAGTGTTATTGTGGCCACAATTTGGATTTTACTTGGTGATGCAATGCCTTGGCTAAATGGATTACTTTCAACTATTCCAATAGTTTTTCTGTATCTTATCATTCAATTTTTTCGGGTTCCAAACCGAACAATAGCTGGTAATTCGTCAGAAGTTGTTTGTCCGGCAGATGGAAAAGTGGTTGTTATTGAACGGGTTTATGAACCTGAGTTTATAAAAGAAGATTGTATTCAGATTTCCATTTTCATGTCTCCACTGAATGTTCATGCGAATTATGTTCCTATCGCGGGCAAGGTAGCCTATACCAAATACCATAAAGGATTATACTTGGTTGCTTGGCACCCGAAAAGTTCTACAGAGAACGAACGTTCAACCATGGTTATAGAAACGCCTTCGAAAAAACATGTTTTGGTGCGGCAAATAGCAGGCGCCGTTGCACGAAGAATTTGTTTCTATGCAAAGAATGATCATGAATACACTAAGGGTGAGGAATTTGGATTTATAAAATTTGGATCCCGTGTTGACGTATTTCTTCCGCTAGATGCAAAAATCAATGTTACTATTGGTCAAAAGGTTAAAAATCGTGAAGACATACTTGCAACAATATAAATCTTAGTACATTTATAAAAAAAATATATCATGAAAAAATTAGTTTTAGCTGTTGCTTTGGTTACCATGGGTGGAACAATTGCTTCAAAAGTTTACGCTGCTCAAACTGGCGTTAAAATGGAACTTCGTGACGACGACAAAAAGAAAAAGAAAAAGAAGAAAGGAAGTTGTTCTTCAACTGAACAAAAGAAATGTTGTTCTGGGTCAACCCAAAAATCGGGTTGCGGCGATAAGCACTAAGAAATTAAATTTCAATAAAAAAGGGGCCTCGGCCCCTTTTTTATTATTCAAAAATCTCGTTGAATTCCTGACTGTATTTTTCAAGAATCACCTTCCTTTTCAACTTGAGTGTTGGCGTTAATTCATTGCCTTCAATTGAAAATAACTTAGGCAAAAGTTTAATTTTTTTAATTTGCTCCCAATTACCAAGATGGGCATTTACTTTTTCGATTTCATCAAACAAACGTTTACTTAACGCAGGGTCTGCGATGATTTCCTCATTCGTTAAGTTTTCAAAAGATAGGTCATGTCGATTCGCCCAAGACCGAACAAAAGCAAAATCTGGCACTATGAATGCCGCCGGGAACTTTTGATTCTCCCCTATGACCATCGCCTGTTCAATAAAACGAGACTCTTTCAACGAGTTTTCAATGGCTTGAGGAACAATATATTTTCCACCAGAAGTTTTAAATATTTCCTTTTTACGGTCGGTTATTTTAAGAAATTTTCCTTCTATAAACTCACCAATATCCCCAGTCTTCAACCAACCTTCTTCGTTAAACACATCTTTTGTGGCTTCCTCATTGTTATAATATCCCAACATAACATTGGGTCCTTTAACTAGAATTTCTCCATCTGATGCTATCATCACCTCTACCTCATCAATCAGGGCTCCCACACTTCCAAAACGAATTCCGCGCTGAAATGAATTCACCGAAATCACGGGGGATGTTTCAGTCATTCCATACCCTTCTAAAATCGGAATACCGGCCGCTAAAAAGATTCGAGATAATCGTGGCTGTAAGGCCGCACTTCCGGAGGCAATAGCTCGTACATTTCCACCGAGCGCTTCCTGCCATTTTTTAAAAATCAACTTCTTGGCAATGCTTAATTTAAGATAATACCACGACCCTTTACCGGTTTGTTCGTATTCCTCAGCAAGACCAACAGCCCAAAAGAAAAGCTTCTTTTTGATGCCTGTTAAGTCTTCACCTTTTGCGATGATTTTATCGTAAACCTTCTCGATTAATCGAGGAACTGCACTAAAAACCTGAGGCTTCACTTCTCGAATATTATCGCCTATAGTATCCATAGACTCCGCGAAATAAATCGAAGCACCAATGTACATGTACAAATAGTGAAGCATTCGTTCATAGATATGGCATACCGGAAGAAAAGAAAGAACTTTTGAATTCTTATCTGCAGGGATTGGCTCTTCGCAAGCTAATACATTGGAAAGTACATTTCCATGGGTAAGCATAACGCCTTTCGGATTACCCGTTGTACCGGACGTATAAATTATAGTTACCATGTCTTCAGGCTTAACGGCATCCATACGTTCTTGTACCATTAACTCAGACACGTCATGCGACAATTCAAACAAGGTATTCCACGAGGTAGTATTCGGCAAGGAATCGAATGAATACACTTCTTTCAAGCTAGACAATTGAGGTTTCACCTCATTAATTTTATCCGCTATCTCCTGATTCCCAACAAACATGTATGCAGCAGCGCAATCGTTAAGAATGTACGCATAATCCTTTGCTGAAATTGTTGGGTATAATGGTACCAAGACCGCCCCTACTTGCTGAACAGCAATATCAAGAATATTCCATTCATACCGATTCGTAGAAGCAACGGCAATTCGATCACCAGCAAGCACTCCCATGTGGAACAAGGCTTTAGAAAGCCGCATCGCTTGTGCTAAAAATTCCTGAGTAGAAAGCGATTGCCACTGGCCCTCAACTTTCGTATTAAACATGTTCGCTTGTGGAAAATTCTTTAATTGATGATACGGGACATCAAACAATCGATTCAGCATAGCCTACATTTAATTAGTTTCGGTTAATTTACGAAAATGAACTAGTGATTTAATCCATTTAGTTTATCTAAAAGCTCATCCGATTTCTGATCAAAATCAGCAACGATAGCTTTAAAATCTGCTTTTGTTTTTCCTGAATTCATTCGAGATAATAGCTCGTTATATGTGGAAATTACTTCCTCAATCAATCCTTCTGCTGCTTGCGCTTTATCATCGTTCACCTCCTGGATGTAGATACATTCATCAATAACATCAATGATCATTGCATTGATTTGTTTCTTTAACATTCGTTTATTAGCCATCTTTTGTTTTTTCCAAATATATTCATTTTAATCATACCATAGCGCCCGAAGGAAATCGCTACTTTTGCACTGTGATTCCAATTATAACCTTAAAGAAAGGGAAAGAAGCTTCCCTGTTCAGAAAACATCCTTGGGTTTTTTCAGGGGCTATTGCTACTAACTGCGAACGATTGGAAGATGGTCAGTTGGTTTCCGTTCACCGATGGAATGGTGACTTTTTAGCGATAGGCCATTTTCAACATGGTTCTATTTCCATTCGAATCATTTCATTTAATGAAGTCCCAATTAATCAAGAATTTTGGAATGTTCGCATTTCTACAATGATTGAGTTGCGAAAAAAACTAGGCCTACTAACTGAAACTAATTCCATTTTTAGAATTTGTCATGGTGAAGGGGACGAAGTTCCTGGATTAGTGATTGATTATTATACAGGTGTTGCGGTAATCCAATGTCACTCTATTGGAATGATCCAACACCTCGCTGCAATCACCACTGCCTTAACCTTAAGTTTGGGAGATGAACTTAAGGCAGTATACCATAAATCATCAGATACCTTACCTAAAAGACACGCAATAACAGACGGTTATCTCTACGGTGAGGCGCCTACTCCACATTATGCCATCGAAGATGGAATTACGTATGCCATTGATTGGATAAATGGTCAAAAAACGGGCTTCTTTATTGATCAGCGCGATAACCGTACCCTTTTGGGTAAAATGTCCCAAGGTAAAAAAGTGTTGAATGCATTCTGTTACTCAGGAGGCTTTAGTTTACAAGCATTAAAAAATGAAGCGCGTATTGTTTATTCCTTAGATAGTTCAAACAAAGCGATAACCTTAGTAGAAGAAAATGTTCAGTTGAATGGATTCAAGGATCGGCACATCTCGGTAGTTGCTGATGCCATGGAATTCATGAAGGAGCTCCCTGAGGAATTCGATATAATCATTTTAGATCCGCCGGCTTTTGCAAAGCATTTAGACAAAAAGCACAAGGCTGTCCAAGGCTATAAGCGGTTAAATGCCCATGCTTTGCGTCAGATAAAACCTGGTGGAATCTTAGTTACCTTCTCTTGTTCTCAAGTGGTTGACAAATCGTTGTTCAATCACACCATCATATCTGCTGCGATTGAATCAAACCGAAAGGTTAAAATTCTATATCAACTGCACCAACCTGCCGACCATCCGATTGGAGCTTTTCATCCAGAAGGTGAATATTTAAAAGGCTTAGTTGTTTATGTCGAGTAGTCTTCTACCTATAACATATCGTTCCATTCTGGGGGTAGCCTTACCGATGATGGTTTCTGGATTTATCCAATCCATTGTACTCATAACAGACTCTGCGTTCATAAGTAGGTATAGCGTTGCGGGCTTTGATGCAGTTGGAAATGCAGGCCTGGCATACATCACTTTTTACATGATGCTCCTTGGAATGTCAGATGGCGCACAAATCCTCATGGCGCGAAGAATTGGTGAATCGAGGGAAGACCAACTCGGAAGGATTCTTAACGCCACATGGGTTATACTCGGTATACTTGCAGTGATATTTTTTACCATTCTCACCCTATTTATTCCTTCATGGATTAGCGCGTATTCCAGAAATCAAGAAGTGGCAAGTTTACAAGGTGAATTTATCCGGCATCGCTCATTTGCCTTATTCTTCTGTATGATTACCTTAGGATTTCAGGCGTTTTATCTAGCACGAGGGAAATCTTGGGTGGTTTTAGTAGCCGCCCTGATTACAGCAAGTACCAACATACTTTTTGATTACTTACTAATTTTTGGCATTGGCATTTTTCCAGAAATGGGGGTTGCTGGTGCCGCTACCGCCTCATCGATTGCCGACGGATTGGGGATGATGTTTTTGGTAATTTTCACCTTGAGTTCGAAAGAAAATTACGCGTACCACTTGTTTGGGACCATCAAAGGCATTGGGTTCGAACTTAAAGAATTAATTAAAATCGGTACTCCACTTTTATTGCAGGGATTCTCTGCCCTATTCACATGGACGTTGTTTTTTACATGGATAGAGCAAATGGGGAAATATCAACTAACCGTTTCACAAAATATTCGGTCCATTTATTTTTTAGCCTTTGTTCCCATTTGGGGTTTTGCTGGGACCACGAAAACATATATTTCCCAATATATCGGAGCCGCCAAACAAAAGGAACTACCGCGAATTCAACGCCGAATACAACTACTTACGCTCCTATTTATGTTATTTACGTTCCATGGTGCCGTATTATATCCAGAAACCTTGATATCTATTATCAACCCGCATGAGGAATACCTGAAAGACAGCAGTGCCATTCTTCGCCTTGTTGCCGGTTCAATCCTTTTATTTGCTTTGGTATCCGTTTATTTCCAAACCATTCACGGAAGTGGAAATACTGTAGCATCAATGACCATTGAAATAATTTCAGTTGGGATTTACACGCTGAGTGTATATCTGTTTATTAAAGTTTGGTCCTTCGATATATATCATGTTTGGACCGTAGAATACATCTATTTTGGCACTATGGGACTTTTGTCATATTTATATTTGAACATATTTTCTTGGAACAATAAACGCATCTAAATGGGATTAAAAGTCGTATTCATGGGGACTCCTGCCTTCGCAAGTTATATGCTTGAAGGGTTGATTTCATCGAACCATCACGTTGTTGGTGTAGTTACGGTGGCTGACAAA
>Ga0102878_1001039_pt1 | contig 10879 bp, 10 predicted proteins | sample Colrivmet1548A02_FD_78447 | JGI IMG/M metagenome (GOLD analysis project Ga0102878, IMG submission 78447) | Estuarine microbial communities from the Columbia River estuary - metaG 1548A-02 | ecosystem: Environmental > Aquatic > Marine > Intertidal zone > Estuary | place: USA: Columbia River...
ACAATCTTGACAAACCCAGGGCAGCCTTGCGCGAGCTCTACAAAGATTGGAACCCAGAGCTCGACCGCCGTGCCGCACAGCGATTGATTGCAGCCTGGAACGCCAATTCCGAAGTGGAACATGCGGAGTCCAACCTGCTTTCGTTCACGGATCCTAAAGTGTCTGGCTCGGTTCCTGCGTTACCCGCCGACGGCGCATCGTGGGAGGCCTTTGATGCCGCAGCCAAGTCGCACCCCGCCTTGGGGCTCAGCGCCAACCTGCGTGAAGAATACTCCGCATTGATGGGTGAGCTCTCGGCGGCCGAGACCGAGTACCAATCGGGCATGAAGGACTGGATGGCCGTGCAGCTTGCCTACGCCGCGTCGACTAAAAAGCAAATCGCTGCCGATGCCAATTCCACGCTCCGCGTGGCCTACGGTCGCGCTGGAGGCTTTTCGCCTGCCGACGGCATGCGCTACACCACCCACACGACTGCCGACGGAGTACTGGCCAAGTACCGCCCCGGCGACTACGAGTTCGACCTGCCAGAGGCCTACCGCACGAAGCTCGAGGCCAAGGACTACGGACCCTACACGCTGAGCAATGGTGAGCTACCTGTCTGCTTTTTGGCCGCAAACCACACCTCGGGCGGAAATTCCGGAAGCCCAGCATTCAACGACCGTGGCGAACTCATTGGTCTCAATTTTGACCGCGTATGGGAGGGAACCATGAGCGACTTCTACTTCACTCCCCAGCGCTGCCGAAACATCATGGTGGACATTCGCTATGTGCTTTGGGTTGTCGACCGCTACGCGGGGGCAGACCGACTCATTCAAGAGATGAATATCGTCCGCTAAACCCGGCTTCGCGTCGTACTTTTGCCGCGCAATTAACCGCTAATCCTTGAATCCGTCATGAGCGTTCTGGTCAACAAGTCATCGAAAATTATCGTACAAGGTTTCACTGGTAAAGAGGGGAGCTTCCACGCCGAGCAAATGATCGCATACGGCACGAACGTGGTCGGCGGAATCACTCCAGGTAAAGGGGGTCAATCCCACCTCGATCGCCCGGTGTTCAATACGGTGAGCGATGCGGTTAAGGCAACGGGTGCTGACGTTTCAATCATTTTTGTTCCGCCCGCATTTGCCGCCGACGGCATTATGGAAGCTGCCGACGCTGGAATCCAAGTCATTGTGTGCATTACCGAGGGTATCCCCGTGGCCGACATGATGAAGGCCAAGGCCTACGTCAAAGAGCGCGGAGTGCGCTTGATTGGCCCCAACTGCCCCGGCGTGATTACCGCTGACGAGGCTAAAGTGGGCATCATGCCCGGGTTTGTCTTCAAGAAGGGCAAGATTGGTATTGTTTCTAAATCCGGAACCCTGACCTACGAGGCTGCTGACCAATTGGTGAAGGCAGGTCTCGGCGTAACCACAGCTATTGGCATCGGTGGTGACCCCATTATCGGCACGACAACCCGCGAGGCTGTGGAGCTTTTAATGAACGACCCCGAGACCGAAGGTATTGTAATGATCGGCGAAATTGGCGGACAACTCGAGGCTGAGGCAGCGCGCTGGATTAAAGCTGACGGCAACCGCAAGCCGGTTGTTGGTTTTATCGCAGGCGAAACAGCCCCTAAGGGCCGTACCATGGGCCACGCAGGCGCTATTGTAGGAGGAGACGACGACACTGCCCAAGCCAAAAAAGCGATTCTTCGCGAGTGCGGCGTTGAAGTGGTGGATTCACCTGCCCACATCGGTCCCCGTATGGCTGAGCTCTTCGGAGTCAAAGCATAACGATGAATAGGGCGCAAGCCTACGGCGACGGCCTGTTTGAAACGATGCGCGTTTCAAAGGGTCGCGTCCTGAATCCCGAAGAGCACTACTTCAGACTGCTGGCGGGCATGCGTATTCTTCGCATGCCCATTCCTTCTCACTGGAATCCAGATGGATGGCTTGCCGACTTAAAAACTGCTGAGCTTGATGCTACCCGCGACTACCGACTCCGCCTTAGCGTGTGGCGCACTGGCGAACTAGGTTATGCGCCAGAACCCCGCGCAGGAGTAGAGTGGGATGTAACCGCCACTCCTATTGTCGGAATAGGGTACCCCGTCCCCGTACTTCGACCCGAATTAGGTCTTTTTCAGGATCACCGAAAGAGCGCGGGAATCCTCTCGAATGTGAAGACGAGCAGCGCCGTACTTTATGTGCTGGCGGCGGGTTTTGCCCGCGAACAGCGCGTGGAGGAAGTTCTAATTCTCAACCATGAAAACCAAGTGCTTGAAGCGTCTAAATCCAACGTGATGCTGGTGCAGGGGGAGGAAATCATTACCCCGCCATTGAGTGCCGGAGCCTTGAGGGGCGTCATGCGCGAAGTGGTGCTGGGACTCGCGCCAAGTCTTGGACTTCAGGTTCGTGAAGAGGTATTTAGTCCTTTTGCGCTGCAGTCTGCAGACGAAGTGTGGCTAACTAACGCCGTACACGGCGTAGCGGCAGTTCGAAAATTCCGCAAAACAGAATATAGTTCAAATCGTGCAGAGGCGATGCAGAAATTGGTTATCGAGCGTGCCCATCTTGCTCAATTCCAATAAGGAGTCTCAGGTGAATTAAACCAAAGCTTTAATTCATCCGGCCAACGTTGCGCCAGAGTTCGGTACGCGTCGTGAGTTTGCCACCAGTCCGACTGCACGACGCCCTTGGCTACAACCCAACTCCCTTCTTCGAGTTCGGACGCCAGCTGGCCTTCTGCCCATCCCGAATAGCCGGCCATGAACTGGATGTCGTCGGGGTGCAGCCACTCCGAGTCAATGGCCTCACGTAACGCGTCAAAATCACCGCCGAAATAGATTCCGGGAAGTACTAGTTCTGAGTTCGGAATGAGGTCCGGTCGACGGTGGAGGTAGTACAGCGAATCGGTACTGACGGGACCTCCCAAATAAAGAGGCCATTCGGGCCAGTCGCCACGAAGTGCTTGATCTAAAGTGTACGCACTTAACTTGTTGACAATCAGACCTACGCACGAATCAGGCCCGACGTGGGTCATCAGTACGAGTGAGCGACTGAAGTTTCCGTCCTCAAGAAGAGGGTGGGCCATTAAAAAAGATCCGGTTTCGGCCTGCATGCGAACTAATTTAGCGCAATAATGGCACTACACGACGACCGCAAAGAATACGTCAAGGGAAGCCTTGACGATCGATGGCTGCAGGCTGATCCGTTCATCCAGTTTGAAGCATGGATGAATGAGTACCAGGCGACCGGCGTGGAGGATGCTACCGCCTTTGCACTGAGTACGGTGTCCGCCAATGGCGATCCGGACGCGCGCACGGTACTGCTTAAAGAGGTTCGCGAGGGCGAACTCGTATTCTACACGAACTACACTTCGAAAAAAGGCAAAGACCTTGAAGCGACGCCACGAGCGCACGCTTTGTTTTTTTGGCCCAGTCTTGAGCGCCAAATTCGCGTGCTCGGTTCCGTGCACAAAATTTCAGTTGAAGAGAGCTCAGCCTATTTTGCCAGTCGCCCGCTCGGAAGCCAGTGGGGGGCTGCCGCGTCGCAGCAGTCACAGCCCATCGCATCACGAGAAGCCATGGAAGCCCAATGGAAGGCACTCCAAGACCAGTACCCAGATTCGATTCCGCGCCCCGACCATTGGGGCGGATACGCCATCCGCGCCGAACGCATCGAATTTTGGCAGGGTAGGGCGAGCCGACTTCACGACCGTATTCAGTTTACGCGCCAGCCCAACCAAAGCTGGACTGCACAAAGACTTCAACCATGAGTTTATCCAAATTTGCCGTGGTCGGCTGCGGCCGCATTGGCCAGCGCCACATTGAAATGATTCGCAACCTTGAGCATGCGGAACTTGTCGCAACCTGCGACGTCCGCAATGCGGATGAACTGGGATTGCCCGCTGGGATTCCACACTACCACTCGCTTGAAGCGCTTTTGGCGGACCATCACGTGGATGTATTAGCCGTAGCAAGTCCCAATGGGATGCACGCTGCACATGCGCTTCAGGGTATTGAGTCCGGAGCTCACGTCATTATAGAAAAACCAATGGCGCTGCACAAGTCCGACGCCGAACGTGTACTGCACGCTGCCCTTCAGCGCGGACGCTACGTGTTTGGTGTCATGCAAAACCGCTATTCGCCTCCCTCGGAGTGGCTGAAGTCTGTGGTGGATCAAGGCCTGCTGGGCGATATTTTTCAGGTACACATCGACTGCTTCTGGAACCGGGACGATCGCTACTACCATTCCGGTGGCTGGCACGGCACCAAAGACTTAGACGGCGGAACCTTGTTTACCCAATTTAGTCACTTCATCGACATCCTCTACTGGGTCTTTGGTGACGTGAAGCCATTGTCGGCGCTCCTTCGCAACTACAACCACGGTCACAGCATTGAATTTGAAGACACTGGTCTTGTTCACTTCGCACTTCCGCAGCACGGAGCTGCACTCGGTTCACTGAACTACAGCACTAGCGTGTGGGATGCCAACCTCGAAAGCTCGATGACCATCATCGGATCAAAGGGAAGCATTAAAGTCGCCGGCCAGTACATGAATGAAGTCGTGCATTGCCACGTCGAGGGCTACACCATGCCCGAATTGGCTCCGAGCAATCCGCCCAATGACTACGGTCCCTACAAGGGTTCGGCCGCCAACCATATGTATGTGTACGAAAACGTGCGCGACGTGCTGCGCGGAACCAAACCCATCACAACGAATGCGCTCGAAGGACTCAAAGTAGTGGAGATCATCGAGTCCATCTATGCCTTAGCGCGGTAAACCTAAACCACAAAGCATAAAAAAAGCCGCCCGTGGGGCGGCTTTCGCGTTTAGGTGATTTGGGCATTAGAGTTTGCCAGCCAGCTCAGCGCCAGCCTTGAACTTAGCAACCTTCTTGGCGGCGATTTTGATGGTCGCGCCAGTTTGTGGGTTGCGGCCTTCACGAGCACCGCGCACAGAAACGCTGAAGGTACCGAAACCTACGAGTGATACTTTGCCACCTTTGGCAAGGGCACCACCGATGTTATTGGTTACGGAATCCAGGGCTACTTTGGCTTGCGCCTTAGAGATACCTGCGTCAGCTGCAATGGCGTCGATGAGTTCTGCCTTGTTCATGCTTGTTGTTTTTTAAGAGTGATTAAACGTTTGGTTTTCCCAAATATAGGCGGAATCGCAATACGCACAAGGATTTAGTCAATTTTTTGACCACTTAGTGTAAATCTTCCCCTTATTCGACTTCCACGTACAAAATCTGATGCCAGCATTCGACGTTTGCCAGGCCATTGCACTTCATGGATGACGAGATTCAGGTTGCCAGAATTGACCGTAATTCCTTGATTATCAATTAAATATTCTATATTTTCTTGGGTGCTAGATGAAGATGGTCCGGTCCATTCGCTTGCATAGAGCTTCCAGCGCTCATTTGGGTGTTCAGGGCTTGGTAAGCTCGCTCCGGGGATGGGATCGCAGGCCCTAATGCGGTTGTGCAGGTTCCAAAGCGTCGTTAACTGCTCCAATTGCGCGAATTCAGGAGTCAATTTGGGCGCGGCGCGATGGGATAAAGCTACTTCTTGAGGTAGCGGACGAAGATCGTGCAGCACCCTTTGAACGAGTACCTGTGCGGCGAGTTGGGCTCCTTCGTGGGCCATTCGTGCGTACAGTTGACCGAAATTTTCATTGGTTCCGACCGGAATCCGAACCTGACGAAGGATGGGGCCCTCATCGATGGCATGGTTCAACGAAAATGCAGAGACGCCCGTTTCGGAATCACCATAAGCGAGACTCCATTGAATGGGGGCTGCGCCGCGAAGGTCTGGAAGGAGCGAGCCATGGATATTGAGCGAACCATACGGCGGCATGTTCCAGACGACCTCGGGAAGCATTCGAAAAGCTACCACCGTAAATATATCGGCGTTGAATGCAGCGAGTTCCTTAAGAAATTCAGGATCGCGCAGTTTCTCTGGTTGCAGAAGGGGTATAGAATGTTCGCGTGCACGCAGGGCTACGGGGCTTGACTTCAGCTGCTGTCCGCGGCCACTCGGACGGTCCGGAGCAGAAACAACGGCCACTACATTGACCTCGGGTGCATCAATCAGCGCCTGAAGACTGGTTGCGGCAAAATCGGGGGTACCAAAAAATACAGTTCGTAGCATGGCGCAAAGGTCGGAACTAAAGCGTGACCCAACCGGACTCGTCGAGCGTCCACCAGCCCAAATCGGATCCGCGGCCTAAAAAGCGAGCTGCCTCTGAACGGGGAAGCCCCGTGCGCTCTGCCGCATCTCGAATGCTAAGCCTGTGCGATTCGGATCCGTGCAGTGCAGTAAGCAGCGCATAGGCCAGCTCAGAAGGCTCGCGCTTGGACCGGCACACATCGCAGCGTCCGCAGTCCGCTGCCCTCTCACCGAAGTAGGCCAAAAGCTGAGTAAATCGGCATTCGACCGCATGCGGGTCAAGCATTGCGGCCACGGCGCGGGATCGCCCCAAGATTCGGTTGCGGTCTACGTCCCAGTCGGCCTTAGAAATGGGGCTCGAACCTTGAGGAAACCTCGGGTGCGCCCAACGGTATGTGGTTCCGCTTCCGCCACCCTCAAGGCTAATCAGTTCGAGTTCGGCGGCACGGTTGAGCAGTAGGCGAACTTGGGCCAACGTCCAGCCGCCAATCCCTGCGAGCGCGCTGAGTTCGATGCGTTCTGAATGGTGTACAATCCCCGGGTAGCGTCGGGCTAGTGTGTAGAGCAGGTCAGAATAGGCGGGGTTTGCCTCGGCGATTTCGACGAGCTCGCTTCCTCCGTAGCGAAGCTGCACGCGAAATTGGGCCTCGGACTCTTCAATCACCTCGACGAGGCCTTTGCGCGCCATGATGCGAAGCACGAGTTCGTGCGCGGGACTTTGGGGGCGAACTCGGACGCCCGGGCCATCCCCAACCGCTATTTGCGCCTTGCTGGCTAGTTCGTGGTAGTGCTGAATCCACGTGGCGAATGGAGGCATGGAGCGTTCCATCTTGCGGGTAAACGCAGATAGCGCTTTAGGCTCAAGTAGTACAAGGGCTTGGGCATCGTGACCGTCACGGCCTCCTCGGCCAATTTCTTGATAAAGTGCTTCGGGACTCTCAGGGAGTTCGGTGTGCAGGACTTGCCGCACGTCCGGTTGGTCAATCCCCATTCCGAATGCGGTCGTCGCGACCATCGTTCGCACACTGCCGCTGCTCCAGGCCGTCTGAAGTCGTTCGCGGTCGGAACGCGGCATTCCCGCGTGGTATGGCGCCGCCGGAATTCCGCGGTCTGAAAGGTGCTGGGCCCAGCGGGTAGCCGCGACACGGCTGCGTACGTAGACAATTTGCCGTCCGTCATAGGGCACGATGGACGCTGCACATGCCGTTGCAATTTCAGCGACTTCGCGCACCGACCAAATGAGGTTGGGGCGCGCAAACGATGCCTGAAACACTTTTGGCTGGCGAAGACCCAGAAGTTGAATGACATCTGCAAGTACGTCAGGGGTAGCCGAGGCGGTGAGCGCGATGCACGGAACTTGGCTGAGCGACTCCCGCAGTTCCTTGAGCTGAGTGTACTGTGGCCTGAAGTCATGGCCCCATTGGCTGACACAGTGGGCCTCATCAATGGCGAGCAGGCGAATGTCCCAGTGCTCAATGATGGCGGTAAAGTTCCGCGAACGGGCGCGTTCGGGCGAAACATAGGCGAACTGAGGCGGACGGAGCTGCAGGTCCATCCAATCCGAGTTTTTGAGGTCTCCGGCGAGTGAACGGGCATCGATTCCGCGCTGGACGAGCTGGGCCACTTGGTCCGACATCAGTGAAATAAGGGGTGAGATCACGATGGTGGTTCCGCCCAAGGCAAGTCCCGGAACCTGAAAGCACAGCGACTTACCGCCTCCAGTGGGCAGCAGGGCTACGGTATCGTGGCCAGAAACTACAGATTCCGCAATCGGGCGCTGCAGCGGCCGAAAGTCGGGATAGCCCCAGACAGCCTGCAGTACCTGCTGCAGGCGATCACTTGCGACCGAGGACATGAAGTATGAATTCTACGCGCTGTTCGACGGAAGCCCGCGGAACCTCAACAAGTTCGTAGCCCAACGTGGAATAGGTCGAAACAAGTGATTCGTGGACTTGAACCGCAGTTTCGAAGGGCTCCCAACGTTCGCCATCGGTGCGGTAAATGGCCTCCCAGGGCGGAAAAATGAAGACTTTATAGTGGTAGGGGTAGGGCGAGGGGTCCATCCACTTGGGGATCTCTTTGTCTCCCGCCTGTAGGTAACTAAGCGTGTCGAGCAGGCTGCGGTCATAATACACATCGCCGCCGTAGTGCTGCGCCTCGGCGTGCTGTGCTGCGCGGAGCTTCCAGATTACTTCTGAAAAGGCCAAAAGGTTGCGCCACGGATCATCTCCACCGAGCTTCGTGCCCTCTTGAGTGATGATGTCCCGCGAGATTTCGTGGAGTACGGGGTACCCAAGCTCCTGAAGGAGTGCGACTACCGAAGTTTTTCCGGTAGATGGCGCTCCAGTGAGCACGATGCGGCGGGTTGTGGTGTTACTTTGAGTCATGGAAGAAGCCAAATTTCGGGAACTACTGGAGCAAAACTACACCTGGCCCGCACTGTACATGTTTAAATTCATTTGTCCCGCAGACAATGAGGCCATTGCCCGCCTTCAGCAGCTCTTCGATCCCGAAGTAGCAGAGATTTCTCTTCGCCCATCCTCAAAAGGTAACTACGTGTCATTTACAGCCAAAGAGCTGATGATCAGCGTAGAAGCAGTAATGCAGCGCTACGAACAAGCCCGGGGTATACCCGGGCTCATCAGTCTTTAAGCGATTGGCTCTTTGCCTTCGGCTGGTTGCTCTTGGCCTTCGTCCGATTGTTCTTTTGAGGTTGGTTCTTTGCCGGCCGCTTGAGGCTTCTGAGCTGGCGTAATCACCAAACTCAGTAGCTCAGCGCCTTCGGCACCTGAAAAGACCACGGTGTCTCCGGGATGAAAGGTTCCCTTCACGATTTCTTCAGCTAAAGGGTCTTCGACGTAGCGTTGGATAGCCCGCTGCAGCGGGCGCGCTCCAAACTTCGGGTCAAAGCCCTTGTCGGCCAAAAAGGCCACCGCGCTGTCTTCGAGCTGCACGTGGTACTCCAGAGACTCCATTCGGCGAAGCAAGCTGCGAAGCTCAATGTGAACAATTTTAGCAATGTCTTCTTTTTCAAGCGGTTCAAAGACAATTACGTCGTCAATTCGGTTGAGGAATTCCGGTGCAAACGCTTTCTTCAGCGCAGACTCAATCACCCCTTTTGCAAGGTCTTCAGAACTGTCTTGACGTGTTTTGGTTCCAAATCCGACACCCGTACCAAAATCTTTGAGCTGGCGCGAACCGATGTTCGACGTCATGATGATCAGCGCGTTCTTGAAGTCCACTTTACGCCCAAGGCTGTCGGTCATGTGGCCGTCGTCGAGCGCCTGAAGCAAAAGGTTGAACACGTCGGGGTGCGCCTTCTCAATTTCATCGAGAAGAACCACCGAATAGGGCTTGCGGCGCACCTTTTCAGTGAGCTGACCGCCCTCTTCGTAGCCCACGTACCCTGGAGGCGCTCCTACGAGCCGCGAAATCGCAAACTTTTCCATGTACTCAGACATGTCGATGCGAATGAGTGCGTCGGCAGAGTCGAAGAGCTGGATCGCGATCTCTTTGGCCAACTGGGTTTTTCCGACGCCTGTGGGTCCTAAAAAGATAAAGGATCCAACGGGTTTGTTGGGGTCTTTGAGGCCTGCACGGTTGCGCTGAATGGCGCGAACCACCTTGCGCACGGCTTCGTCTTGGCCGATGATTTTGCTCTTAATGTCTTGCTCCATAGCAGCAAGTTTCGCCAGCTCATCCTTAGACACTTTGCGAACTGGAATTCCGGTCATCATCGACACTACTTCGGCAATGTCGTCCTCAGTCACGGGAGCTCGATTCTTGCGAACCTCTTCGTCCCACTCAGCTTGTACTTGAGCGAGTTTCGTTTCGAGCTGCTTTTCATCGTCGCGAAGCTTAGCGGCCTCTTCGTAGCGCTGCTTTTTCACGACTTCCATCTTTTGCTTTCGCACAGCCTCAAGCTGCTCTTCGAGCTCGCGAACTCCCTCGGGAACCGAAATGGAACCCAGGTGAACGCGGCTACCGGCCTCGTCGAGGGCGTCGATCGCTTTGTCGGGCAGGAAGCGATCAGGTACATAGCGGACAGTCAGGGAGACACAAGCTGCCAGAGCCTCGTCGGTGTACGCCACATTGTGGTGCTCTTCGTACTTGGGCTTGAGGTTGCGCAGGATCTGCAAGGTCTCGTCAGGGGTCGGTGGATCTACCATGGCCTTCTGGAACCGCCGCTCGAGCGCACCATCCTTCTCAATATATTGGCGGTATTCGTCGAGGGTCGTGGCTCCGATGCACTGAATCTCACCGCGCGCCAAGGCAGGCTTGAACATGTTGCTCGCGTCGAGTGAGCCCGTGGCTCCGCCCGCACCCACAATGGTGTGGATCTCATCGATGAACAATATAATGTCGTCGTTCTTCTCGAGCTCGTTCATGAGCGCTTTCATGCGCTCTTCGAACTGACCACGGTACTTGGTTCCGGCGACAAGACTGGCCAAGTCAAGGGTCACGACTCGCTTGCCAAAGAGCACGCGGCTCACTTGCTTCTGAACAATTTTGAGCGCGAGGCCCTCTGCGATTGCGGATTTACCGACACCGGGCTCACCAATGAGGAGCGGATTGTTCTTCTTACGGCGGCTCAGTACTTGACTGACGCGTTCAATCTCTTTTTCGCGGCCCACCACGGGGTCGAGTTTGTCTTCGATGGCCAACTTGGTCAAGTCGCGGCCAAAATTGTCGAGGACGGGCGTCTTGCTTTTGGGCTCGCCGGGC
>Ga0102878_1001060_pt1 | contig 10783 bp, 10 predicted proteins | sample Colrivmet1548A02_FD_78447 | JGI IMG/M metagenome (GOLD analysis project Ga0102878, IMG submission 78447) | Estuarine microbial communities from the Columbia River estuary - metaG 1548A-02 | ecosystem: Environmental > Aquatic > Marine > Intertidal zone > Estuary | place: USA: Columbia River...
ATCAAGGTGTTGAAGGTGTCCAAAGTCGTTAATGATTTCGTGAATCCAACGCTGTTACGGTCGGAAAAGGTGATTGCGGTGTAGAAGTGTATTTTGGAAAGGGGACTAAACGCATATTCTCCCTGAAGTGAAAGCGTATTCCAATTTACTTGAAACCAGTTTCTAGCGCGGAAAGAAGTGTCCGGATTGAATTGTAACAAGGTATCGAAGATTCCACCAGCTTGTTGACTAATGTATGCACTATTGGAATATTCAGCAGAAACCTTTCCTTTTTTAAGTTGATACGTCACTTTTCCAAAGTAATTTGCTGTGGAATATTGACTGTTTTGACGGAATCCATCCGCGTTGCGGTGGTGAACAAATCCATAGTAAGACCAATTTTTCACATTTCCACCGAGCGCAGTGAAACTATTGAAAAGTCCAAAAGAACCGATGGTTTGACTATTTTCAAATGAAAAAGGCTGGTCGTTTAATTTGTCTTTGAATTGATAGTTAATCATTCCACCAAACTGTGTTCCATATTGCAGTGCGGATGATCCTCGATACACATCCACTTTTGCCACTGCGTCTAGAGTAGGAGTGTAGTACGTTTCCGGATATCCAGATGGATCCGCTGCAATGTCGTAGCCATTTTGACGCATGTTCAATTCCCACGATCGATTCGCGCTGAGTCCACGTGTGGAGATACTCGCTTGTAATCCGGAAGCATCGTGTTCACTCACGTATATTCCAGGTGTGCGCTTAAACAGTTGACGATAATTATTGGTGCTTAAGTCCAATTGCTGCGCATTCAATGAAATGATTTCCATCTTCTTACCGGAAACTATTTTCATTTGATAAATAGAATCAGGAAGTTGTTTCATGATTTGATACGTTCGCACAAACACGTCACTTTGTGTACTGATTTTCAAAAGACTGTCTTGAGAAAATAGACGAGAAGATAAGCATACTAGAACGAAGAGAAAAGGGTAACGCATCATTAGCTTTGAATTTTTGTGCAAAGTTAGTTGCGTAACACTGCGTCATCAATACCACTTTTGAGGTATTCTAGAATGATTCTAAATAAGTTGAAAGAAATCCTTGGGCGAAAAAAGTAATTCTAGGACCGGCTAGCGATTTTATTTCCTAAATAAGCCATTGGAATGTACGCGACAATTAAATCCACTAGAACGAACCAAATGGGTGTTTCAGGCAACATGATGACCATCGAAATACCAGCAATTAAGAAAAGTACACCAGCCATCATCGAAAAGACAAATTGTTGGGATTTTAGGAAACGTGTGATCAATAAAGCAGAGAGCAAGGTGCCAAGTGCATGCGCAAGAAAAGGAAACAAGAAATGTTCCCTACCCATGTGTGGCATCGCTGCTTGAAGTCCCTCTGCTGTTGTTAAGTCGAATCCAACAGGTGGCGGTATGATTTGATTACTCACGTTAATCATTGCGCCATTTAACATCGCTCCAGCAAATAGCGAAATGAAAATGACGAGCGTTCTTTTTAAAATGTGTAGGAAAATGTTCATGTCTACTAATTTATCCAGCAATCGAAACGCCAATCATGTGTCCAATTCCATAGGTGATGGCAGCAGCTGCAAGTCCAAAAAGAACTTGACGCATTCCTGAGAAAAGAAGGCTTTTTCCGGTGAAAAGTGTGATGGATCCACCTATGACAAACAATCCAACGGCACTAAAAATGGAACTAAACAATACTGCTTTCATTCCACCAATGAAGAAAAATGGAATCACCGGTAAAACAGCTCCAATGGCAAAAAACACAAAAGAGGCGAGGGCCGCTTCCATCGCGGATCCTTTTAAATCTTCCGGATTGATTCCTAATTCTTCTTTCACAAGAATTTGATGTGCGTGGTCTTTATTCGTCATGATTTCCTTTGCCATGGACATCGCTTGTTCTTCCGGAATTCCTTTGGAAATGTAGATTAAAGCCAATTCCTTTTCTTCTCCTTCCGGATTGTGTTCCAATTCTTCCATTTCGAGCTCCATTTGGTTCTCGAACAATTCTTGGGAACTTTTGACGGAAATCCATTCACCTAAAGCCATGGACAATGCTCCTGCAAGTAATCCAGCGATTCCGGTTAACAATACTTCTTGTTGTCCACTTGAGGCTCCAGCGATTCCCATGACCAAACTAAAGTTGGAAACCAATCCATCGTTTCCACCAAGAACGGCAGCTCTTAAGGCGTTTCCACCCACGGAGCGGTGACGTTTCTCGAAGCGCGCTAAATTGGAACCGGATACGTTTTTATTGTGATTTAAAATGTTTCGTAGAATCGTAACGTGCGCGGTATCTGAAATGGAGGATGCGGTATTCGTTGTCTTGCGTGCATTCACCACTGCGGATGAGATGCTTTTCTCTGTATCCAATAAAACGCCAAGAACATAGTCGTAACCAAGAATTTTACCGATGCGCGCTAATGTCTTTGCTCTCCAAGATGGACCTGGAAGTTGATCCAGTGGAAGTCCGTTGCTATGTGCAAAAGCTTCCGCGTGACTTAATTCAATCGCACTCATTTGTACAAACACTTTCGCCACATTTTCGTCTTCTTCATGCTCCGCTAGCAAAGCGTAAAGAAAACTTGCGTCAATTTCTGTTTGAATGCTTTTTAAATTAATCATTGTGTACTGTTTTATTGAATTCTCAGTATGAAGGTACTGAATAAATACCATTGATCCATTTATTCGATCGGACCTGGTTTAAAAATGAGGTTTCTTGCGCGCTTGTAAGGAAGGAAATACTTGAAATCCACGGACAGATACGAACCATTGACATTTCCAAACACGACTTGTGAATCGTTGACATAGCGGTGTTTTGCTACTAGAAGAAAAACGGGGGCCATCGCCACACGTGCGGATCCACCTAGGTAAAATACGCCGCTTTTCTTCGTGCGGTATTCAAATCCAACGCTTGAAATTAAATCAAAGGACATCTTTTTGTGGATGTCCACTACACCTTGATGTAGGAACTCGTGTTTTCCTTGAGGATTAGTAATAATTCCTACGCTCGATGGTTTGTTTTGCAAAGCTAATCCCAATGAAGCGTTCGCATAGAGTTCTTTGGTTAATTTTACATTGATCACCGCAGAAACAGGAATGTCATATTGAATGAATTTCATGTTGCTGAAAGCAGTGATGGCTGAATCCGTTTCCGACATGGTAATTCCATAAATACGCTGAACATAGTTGAGTCCAGTTTCGATGGAAATTAATTCACTCAGTCCAAGTCGGACAACTCCACCAAAGGTATAGCCCGTTTGCTGTTGAATCGTTGTGGTGAAGGCTTCTTTTGTTAATGTCAACGAATTAGGTCCAATCGCATCGGAAGGAATAATCATTCGGGTTTGGAATCCAAAGTAATTTTGAACACCAAACTTATTTTCTTTCTGTGCGAACATAGAAAGAGGGAGGAAAAGAATGAGGATGAATATACGCATATGGACAGAACGTAAAAATAGGAAAACTTGGATGGTTTAACGAGAATTTATTCTGAAATCCAAGTAGTATTGTATTCAATTGGACGTCGATGCGCTTGCGGCCATTCAATATCTGGATATCCTAAATAAAAGATTCCCAAGCACTTATCGCGACTACTTAAACCTAAGAATGAAGTCATCTCTTCGCTGTAAATAACTTTTGGAGTCGCCCAGAATCCACCTAATCCGTAAGCTGTACAACTCAAATGTAAGTTTTGAATCGCGCAAGCTACTGCTTCAACCTCTTCAATTTCAGGAATTTTCTCTTCTTCTTGGCGCTTCATACTGACAGCAATCACCACGGAAGAAATCATGGGACGACGCAACATCTTTGCCAGTTTGGCATCGTTTTGCTGTTCTTTTGGTGTCAATTTTAAATACGTTTCACCCAAGAAAGTACTTAATTTTTGTAATCCACCATCAGTGAACACATGAAAACGCCAAGGCTGCGTATTTCCGTGTGTTGGAGCCCATTGCGCATTCGTTAAGAGCAATTCAATTTGATCTTTTTGCACTTTTCGCGTGGAAAATTGCTCCGGATAAATCGTTCTTCGACTTTTAATCAGCTCATTGATTTCAGATAAATTAAAGCGCATATGGGTGTTTTTTGACAAAGATAAGGGATTTCGAGTAGGAGCGAGACACTCGGAAATTGTATCTTTGATAAAATCTGTTTATGCTCATGAAAAAAGTAACTTGGATTCTATTTCTATGCTGTTCAACGGCCTTATTCGCTCAAAAAACGAATCAAGTGGATGGCTATTTTACGAAAGTAAGTGGGGAAGTCCTGAAGTACTTCTCGCCTTTGCATGAATTTGCGGACAGTTCCCTTTTAACGCGTTGCAATGGAAATTCCATGATTACGATGCGTGCGGAAATTCCCCAAAATGAAGAAGCATTCACGCAATTTCGCTTTTTAATTGGACATTCATCCGGAACGAGTTCAGCGGATCGTCATTTTCAAATCAGCTTGAATGGCAAAGAACTGTTTGTGTTGGAAACGAAAGCGAAACGAAGCGGACTTTTTCTCGAAGATTCAAGGATTTCAAACGAAGTAGGTTACGAACTCCAATGCATTGAATACGACATCAATAAAGATGTTTTTGGGTATTTAACCATTAAAGTTCCGACGGAATGGGTCAAAGAGAAAGCTGAATTTTCATTCACCGGAAAAGATGAGCAAAGTCGTGACTGGTTGATGGTTTTCATGCACCGAAGTGATTGGAAATTTCAGGTGGAAGCGAGTAATTTAATCCTGAAGAATGCCATGAGTCGGGAATTAATTGTCCGAGTGGATCATCCTTACACACAGAAAACACAGGAAATCCGTATCAAATCGACCTATTTTGAGGTGAAAGGAATGATTAAACCGGGCTACAATTCCTTGCGTTTTCCTAGCTATCCGAAGGATTTCGTTGGAACGGATAGTATTCACATTTCCATTGGTAAGCAGGTCTTTCATCAGGTTGTGACGGTTCAAGAAACGAAAAATTATACCTTTCACATCATTCATCATTCCCACAACGACATTGGTTATTCGCACCTTCAAACGGAAGTGGAACAGATTCAAAACCGAAACATTCGTTCAGCGATTTCGTGGATTCAACAGTCGGTAGTTTCTCCTGAAAAACCTGTTTGGCACGTAGAATCCCTTTGGGCTGTTGAGAACTTCATGAAGGAAGCAAGTCCGAACGAAAAAGCTTTGTTTATTCAATATGTTCGTTCAGGGAACATTTCGCTTTCAGCTAATTACGCGAATGTCCTGACGGGACTTTCTCAAGCCGAAGAGTTAAATTGGCTAGTCGAATACGCTCAACAATTGGAGAAAACCTATGGAATTCGTATTTCCAACGCGATGATTACGGACATCCCTGGAATTACTTACGACGGATTAAACAATTACACGAGAAATCACATTCCGTATTTATCCCTTGGACCAAATTACGTGGAGAATTTACCTGATCACGGCGATCGAGTGGGAGGGGTGATTAAAGAAACGGGAGATCAAGTATTTTACTGGAAACCCAGCTTGAATTCGAACGAAAAACTCTTAGTTTGGACCGCCGGAAAAGGCTATTCGTATTTTCACAACATCCAAGACGGAGAGAAAGAGAGCAAATGGGAATCTCGTATTTCAGCGTATGTGCACCAGTTGCAAAGCAGCAATTATCCATATGACATGGTTCAATTGCGTTACACCAAAAACGCCGATAATGGTCCTGTGGATACAAGCTTATGTTCCTTTGTTCATGCGTGGAACGAGCGCTACGATTCACCGAAATTAGTTATTGGAAATGTTGATTCTCTTTATCAAAACTTCGAACAGCGCTATGGTTCAGAGATTCCAGTGCGAACAGGAGAAATCAGTCCGTATTGGGAAGATGGCGCCTATTCAACAGCAGTCGAGGAGACGGCCAATCGAAAATTAGCCATACAAACGATTGCTTTGGATGAATATGCACATAAGAAAAACGTGTATTCCGCACATGAAGCTGAATTTTATCAATTACACCGAAACATCATCCTTTTCCACGAACACACTTGGGGATCTTGGTGCAGCATTTCTGATCCAGCGATTTTCTTCACGACGGAACAATGGCGGATTAAGAAATCCTTCTTGGATTCAGCTGAACAACAATACTCACGTTTGAGCAAGAAACTGGGGTATGAATATCCAGAATCAACAAATGTTCGAATCGTCAAAAAAAGTAAAATCACCAGCTTCGATGTCGATTTAAGCACAGGTGGCATCACGAAGATCCTTGTTGATAACAAGAATCTCATTTCTGAACGTGCTCCCTATGATTTCATGCAATTCATTTACGCCAAAGGAATTTCACCCATGCAGTACTATGGTCCAACTAACATCACCGTACTGGAAGATCGTGAAAACGAAAAAGAAAAGTACGTTCAACTCAGTTTCGACTTACTGGGATTTAAGCATGTCCAAGTCAGCTATAGTTGGAAGAAAAACACGAATCGCATTGTGGTTCATGTCGAAGCGGATAAAACCGAAGAATTGGACAAGGAATCCGTACATATCGCTTTCCCATTCATGGAATCGAACTGGAAATTAAACTACGGAGCAGAAAACCACAACTTAAGCTATCCAAGAGATCAACTTCCAGGCTCCAACAAAGAATTTATTTGCGTGAGTAAACAGGTAGAGTTAAGCGATGAAAAGCACAAGCTCATTCTTAAAGCGCCTGCATTTAGTTTGTTTGAAGTCGGTTCCATCATTCAAGAAGAAAAAGTGAATGGGGCCAAAGTTTGGACAAGAGAAAACGCCACGGTTAATCCACTGTATTTGTATGTGTTAAATAATTACTGGCACACGAATTACAAGGCTTCACAAACGGGACATTTATCCTTTGATGTGAGTTTGGAGATAGAATAATTGCATATATTTACTGAAAAATAAGTGGCATGAAAAAGATTTTCCTACGTATCGTCTTCCCTTTTTTAGTTGGATTTGGTGTTTTAATCGTCCTTGGTTTGCCTATTGGACAAGCGCTTTTCTCTGGGATTTGTGGGATGACTGGCATGTACATTGGACAGTACTTTAGTAAAAGTCGAGCTGAGAAGCAAAATACGAATATTTAGGGTTTTCTACGAGCTTTGTACATGTAAGCACATGAACATCAGACTAAATGTCATTTTAACACTAAGTATAAAAATTTTGTTAACTTTGACATAAGAGTGGCCGTGATGTTACGACCACAAATAAGTCCATATGCGCGCAATCATCAATGGAGTTGGGAGTTACATACCTGAAATCACCGTAAAGAACGAAGACTTTTTAAAACATCAATTCCACTCCGATTATCAGAAAATCATCACCGAAGATTCAAGGTCGATCATCCGAAAGTTTGAAAAAATCACAGGGATTTCTGAGCGACGTTATGTGAGTGAAGCATTAAACAACGATGATATTGCACTAATCGCTGCGGAACGCGCGTTGGAACAATCAACCATTGATAAGGAGCAACTTGACTACGTTATTGTCGCCCATAATTATGGAAATGTCGAATACGGTTCTAATCGATCTGATTTCATGCCCAGTCTAGCGACACGTGTCAAACACCGTTTAGGCATTATAAATAACAATTGTGTTGCTTATGACATCGTTTTCGGTTGTCCAGGTTGGGTAGAAGCCATGATTCAATCAACGATTTTTATTCAAAGTGGTCAAGCAAAGAATTGTTTAGTTATTGGATCCGAAACGCTTTCTAGGGTAGTTGATCCGGCAGATCGCGACTCAATGATTTTTGCTGATGGGGCAGGCGCATGTGTATTAACTAGCAATTCTACAGAATCGAAAGGGGTTCTTGGATTTGCGTCCCAAACTTTTTCCTTCGAAGAGGCCGATTTTCTTTACAATGCCAAATCATTCGGACAAGAAGAAAATGAACAAGATCGCTTTATTAAAATGCAAGGGAGAAAAATTTATGAATTTGCTTTAAACCATGTTCCAGTTGCAATGAAGATGGCACTAGAAAAAAGTGGTGTTGCATTGAAAGATCTCAAAAAAGTACTGCTGCATCAAGCAAATGAAAAAATGGATGAAGCCATTATTCAACGATTTTATGGGCTTTACGAACAAGAAACACCGTTAGACATCATGCCGATGAGTATTCATCTGCTTGGTAATAGTTCAGTTGCAACCGTTCCAACCTTATTGGATTTGATTTTACAAGGGAAATTAGAAGGTCACGCAATTCAACCAGGTGATTGCGTAATGATGGCATCAGTAGGAGCAGGAATGAACATAAACGCGTTTGTATATCGCTTTTAAAGCGCCAACTTCCCTTTATTCAACCAAATCAGTTGAACTTCCGTTGTTTCTTGTAGTCGTTCGGCTAATTTGAAGTAGCGTTCAGATAGAGATGATAAAAAATCCTGAGCTTTGTTTCCTTCGTCGCTCAGTCCTTTGAGTTTGTCGATTGACCAGAATTTCACCAAGTGATCGATGATGTTCGCGTAATCATGACTCGTATACACACCAATCTTTTGGGTAATGGAAGCGTAGTTTACGTATTGTTTCTTGTCCGTTCCGAAGTCCATAAGCGAAGCCGGCATGACAATTTTCTTTTTCATCATCTGAACGAAAGCAGCCAATGCACCATTTGGATCAGATTCGAACACTTTGCTCATGAAAAACTTGTAAGCTTTTTCGTGCAAAGCTTCTTCTCCAGCGATGGTATTACATATTTTGGCGAGTAATTTATCCCCAGATTTAAAGGCGATTTTCCCAGTATTTACGTGAGAAATTTTTGTTGCACGTTCTTGGAAAGATGTGTAAATCAATCCGTTGTATGGATCTGCAGCTGTTTGCAAATCGATTCCGTTATGAATTAAACGTTGAATCGTCGTTTCTACTTCACGCATGTCTACGCGTCCACTTAAGTACAAGTATTTATTCAACAAATCTCCGTGACGATTTTCTTCAGCTGTCCACAAACGTGACCAACGTGCCCATGCACCGGTGCTTGCCACATTACGTTCCACATTGACACCTTCCAATAAATTGAAAAACGTCTGGTAACTGGGAAGTGCTTCTTCGGTAATCATGTTTCCAATCAACGAAACCATCACGGTATCAGGAACTTGCGCAATACTTTCCTGAAGGGCACGAACTTGATCCATGAAATCAGCATCTGCTGCGTTTGGAATGAAATCCGTGGGTTGCCAACATTCTTCTGGAAGGTTCATTTTATCGGCGATAAAGGCATGAACATCTGGCTCAATTGATTTTAGTACCTCTATTTTGTGTTCGAATGCCATGCTAGAATGTGATTTGTAATTTCGGTGCAAAAATAAGCTTATTTCAAGAACTTTTTGGGGTTTTGTTAAACTCAGTGCGTTTTTACTTGAGGAAGCAATTCGTTTCATTGATCGCACCTGAGTCAAAAGCCAAAATTGCGGTGCAATTTGAGGGTATTTTTGTTTTTTTCGCTTGTCAAGATAAATGTTGATCGAAGGTTCAGGATTACGCTGGCGCGTATTCCTTTGGGGGAGTTCATAACAAGCACAAACCCAAAATTGCTGCGCAATTTGCGGGTATTTTTGTTTTTTTTCGCTTGTCAACATGAATGTTGACCGCTTTAAAAACAAAAAACCCGGCACTTGCGTGCTGGGTTTTTGCTTGTGACCTTGTCAGGATTCAAACCTGAAACCTTCTGAGCCGTAATCAGATGCGCTATTCAGTTGCGCCACAAGGCCGTTTCTGAGTGCAAAGATATACAATTTTCAATAAACGTTGAGTTTTTTCTGAAAAAAATGACGTGAAAAAGATCAATCAAGATGTAAAGGCTTTATTTTTTGTATATTTCACAGAATTGATTTTTAGAACAAAACCATTACTTGTTTGTTTTGTTCTAAAAGAAAACACATGAAAAAAATGACCTATATCCTAATTGGTTTTGTTGGCATTGTTCTACTATTCGCAGTCTTTATGTCCTTCCGTTACTCCAACATCGAAATGCCGAAATATACGGTTCTTAAGTCCTACGAAAGAAACATCGAACTTCGACAGTATCCAAACATGATTGTCGCAAAAACGAGTGTTAAGGATAAATCCTTCGAGAATTCTGGAAGTGATGGATTCCGTAGCATTGCGGGATATATCTTCGGAGGGAATGAAAAGGAACAGAAAATCGCCATGACTTCGCCGGTTGTGATGGAATTAAATGATTCAGCAACGATGTATTTCGTGATGCCGAGTCAATATAAGAAAGATGATCTTCCGAATCCATCGAACAAAAACGTAACGATACAAGAAGAAGTTTCTAAAGTACTTTTAGTTGTTCGTTATGGTGGATACTCCAATGATGAACGCATCGATAGTCATATAGCTGTATTGAAAAACATCATTCAAAAACACCATTTGAAAGCTAACGGCGGATTCATGTACATGGGTTACAATGCTCCTTGGGACATCATCAATCGTCGAAATGAGGTCGCCATTGAAATCATCCCTTAATTCTGCCCGAATAATTGTGTAAATATCTGATGGATTATTGCCACTATACTTGCTGTAGAAAACGTATTTTCGTAAAGTAAAAGCTTTACAACATGTATCCATACCAACTAAACTCCCTCGAGGAATACCACAGCGCTTATCAAAAAAGCATTGATCAACCTGAAGAATTCTGGGCTGAAATCGCTGAAAATTTCCAATGGAAAAAAAAGTGGGACAAGGTTCTCGATTGGAATTTTGTGGAGCCATCTATTCAATGGTTTAAAGGTGGGACACTGAACATTACCGAAAATTGCCTCGATCGACATTTAGCGGAT
>Ga0102878_1001062_pt1 | contig 10780 bp, 9 predicted proteins | sample Colrivmet1548A02_FD_78447 | JGI IMG/M metagenome (GOLD analysis project Ga0102878, IMG submission 78447) | Estuarine microbial communities from the Columbia River estuary - metaG 1548A-02 | ecosystem: Environmental > Aquatic > Marine > Intertidal zone > Estuary | place: USA: Columbia River...
GAACTATCGTAACCAAAAGTAAACCTTGGAATGGAGAATATAGAGGAGTACCCGTACAACAAGACGTTTATGCCTATACTCTTAAAGTAACTGCACTTAATAACAAAGAATATGAATACAGCGGTACACTTACCCTAATTCGATAAAATTAATTGTAATATCTCGATATTCTCATGTGAATAGAGATATAATTTAAATATACAAATAGAGGTTCATGCAATAATCTGCATGAACCTCTATTTTGTTTTTCGGAAACTTTAGTTCTATTATCTCTGTATTACTACATTTTTACGACGTAGCTTTGAGCAACCATTGGATTGTATGAAAAATATACCCGCAAGGCTATTCACTAATCATATAATTTCCAGTCTATGTCAGACATGAAGCGGTGCTCCAATTTTGTCCATTGACTAGGGTTTTTCCATCGTCCTCTGGCGTAAATATATCTAGCTTGTCGCCATGTGCCATCACCTTGATCCTTGCAATACTTTAGATACGCTATGCCAACTATCAAGTAGTTGTATCGTGTTTTTCCTCCTGTAAGACCCAATTTTTTATACCATATTTTGTAGGTAGCCGGCATTATTTGCAAATCGCCGTTGGGGATTAGATAGTTTAAATTATTGGGTTTTGGCCATTTACTTTCATTTCTTCCTACATCTTTTACAAATCCAGGAGGAACACCCATCGCTGTCGCAATGGAATCAACCCAATCAAAAACAGATTTTGGTTGCAACTGATCAGTGCTGATAGTTTCATAATTGCCAGAGGGGTAATTACACGGTTTACGAATACCACTCGTTGAATCGTCTGTACATTGTATCCTTTGTTGAGTACCCGAAGGCATCAAAAAAGCAGCATTTGTTTCTAATGTCAAAAAAAACAATATGACTGCTAAACACATTTTCATTAGCCATTCATACTCACGAGAAACTCGTCGTTATTTTTTGTACCTTTCATGTAGTTAAGCATGGTAGTCATTGCCTCTTCAGGATTCATGTCAGCTAAATGGTTACGCATCACCCACATTTTTTGGAGCACCATTTTATCTAATAATAAATCTTCTCTTCGCGTACTAGAAGATACAATATCAATAGCAGGGAAAATACGCTTATTTGATAGTTTTCGATCTAATTGAAGCTCCATATTACCAGTTCCTTTAAACTCTTCGAAGATAACTTCGTCCATTTTTGATCCTGTTTCGGTAAGTGCTGTTGCTATTATAGTTAGCGAACCTCCGTTTTCAATATTACGTGCAGCTCCAAAAAAACGTTTTGGTTTTTGCAATGCATTGGCATCAACACCACCACTTAGTATTTTTCCACTAGCGGGTTGAACCGTATTATAAGCTCTCGCAAGTCTAGTAATAGAATCTAATAATATTACTACATCATGGCCACATTCTGTAAGTCTTTTTGCTTTTTCTAATACAATGTTGGCAAGCTTAACATGCTTATCAGCGGGTTCATCAAAAGTTGAAGCTACTACTTCAGCTTTTACACTTCTAGCCATATCTGTAACCTCCTCAGGACGCTCATCTATCAACAAAATTATCATATAAACTTCAGGATGGTTATGTGCTATTGCATTTGCCACATCCTTTAATAGGTTGGTTTTACCTGTTTTCGGTTGAGCTACAATAAGACCACGTTGTCCCTTACCTATAGGAGCAATGATATCCATTATTCGTGTAGAATAATTGTCTGATTTGTATTCTAGATTCAGTTTTTCGTCGGGGAATAAGGGTGTAAGGTGGTTGAATGCAACTCTATCTTTCACAAACTCCACGGTGCGGCCGTTTATGCCTAAGATATTAATAAGTGCAAAGTATTTTTCACCTTCCTTTGGTGGACGGATACTTCCTCTTATTGTATCTCCGGTTTTAAGACCGTTTTGACGTATTTGATTAGGAGCTATGTAAACATCATCCGGAGACGGTTGATAGTTATAATCAGCAGATCTTAAGAAACCATACCCATCAGATATCACCTCTAAAACCCCTTGGGTAGTTACTATACCTTCTAACTCTAGGTAGTTAATAAGCTTTTCTTCAGCTTCTTTCTTCGCTCTTTTTTCTTCATCAACTCTTTTTCTTTCCGCATCTTTTTCTAATCGCTCTGCTTCCCTTTCGGCACGTTCCTTGTCACGCGCTTCTTTTTCTTCTGGGGTTAGGCTTTTATTTGGATTCTGGTTTGAATTTTGGTTTGAATTTTGATTAGGATTGGGTCTTGGATTAGGCTTGGGGTTAGGGTTATTCGCTATTCTTTCCTCTCTGCTTATTTTTTCATTTTGAACCTCTTTTCCTCCTAAGTTAAGATTTTCATCTTTTCTAGGAGTTTCGTGTTTTTCTTTTCGAGGTCTTAAATTTTTAGAGGAAGTATTATCAGTATTAACCTTTTCTGATTGTTGGGAAACAGGAGTAATTTCTGTATCCGAAATTTCAGGTTCTATATCTTGTTTTGGCTTCTTAATTGGAGCCGGCTTTTTCACTCTTACTTGTTTGGGAGCATCTGTTTCTGAAGACGTTGAAGTTTCAATCTTTGCAACCTTAGCATCTTTAAACTTTTCTGGGTTTACCGCTTGGTAATCAAGTATTTTATAAATCAAGTCCTCTTTTTTAAGACCTTTGTGTGGCACATCGTATGTGTCAGCAATTTTGCGTAGTTCTGGAAGAACCATCTCTCCTAATGAAAGAATATCGTACATGTATTTTTTAGAATAATAATTTAAACTGTTTCGAGAAAAATATTTGGAATATTTCTTGAGAATTGCCCGAAAGGCTGTGCAATTGTACGTTAAAGATTGTACATATACAAGCCCAGCGAAAAGCGGTTCTCAAAAGAAGATTAAATCTGACGACGTATAATTGCGTAGATAAGCCAGATATAAAATCTAAATAATTACGTTGAATACTTTATCGCAAAGGTAGATAACAGCTAAAACGGCAATTATCTAATACAAAAAACAGTGTGCTTAAACCAAAAGACGTACCGGCTCTTCTAGCAAGTCTTGAAAAGTTTGTAAAAACTTTGCTCCACTCACGCCATCTACCACTCGGTGATCGCAACTAAGGGTTACCTTCATCACGTGACCTGGTCTCATTACACCGTTTTCTACTATTACCGTCTCCTTGGAGCTTCCTACTGCTAAGATACAAGCATCTGGCATGTTAACGATTGCAGTAAACTCATCTATGCCGAACATGCCTAAATTAGAGATAGTAAATGTATTTCCTTCCCAGTCCTTAGGCTGTAATTCTTTGTTTTTTGCTTTACCCGCTAGGTCTTTTACTTCCGTTCCGATTTGTGATAGCGATTTGCTATCTGCAAATCTTACAACGGGCACGAGTAGACCGTCTTCCACAGCTACGGCTACACCTATGTGCACGTGGTGGTTTCTTCTTATTTTGTCACCCAGCCAAGCTGAGTTTATATTTGGGTGTTTTTTAAGCGCTAATGCAACTGCTTTTATTACCAAATCGTTTACTGATATTTTGGTTTCGCTATACTCATTCATTCGGCTACGTGCTTCCATTACAGCATCCATTTTTATCTCTTTGGTTAAGTAAAAATGAGGAGCAGTAAACTTACTTTCGGCAAGTCGTTTAGCAATGGTTTTACGCATTTGAGTGATAGGCAAGTCATCATAACTTTCAACCCCTACACTAGCATAGCTAGCTGCCGGAGAAGCTTTGTAGTTTTCTATATCTTTCTTAATAATACGGCCATTGTCACCACTTCCGGCTACTGACTCAAGGCTAATTCCTTTGTCTTCTGCCATTTTTTTAGCAAGTGGCGAGACAAATACTCGTCCGTTATTGCTAGAGCTCGCTTGAACAGGTGCCGTAGTATTGTTTGTGCTTACTTCTTTCGCTGCTTCTGCTGTCGCAGTTGGCGCTTCAGGTTTCACCTCTTCAGAAGGAGCCGCTGGAGATTCATTAAGAAGGTGTGAAAAATCTTCTCCTTTTTGTCCAATAATCGCTATTGTTGTTTCTACAGGAACCGTTTCACCTTCTTGTACATTAAGGTGTAGCACTTCTCCTTTTTCAAAATTTTCCAATTCCATTGTAGCCTTATCGGTTTCTACGTCGGCGATCATTTGACTAGATTTTACGGTGTCACCTACTTTGACAAACCATGTTACGATGGTTCCTTCTTCCATCGTGTCACTCATTCTAGGTAATTTTATTGCTACAGCCATTTGTTTTGTTTTATCTTAAAGCGTCGCAAAACTAAACAACCTAGTTAAAATATTGTTGGTAACGACGAATAATACTCGAAATATTTATCGATAATAAAAACTTGCTTTGCAATCAAATGAGTCAATACGAAGATTTTTTAAAATATGTGTACGAAAATGGTGCTACCAAAACAGATCGAACGGGCACCGGTACTGTAAGTGTATTGGGTGGTCAGTTGCGTTTTGATTTATCTAATTCTTTTCCTCTAATCACAACCAAAAAAGTTCATTGGAAGTCTGTGGTATATGAGCTTTTATGGTTTTTAAGAGGCGATACCAACATAAAATACCTTACAGATAATGGGGTTAAAATATGGAACGAATGGGCAGATGAAAACGGAGATCTTGGCCCTGTATACGGCAAGCAATGGAGAAGTTGGGAGGCTCCTAACGGCGATAAAATTGACCAAATACAAAATGTACTAGATACCTTAAAAAATAATCCTGACAGTCGCAGAATTATTGTAAATGCTTGGAACGTGGGAGAATTGAATGATATGGCGCTAACCCCTTGCCATTGTATGTTTCAGTTTTATGTTGCTAATGGGAAGTTAAGTTGCCAGCTTTACCAGCGCAGTGCCGACTTATTTCTAGGAGTGCCATTTAATATTCCTAGTTATGCGCTTCTTACCCTTATGATAGCGCAAGAATGCGGACTCGAACCCGGTGAATTTGTACATACTTTTGGTGATGCACATATATACAGTAATCATTTTGAACAGGTAAAAGAGCAGTTAAGCAGAGAGGAAAGACCCTTTCCGACAGTAAGATTAAACCCGAACAAAAAATCTATTTTTGACTTTGACTTTAATGACTTTGAGCTTGTAGGTTATGACCCGCACGCCAGAATTAGTGCGCCTGTAGCAGTTTAAAACATCACTAATTTACTCAGCGTATTCTTGTCGCTTTTCATCACATTTTTATCTATGCGGCCCTGATAGCCATATAACCTTGCACTAGCAGTATGTTGCCATATATCCCAATTGTATCTGGGTGTATTCTTATAATCGCACAGCCATAATGGGTAGTTATCGAAGTTTCCCTTCAGGTATTTAGCGTATAAATGTGGATGCGTATAAATGATAGGCTTAACCCCATAATATTGCTCTATAATGGTACAAAAACTTCTGATTTCACTTATAACTTTGCGTTTATTAGGAAGGTGTCTACTGGTGTATTCTACATCTAACACAGGAACCATATTGCCTTTTTTAAGACCTGCATGCTTAATAAATCTATATGCTTGGCTTCTGCCACTACTTGTAAAACTCATAAAATGGTAGCCGCCATGAAGAATGTTATGCTTCTCCAAATTTCTTTTGTGCGTCTTGTACAATGGATCTAGAATCGTAGTTCCTTCGGACACCTTTACAAACACAAAATCTGGCTTGTTACGCCTTACCATGAGCGACCAGTTAATATTGCGCTGATACTTAGAAATGTCTATCCCCCAGAGCTTCTTTCCTGCAAGGGCGGTAAAAAAAGCATCTTTTAACTCTTCTTTCTTTTTTTGAGTAGCAAGTTGGATGATCGCATTAGTATCTACTTTGGATACTTCTAAGTCGATGGATGCTGTGACACATTCCAATCCTTGTGTATGACAAATTGCTTGCTCTTCTGGTTCTATTTTGAAAGACTCAAAAAACATAACAAGTGCCACCGCTCCCAAACACATGAGAGCTATCGATTTGATTATTTTCAACGTTCTATTTTGCACCAAACTTACCATTCCTTAGTTCACTGCAATCAACAACATCTTTATAGCCTTAAAAATTGTACAGAAAAGTGAATATATCTTTAAAAAGTATAGAAGGCTAGCTCAGCTTATTTAATATTCCTATTGCCGCTTCAGCTATAACAGTTCCGGGACCAAAAACAAAATCAACTCCATTTGCATATAAATACTCATAATCTTGCTCGGGTATCACACCTCCAGCTACGACTATGACGTCTTCCATTCCTTGTTTTTTAAGTTCACGTACTACTTCGGGCATAAGCGTCTTATGACCTGCAGCTAAGGAAGATACGCCTAAAATATGAACGTCGTTTTCCATGGCTTGTTTAGCAACCTCTGCCGGTGTTTGAAAAAGCGGTCCTATATCTACGTCAAAACCCAAATCAGCAAAGGCTGTAGCAATTATCTTGGCACCTCTATCGTGACCATCTTGACCCATTTTAGCTACCAATATACGAGGTCTTCTCCCGTCTTTAACAGCAAAAATATCTGCAGCCTTGCGCGCTGCTATTACGGTTTCATTGTTTTGCACTTCTTTCAAATATACGCCACTTATGGTAGCATTATTCGCTTGGTATCTGCCAAACACTTTCTCCAAAGCAAATGACATCTCACCCAGCGTTACCCTTGCTTCCGCAGCATCAATACAAATTTCCAAGAGATTTTCATCCGTTGATGCAGCATTTTCCAGTTTCGTTAAAATACCTTCTACCTGTGCATTGTCTCTGGTAGACTTAACCTTATTAATTCTATCGATTTGGCTAATGCGCACTGCCTGGTTATCTACTTCCAAAATATCAAAGTCCGCTTTTTCGTCTACTTTAAATTTATTGATTCCTACGATAACTTCTTTACCTGCATCTATGTTGGCTTGCTTTATCGCTGCACATTCTTCTATTCTCATTTTGGGAATTCCGCTTTCTATAGCTTTCGCCATCCCTCCTAGTTCTTCAATTTCTAGAATGTATTCCCATGCTTTTTCTGCAAGTTCTTTGGTGTACGTCTCTATCACATCACTACCTCCCCAAGGGTCTATCACTTTAGTAATGTCGGTTTCTTCTTGGATTATTTTTTGGGTGTTTCGGGCAATCTTGGCGCTAAAATCGGTTGGCAAAGCCATAGCTTCATCAAAGCTATTGGTATGTAAACTTTGTGTCCCACCAAAAACTGCTGACAGGGCTTCGATAGTTGTTCGGGCAACATTGTTATACGGGTCTTGTTCGGTAAGACTCCATCCACTTGTTTGGCAATGTGTGCGAAGTGCCATCGATTTATCGTCCTTGGGATCAAATGTTTTAATAAGCTTAGCCCACAATAGTCGGCCTGCGCGCATTTTGGCAATTTCCTTGTAAAAATTCATTCCTATACCCCAAAAGAAACTAAGTCTAGGGGCAAAGTCATCTATTGCTAATCCTGCATTTATACCTGTTCTCACATAATCCAGTCCATCCGCAATGGTGTATGCTAACTCTAGTTCTGGCGTGGCACCGGCTTCTTGCATATGGTACCCGCTTATGCTTATGCTGTTAAACTTAGGCATATTGGCGCTGGTATATTTGAAAATATCTGAAATGATGCGCATGCTCGGAGAAGGCGGATAGATATAGGTGTTGCGCACCATAAACTCCTTTAGAATATCGTTTTGAATAGTGCCAGCAAGTTGTGATTTATCAACTCCTTGTTCTTTAGCAGCTGCAATATAAAATGCCATGATGGGGAGCACTGCGCCATTCATCGTCATACTCACAGATATATCGCCCAATGGAATTTCATCAAACAATAATTTCATGTCTTCAATACTATCGATAGCAACACCTGCCATTCCAACATCACCGGTAACACGAGGATGATCGCTGTCATAACCTCTGTGTGTAGCCAAATCGAACGCTACCGAAAGTCCTTTTTGTCCTGCAGCAAGATTACGTCTGTAAAAGGCATTGCTGGCTTCGGCTGTACTAAATCCTGCGTATTGTCTTATGGTCCATGGACGCACTGCATACATGGTTGAATAAGGACCACGGAGATAGGGCGGAATACCTGGTTGCGAACCCATTGATATAAAACTAGAACCTTTACTGCTTGCGTCATTTTCATTTGAATCTTGGATGCGATTCAGGTATTCATTCGTTAGTTTTTCTAAAAACCAACTTCCGCTCGCAGCGTCTTGGATATCGGCCATGTAACTTTCACTTTTAAGAAGCAAAAGGATATTCTTGGCTAATCTGAGACTTTGATTTGTATCTTGATGGTTAAAAGGTAAAATACAAATATGGTTAGCTCCTCCAATTATAGCAGAAGCTGCGGCTATGGTTTGTCTTACGAGGTTATTATGTGTAAACTCGTCATCGGACGCAGGAACTACTGCATTAATTTCAGTGTCTGGAAAGGCTATTCGAAGTGCCCTAAGTTTGGCTATATTTTCATAAAATAGGGTTCCCAATTCGAAATATACTTTGGCTTCGTTTTGGGCTTTGATCAAGTTTTTTAGAAGCAATTGTCCGCCACTTTTTCCTAGTTCAGATAGGCTCGTAATCGTCTTTTCAACGCCTTCAAGCTCGCTCGAGGACAGCAGCGTTATCTGCCAATTGCTAGACAAGTTATTACTGCTAACTAAACTATTCTCTTCCGTATAATAGGGGTCTAATGATATGCCATCCGAAGTTGTGTACGTTAATTCTTGAAGGCTTTTCTCCTTTAGGTCCTTGGTTGCTTTTGCTTTCCAATCTGCTAAACTTGCTTTTGCAAACTCATCAAATGACAGTGTTTTATCCAATTGCATTATAACAAAGGTAGATAACTCTAAGATATTCGCCTGCGCTAGCGACCTATATTTAAATTAGCTTGGTAGGTTAATTAGAACCAATGTAACTTGTATACAATTTAAGCATAACATTACACATACATAGGGACTTTCCTACATTTGCAATTCAATGTATACGAATATCATCTCAGAAAATCGTGGAGTAGTGCAGATCATCACTATAAATCGTGAAGACAAACTAAATGCGCTTAATGTAAATCTGATTCAAGAAATAGGGCAAGAAGTAGCTCGACTAAATGCTGAAAAAAACGTCAGAGGAATTATAATCACAGGGAAAGGTGAGAAAGCCTTTGCTGCGGGTGCAGACATTAGTGAGTTTGCTCATTTTAATGAAGCTGAAGCAAAAGAAATGAGCACCAAAGGCGGAAAAGTATTTAACAGTATCGAACAAAGTGAAATACCCGTTATTGCTGCCGTAAATGGCTATGCGCTGGGTGGTGGATGTGAGCTTACTATGTCTTGTCATGTGCGCATTGCGAGTGAAAATGCACTGTTTGGGCAACCAGAAGTAAATCTTGGTGTACCTCCGGGATATGGCGGAACACAGCGTCTGGCACAGCTCATAGGTAGAGGAAGAGCCCTAGATATGCTTATTACCGCAAAGTCTATAGATGCAATTACCGCATTGAATTATGGACTGGTAACACAAGTAGTTGGTCTTGCAGAATTGCTTCCTACATGTATTACTTACATAGAAAAGCTCGTAGGTAAATCGCCATTAGCTATTGCAGAGGTGATCAAATGCACCAATGCCTTGTACGAGAACCAGGACGGATTGGAATTTGAGGTAGACAGTTTTGCAAGAAGCTTTGAAACCCCTGATTTTAAAGAAGGCACCACAGCCTTCTTAGAAAAACGAAAACCCAATTACAGATAGGTTAAAATTATATTTTGGCATTCTATTTGTTCTTATCACACGGAACATTAATTTTGACACTTAATAAAAAAACAAAAATGAGAAATTTGATCTTACTATCAGCATTTGTATTTGGATTTACAGCGACAAGCATTGCGCAGGTAGAAACTACAAACGAAAAAATCACACTATCTTCTGAAGCGCAAGCTAAAATGACTTTAGAAAAAAATGAGCATGATTTTGGGACAATCGAAGAAGGTACTCAAGCAACTGTTACGTTTACATTTAAAAATACAGGTAATGCACCTCTAGTTTTAAACAGCGTAAAAGCTTCTTGCGGATGTACTACTCCTAAATGGACCAAAGAGCCTGTTGCTCCAGGAAAAGAAGGTGTAATTACTGCTACTTTTAACTCAAGTGGAAGACCAGGTAACTTTACAAAAACAATTACGGTAACCCACAGTGGTGAGGGAGGAACAGAGTTTTTAACAATACGTGGCAACGTTAATAAAGCAGCGCCAGTTGTAGCTCCTACAGTTGTAGCTCCAGAACAATAAAAAAATCTAACCCATAAAAAAGCCTCGACTAAAGTCGGGGCTTTTTTTATGGGTACTTAACCCTGATTCTTAATACCGTATTAATTGATTAACTGTTTAACAGTAGCTACTTTTTCTATGATAACGCCTTCGCTATTTATTAAAAACATCGTGGGTGTGCCCATTACCGCATAGTTTCTAAAATTAACACCTGATGTTCCCTCAAAATCACAATAGGCAAGGCATTGCTTGTAAGTCTGCATCTATAGCTGTTGATACGTAATCATTTATTCCGTCCAGATCAAGTGCATAATTTTGTGCATGAAGACCGGCTTCTAAAAAAAATACAGTGATTGTAGTTAATACTATTTTTTTCATTTTGTTTGTATTTAAAACCCTACCTCCGGTCATAAGCCAAATACTGATTTTGTTGAATTAAAGTTTTGCAATACCTTTACTGTTTTACTACCGCACCCAATACCATATAATACCTGGATCTGGCTTACATGGGTCAGTACCACAATCCGCATTAATATAAGGAGCTGGACCCCAAGGATTGCCAGGTGCAGTCTCTAATGCAATTAATGTCCCCC
>Ga0102878_1001090_pt1 | contig 10646 bp, 8 predicted proteins | sample Colrivmet1548A02_FD_78447 | JGI IMG/M metagenome (GOLD analysis project Ga0102878, IMG submission 78447) | Estuarine microbial communities from the Columbia River estuary - metaG 1548A-02 | ecosystem: Environmental > Aquatic > Marine > Intertidal zone > Estuary | place: USA: Columbia River...
ACGGCACGGCAGGCGGAATCGGCGGTGACAAGGAGCTCGACAAATTCTCCGGGAGCGGATTGCCAGCTGACGCGAGGGTCGGGGTCGACCAGGAATTCGGTGACCGCGACGTCACCGGGGCGGGCGGCGGCGAGGGGCTGCCTCACGTGCAACGCCGCCGCCGCAAACGATAAGGGGCCCCAGCGGACGCTGCGCGTCCGCGTGGCCGTCACGGTAGCTCCGAAGCGCACTTCGCCCAAGGCATCCGCACTCGAGTCAGCATTGCCCCAGGCGGAACCGCTGTCGAGCACCACACCGAGGGTGTCGCGAAGGACCCACGCGAGCCGATGGCCGGCCGCAGAATCCCACGTCCACGACCAGTCAACCACCGAGGCGGCACGGTCAAGCAAACCCGAGGAACTAGCGGCCAGTAGCAGTCCGTCCGAACGCCGCGTGAGCCGCAACTGGTCGCTGCTGCGACCGAATTCGAGGCGGTAGCCGCCTGACGTGGCCGTGTCGCGTACCTCCCAAAAGGCGAAGTTGGACGACGAGGGGTTGAAGTCGAGGCGCACACGGCCCGAGGCCTGGGCCGGCCTAGTCCCCATGCCGGTGCGCCACAGCGCATAGGTTCCGGCTGAGGGAGCTGCCAAACGCAGTTCCGCCCCGCCGTCAAAGGCGAAGGTATCTCCCTGCCAAGCCGACAAGCCGGCCGACCAACCCTCGGTCCACGGGCCCCACTGGGCCCAAAGGCCCTGGGCAAGCAGCCCAAGGCTCAACGCAATTAACCTGTTCATCATCCGTACTTTTGCGTCAAACCTAAATCCCCCTGCCGCGCTATGCGTTTAGCTCTAGTTGGTGCCACCGGAATGGTCGGCGAAGTCATGCGAAAAGTCCTTGTGGAACGAGGGTTTCCGGTCACGGAATTTATTCCGGTGGCCTCCGAGAAATCCGCGGGAAGCATTTTACACTGGAATGGGGCTGACTACGTCGTGCGCACCCTTGCTGAGGCCGTGGCGCTGAAGCCCGACCTCGCCATCTTTTCGGCGGGCGGAGGCACCTCGCTCGAGTGGGCGCCCAAGTTCGCTGCGGTGGGCTGCTTTGTGGTCGACAACAGTTCTGCGTGGCGCATGGAGCCAGGAATTCCGCTCGTAGTGCCCGAAATCAATGCCGATGCTCTGACGGCCGACGCCAAGATCATTGCCAACCCCAACTGCTCGACGATTCAGCTCGTGATGGCCCTCAAGCCGCTGCACGACGTGCATCCGATTCGTACCGTGCGCGTCAGCACCTACCAAAGCGTGACTGGGACCGGTAAAGCCGCCGTGGACCAACTCGCGAACGAACGCGCAGGCAACTTCGACGGTCCGATGGCCTACGCCTACCCGATTGACAAGAACTGCATTCCGCACTGCGACGTGTTCCTCGAAAACGGGTACACGAAAGAAGAGATGAAGCTGCACCACGAGACCAAAAAAATCCTCGGCGACGATTCGGTCGGGGTGAGTGCGACGGCGGTTCGGGTTCCGGTTCAGGGAGGACATTCTGAGTCGGTGCTCGTAACCTTTCGCGACGCACGCCCTTCGCTCGACACGGTGCGCCAGCTCTTGGCTGCGATGCCCGGTGTGGTGGTTCAGGACGACCCCGCCGCGAAAGAATACCCCATGCCCCGCTTTGCCGAGGGCCGCGACGAAGTTTTTGTGGGCCGAATCCGCGAAGACGTGGTCTGCGACCGCTCGATTCACCTGTGGATTGTGGCCGACAACCTTCGAAAGGGGGCCGCAACGAACGCCGTACAAATTGCCGAATACTTGATTTCGGCCGGAATTTTGCGGTAAACGGCGCCATAGCTGCTGCGGGTGACCGCAGGTTCCGCGACCCACACCACACCCCACTAAACCTTTGACCCAAGCCACCGTCTGATGAATATGTTCCTTCGAATCCTCGCCCTTTGGGTTGCCCTCGCGGCGATGCCCCTGCTCGCACAAACCCTTATTTTGGGCCAGGTGGTCGATGGTGAAGAACCGATTCCGAACGCCGCAGTGCGTGTGATGGGTGCCAACGGACCCGTCAGCCAAACAGTGACCGACGCTCAGGGCAACTTCCAGCTCAACGTGCCCAACGGAAGCTACCGACTTGTGGCGCGTCCGCTTGGATACCAGCCCGTGATGCGCCCGATTGAGGCCAAGGGAACCCCAATCAAACTGGGTATTTTAAAGGTAATTGCGAGCACTACCGAACTCGAAGAAGCCAAGGTCGAAGGCCAAGCTGCGCGTGCCCTTTTGGGCATGGACCGCAAGGTCTATGACGTAGCTCAGGACCTCAACGTCCAGGGCGGTACGGGCACCGACATCTTGCGTCAAGTGCCCAACGTGTCGCTCGACATGGACGGCAACGTGCAGCTACGCGGCGACGAAAACGTCACCATTTTGATCGACGGCCGACCCGCGTCGCTGCTCGGGTTTAGTGGAACCAACGCCTTTGACCGCCTTCCTGCCGGAAGCGTGCAGCGCGTCGAAGTCATCACCAACCCGGGCGCGCAGTTTGACGCCCAAGGTTCGGGTGGCGTCATCAACATTGTCACCAAAAAGAACCGCGAACTTCCCCTCAATGGCAATGTAGTGGCGGGTATTGGAACGAACGACAAGTACAATGCCTCGGCAAGTATTTCGGTTCCAGTGGGCAAGCTTCGGGTATTCTCCAACCTTGCATGGGACAACCGTGAGAGTTTTTCGGGCGGAACCGTAGAACGTTTTTTTGGATTCCCCGATACAACCTACACTCAGCGTCACTGGTCGTACGGCACCAATCTTGGCGGTGGATTAAATGGCCGACTCGGAATAGACCTGCCGTTGTCCAAAGTTTGGACCGCAAACCTCTCTGTGGGCCTCAACCAAGATCAACGGAACGAATCGGACAGTACCTCGTATGAAAATGCCTCGGTGAACACCAAATTAACTGCAGTTCAGCGAGCCACTAGTGACCGCGGTTCCGCCAATGGTGATCTCGCCTTGCGCCTTGAGCGCAAGTTCAAAACCGAGGGAGAAAAGTGGACTGTGGATGTAAACTATTCGGACCGAAGTCGCGAAGAATGGAACAACAATCAGTTCACGGCCGATACCGGATATCCGACGTTGCTGACCTACGACGGCGTGTACCTGCAGCGGTTCGAAACCAATGAGACGACGCAAAATTTCAACATTCAGACCGATGCAGAACAAGTGCTGAACAGCAAGAGCAAGCTCAGTTTGGGAGGCCGAAGCACCTATTTTGCCCGAGATAGCCGCCGAGATGCGATGTACCTCGTTTCGCCGTTCAGCAGCTCATTTATCGAGGACACGTTGCGCACGCAGTCTGTCGACCAGTGGCAATGGGTTCATGCGGCGTACGCGACCTATGGTTACGTCTTCAACCCCAAATGGAAGGCGCAACTTGGAATGCGCTATGAGGTTGCCAACCTCAGTTTTATTCTCAAAACGGGAAGTCAATTGGACTTCACCTACCCAGGCTACTTTCCTAGTGCATTTGTGACCTACTCTCCCAAAAAAGGCACTGATTTTCAAGCGAGTTATGCCATGCGGGTCAATCGTCCTGGCGAGGAGCAGCTCAACCCCATCGTAGACTACTCGAATCCGCAGTCGTTTCGGAAAGGAAATCCACTGCTCATGCCTGAGTACACGCACGCATTTGAGTTAAGTGCTGCGAAGTACGCCAAATGGGGTTCTGCGACGCTTAACGGGTACGTGCAGCATACGACGAACATGTTTTCTAGGTTCCTACAGGTCGACGGGAGCGGGCTTGTCACGGTTACCTGGGCGAACTACGACACCCGTGATCGCTATGGATTGAGTGCCAACACAATGGCGCGATGGGGCAAAAAATGGAGTCTTCAGGCCTCTGGGGACGCCTTTTGGTCCGTCATCAATGCCCAAAATCTTCAAGCTGGATTGACCCAATCCGGATTTGGTTGGTCGGGGCGAGCCAATGCGATGTACAACCCTACCGCAGCTCACCAAATCCAAGTAACCTTCAATCAAATGGGCGCTGGACCCACCGGTCAAGGATACTTTCGGGGAATGCAGGCATGGGACCTGGGGTATAAGTACGACGTGATAAAAAACAAACTTTCGATGACTGTTCGACTCAGCGATGTCTTTAACCAGCGCCGATTCCGCATTGAACAGCACCCCCCGTACACCGACATCTACTTTACGCGCTACCGCGAAAGCCGGATTGCCTTCCTCACCCTTCAGTACAATTTTGGAACGCAAGACCGCAGTATGCCGCGCAGTGGACGCGGAATGGGTCCCGGCGGAATGGGGAGCGGCGGCGACGATATGGGAATGTAAACCCTTTGGCCCTGCATGCGTTAACTAAGTATGCGCCGACTACTTCAACTTTGTGCCCTAGGTGTGCTGAGCACCCTTTCGGCCTGTGCCCAACCTACTAAAAATTCCGCACCCGTGTCCTTAATGCCCGCTGCCCCTGCCCAACCCGGAAACGAAACCCTCATTCTCGCCTCAGGCTGCTTTTGGGGAACCGAGTACTTTCTCAAGCGCATCGACGGAGTAGTCGCGACCACCGTGGGCTATACCGGGGGGCACGTCGAAAACCCTACCTACCAAGAAGTCTGTACCAAAAAGACCGGCCACTACGAGGCCTGTCTCGTCGAGTACGATCCCGCGCGTACCACCGCCGAAACCGTGCTCCGAATGTTTTTTGAAACGCATGATCCGACGCAGCGCAACGGCCAAGGACCCGACATTGGTCCGCAGTACCGAAGTGCCGTCTTCTATCAATCGGAAGCCCAGCGCGAACTCACCGCCTCGCTTATCGAGCAGCTTCGCGCCAAGGGCTACGACGTGGCCACTGAACTACTTCCGGCAGCCCCATTCTACTCCGCCGAGGGCTACCACCAGGACTACTACGATGTCAAGGGCGGAACTCCCTACTGCCACGGATACCGGAAACTTTTCTAGCCACTGGTTTCTAGCTTCTGGCTGGGGATAACCTGTTCATAACTCCCGTTGATAAGTCGTGACCCGCTTGGGCTTGCGTACTAAATTCGTGAATTATGGCCTCGCTCAGCTACAACCTCAACCTACACCTCGCCTTTCTTCTGTTTCAGGAAGATAGCCTTTCGGTGCATGGCCTGGGCACGTTCAGTGTGCGCCGCTACGGAGCCGAAATTCAGCTTCCCGCCGGTCTAATTCTGCCGCCCGCCCGCCGAGTGAGCTTTAGCCCCCAAGCGGAATTCACCTCTCCATGCCTCGCCAAGCACCTTCAGGAGATTGAAGGACTCGATGCGGTAGGCGTTACCGAGGCTATCGCTACCGCAACAGCGGAATACCGTCGCGTCCTAGACCGGGGCGACCGCCTTGTGCTTCAAGGAATCGGCAGCCTCCGCCGCATCGAATCGCAGTGGACCTTCAAAGCCAGCCTCGAAGCCAACTTCCTGTCGAGCTCGTTCGGCCTTCCCATGTTCCGCATGGACCTCGCTTCGTCAGAATCCATTGCTCCATCACGAACCGCGAAGGGTGAAGCCCCTCGGGTGCGCTCGTGGCAAGCCGCAGCTATTGTAGCCGGCGCGCTTGGCCTCGCAGCCATTGGCGGAAGCAAAGACAACGTGCGCACCACCGTCCAGCAAGCCACCATCGATTGGAACGTTTCAGACTGGTTTCAATCCCAGAAATCAACCCTGATTCGCACCTGGGATTCGTGGAGCGCGTCCGTCGAAGAGTTCGTGACGCCCGCCAACGAGCCCGTTCGCGAAGATGCGACCCTACCCGCTAGCCAACCAGCTGAAGTGCCAGCAAGTGAAACCGAAAGCAAGCCAGCAGCTAAAGAGCCAGCAGCTAAAGAGCCAGCAGCCAGCAAGCCAGCAGCCAAGGGAGCTAACGAGCCAATCTCAGCTAACCTCGCTAACCTTGCCAAAAAGGCCAACGAGCCAGTCTCAGCTAAAAAGTCAACGAGCGCGCCAGCCAATGAGTCAGTCTCAGCTCAAAAGCCAACGAGCCAGCGAGCGGATCAGCCCTACGCGCTGATTGTAGGGGCCTTTGCCGATGGTGCCAATGCCATACGCCTTGTGAGTGACTTGAAAAAGTCGGGATTCCCGGCAGAAGTACTGGATGCCAAAGTCGGCCTGAAGAAGGTCGCCCTGCGTACCTTTGCCAGCGAGGACGCCGCCCGCAAGGCTAAAGACCAGCTTAAAGGGGACTTTCCGGCGATCTGGATCTACCACGAATGAAACCAAAGCATCCCTCGGAATCCCTCACGGTGATGACCGAGATTGTTCTTCCGAACGACACGAACAACCTCAACAATTTGTTTGGGGGCCAGCTCTTGAGCTGGATGGACCGGTGCGCCGCCATTTCGGCACACCGCCATTGCCGCCGCACGGTGGTTACGGCTTCAGTAAACAATGTATCGTTCAATGAGGCGATTCCGCAAGGAGCCATTGTGACACTCGAATCCAAGGTTTCGCGCGCGTTCAGCAGCTCGATGGAGGTGTGGGTGGATGTGCACATGGAAGACCAGCGAGGCACTGGAAAGCGAACGAAGTGCAACGAAGCGATCTATACGTTTGTAGCGGTGGACGATTTGGGGCGACCAATTCCGATTCCGGCCATAGAGCCCGAAACCGACGAGGAGCAACGCCGCTACGACGGAGCGCTGCGCCGCCGCCAGTTAGCCTTGATTTTGTCTGGAAAGATGAAGCCCGAAGATGCCCATGAGCTCAGGGCGCTGTTCTTACCAAAAGACGCTGACCAAGCCTGAGGCGAGCAGCGAGGGCCAGAGTAGGATGCGCATCCAGTACTTTGGCATGTAATCTTGAAGATTGACGAGTTGAGGCGCAGCAAAGACTGCGAGTAAGCCGCTTGTCGCCGCATCAGGATGCGCGATGCGCCACAAGATGGCCACGAGGATTCCAGACCACGATAAGTACAGTCCTTGTCGCTTTGAGCGCTTCGCCGAAACTGCAGCCCGAACCGTTTGAGGGATAGCGACGATCAACCAAAATAGCACGGTCCATTCTCCAGGACTGGGTAGGGTTTGCGTCCAACTCGGCTTGAGCGCAGCCAGCCACTGATAAAAGTGTTCGGGTCCCCCTATGGTCCAGTAGTAGGTGGCAATGGCTGTGGCGGGCACGAGCCATCCCAAAATCAACTGAAGGAATCCTCGTCCGGAACGGGTGGTGCCCCAGCCAATCGCCCACAACGAGACGAGAATAAAGTAGCTAAACCGAACGTTCCACAGCAGCAGAATACCCGTGACAAAACCGAGGTTGATACGGCGCGCCAGGGCGCTCCGCTGGTCAAAGGCCATTTCATAGGCCAATGCCATCCAGGCCGCTGCCGCCAGCGAACCGCCCAAGGTGTACCATTGGATTCCTTGACGGCTTCCACTCAAAGCCACCGCGGCTGAAAACCACAACCAGCCGAAGAGGTAGTTCTGCTTGAGGTAGCGGCTCCGGTAGACGAGAATGAAGTTGACAAACCAGGCTCCAACGCCCGTTGCAAGAGCTAAAAGCACCGAATTCGGAGCGCCGACAAGCGTGTTGATGCCGAAACTGATCCCTGCAACGGCAAGGACGAGCACGAAGGCGACTCCAGGGTGGGCATTGCGAAAGAGGAGTGTGGGCATTTGGTCAGGCTGGGTTACCTTTGGGCATCTCAAAAGTACATTGCTATGCCCCTGCGCACCTTTTTTGAAGCTACCGGCGACCTATTTGAATTGACGTTCATGGCTATGCCTTGGGTTGGACCTGCCGCAAACGTGGTATTTTGGTCAATCATTGCAGGCGGTATTGGGTACTGGCTTCGCGAAATGAGCAAGCACGAGAAGCAGCAAGGCTAAGCCTTACTTCGCGTCCAAGGGCCAGCCGTAAATCGTCCCGATGTCCCGGCGGACTTGCTTTCCTTCAAACTGAATTTGATCCACGCGGGCATAGGCTCGCGTTTTTGCTTCCTCGGCATTCGCACCTAGACCGGTGATGGCGAGGACGCGTCCGCCGTTGGTGACCAACTGCCCGTCGCGCAGCGCGGTTCCGGAATGAAACAAAAGACTGCCCTCAGAAGGCAGCTCGGTGCCCGTAATCGCCAGCCCCTTGGGGTAGTCACCGGGGTATCCGGGAGCCGTCATGACCACGGTGATCGCCGTATCGGACTTGACCGCCGCCGGACGCGTGGCAATGTGGCCGCGGGCTGCATCAATCATGAGGGCGAGTAGGTCCTCATCAAGGCGCGCAAGGACGGCCTCGGTTTCGGGATCGCCCATGCGGACGTTGTACTCGATCACCTTGGGTCCGTACGCAGTGAGCATCAGTCCAAAAAAGATGAACCCACAGTAGGGAATACTCTCAGCTTGAAGCCCTTCGAGCGTCGGCTGAATGACTTCACGATGCACTTGGCCGAGCACATCGGGCGTCACGAAGGGCACTGGGCTGATAGCGCCCATTCCGCCCGTGTTCGGGCCGGTTTGGCCTTCGCCCACGCGCTTGTAGTCGGTGGCCTGCGGAAGCAGGATGTAGTTTTCTCCGTCGGTCAGCACAAACACTGAGAATTCGGGTCCAGTGAGGTGCTCCTCGATCACCACGCGGCTCGAGGCGGACCCAAATTTGGCCTCCCCCAGCATGGAATCAAGTTCCTTGAGCGCGTCGACCACATTGTCGAGGATGACGACACCCTTGCCGCCGGCAAGTCCATCGGCCTTGAGCACATAGGGACCGTCTTGACTGAGGACGTACATCTTGGCGGCCTCAAGTTCGTTCTTGGTGAACGTGCGGTAGGCTGCAGTCGGAATTCCGTGGCGCTTCATGAACGCTTTCGCAAAGTCTTTGGAGCCCTCGAGCTGGGCCGCTTCTTCGCGCGGACCGATAAAGTGGATGCGCTCGAGCTGAGGGTGAAAGGCAAAGTAGTCGGCGAGGCCGTGTACCAATGGCTCTTCGGGGCCTACAATTACGACATGAATGTCGTGGCGAATACAGAAGTCGGCAACCATGTCGCGGTCGCGCCAGTCTAGGTCGACGCACGTACCCACTTCATTGAGACCGGGGTTGCCCGGAGCGATGTAGAGGGTGGACAGTAAACCACTTTGTGCAATGCTCCACGCGAAGGCCGATTCGCGGCCACCCGAACCAAAAATGAGTACGTTCATGCGGCAAAGGTCGCGCTAATCTCAAGGATTGCCAAGGCGGATTTTGGGCTTCTTTCAGTACGGCGGGACTGTATTTCCTTCGGTTGAACCACTTAGATAGTGTAAATTATACACACAAATATTGTTAATTATTTTACTCATTTACAACATTTTAAATGTTTCATAACGTGAAGTTGACATGTAGTAATTCGTACTATATTGCCAAGGTTAATGGTAGGATTTACCATAAGATCACATCACATGACGCAACGCATACTTCCATTTTTAGTCAGCCTCTTGGCCTTCGGAACTCCGACGGTCTGGGCGCAAACTGCTCCCCTCAAAGGAACGGTAGTCGAAGAGGGCTCTTTTAGCCCCATCCCCAACGCGGTAATTAGTCTCGCCGATGGCGCGGTGCTGACATCCTCAGATGCGCAGGGCAGCTTCACAATCAACGTCAAAGCGGGCGTCAGTCTCAAGGTTCGCGCGCTTGGCTACACCGACAAGACGGTTGCAGCAGCCAACGGTATGCGCGTAGTCCTCGTGTCAGAAACCTCAGAGCTCGACGAAGTCGTAGTTGTCGGTTTTGGTACCCAAAAGAAGTCCAACGTCACGGGCGCCATCGCGCAGGTCAAGGCCAAGGACATTGAAAACATGAGCCTCTTGCGCGTCGAGCAAGCCCTTCAGGGCCGCACCGCTGGGGTTCAAATCACCCAGAATTCGGGCCAGCCAGGCGCAGGTAGCGTGGTGCGCATTCGCGGAACAGCGTCGATTAACGGTTCCGACCCACTCTACGTCGTTGACGGAGTTGTGATCGGAGGCGGAATTGACTACCTCAACCCGAACGACATCGAAACAATTGAAGTACTTAAGGACGCGGCCTCTGCCGCGATTTACGGTGCGCGCGGCGCGAATGGCGTCATCATTGTCACCACGAAGAGCGGTAAGGGAGCAAGCGGCCAAATGAATGTGAGCGTTTCGGCCTACCAAGGCATTCAGAATCCGTGGCGCAAGGTTTCGGTTCTGGACGCAACCGAGTACGCAACTCTTCAGAACGAAATGGCCGCTGCTGCGGGTCAGTCGATTCCGTACGCCGACCCGCGCAGCTTCGGAGCCGGTACCGACTGGCAGGACGCTGTGTTCAACCGCAATGCCCCCGTGCAGTCGATCGACGTGAGCATGTCGCAGAGCAGTAAGGACGGAAGCTACTTCGCCTCAGTGGGCCGCTTCCGCCAAGAAGGTATCATTGCTCCGGGCCGCTCGAATTTTGAGCGTATCACCGCGCGCCTCAACACCACCAACAAGGTGCACCAGGCAATCACTGTGGGTATGAGCACCGCGTTCACGCACAATACGAGCCAGTCGGTCGCTGAGAACACTGAGTTTGGTTCTCCGCTTGGACGTGCGTTGAATATGGACCCGATCACTCCGGTCTACGAAACCAATCCGCTCGCGCTGAGTGGTGCCCCGTACACGGTGAACGGCGTGCTTCGCCCCAACCTCGTGCGCGACCAGGGAGGCATTTACGCGATCTC
>Ga0102878_1001105_pt1 | contig 10553 bp, 10 predicted proteins | sample Colrivmet1548A02_FD_78447 | JGI IMG/M metagenome (GOLD analysis project Ga0102878, IMG submission 78447) | Estuarine microbial communities from the Columbia River estuary - metaG 1548A-02 | ecosystem: Environmental > Aquatic > Marine > Intertidal zone > Estuary | place: USA: Columbia River...
CCTTGAATGAATCCAATGATGATGGCTTGTTCATAAGTGAAACTCAAATTTGAACCAATCTTCTAGAAATATATGAGATAGAGTTTAGCAGTGAGCGAGTTGCAAGAACCGAATAATTGGTTCAATAAAGCCTTTAGATTACTTAAACCCTCCAGAACCATTCCGAAAACACCGTGGCGTGCAGATTCAACCTGGGGGCTAATCGCTGCCCCATATGCGATGCAGCGCATGTTGGTTTTGATTTTCGGTTTGATGATATTTGGAATTGGCGAAGCGTTTCTAGTTGTTACTTCTTTAGGTAATTCACCATGGGTTGTGCTGTCTGAAGGAATCTCTTTGAATTCATCCTTGAATATAGGTGAATCAACATTCGTTGTTTCAGTTGTAGTACTACTCCTTTGGATACCACTTCGTCAAAGGCCTGGTTTTGGAACGCTAGCCAATATCGTTGTTATTGCCGCTTCGATTGAGCTTGGACTACTAATAATTCCAACCGTTGAGAATATTTTTCTTAAATACTTTTATGTTCTGTTTGGAATAGCACTCGTTGGCGTAGGTTCGGCTTTATACATAACTTGTGGCTTAGGTACTGGACCTCGGGATGGATTAATGACCGGTCTGCACTATAAAACTGGTGTCAGGGTTGGACGTGTCAGGCTTGGTATAGAAGTTGTTGCACTCAGTGTTGGAGCCTTTCTAGGCGGCTCACTTGGCGTAGGAACCGCCCTATTTGCGCTTCTAATTGGCCAATCTGTCGCCATTTCATTGGGTGTCTTAGGCCGTCTTACTGCGAGGTAGCAAATAGAGTTGAGGCACTCCCCTCGGTTTGTCGGACCGCATCTGACAACATGTCGAAAACACCATGTTAAAAAAACAGAAGGGTCTATTCCATGCTTGATAGCTTCTTTAAAATCAGTCAGCGTGGCTCAACCGTAGCTCGTGAAGTTCGTGGCGGAGTCGTCACATTTTTCACAATGGCCTACATAGTTGCGCTCAATCCACTCATCATCGGTCTAGCAAAAGATGCTGATGGAAAATACATTGGCGGAGGCGACGCACCTAATCTTGCATTAGTTGCTGCTGCTACCGCACTTATTGCCGGCGTTATGACCATCCTTATGGGCGTAGTCGCTAACTTTCCATTAGCCATTGCAACCGGATTAGGTTTAAACACATTCGTTGCTGTTGGTATCGCCTCAAAAATGACCTGGGCAGATGCCATGGGATTAGTAGTCCTAGAAGGCTTAATTATTCTTGTATTGGTACTGACTGGATTCCGTACTGCGGTATTTAGAGCTGTGCCAACTCAATTAAAAATCGCTATCTCTGTTGGTATTGGTCTATTCATTGCACTTATCGGACTTGTCGACGCAGGATTCGTACGTAGAACCGGAGCAGGACCAGTACCAGTAACACTTGGCGACAACGGTAATCTTGTTGGTTGGCCAGTGGTGGTATTTGCGTTTGGCCTTTTCCTAACTATCGCACTTACTGTTAAGAAAATTAAGGCAGCGATTTTGATTGGAATTGTTGCAGCAACTGCTTTAGCAATTGCAGTTGAATCTGCCTTCAAAATTGGTCCATTATTTAATGGTGCTACCGGTGCAGTAAATCCAAAGGGCTGGAACTTGAATGTTCCTGCAATGCCAGAAGCAATTGCTGCTACACCAAAGTTTGACATCATTGGTGACTTCAATCTTCTTGGTGGATTTGACCGCATCTCACTTGTTGCAGCTGTTCTTCTAGTTTTCACTTTATTACTAGCAGACTTCTTTGACACAATGGGAACTATGACAGCCATCGGAAACCAAGCAGGATTAGTTGATAGAAATGGCAATGTAGAGGGCGCTGAGCGCATTCTTCTTGTTGACTCTATCGCTGCTGCTGCAGGTGGCGCCGGTTCTGTTTCATCAAATACCTCATACATTGAATCTGCATCAGGTGTTGGTGAAGGTGCTCGTACCGGACTTGCTTCAGTAGTTACTGGAGTTCTATTCCTACTAACAACTTTCCTTGCTCCATTAGTAGCGATCATTCCTTACGAAGCTGCTACACCAGCTCTGATAATTGTTGGTTTCTTGATGATGACACAAATCAAAGGTATTGATTGGGATGATCTTGGAATTGCTATTCCTGCATTCTTAACAATTATCTTGATGCCATTTACTTACAATATTTCAGTAGGTATTGGCGCAGGATTTGTTTCATATGCAGTAATTCGCTTGTTCCAGGGACGCGCTAAAGAAGTTAGTCCATTACTTTGGGCAGTTGCTGGTCTATTCATGGTTTATTTCTTGCAATCTCCAATTAATATCTGGACTGCATAAACTAAATCTCAATAAAGGGGTGGACCGAAAGGTTCACCCCTTTACCATTTAATGGGTGTTAAACCTTTTTCAGCCAGTCTTTTATTTACTTTACTAAATGGTTTACTTTCATAAAAACCTCTATAAACAGAGAGCGGACTTGGGTGAGGTGCGGTGAATAGATCCTCCGGCGCAAAATGCTCTGACATAAGTTGTGCTTCTCGTCCCCATAACACAGCCAACGCGCCACGTTTAGCAATATCTTTAATGATCTTTTCAGTTATCTCCTGCCAGCCAACCTTTGAATGAGATCCGCTTTCATTGGGCAATACCGTTAAAGACATATTCAACAATAAAACTCCTTGATCTGACCAATCAGATAAATCACCGTTGCTTCTGACTATTGCTAGATCTGATTTCAATTCTTTAAAAATATTTTTTAAAGATGCTGGTAGAGGCTCTACATCAGCAGGTACTGAAAAAGCTAAGCCCATTGCATGCTGAGAATTTGGATATGGGTCCTGACCAAGAATTACTACCCTAACATCGTCGGGAGCGCACTCTAAAGATTTAAAAATCAACTCAGAACTGGGAAGAAAATCTGTTCCTATGTTCTTAGCAACTTGCTCCAAGCTTTTTAAATCAACAATGTCCTGCCAGGCAGGAGGAATTAGAGAAGCTAAATCAGTTGGCACGGGCAAAATAACGGCCACTTACTGAATCAACAGTTATCGGCAATCCATAGGCGTGACTAAGGTATTCGTTGTTAATAACCTGATCAATAACACCTTGAGCAATAACTGCGCCATCCTTTAGCAATAGGGCATGGGTTGTGCCTGACGGAATCTCTTCAATATGGTGAGTAACAATTACTGTCGCTGGCGCTAACGGATCGCGAGCAAAAGTTTCAATTCGCTTAAGAAGGTCCTCTCGACCCCCTAAATCAAGTGATGAGGCTGGTTCATCTAATAGCAACAGCTCAGGATCGGCCATTAACGCTCGAGCGATTTGAACTCGCTTCTTTTCACCATCACTTAGTGATCCAAAGTTTCGAGATCCAAGTTCACGGACTCCTAAAGCTGTTAGAAGTGCCATTGCTCGCGATTCATCCCAGAGATCATATTTTTCCTGCCAACGGCCCAACATTGCATAAGCTGCAGTTAGTACAACATCCATCACCATCTCTTCGTTCGGAATTTGCTCAACCAAAGCAGATGAGGTTAATCCGATTCTGGTGCGTAGTTCAAAAACATCTACCTTGCCAAGTGTTTGTTCCAAAATCTTTATCTCACCAGATGTCGGGTGTATTAAAGATGAACATACTTGCAGCAAAGTTGTCTTTCCAGCGCCGTTCGGACCAAGGACTACCCAGCGTTGTCCTTCTTCCACGCGCCAATCCAATGGACCAAGGATTACCCGTTCACCGCGGCGCACACTCACATTTGATAACTCCAATATTGCGCCCATAGGAGTGAAAGATACCTCGCCTGAAGGTCGAATATGGTTAATCTGAGCCAATGCCGATTGAAAATAAATCCAGCTTTACGGGGTTAATACTCGTATCAGGCGAAGATCGCCCTGGCATCACTGAAAGCTTAATGAAAACCTTATCTGCATTCTCTGTAAACATCATAGATATTGAACAGCTAGTTATTAGAGATCGCTTACTGTTAACTGTACTGCTTTCACTTGACGAAGCCCATGCAGAAGCAATCACAGAAGATTTAAACGCATTACAGGAGCAAATTGGGTTAGATATTGCAATTGATTTTACCCAGCAAGATTCAACCAAAATGTCTGGCGAAACATTGCGAGTAGTAATTGTCGGTAATGCCATAAAACCATCTGGACTAGCAGCGGTCGCTGCTCAAATTGCCAAACTAGGTGGCAATATTTCTGCCATAAAACGAACAGCAATGGACCCGTTAATTTCAATTGAATTAGAACTTACTATTCCAAACAATTCAATAAAAGAGGTCCAAGGTGCTCTTGCCTCGGTTGCAATTGAAAACAAAATAGATCTAGCAGTAGAACCAGGTGGCCTGCAACGTAAATCAAAACGAATTGTGATGTTGGATATGGACTCAACTTTGATCGAACAAGAAGTGATTAATCTACTCGGCGAGGCAGCTGGGCAATCAAAAGCGGTAGAGGCGATAACTGCTAAAGCCATGGCAGGTGACCTAGATTTTAAAGCAGCTTTGATCGAACGTGTAGCCCTTTTAAAAGGGCTAGATCAAAATATGTTAAGCAAAATTAGAGAGCAAATAACTTTAACTAAAGGAGCAAAAACATTAATAGATGAACTACACCAACAAGGTCATAAGGTTGGAGTTGTATCTGGTGGATTTATTGAAGTAATTGAACCAATATTAAAAATATTAAATGTTGATTTTTATCGGGCCAATAAGCTTAAAGTTAATAACGGAGAATTAACTGGGGAGATTGATGGTCCATTAATAGATAGCCACGCTAAAAGAATCGCGCTAGAAGAGTTTGCAAATCAAGAGAATGTTTCATTAGAGCAAACGGTTGCAATCGGTGATGGTGCAAACGATTTGGAAATGATAAAGGCAGCAGGATTAGGGATTGCCTTTAACGCTAAGCCAAAAGTTGCTGCGGCGGCCGACACTACGATCAGCAACCAAGATCTTTCAACGGTTTTACTATTAATGGGTATATCTATTTAAAACGGATAATTCTTTTGTGCAAGGCTTCTTAGGCTTGAAACCATGGCAGCCGGATTATCTGACTTGTACACAGCGCTTCCAGCTACAAAGCAGTTTGCTCCTGCATTGGCAGCCTCTGCGATTGTTTCTAAAGATACTCCCCCGTCAATTTGCAATTTTGGTTTATTCCTTAAAAGTTTTTCAATGAAAGTTCTAGCCTGCACAACCTTAGGCATCTGTTCGTGCATGAATGATTGTCCACCAAACCCGGGCTCTACAGTCATAATCAACAACATATCAATCTCTTCAATCCATTTTTCTATATCAGCAAATTTCGTCGCTGGCTTGATAGCTAATCCAACTTTCGCTCCATTGGATCGAATATCCTTTATTGTATTATCAACATCATTCACCGCTTCAAAATGAAAAGTTACAGAAGTACAACCATTTTCGGCATACAAAGGAGCAATCTCATCAGGGTTATTTATCATCAGATGAGCATCCACAGGTAATTTAGAAAAATTGATTATTTCAAAAGCTCTCTCTAAATTAAAAGTAAAATTCGGGACAAAGATGTTATCCATAATGTCTAAATGCAATAGATCAGATGTTGAGGCGACTCTTGATATCTCGTTCTCTAAATCATCTAAATTAGCATTCAAAATACTTGGGTTGATATAGATCCGAGACTCCATCAGAGTATTTAACCTACTTTCTTCAATAAAACCATAAACATGGCATCAGATTGATGCAGGTGTGTCCATAATTGAACGCTGCCATCACTTTGAACTCCTTCTTCATGAGAACCTGCAATTTCATTGATCGGCAGGATCCTCATGTCCTTATGTTCTGAAAGAAAATCTAATAGCTGCCCTTTGGTTTCTGCTAGATGAGGAGAGCAGGTTACATACGCCATAATTCCTCCAGCATTTAAAAGAGCATAGGAACTTGCCAACAAATTACGTTGCAGAATAACTAGTTCTTTCAAATCCTTTAGGTTCTTACGCCATCTGGCTTCAGGTCTTCTTCGAAGCGCTCCTAATCCCGTACAAGGAGCATCGATCAATATCCGATCATATTTATCTGGAAAATTAAGAGCATCGGTTCCATCGAAAGAAACCACTTGAAAATTATTAACGACTCTTTTAACTAAATCAGCGCGGTGAGGTATAGGTTCATTTGCTAGAAATTTAGCGCTGCTATCGATTTCTAGTAATGCATTGAACATATACGCCGCTTTACCCCCGGGGCCTGCACACATGTCTAGCCATGAAAGTCCTGGTTTAAATGTTGCAAGTAAGTTTTCTACAACTAATTGCGACCCACGATCTTGTACACCAGCTCTACGTTCAATGATCGGCTCGAAACTCATTGGTATAACACTTAAGTTCACACCGTTCTTGTAACCAGCGATAGGGCTTGCGCCTAGATCAATTAGTTCTTGAGGTGTTGATTTACCAGGCCAAGCGACAACATCTGGCAAAGTAGGTTGATTATTAGCATCTAAAAATTTCTCGACATCCGTCCAATCTTTTAGTTGATCATAGAATGATGAAATGATCCATTCTGGATGACTATATTGAATTGATAACCTTTGTAAAACTGGTAGTGCTTCTAACTCCGGAAGTGAATTGTCAGCAGTAGCTACTTTCCTAAGAACTGCATTTACATAGGAAGCCTTGGATTCACCCGCAACCAATTTGGCAACTTCTACTGTCTCTGATACTGCAGCATGCTCTGGCACCCGCATTTTGGTTATCTGATGTATACCTAGGCGCAGGAGATTCACAATTTTCTTATCAATCTCTTCATATGCACGATCAGCATATTTCGAGGCGATGTAATCATGTCTGCCTTGCATTCTTAAGGCCCCATAGGCTAATTCAGTTGTAAAAGCTTTATCGGCTAAATTCATTTTCGATTTTGCTAACAATTCTGGCAATCTTATGTTTGCGAATGCACCCTCTTCATTAACTTGCCAGATTAATTCATATGCGAGCAACCGAGATGGTTTTGGATTTGGTTTACCCAAAATGTAGTCCAGTTTTGGAGGTAAGTCCCCTAGTAAATTCAGCACTAGTCATAGAGTTCCTACCAGCAGGTGTTACCTTCTGAACTTCAATAATCCCATCCAACGCTCCAACATACATTTTTTCATCATCTATATTAATTTCACCTGGCTTGAGTTTCAGCAATACCTTAGATTTTCTCAGACTACCAATTCCAATTCGAACATCATTTAATACTGACCAAATACCCGGATTTGATCCCAACGCTCTATAAAGATTGTAGATTGAATCTGATGATCTTTCCCAATGAATTTCACCATCTTTTTTATAGAACTTAGGTGCATGGCTAACTGTTTCATTTGATTGAGGTCGAGGTTGTTTAAGATCCTGAATCAATTTAAGTACTGGCAAGGTCATATCCGCTCCCTCGCTACTCAACCGATCTAGAACTTCAGCGGTGGTTTCATCCTCATCAATTGGAAAGTCTCTAGCTAGATAAATAGGACCTGTATCCATTCCTTGCTCCAATTTAAAGATCGAAATACCTACAGATCCTTCACCATTTAAAATAGAATGTTGTACTGGCGCTGCGCCTCTCCACCTGGGTAACATTGAAAAATGAATATTTATCCAACCATGCTTTGGAATATTAAGGGCATTTTCCTTAACTAACTGTCCGAAAGCGATCGTGATAACTAGTTCAGTTGATGATTGAGTTAGAGCCGAATCTATCTCTTCGTCATTTCCAGATTTATAAACAATGAGATTTTTGTTTTGTGCCCAAGTCGCCAGTTCATTGGATTCAATCTTTTGACCCCGACCAGTAGGTTTATCTTGATTAGTTAGTAACCCACAAATTTCATATTCTGATGAATCTGACAAAACATTGAACAGTGGAATCGCTAAAGTTGATGATGAAGCTATCAAAACCTTCAATGCTAGAGACCTAAACCAAAAGTTGAGTGTGGAGAAACTTTGATGGATGGATTCAACCCATTTTCAGAGGCAATTCCAAACCATTCAGACTCTCTTATCTCCTTCATTGCAAGTTTGCGTTGTTCAGACTCCATACGATCAATAAACAAAACTCCATTCAAATGATCTGTTTCATGTTGTAAACATCGAGCCAATAATTCAGTACCTTCAACGACTATGGGTTCACCATGCATATTAAATCCCTTTGCTACTGCGCGAAAAGCTCTAGGTGTTTCATAAACCAGATTTGGGAAAGATAAGCAACCTTCTTCTCCATCTTGCATTTCTTCACTTAAATCAAGTGATGGGTTAATCAAATGTCCTATATCATCATCTATATCCCAAACAAAAACTCTTAATGGAACGCCAATTTGTGGAGCAGCCAAACCAGCACCCGGTGCTGCCATCATTGTTTCAGTTAAATCAGCAACTAACTGGCGCAATTCCTTATCAAAATCAATTACAGGTGTAGCCGGAGTAACTAATACTGGATCTCCGAATAAACGAATTGGTTGAATTGCCATGTATTAATGATACTTTAATTGATAGTTCTTATAGGTCATATGGATCAACGCGAATTTTGAAGATCTGTCGACCCTTTACTCCTTGAATCTTCAATACATCATCTAGCAAATCCACTAAATTCCCACCCTCCTCTAATCGCACACGAATTATTAATTTTGATTGACTCTGGTCAAACTTAACTGGTCCTGTTATCTCATAATCTTTATTGGATCTTAGATTTTCAGCAAATTTGGAAACTTCAGGAGAAGCCCCGATTACTACCGCTACACGATAGAAGGGAGGTAGCTTTGCTTTTTCTCTATTTATTAATTCCAGTGAAGAACCAGAATTAGAATCGGCCTTAAGCATCGACTGAACGACAGGGTGATGATTTTGTAACGTCACGTACACCTCACTATTTGGTAACACTTTACAAAGTGATGAGAACCATTGGAATCGTGCAAACTCCTCAGCTCTCAACGAAGGTCGATTAAACATTCTTTCGCCATCTAAGAGTATGAGGCTGGAAAATCTGCCAATTGGTTCTGATCCTGCGGTTGCTAGAACCACATGCCTACCACTTGGCAGTTCAGTAATTTGCTTACTGCCGGATGATATTAAAATTGATGCTTTAGGGACTGCACGTCCAATCTCTTCAGCGTTTCGATCAATCCCCTTAGAAATAACGTAAGGCTTAGATTCTCCACAATACTGACAGTGCCAATCTCTCTGTTGCGCATTACATAAATAGCAAACTGGAATTGAATTAGCACCCTGTATCTGTAACTTACCCCCACAATTACAACTTGCAGTATTTCGGCATCTTGCACAGAGAAAAAGGTTCGCATATCCCTTCTCGGCAACAGTCACCAAAACATTTCCTTGGGCGATACCTTTTTTTAATGAGGAGACGAAAGATCGACCATTTTCGGAAGTCACAATTTGTATACCATTTTTAATCCGGTAATTTTTCTTTTCCAACCAGCCTATTTCTATTAATCTAGAAATTTCCAGTGAATGCGATGCGGAAATAAATATCAAAGAAGTATCTTTACTTCTAAGTAACGAAACATCGCGTGTGTTCCAGCCAGGAGAATGCTGCTCATAATGAGACTGGTCCAAATCCGATAAAACTATAACAGTGGAATTCTTTTCTAGTGCGGTAAATACCCCGCTTCTAGTTGAGAGAATTAGAGAAGGTTTAGTAAACCTTGCAGTTAGAAAATGTCTATAACGTTCACTCTTTCCTAAATGTGTTCCCATTTCAAGATAAGATTTCCCAAAGAAAACACTTAGATCTTTTCTCAAAATCAATAGATCTTTTTCATCTGGAACGATAACTAGAACTTGGCCAGTTTGAGCTCGTAGCTTTACTATTTCATTAACAAAATCATTGGATGAAATCCCAACTGGAAGATTTACAGCCCACTTTAATCTTTGCTTACCAACTAGCATCCCATAATCAGATCTACCTATTAGATCCCGAAGTTGTGGGCTTTCATAATCATTAGCATTTGCCTGGAATTTAGTATCCTCAATTACTTTTTCTTCCTTTGCGATCCGAGCAGGAAGTGCTGATCTGAGAAGATTCCAAAATGATCCACCGAAACGGTTTCGAACTAATTCCAAATGCTCCATTACCTGCTTTGATATCAAGCCGCTAGGTGAGGAAATATCAGTAATCATTTTCAGTTTCTTAATTTGATCGGATTCATTTTTACGGCCAACTACTAATCCGTCAACTTGGGTATTACCGAATGGAACCACAACCTTTGTTCCATATACAGCTGAATTTTCTAAATGTAATGGAACCAAATAATCATAGATACCTTCAAGATGCGAGACTGGTGTGTCAACTAATACTGCTGCAACCGGTAATTGATCAGCTACTGCTGAGTTTGATTTAAGTTTCTGTGCAGTTTGCTGGCGTTTTAATTTAAGTGGAGCAGCCACTGTTTACTTAACTAAAGCCTTTAGTGCCGCAGCTCGGTCAGTTTTCTCCTAAGTAAAATCTGTTAATTCTCGACCAAAATGTCCGTATGCTGCTGTTTTGTCGTAGATAGGGCGCAACAGATTCAAATCTCGAATTA
>Ga0102878_1001110_pt1 | contig 10537 bp, 8 predicted proteins | sample Colrivmet1548A02_FD_78447 | JGI IMG/M metagenome (GOLD analysis project Ga0102878, IMG submission 78447) | Estuarine microbial communities from the Columbia River estuary - metaG 1548A-02 | ecosystem: Environmental > Aquatic > Marine > Intertidal zone > Estuary | place: USA: Columbia River...
GCCAAATCCTCCGGATTGTCGTTGAACAAATGCTTGGAAAAGGCCAAACGGTCGTTCAGGCCCAAGCTGAAATTCGCAAAGCGCGCATTCAGCGAGCGCCCCTTGGCTTGGCCCGACGCGGCTTTGCTGGCCACGGTTGATGCTTCCGCAGGAGTTGCAGCCGGTTCCGACGGTGCAGATTCTGGTGCTGGAGCAACAAATGGCGCAGGTTCCGGTGTTTCCGCAGGCTCGTGTTCCGGTGTTGCCGCAGGCGCCTCAGGGGCTTCGCGGGGCTCGCCGTCCGGGAATCCAGACAAAACATTTTTGGCGGCATGGGCCGCGGCCTTGGCGTAGGCCCAGAGTTTGTCGTCGGCGTCTGCATTGGAAGTTGCGGAAGCAATAGGTACTGCAGAAACCGTCGGTTCTGGCGCCTGGGAGGGTTCCTGTAGGTAGCTGGGTTCCGGAGCAACTTCGGGCTCGAAGGCGAACTCCTCTACTGCCGAGGTAGTTGCAGAGTCCACCGTTGGAGCTTGTTCAAATGGGGCGAATGAAACCGGAGCGGAACTAGAGGCAGGTGCTTCTGGCACGGCTTCCGTGGGGAACGTTGCTGCGGAAAGGGCAAGGGCGGCGGCGGCGCGGGCCGCTTCTGCGGCCCGCCGCTGCTCTGCGAGCAGAGCGGTTTGGCTCTGCCAAACCGCTTCCGCCGCCGTCAAAGCCTCGGTCTGGGCTTGGTGCAAATGGGACAGTCTGGCATTCGTCAAACCCTCTACGTGGGCCCGAAGGGCATCCAAATAGACCAATTCCAACAAATTGAATTCCTCCTCGGAGGCGGGATTTTGTACCAAGTCGGCCCGTAAATCGGCCAGTCGTTCGGATAAATGAGGGCGCATAGCAGCCGATTGATTAGTTTTGCGGTTAGGCCTTGAAAAGTACGAAATGTTTCTGGAGAACACGCCCTCGCCGGATGCCGGCTGGATCGAAGTGATTTGTGGTTCCATGTTCTCCGGAAAAACCGAAGAATTGATCCGTCGGCTCAACCGCGCGCGGATTGCCAACCAGCGCGTGGAAATCTTCAAACCCAGCGTGGATGTTCGCTACAGCGAAGAAAATATTGTCTCGCACGACCAATCTTCCATTCCCTGCACGGCAGTGGAAGCGGCGGAGCAACTGCGCTTGCTGACCGCTGAGGTGGACGTGGTGGGGATTGACGAAGCGCAGTTTTTTGACGACGAAATTGTTGCCGTGTGCAACGAGCTGGCCAACCGCGGCATACGGGTGGTGGTGGCCGGATTGGACATGGATTCCGACGGTCGTCCGTTTGGCCCCATGCCGAATTTGATGGCCACGGCTGAATACGTCACCAAAGTGCACGCCGTTTGCGTCAAAACCGGACGGTTGGCGCATTATTCCCACCGCAAAGAACTGGGCGGTCCCCAGGTTTTTTTGGGCGAGTCGGACCGCTACGAGGCCGTTTCCCGTGAAGTTTTTAACACCTTGCGCGCCAATGAGCTGGGCGGATAACTGGGGCGACTGGGGTCGGCAAACGCTTCGCCGACTTTCCTTTGACTCGCGGCAGCACTTCCCGGAGGGCGACGCCCTGTTTGTGGCCCTGGAAACCCCCAGCGGAGACGGACATCTTCACCTGCAGCAGGCCTTTGAAAACGGTTGTCCGGCGGCCTTGGTGCACCGAATGCCCGCCGAGGTTCCGCAAGGAATGCACCTGCTCCACGTTTCCAACACCCTGGAAACCCTTCAGATCTGGGCGGCGGAAGCCAGAAGCAACTGGTCCCATCCGGTGGTGGCGTTGGTCGGTTCCAACGGCAAAACCATTGTGAAGGAATGGGCCGCGGAGTTGCTGGCTACGTCCTTGCGCGTGGTGCGCAGCCCGCGTTCGTACAATTCACAAGTGGGTGTTCCCTTGTCTTTGTTGACCCTTTCGCCGGAGGCCGACGCCGCACTGGTGGAGATGGGGATTTCCGAATCGGGCGAGATGGAATCCCTCGTGCGCATGGTGCGTCCCACCGGAGTGGTGTTTACCAGTTTTGGATCTGCGCACGCGCTGGGTTTTGCCAGCGAAGAAGCCAAGTTGGCGGAAAAGATGCAGGCCGCGGAGGGTACGCAGTTTGCCGTTTGGTGTGCGGACCACGAACCCCTGCGCAAGGTCTTTGCTTCCTATGCAAGCGACCGTTGGGACTGGACCCGACAACCGGAACGGTATCCCGACGCTGCTTTTCGCGTTCAACTGCGGAGCGTTTTGGGCGGTACGGAGGTATCCATCCGCGGAAAAAACAAGGAATTGCAGGCGTTTTTGCCTTTTGAAGATGAGGTTTTGGTGGAAGACGCCATCCATGCGGCCTTGCTGGCTTTGCGCCTGGGCGCAGACGCCCCGCTTTTGGCCGCGGGCATGGCCCAGCTGACCCCGCTGGGGATGCGTTTGGAGACTTTGCCGGCGCTGGGCGGCGGGGTGATCATCAACGACTCGTACGCCACCGATGCCGAATCGCTTCGTCTGGCTTGGGACGCACTCAACCGCCAGCCCGTGGGTTGGGAGCGTCGGGTGGTGTTGGGGCCCATGGAACAGAGCAAACTTCAGCCGGATGCCTTCCGCGCGCTCGTTGCGGAATACTGCCGTTCGTCTGAGGTGGTGGAATTGTGGGGCGTTGGCTCTTGGGTGGACCCCACGGATCCCGTCTGGCGCGCCGCCGGTTGGGCCGGAGCAGTGCGTGCTTTTGCGCAGCCGGAAGAGCTGGTGCACGCGTTGGAGCGTCTGCCGCAGCCCGCTTGGCCGGATTCTGCCGTGTTGATCAAGGGACCGCGTTCCCAACGCTTGGAGCGGTTGGTGCCCTTGCTGCAAGCGCAGCAGCACGCTACGGTTTTGGAGGTGGATTTGAACGCCCTGGCGGCCAATTTGAAGGGCTATCGGGGCCACCTGAAACCCGGCACCAAGGTGATGGCCATGGTCAAGGCCTCGGCCTACGGCCTCGGCGCCACAGAAATCGCCCGCACCCTCAGCGACCTCCGCATCGATTACCTGGGCGTGGCCTACGTGGACGAAGGCCTGCAGCTTCGGCAAGCCGGAATCACCACCCCCATCATGGTCCTCAACCCGGGGGAGACGGCCTACAGCCCCGCCGTGGCGTACGGATTGGAGCCGGAAATCTACGACTTGGACAGTCTGCGTCGGTACGGACGCGCCGTACAGGCCGCCAGCGGAGCACCGTCGGCCCGCATCCACATTAAGTTTGACACCGGCATGCACCGCCTGGGCTTTGACCCGCACCACGTCCCGCAGCTGTTGGAGGAATTGGCGCGCTGGCCGGAAGTGGTGGTGGCCAGTGCCCTGACGCATTTGGCCTCTGCAGACAAACCGGATCAAGACGACTTCACCCGACGCCAGTTGGCTTCCTTTCAAGCGGCGGCGGATGCCTTGGCTCGCGGTTTGGGGTATCCGGTCTGGCGCCACGCGCTCAATTCAGCCGGCGCCGCGCGCTTCCCCGAAGCCGCGGGAGACCTCGTTCGCCTGGGTCTGGGCCTCTACGGCTACTCATCCGTCCCCAGCGAACGCAGCTGGTTGCGCCCGGTAGCCGGCCTTTTTTCCGTGGTTTCCCAAGTGCGCACCGTTCCAACCGGCGATTCCGTTTCCTACGGCGGCACGTGGGTGGCTCCTGAGCCGCGCGAAATTGCCACCATCCCGGTGGGTTATGCCGACGGTTTTGCGCGTTCCCTCAGCAACGGCGTTGGGCACGTCTGCATCCGCGGTCATCGCGTCCCGGTGGTGGGGGTGGTGTGCATGGACATGTTCATGGTGGACGTCACCGGATTGAACTACCAGAAAGGCGACCGCGTGGAGTGGTTTGGCCCCACGCAATCCCTGTACGAGGTAGCTGCGGAAATGGAAACCATTCCCTACGAAGTACTTACCGGACTCAGTCCCCGGATCAAACGTTTGTATGTTCGGGCCGACCACTGACGCCCCCGCAGCCCGGGAGCAAACGGACGGAATGTTCCGCCCTACGGAATGGGTTGCCGTTGTTTTGTTGGCCTTGTACGCTGGTTTCTTGCCTTGGTGGAATACAGGATCCACCGCGACCTTGGTGGCCTTGGTGGTGTGGGGATTTCCCCGTTTTTTGCGTGCGCCGTTTGCCCTGCCCCGTGCGTTTTGGCCGCTGTGGGCGGCCTTTCTGGTGGCCTTCTTGTGGGCCTTTTTGGACGGGGGCTGGGCCGCGGTTCTGCGCTTTTTGCCCTGGATTTTGGTGGTTCCGGCGCTGCAACCGTGGTCCGCTGGGGTTCGGGTTCGCGGCTGGCTCCTGGGGGTAGCCCTGGGCGTTTTGTGGCTGATTGCGGCGCAAACCGCGCGCCTTTGGGGGTACGAGCTTCCCTCTTTAAACCCGACGGATTCCCACACGGCAGCGCGGGTGGCCTCTGCGCGTGCCTTTGGCGGAGTGGGCCACCAGCACGTCTATTGGGCGCTGTACGCCTTCCTGGCCTTGGTGACGGTGGCCGAGCAAAAAGTGTTGGGGCGCTGGCGCTGGGTTGCCGCCGCGGTTCTGTTGGGAGCGGCCTGGTTGGGGGGTAGTAAAATGGCCGTAGTTTCCCTCCTGTTGGGGGCCTGGATTTGGGCCGGCATGCATCCGGCCGCCTTCGGCTGGCGTTGGCTGGTGCGGGGCGCGCTGGTGGCGGGCGCCGCGGCCGTAGTTTATTTTTTCATTCAAAACACCGACGCCCGTTTTCAGCAGGAGCGCTTGCTGCACCCCAAACCCGAATGGGCCACCGGCTCTTTTGAAACGCGCTCCGTGCAGTGGCAAGCGGCGGCACGGCTTTGGGCGGAACAGCCCTGGACCGGTGTTGGCGCAGCGCACAAGCAGATGCTCTTGGAGGAAGAGTACCGCAGACTGGGCTACTGGTTTGGCGAGAAGCGGCACCTGAACGTCCACAACACCTATTTGGAATTTCTCCTGGCCTACGGGTTGTTGGGCGTTACCGCTGTGGCTCTGGCTTTGCTGGCAGCCCTGCGCATTTCCGCCAAATCGCTTACTAATCAACCCACCAAACGTTCGCCGGAGGAGCGCGCCCAACGAAGGGCGCAGCTTTGGGCATGTGCGGTGGTCCTGTTTTTGGTGGCGCTGTCGGAAAGTTTGACCGAGCGGGCCCTGGGGGTGCATTTGATTGCGTTGTACGCGTTTTTTGCCGGCGCGAACACCGAAGTGTCCAACGGGCGGAGCGAAGCACCAAGGCCCTAAAAAGGCCCTCATAGGGCTCTTGCCTAGCCTTTGGGGGCGCTCAGGATCTGCTGAAGGCGTTCCTTGTTGCGCAGAACTTCCCGCGCTTCAAGCACTTCTTCCGACGCCAGGGCCGAGTACGCGGCTTGCGAACGTTCGTAGCCGTACAGCCCAATGATCTCGATTTCCAACGCACTGGAGATTTGTGCCTTATGGGCCTGCAGTTGCACTTTGCGCGCCGCCAGAAGGGCTTTGCGCACCTGCTCAACAGCGGGATTGAGCGCGGCTTCGTATCCGTCATCCCGTGTAAATTTCTCAAAATCGTTGAGGACCTCGTCCAAATCGCTGGTCCAGTCCGGCTTGGACTGCTCCAGGTAGGTCAAAAATTGGCTGTAGTCGTTGGGCTTCAACCGGAACAACTCAATTTGCTGCGGAGCGGGGTTTTTGGCCACGTAGGAGCGGGCAAAGTCAAACAGGGCACCGTTGCGCACCAAACTGTAGAGCACTGGAGAAATTTCGCCGTTTCCGGCCAAGATGTCCGGGTCCACACCGCCGCCGTCGAATACTTTGCGGCCGTTGGCCGTTTTAAATTCCGTCCGTTTGGTAGCGTCCAAACGTTTGCCGCGCGCGTTGTCGGAGTAGTCAAACGCTTGAATGCACCGACCGCTGGGCGTGTAGTACTTGGAAACCGTCAATTTGAGCTGCGCTCCATACGCCAGAGGCCGAGTTTGCTGCACCAAGCCCTTGCCGTAGGAGCGTTGGCCTACCACCGCACCGCGGTCCAAATCTTGCAAGGCGCCCGCCACGATTTCGGATGCGGAGGCACTTTGGCCGTCGATCAAAACGGCCACGCTCATTTCTGCGGCGATGGGCTCTCGAAGGGTTTTGAACACTTGGTCTGTTTCCGTCATTTGGCCTTTGGTGCGCACCACAACCGTTCCCTTGGCCACAAACAAATTGACGATTTCAATAGCGGCGGTGAGCAGTCCGCCCGGGTTGCTCCGCAAATCCAAAACCAGTGCTTCTGCGCCCTGTTTTTGCAAATCCTGAAGGGCCGTGCGCACCTCGTTGGCGGAGGTTTCCGTGAAGCTGGACAGGGCGATGTAGCCGGTTTTCGCGTCCAACATTCCCGAATACGGAACCGCCTTCATTTTGATTTCTGCGCGGGTAAGGCTCAGGGTTTTGCGTTCGCCCAAATGCTCGTAGACTACGTTTATCTTGGAACCGGGAGAACCTTTGAGGACGTCCCCAATTTCCTCCATGGTTTTCTTGCTGAGGGCCACGCCGCCCGCTTCCACCAACAGATCGCCCGGGTGCAGGCCCGCCTTGTCTGCGGGGCCGCCTTCGTGTACAGCGGCCAGCAGCACCACGTCCTCCACAATGCGGATGGTGGCCCCAATGCCGCCGTATTGGCCCGTCTGTTGGATCCGAAAATCCTCAATCCGACGTTCCGGAATGAAAACGGTGTAAGGATCTAACTCAGAAAGCATGCCTTCCAAAGCATTTTCCATGAGGGTGCCGGGCTGGGTAGGGTCAACGTAGCTCAACGTGATCTCGCGAAAGACCGCATTGAACAGTTCGATTTGCTTGGTTACTTCGAAGTAGTCTACCGGAGCAGCGGCTCCCAAGCCCAAGAGGGCGAGGCCTGCTGCGGCGCTACGGACGAGATGGCGTCGATTCATGCGCCAAATCTAGGCCTTTTTCCACGGCTTTCCGAATGGCGGCGCGAAGTTCCGGAAGCGGAATTTCCTCGTCCCCGATGTACTGGAGGGCCAACCAAACGGGGGTTGATGGGTTCCAATCCGCCACGGCCTTTTCCAGCCGGTAGGCCTCGCGCATGCGGCGTTTGTGCCGGTTGCGTTGGACGGCCCGTTTGAATCGTTTTTTGGCAACGGAAAACAGCGTTTGCAAGGCCGGCTCTACCTCGTGGGCATCCAATAACTCCAAGGCTGCCGGTACGGCCACCACGCGAATGGGGTAGGAAACGGCTGATTTACCCGAAGCAAACAGATAATCAATGCGCTTTTGGCGGTGCAGTCGGTCGTTCTTGGACAGGGTGGCCCGCACTTATTTGCCTTTGTTCGCCTCTTTCGTGTAGAGGTCCAAGGCGGCCGTCATGGACGGCGCTTCGGGGGTAGGGACGGGGATGTCCATGCGCAGGTTGTGGTCCCGTGCGGCTTGTTGGGTGCTGGATCCAAACGCGGCAATGCGGGTTTCGTTCTGCACAAAGTCCGGGAAATTCTTGAACAAAGACCGAATGCCCTCCGGGCTGAAGAAGGCCAAAATGTCGTACTTCACCTCCGCCAAATCGCTCAAGTCGCTGGCCACCGTATGAAAGAGAATGGCGCGGGTGTACTTCAACTTATTGGCGTTCAGCAGTGCGGGAATGTCGTCCTTCCAGATGTCCGACGTCGGGAACAAAAAGTGCTCGTCTTTGTGCTTCTTCAACGTAGGAATCAAGTCCTCCAGGGTGCCTTTTGCCGGATAAATTTTGCGCTTGCGGTACTGAACGAATTTCTGCAAATAAAAAGCAACCGCTTCTGAAACGCAGTAGTACTTCCATTCTGCATTCACTTCCACGCGCATTTCTTGGCAAATGCGGAAGTAGTGGTCTACCGCGTTCTTGCTCGTGAAAATAACCGACGAAAAAGCGCCCGGGTTTATTTTGTCCCGTCGGAAGTCAGCAGCGGAAACACCGTCCACTTTGATGAAGGGACGAAAATCAATTTTGATTTTGTGTTTGGCAGCAAGCGCGGCGTACGGATTGTTTTCCGCCGAGGGCTCGGGCTGCGATACGAGGATCGATTTGACTTTCATAGGTGCGTCGCTCCATAAAAGGCCCAGGCGATGGGGGCCCCTTCCAGCGTGCAAAGGTAGGCAAAAAGATGTACCGTGGAAAGGGTTGATTTTCGAATTAAAACACGCATACCACGCACAATACCAATGAGATAGAGAAATGCGGCGCAGGCGTAGAAAATCCACGAGGTAGCCATGTGGCTGGCGGGTAAAATCCAACCCCACAACAAGGGCAGCGCCAACAAAGCCGTCCAGCGCAACCCAACGGACCGTTCGGTCCAGTACAACGCAAAAGAGGATTGTTGCGCCAACAAAGCACCCACAAGCGTGTGCACCGCATATTGGATGCCAAAGAAAACAAGCCAAGCCGCGGCCAGTAAGGCGGACCACGTCCACAAGGGCCAGTTGGTAGCAAAGCGCATCTGTTCCGGCAACACGGGAAGGGCAAAAAGTCCGGCGGCCAGTGCGGACAGCACCCAGCTCAAGGAGATGAAGCCACTGGAATACGCTCTGCCTTCAACGGTGCGGGGTTTCCACAAATCGCTGTACCAGCCCACCAAGGCCGCCCGGCGTTGGTGGAGAAAAATCCCCGCCAACAGCGTGAATCCCAGCACTACCCAAAAGAGCCAAGCGGTGGGGTGGTCGGGTCTAACTTGGCCAACAAATCCGGTTTCCATGCGTTATGCAAAGGTACGATTTCTCTTGGGTGTAGAGCCCCGTGTACTACCTTTGTCCCCCAATTCCAATTGGTGTAAACCCCAATCTCCAAAACCATGGCTGCACGTCAAGACCTTTACCAGCATCCCGACTACTATTTGATGGACGAATTGCTCTCCGACGAGCACAAGTTGATCCGCGAAGCCACCCGGGAATGGGTGAAGCGCGACGTTTCTCCCATCATTGAGGACTACGCCCAGCGCGCGGAATTCCCCAAGCAATTGGTGAAAGGCCTGGCTGAGGTAGGCGCCTTTGGGCCGTACATCCCCACCGAATACGGCGGTGCCGGTCTGGACCAGATTTCCTACGGCCTGATGATGATGGAAATCGAACGCGGCGACAGCGGCGTCCGTTCCACGTGCTCCGTGCAGTCGTCCTTGGTCATGTACCCCATCTACGCGTACGGCTCCGAAGAGCAACGCCGCAAGTACTTGCCCAAGTTGGCCTCCGGCGAAATGCTGGGATCTTTTGGTTTGACGGAGCCCAACTTCGGTTCCAATCCCGGCGGAATGGTGACCAACATCAAGGACATGGGAGACCATTACCTGCTGAACGGAGCCAAGATGTGGATTTCCAACGCGCCTTTCTGCGACATTGCGGTTGTTTGGGCCAAGAACGAAGCCGGCCGCATCCACGGCGTAATTGTGGAGCGCGGCATGGAAGGATTCACCACTCCGGAAACCCACAACAAGTGGTCTTTGCGCGCCTCCGCCACCGGGGAGTTGGTGTTCGACAACGTCAAGGTTCCCAAGGAGAATCTCCTACCCAACAAATCCGGTTTGGGCGCTCCGCTGGGCTGCTTGGATTCGGCCCGATACGGCATTGCTTGGGGCGCCTTGGGCGCGGCCATGGACTGCTACGACACGGCCCTTCGCTACTCCATGGAACGCGTGCAGTTTGACCGTCCCATTGGCGGTTTCCAGCTGCAGCAAAAGAAATTGGCCGAGATGATCACGGAGATCACCAAGGCGCAGTTGCTGACCCTCCGTTTGGGTCAGTTGAAGAACGAAGGACGCGCCACTACCGGCCAAATCTCCATGGCCAAGCGGAACAACGTGAACATGGCGCTGGAAATTGCGCGCGAAGCCCGCCAAATGCTGGGCGGAATGGGCATCACCGGAGACTACCCCATCATGAGCCACATGATGAATTTGGAGTCTGTGGTCACCTACGAAGGCACGCACGACATCCACTTGCTCATCACCGGCATGGACGTGACCGGCCTGAATGCGTTTAAGTGAGCAAGCGGTAATTTAACCGCTCACCAAAAGGGCTGTCTCGTAAGAGGCGGCCCTTCTCGTTTAGTACAGAAAGCTGTCGTACGGGAAACGTACGGCGTGGAGCGTGCTGACCAAGCCATAGAGGGCGTCTTTGAGGCCGTCGAAGTTGTCTTTTTGGGTGGCGGAAATAAAGACGGCTTGGCCCTGTGCACGGTCTTCCCAGGCGCGTTTCACCGCGTCCAAAGCCCCGGGCTCAGCCGTCTCCAAAAAGGCGTCCACCTTGTTGAATACCATCAAGATGGGCTTGTCCCGGGTGTCCAGTTCGGCCAAAATCAAGTTTACGGAAGCGATTTGGTCCTCGTAGGTAGCGTGCGCCAAATCCACAATGTGCAGCAAAACGTCGGCCTCGCGCACTTCGTCCAACGTGGACTTGAAGGATTCCACCAGCTGGGTGGGGAGCTTGCGGATGAACCCGACGGTGTCGGACAGCAAAAAGGGCAGGTTGCCAATGACCACCTTGCGCACTGTGGTGTCCAGGGTGGCAAACAGCTTGTTTTCCGCCAGCACCTCGCTCTTGCTGAGCGCGTTCATGAGGGTGGACTTGCC
>Ga0102878_1001116_pt1 | contig 10497 bp, 13 predicted proteins | sample Colrivmet1548A02_FD_78447 | JGI IMG/M metagenome (GOLD analysis project Ga0102878, IMG submission 78447) | Estuarine microbial communities from the Columbia River estuary - metaG 1548A-02 | ecosystem: Environmental > Aquatic > Marine > Intertidal zone > Estuary | place: USA: Columbia River...
ATTCTGCGCTTACCGGTGCACATGACAAGACCACCGAGCTCACACCACCTACCGGCATTGCTCTTGATGAAGACGTCTTCACGCCTCGCGAACCCGTTCGTGCCGTAACCCCCGCGCGTGGCGAACAACGAAGTACTCAACAAGCACCTCCGTTTGCGCTGCGCAGAATGTTTGTAGGTCTGATCGCGCTCAGTTTGATTGCAGGCGTGGCGCTGTGGAGAGTCTCTGGTGATACGACACCAGAAGTTGCTGCGCTTCCAGAACCAGCCGCGGTTATTGAACCTGCAACCATTGCATCAATTTCTACCTTTGATCCACTTGGTGACGATGGAGTGGAAAACGAAGCACTCCTCCCCAACTTGCTCGATGGCAATGCAACAACCATGTGGTCTACATCGTGTTATGACAATCAGTATTTTGGCAGCAAAGAATTCGTTGGTTTAGTGGTCCAACTCAGCCATGCGGCAACAGGAACTCTGCGAGTTGGCATGCAAAATGCGCCATGGGCAATTGATGTTTTTGCTTCTGCTGAGTCAGCGCCAACCGACATCAATCAGTGGGGTGCCAGTGTTGATGGTGGTTACAACACCAAACGTGAGCGAGCCAGTTTTGTTATTTCTTCGCCAGCACAGTTCATCTTGATCAAAATTCGTGAAGTGGGTAAGAGTGCTGACTGCAGCGCATCGAATCCGTATCAAGGTGTCCTCGCTGGCGTGGCCTTCACCGAGGGTTAGCCTGAACTCAATGGTTTCCAACCCATTCTCCGACCCAAACTGGTCTACTGCTGTTGTCGATTTCATCGACCGGTGGCTGGGTTTTGTGCGCGATCACACCACACGACCCCTGATTGCCATCATCCGTGGTCTCGTTTTTGGCACCATGGCCCTCGTAGGTGTTCTGTTCTGTGTCGTGCTACTCCTGATTGGCGTGATGCGTGCCTTGGTCTCACTTGGTGATGTGTGGTTAAGCCATGACACTGCGGTGTGGGTCGCCTATTTCGTGCTTGGTGCCATTTTCTTGGCGCTTGGCGCATTCGGCATGCGCAAACGCCACCCGCGCGACTAAGTTTTTGTCACCTCTCACGACAAAGGCGTTAGTTACTTCATGGCAATTCATCACAAAGTTTTGATTATTGGTTCTGGACCAGCCGGCCTCACAGCAGCTATTTATACGGCGCGTGCAGGTTTGCTCCCTCTCGTTATTGAAGGCGAGCCAAGTTCAACATCGGATCAACCTGGCGGTCAGCTGATGCTGACAACAGAGGTCGAAAACTTTCCTGGTTTTCCTGAGGGCATTATGGGCCCCGAGCTCATGACTCGGTGCCGCGAACAGGCTGCTCGATTTGGTGCGCAGTTCATTACTGAAAAAGTCACGCGCGTCGACTTCAGTAGTCGTCCATTTCGCGCGTGGATTCGCGACACCGAATACAGCGCCGACAGTGTCATTGTGAGCACTGGTGCACAGTCGTTGATGTTGGGCCTTCCCGAAGAACCTCGACTCATTGGTCATGGTTTGTCAACGTGTGCAACCTGTGACGGATTTTTCTTCAGAGGTCAAGAGATTGCAGTTGTCGGCGGTGGAGACTCCGCGCTTGAAGAAGCGCAGTTTCTTACCAAGTTCGCATCAAAGGTGCACTTGATTGTTCGTCGTGATGCATTGCGTGCGTCAAAAATTATGCAGGACCGTGCGCTTGCGAACGAAAAGATTTCGATTATTTGGAATTCAACAGTGTCAAAAATTCACGGCGACGACAAAGTGGCTGGAATAGAACTGACCGACACCCAAACTGGTGCAACAAGCGAACTTGGAGTCACCGGAATATTCATTGCCATTGGCCATCGCCCGAACACCGACTTGTTTAAGGGAGTGCTCAACATGGAGGACTCTGGTTATCTCATTACGAAACCAGGCTCCACGTACACCAACATTGAAGGTGTCTTCGCTTGCGGAGACGTGCAGGACCATACCTACCGCCAAGCAATTACTGCTGCTGGTTCTGGTTGCATGGCCGCTATTGACAGCGAGCGTTGGTTGGAACACCAGCACTCATAAGTCACATCTGAGGCAGTTTCACGCGTACGCGTGCTGCACTCGGTACTATTTCATTACCCGAACCGCGAAGGACTCGTCATGGCTCAATCAATCACCACTCTTACATCTGCGAATTTCGATGAAACCATTGGTAGTTCAGATACACCGATTTTGGTTGACTTCTGGGCCGAATGGTGTGGCCCATGCAAAGCGATTGCTCCAGTGCTTGCAGAAATTGCAACCGAACAAGCAGGAAACATCACCATTGCAAAACTCAATGTTGATGACTATGGCGATATTGCAATGCGCTTCAATGTCATGAGCATTCCAACATTGATCGTGTTCAACAAGGGTGAAGCTGCCAAGCGTCTCGTTGGCGCTCAAGGTAAGGGCAAGTTGCTACAGGAGCTCGCAGAATTTCTTCCGACTTCCCACTAACGCAAGACAGTCGCGGCACAGCCGTTCATGATCTTCAGCGTCGACTAGTTGCAGCCAATGTTCTTGCACATGACGCGTATGCAGGTGGTGTGTATTGCGCACGTACCGCAGAGGTTGTTGCAGAGTTTCAAAAACTACGTGGGCTTCCATCAACGGGAATATGTGATCACATCACCTGGACAACTCTTGTGGAGTCATCCTGGGTGTTGGGCTCGCGACTGTTGTATTTAACTTCTCCACACATGCGTGGTGACGATGTGCAGGCAATGCAAACAGTGCTTGCCAAGTTGGGTTTTGACTGCGGTCGTGCAGATGGAATTTTTGGACCAAATACATTGCGAGCGTTGACTGAATTTCAACAAAACTATGGAATCACCGCAGATGGAATTTGTGGAGTGAACTCAATTCGCGCTTTGGAACGAACGAGTAGTCAAAGCGGAGAAGGCCCAGGAATTGTGACGGTTCGTGAGTACGAAACGTTGCTCACGTCGCAAGACAATGCCGAGCGTCCACGAATTGTTGTTGGTTGCTTCGATTCCAACACGCGACTTACTCGGCTGCTCGTGCGCGAGCTTCGCAACAGGGGTGACGATGTGATGACTATTGAAAACGCCGACCCCCACACTCATGCGCGGATGGCGAATTCATTCGATGCAGATGTATATATCGGGGTTGCAGGCGTAGAAACCGCCGCGATTCAATTCGCCTATTACGAAACTGATTCGTTTACTTCCGCAGGCGGTCGGGTGGCAGCCGAACTCTGTGCCGAGTTCATTCGATCCACTCACCCAACCAGCGAAGTTGCAGTGTGCGGCATGCAATTGCCGGTTCTTCGTGAAACCAGAATGCCAGCGGTGATGTGCATGATTGGGTTGCTTGGTGGCGAGGATTTTGCCTTACAAACTGTTCCGGCCTTGGCCCAAGCCATTACACAGTGGAATAATCAACCTCTGTAGAAGTTATCCACAGGTTTATGCACACTCTGTGCACAATCTCAAGTTCGGGTTCACGGTGAACCTTTACCCAAGACTCAGACGTGTTTATTCGTCGAGGTCGGGACCTTCGGTCATCAATCGATAAATTCGCTCAAGATCTTCAAGGTCGGCAAATTCCACCACCATTTTTCCGTGCTTGCCAGACAAGGTAACGGTGACTGGTGTGGCCAGGTGCTCGGACAATAAGTCTTCAAGCTCATGCAGACCAGGTTCTTTAACAACCGTAGTTTTGCCCGCAGTTCCGGGCTTTGATTTTGTTCCCGTTGCGCCAGGCTTTGGGGTAACCGTGGTGGAACCCAAACTTGGGTTCATTGCGTTGCGCACTGCCTCTTCAAGACCGCGAACAGTCAGGCCCTGTTCCACCGCTGTACGCGCAAGTGACTCTTGCAGCGCACGGTCTGGTGTGCCGAGTATGGCTTTGGCGTGGCCGGCCGAGAGTCGACCTTCGGCAAGAAACTGCTGAATGGTTGGTGGCAGCGTCAATAACCGGAGTGCGTTAGTGATCGCCGACCGACTCTTGCCCACCTTGGACGCCACTTGCTCGTGTGTCATCGAGAAGTCTTCAAGCAGTTGCTGATAAGCGGCTGCTTCTTCTAAAGGTGTGAGGTCCTGGCGATGAAGGTTTTCAACCAGGGCTTGCTCTACCGATGAGACATCGTCGGTCACTCGCACAATGGCTGGAATGGTGGAAAGACCCGCACGTTTTGAGGCTCGCCAACGGCGCTCTCCTGCAATTAACTCAAATCGGTCTGGCGTAGAAGACGGACGAACCAATACTGGCTGCAACAATCCAATGGCCTTAATGGATGCAGAGAGTTCTGCAAGTGAGTCTTCATCAAAGTGGTTTCGCGGCTGGTTTGGGTTTGGGTCGATAGAGGAAACCGAAATTTCCTGCAATCCTGTGCCCGTTCCACCGCCGTCACGAGTTGACATCACCGTTGATCCCGTTGGGATCAGAGCGTCTAATCCTCTACCGAGTCCCGACTTGCGCGCCACCACTCACCTCCAATGCCACTGCTCGATACGCCTTTGCGCCAGTTGAATTTGAATCAAACGTGGTGATTGGCTTGCCATGGGACGGAGCCTCTGCCAGGCGCACATTGTGTGGAATCACGGTTTGGCACACCTTGTCACCAAAGTGTTCGCGGACTTCATTGACCACATCGCCCGACAGTTTGGTACGGGTATCGAACATGGTGCAGATGATGCGACTTACACCCAAGCCTGGATTGAGGTTTTTGCTGACCAAATCAACGTTACGCAGCAACTGACCAAGACCTTCCAATGCGTAGTACTGGCACTGAATCGGCACGATGACTTCCCTGGCCGCCGTGAGTCCGTTCACCGTAAGGAGTCCAAGTGATGGTGGACAGTCGATCAAGAAGTAATCAAACTGATCAATAATGGCTTCAATGGCCTTTTTGAGTCGAGTTTCCCGGCCCATTGCCGGAACGAGCTCAATTTCGGCACCTGCTAGATCGAGGTTTGAAGGGGCAACAAAGAGGTTCTTTACCGCTGTTGGAGCCAAGCAGTCTTCAAGGGGAGTCTCGTGTAACAACACGTCATAGATGCTGGTTTCCATGTCGCGGGTATTAAGACCAAGGCCTGTGGAGGCGTTTCCCTGTGGGTCAAGGTCAATGAGAAGCACCCGATAACCCTGCTCGGCAAGGCAGGCCCCAAGGTTAATGGTGGTGGTCGTTTTGCCGACCCCACCCTTTTGGTTCGCCATAGCAATGACCCGGGGTGTTGGATACGGACCAGTAGGGGTGGTACCTGGCGTGTTCATGATGAGCCAAGAATACCGCCCGTGCGTGGCAATTGGGGGGATAGCGCCAGGAATGTTCCACGTGGAACATGTTTGGGTTCGGGGAACGATCGGTCGTTAATGTTCCACGTGGAACATTGCCACCGGGCCTACGCGAACTGGCTCGGAGACCCCCAAAGCGCGGAGGTCAATTCCTTGCCAGCGGTCAGGGGACCCAAGAGGTGGTTCCGAGACCACGATAACTCCCCCGGTTTTCACAAGTTCCGCCGACCACTTCAGGGTGAACTCGGGTGGACCAAACCCTCGAGCGCACGCCGCATCAAAGGAGTGGCTTGTGTTTGGGGTCCGCGTAAAACTCTCCACATCGGCACACACCACTGATACCCGATCTTCGATGCCCAAGGCCTTGACGGCTCGTTGAAGGGCATCGGTTCGTTTTGATCGGCGATCAACCAATGTCAGGTGAATCTCTGGTCGCGCAATGGCGATCACCAGTCCGGGGACGCCGGCTCCACTACCCAGATCGATGCAGGTTTGGACCGATTGGGGGAGAGCATCGGCGAAGGCACAGGCATGAGTAATCATGTCTTGTACGGGTTGTGAGCCAAGGGCGCCAATGCGTTGAGCCGCACTGAATATGCGGATCAACCCATCGTGTTCGGCTGGACGAGGAACTGCCACACGGGCAGTCTAGTTACGCCTCTTCTGGCTGATCGTCTGCAATGGCAACCACTACACGGCGGTGTGGGTCTTGGCCTTGCGAACGGGTGGCAATTCCAGCAAAATCCACAAGCGTGTCATGCACAATCTTGCGGTCTGCGGAGTTCATTGGTTCGAGCACACGTGGTTGCCCACTCGCCAACACATCGTTTGCCACTTTGAGAGCAAAACGGCTGAGGGCTTCGCGACGCTTTTCGCGGTAGCTGGCAATGTCAACCCGAAGATGTGTGTCATGGTCGCCCAATCGGCGTTGGCTAACAACACGGGTGAGGTCTTGAACGGCCATCAGGGTTGCACCTTTTGTGCCGACAAATACCGATACATCGGTGCCACTGACGTTGATGTCAATGTCCTCACCGGACTGTTGAACCGAAACCGAGCCGGTTAAACCAGCAGCAGTAAGCATTCCTTCAAGAAATGTGGTTGCTGCAGCACTCACGGTGGCTGGATCTACCGGTGGCATGTCTGGACGTGGAGTCCGTGGGGCAGCCTCGCGTTTTGGACGAGGAGTGGTTGACTTCTCGCGACGTGGACCCTTTGCATCTCCCTCTTTGCGAGGTCCGCGCTTGGCCGACTTGTCGCGACGATCGTTTTTAATTCGCACACTGTTTGGACGAACACGTGCGCGAACACGTGCTTCTCCGCGAGTGCGTCCAAAGAGTCCTTGTTTCGGTTCTTCAACGACTTCGAATTCGGCGTCATCTTCTGCAACACCCAACTGATCGAGTGCCAAGTTCTTCGCCAACTCAATGGTCTCTGCTGTGGTTTCTACCCATTCCATAACGATGTCCTTACGTGTGATGTCTTACGATTTTTTTGGTTTACGCGGAATCGCGTTACTTCGGTTTTTACCCGGCGGGGTTGATTGCTTCGCCGACGAGAATCCGCCTTTGGGAGGAGTCACTCGCTTGCTCACGAACGGAGCCTTCGGATCGGTTACTTCTTTTTTCGACTTCGATGACTCTTTGTCATTCTTCGACATTTCACGTGCACGTTCACCTGCTGCTTGTGCTTGGCGTCCAAGTGAAGAATCGTGTCCATAAAAACGTTGTGTGATGTATTGCTGTTGTCCAATGCGAATAATTGCCTGCACCATGTAATACACAATTAAGCCTGTTGGTAAGAACAGTTGGAAAACCGCAAAAAACACTGGCAGATACTGCATTACTTTGGCTTGCGTTGCCGACATGGTTGGGCTTACTGTGCGTGAAGCGACCATCTTTTGTTGGACAAAATACAAAGCGGCAAGCGCTGCAACGAGAAACACATAAATTAAACCGGTCGCAAAGTTATCTTTCACCGCATTAATGGGCGTCAATGCCAAGTCAATACCAAACGACTCCATCTTGGTTTTTCCAACCAACGATAAATACAACTCGGAGGTTTTGTTCAAAAACTTTGGTGCAAATGCCGAGCTGCCACTCTCGCGTTTAATCAATCCATTGAGTGCTTGAAACATGATGATGAACACCGGCATCTGTGCAGCAATTGGTAGGCATGACGCCAGCGGATTTACTTTGTGTTCCTGATACAACTTCATCATTGCTTCATTGAGTTTTTGACGATCGCCTTTGAACTCCGTCTGCAGACGACGCATCTCTGGCTGTAGGCGTTGCATTTCCAACATGCCTTTGGTGCTCTTCAAGGTAAGTGGAGTAATGAGCAACATCACGACAACGGCCACCAACCCAATGGCGATTGCATAGTTGTGGGTCCAGGCATAGAACGTGGCAATGAGGCGGGCGGCGAGTTCAAACATGTGGGGTTAGCAATCTTTCGTATCGTGGGTGCAACAGACGGTAGGCGATACCGAAGTTGATTCATGGGGGAGAGGAACAGGGTCGAAGCCAGACGGTCCAAATGGGCGACAGCTAAGGAGGCGGCGGGCTGTCAGCAAACCACCCTGCCTGGCCCCAAAGGTTTCGATGGCTTCATGTCCGTATTCGGAGCAGGTCGGGAAAAATCGGCAGCGTGAAGGTTGGCCTGGTCGTAGCGACTGGTACCAGCGAATAGCGCTCAACATGGCGTGCTGCAGTCTTGTGGTTGTTTGCTCACTTTTGGTGGTGAAGGAATGAGGGGTGGTCAAGTTCATGAAACAGCCACCTTTGCCAGCAACTGATCCACAGTTACACCGAGGTCTGTCCAGGACATGGTGCCTACCCGAGGTTGCACACCCACTAAATACCAACCTGCAGGCATCTGGTCGGATTTGGCTTCGAACAACGACCGCAATTGGCGGCGAATCCGGTTACGGAGCACGGCCCCACCCACGTTTCGACCAATGGCGTAGCCCACATGGGCACCAGGCAAGGAAGAGTCAGTCAACATCAGACACCACAATCCATTGGAGCGAACATATGTTCCCTCTTTGGATAGTCGGGAGAAGATCTCCCGTTGGCGAATCCGGCCGATCAAGCCGAAAGCTTGTGTCGGCCCTTGGCGCGACGGGACTTCAAAATGGCGCGGCCCGCACGGGTCTTCATACGATGGCGAAAGCCGTGCTTCTTGGCACGACGGCGATTATTTGGCTGGAAAGTGCGTTTCACGCACGCCTCCTCGGTTCGGTGCCGAGAGGGTCTCGACAACTCTGGACGAACAACCTATTGGGCTGAACGATGGGACTACAACGGCAAGAACTCTACAGGCAAAACTCGGTTTTTTATGCCTGTGGAAAACCTGCTACCTTCGCTTCCCCCGCCTCGTGTCGGCGGGGGTGTCCACACCCTGTGGATAGTGCTGTGGACGGAATTTGACACGGGTTCCGACAGTCGGAAATGCTTTACATCATTGGGTTTCATCGCAAGTGAAGCGCACATATCAGTACAGGGGAACTATGGAAAACGAGCTACAAGTCGACTCTCGCGGCACCGACAACCACGATGATGTGTGGCGTGCAACCGCTCAGGTTTTACGTGCCCAAGTTTCTGAGGCAGTGTGGTTCTCCACTTTCAATGACGCGGTCGCTGTTGCCGACGACAAAATGAGTCTTCGTCTCCAAGTTCCAAACACGTACGTTCGGGAACGCATCCTGACCCGCTACATGTCGCTCGTGCGTGATGCACTCGATGAAGTTGGTGCCAGTGAGCGCCAACTCCTCATCGACGTGCAGACCAACACCGCAGCAGACGTGAATGAGCAGTTGTCCACCAACAACACCCCGGATCAATTGCCAGCCGAACTGAACACCTCGCTCAACCAACCATCAGACACCACCACCCTGAAAAGCCGCACGGGCAAAGGCATGGCTGTGGGATTGAACCCGCGCTACACCTTCGAAACCTTCGTAAAAGGCACCTCGAACCAGTTTGCTTTGGCTGCTGCCCAGCGAGTTGCCGAAACACCTGGTCGCTCATACAACCCGTTGTTTATTTATGGTTCTGCCGGACTTGGCAAAACCCACCTACTGCACGCCATTGGGTATTACGTTCACCAGAACTACGCCCACTACGAAGTTCGCTATGTCTCTACTGAAACATTCTTGAACGAATATGTCGACGGCATTCGTAGCAACACCATTGCTGCCTTCAAGCGTCGTTACCGAGAAGTTGATGTGTTGCTCATTGACGACATTCAGTTCATGGAAGGCAAAGAAGGACTGCAAGAAGAGTTCTTCCATACGTTCAACTCGCTCCACGGAGCAAACAAGCAGATCGTCATTTCCTCCGACCGCATGCCAGATGCCATTCCAACTTTGGAAGATCGTCTTCGTGGTCGGTTCCGTTGGGGTCTCATCACCGATATTCAGCCGCCAGACATGGAAACCCGTCTGGCCATTCTGCGTAACAAGGCAGAACGGGAACGCACGTCGGTGTCGCATGAAGTGTTGGAGTTCATCGCCAGCAACGTCACCACCAACATTCGTGAACTCGAAGGTGCCCTCATCCGAGTTGCTGCTTATGCCAGTTTGAACAAAACCCAGGTTGACGTGACCCTGGCCAAGCAGTTGCTTACCGACTTGCTCACCCGCACAGCCGTGAAGCCGCGCACCGACGAGCAGTTGTTAGTGGAAATTGCTGAGCACCTTGGTTTTGAAGTTGAAGCACTTCGAGGCAAAAGCCGCCAACGCCCGTTGGTCCAAGCGCGACAGACCGCCATGTATGTGTTCCGTGAACTGACTGACCTCAGTTATCCAGCCATTGCTCGTTTGTTTGGTGGCCGAGACCACACAACCGTGATTCATGCCGTTGATAAAACTCAGCGCATGATGAGTGAGCGCAAACAGGTATACGACCAGGTAACCGAGCTCGTCCAGAAATTTAAGACGTCGTAGATCATGTTGGGGACAACCATGTGGGCAAGGGCACAACAGCCAGTGGATAACTATGAGTTATGCATGGTTGCCCGAACTACACAATTGCAAGATGTGCTTGCACGAGTACCTGGTTGTGAGTTCAATTCTTATATGTCATTTGGTGTTCAGGGTGCTCATCCACAATCCACACCCCTTATTACCGTTATTAAGTCTTTATATAAACATCCACAAATAACAATGAACAACGTTGGCCAAGGAGCATGGTGATGAAATTTCGAGTTGAGCGCGAAGTATTG
>Ga0102878_1001120_pt1 | contig 10480 bp, 10 predicted proteins | sample Colrivmet1548A02_FD_78447 | JGI IMG/M metagenome (GOLD analysis project Ga0102878, IMG submission 78447) | Estuarine microbial communities from the Columbia River estuary - metaG 1548A-02 | ecosystem: Environmental > Aquatic > Marine > Intertidal zone > Estuary | place: USA: Columbia River...
ACCTCCTTTTCTAGGTCGGTAGTGCTTCTAGCGTCATACAATCAAAAAGGAAGTGTGGGCTTTATCCTTAATAAACCACTCGATTATCGACTCAACGACTTAGTTAACGAAATTGATCAACCTTTCCCTATATTCAATGGAGGACCTGTAGAACAAGATGCGTTGTATTTTATCCACAGAGTACCTCATTTGGTAGAAAATAGTCTAGAAATAAGTGATGGCGTTTATTGGGGAGGTAACTTTACCCAAATTATTGAACACATCAACCAAGGTGTACTGAAACACGAAGATATTCGGTTCTTTCTGGGTTATTCAGGGTGGGACCGAAAACAACTAGAGCAAGAACTTGAACACAAATCGTGGGTATTGGTAGAAAATGACCACAAACAGGCATTGCTAGACCATCCAGTTGATAATATGTGGCAAGAAAAGATGACGCTTCTGGGAGGCCAATACTTGCTCTGGACCCATGCGCCTGATGATCCTACGTTTAATTAATAATTACGCGCTTATTTTGTCCCAGCTGTCCAAGGCATGTTGACAAGAAGATCGATCAAAAGCTGTTTTCCTAAACTGGTCAACGGCTAAAAAACCTGTTTGAGGCCCTAAAACAAATACGCCATCAGCTTTTTGTAGGTCAAACAAACTCATTGGTTTCTCCACTACCTTGAGTCCTGCTTCATTAAATCCTTTAATAGCTTGTGTACGCCATACATTGATTAATAGTCCACTATTTAGCTCCGGGGTAACTATTTCTTGATCCATCACGCAGAAAAATGAACCTAAATGGGTTTGTACCAACTCTTTTTGGGTATTCATCAACAAACATACATCGTACTCATTCTCTAAGCCATAAACGCTAGCCAGATAGTTGAGTGCCGTGAAATCAGTCATCGGAAATTGAGCTAATCCAGGAGTGATGTAGTAATCCCTATATAAATCAATGACGGTTTGCTTCAATAAACGAGGAACTTCTGAGAAAATTTGCACCGAAACATCTCCTTGTCCTGACCATTGTACAACCACATCGATCACAGAAGTATCCAACGTTTCCGATGGGTTGATCCTATCGGTGATTTGTGCAATCAACCACTCTGGAGTGAACTGCATGCCAATGGGCATGCGTTTCATGCGCATTTTGGCCAGTAAGCTGCGGTAGTGATCCTCAAAAAATAAAAGACGGTTTTTTTCCCATCTGATGGACTCAGTGGTACTTAATACAATTTTTTCGTTCATTTAAACGGAACCTAAAATTTGTTTGAGCGAGGAAATTTGATTTTCCCAAAGCATTTTTGATTCTTCGATTTCATCCGGTTCAGAAAAGTCTGTAATCACCAAAGAAACATCTGAAGTAATCTCATCTTCGAGAATCTTCATTTCAAAATAAGAATCATCCCCTTCTGAAGCTTCCCACTTAAAGCGAACAAAAAACTCGTTTTTATGCTTGATTAATTTAGCGACTTCCTCAGACCCATTCCAAAAAAACGAATATTTTGGTCCACGAGAATGTACGTCATCGGCAAACCACTCGGAAAGTCCAGAGGAGGTTGAAATATATTGATACAGCATTTGTGGGGAAGCGTGAATAACAAACTCAAGCTCAAATTTAATCGATGAATTCATGCGTATTCTGGTAAAGTTTGGGCAATATATAGATTAATCAACGATTAAAAAACAAATGCCAAACAATAATTTGCCAGGGATCTTTGGGGCTGTTGAAATTTAACTTTATATTTGCACCCTGAAATTTTGGCGAGGTAGCTCAGTTGGTTAGAGCGTCGGATTCATAACCCGGAGGTCGGGGGATCGTGCCCCCCTCTCGCTACAAAGCCCTTCAACTTAGGTTGGGGGGCTTTTTTCGTATCTTAGCCTTCCGAAAAACAAGTCAACAGTGAAAAACTCCTTGCATGAACGCGTAGCCGATTTTTTAATGCGCTATCCCCCTTTTGATCGGTTAAAGCGCACTGATTTAATCGGTTTAACACAAGGAGTTACCGTAAAGTATTTAGAGAAAGAGCAATTGATCTTTAATCAAGGTGACTCGACACACTCTGTGTTTTATGTTGTGTACAAAGGTGCTGTGGCTATTGAGCAGAAAGACCCCACAGAACTAATCGATTTATGTGACGAAGGCGATCTATTCGGCTTAAGACCGCTTGTGCTGGGACCGGTGTATCAATTACAAGCCAGGGCCTATGAGGAGTCGATAGTGTACGCTATTCCTATTGAACTTTTCATGCCCATGGTGCACAACAATCCCCCAGTGGCTGACTTTATTTGGGCTAGTTTTCAAACCAATACGAGAAATCCTTTTTCTGAAAGTGATCGCGGTCAGCTATACGCGGCAGAATACACCATACAATCAGGAAACAATATCGAGGAACCCCATCCCTTAGACTTACAACCAATTGCTCATCGAGGAAAATTGGTCAAATGCAGCCCGGATACACCTATTGTAGCTTTGGCCAAAAAAATGAGGGACCACAAAGTAGGCTCTATTGTGGTTCATGACAAAGTGAGACCTGTTGGAATTATTACAGATAAAGATTTGCGCAACAAGATATGTACTGCTGAAGTCTCTTTAGAGGCTACGGCAGCTGAAATCATGGTCAGCCCGGTCTATACTTGTTTAGAAAATGTAACCGTGACTCATGCGCAGATGATGTTGGTCAGACACCGGATCAGCCATCTTTGCGTCACTGTAGATGGCACATCACAAAGCAAAGCTGTAGGGGTAATCTCTAAAGATGATGTATTGATGGCTATCGGTCAAAACCCCACCTTGTTGATCAAAGCCATTATGAGGGCTGAAAACACGTCCACCCTTAAAAAAATAAGGGTGCAAATCACCCATTTGATCCAGCGTTATTTAGACCGTAAAATTCCGACAAACATCATTGCTAATTTAATTACAGAATTAAACGATGCATGTATTAAGCAAATTATCCAATTACAACTCAAAAAGCGCAGTGAACCACCCGTCGCATTTGCCTGGTTGTCGTTAGGTAGTCAAGGTCGATCCGAGCAACTGCTGCAAACAGATCAAGACAACGCACTGCTTTATCAAGATCCACCTGATGGGCGGGAAGATGAGGTAAAAGAATACTTTTTGTCTTTGGGTAAGTCGGTGACCAAAAACTTAAAAACCATAGGGTATGAATACTGTCCTGCGGAGATGATGGCATCCAATCCTAAGTGGTGTCTATCGGCCAGCGAGTGGAAACAAAACATTCAACATTGGATTCAAAACCCTGGAAGAGAAGAAGTGTTGCTCTCCTCTATATTTTTTGACTACAACTTCACTTATGGCAATAAAACTTTGGTTGAATCACTCTCCGATGAAGTCTTTGAACAGATCAATTTGCACCCTGTTTTTTTAGCGCATTTTGCTTTGGGCGCCCTACAAAGCCCTCCCCCTACTGGGTTTTTCAGAAGTTTTATCGTTGAACAAGACGGGACGAACAAGGATCGATTTGATTTAAAAAGACGAGCGCTTATGCCGTTAATCGATGCAGCCCGGGTGCTGATCCTCTCCCATGGAGTTAAAGATGTCAACAATACTCAAAGACGCTATGAAAAACTAGCCCAATTGGAACCTCAAAATGAAGAGCTCTACATGGACTGCGCCACGGCTACCAAAGACCTCATTAAGTTCAGAACCAAACAGGGATTGGCCCAAAATAACTCAGGGAGATATATTGAACTGTCTCTGCTGACAAAAGAGGAAAAAATAAAATTAAAAGCTACGTTCCAAGCGGTAAAACACATTCAAGAACTGCTTAAATTGAGGTTTAACTTGACAGCGATGATTTAATGTGGTGGAAAAAACCCAAACAACTCCCTGAATTTTGGCAGCGTTATTTGACGCTCATGGATAGCCCACCACCCAAATCATTGGAGGAAAAAACATTTGTAGTACTGGATACAGAAACTACCGGTTTTCATCCCAAAAAAGATAGAATCATCAGTTTTGGCGCCATTAAAGTGCGCAACAACAGCATCATTTTAGCTGATTGTATTGAATTTTACATCGCCCAAGACCACTACGATGCCCAATCTGCTCCGATACACGGCATATTACAGAGTGAAACAAAAAATCAACTCAATGAGCTGGAAGCTCTAGAAAAAATAATCGACTACCTGGCCAACCACTACATAGTAGCCCACCACGCAGGATTCGATGTGCGTATGATCAATCAAGCATTAAAGCGACATGGCTTGTCTCCACTAAAAAATAAAGTATTTGACACGGGTTATCTACATAGAAAATCACTGATCCACAGCCCTCTCGTGGACAGAGATAAAATCTATAGCCTAGATGAACTGGCCGAAAAATACGATATCCCCAAAAAAGACAGACACACTGCATTGGGAGACGCCTACATTACTGCCTTACTGTTTTTGAAAATCTCTCACCACATCAAGGAGAAAGATAAGCGTTTGCTCTACAGATAGCCCGATTACACCCAGTAGTTACTGAGCTAAAAACTGACAAACATTGGCCTCAATACGTGCGATAATATCACTCAATTCAGCCTTTACAAACGGTTCTCCGGTAATCTGCTCGTACAGTTCTATATATCTTTGGGAAATTGTTTCGATATATTCATCGGACATTTCTGGTAGGATTTGCCCTTCAAGGCCTTGAAAACCATGAGAAATTAACCATTGACGCACAAACTCCTTGGAGAGTTGTTTTTGCGGAAGACCTTGCTCTTGCAGCGACGCATAGGTGTCAGCATAAAAATATCGAGAAGAGTCTGGCGTATGGATTTCATCGATCAGCACAATTTTTCCTTCTTTGGTTTTACCAAACTCGTATTTGGTATCCACCAAAATAAGTCCTCTAGCCGCGGCCAATTCTGTACCTCTTTGAAACAAAGCGCGGGTGTATTGTTCGAGCAATGCGTAGTCCTCAGCCGAAACAATTCCGCGTCTGACAATTTCCGACGCTGAAATGTCTTCGTCGTGAAGGCCCATTTCTGCCTTCGTAGCTGGCGTGATGATCGGCTCTGGGAATCGGTCGTTTTCTTTCATCCCTTCCGGCATGGTCACTCCACATAACTGTCGCTCACCAGAGGCATAGGTTCTGGCGGCATGTCCGGACAAATATCCACGGATCACCATCTCCACTTTCAAAGGGGTACACGCATGTCCTATGGCGACGTTTGGATCTGGAGCGGCCATCAACCAGTTGGGTACAATGTCCGCCGTGGCTGCCAACATTTTAGTGGCTATTTGATTGAGGATTTGTCCCTTAAAGGGTATTCCTTTAGGCATAACTACATCAAAAGCGGATAAACGATCCGTGGCGACCATGACCAATAGATCGTTTTGTACTGTGTAAACTTCTCTGACTTTTCCCCGGTAAACATCAATCTGTCCTGGAAATTCAAAATGGGTATGGGTAAGTGTTGGCGTCATGGATTAATTTTGGTGTTCAATATGTTTGTAGGCTTCGATCACTGCTTTCACGAGTTTGTGACGGATGACATCTCTATCATCTAAATGCACCATGCCTATTCCTGGTACATCTTTTAGAATAAGAAGAGCTTCCTTGAGTCCAGAGGTAACCCTTCTGGGTAAATCGATTTGACCTGGGTCACCAGTGACGATAAACTTGGCATTTTTCCCCATACGGGTCAAAAACATCTTCATTTGTGCATGGGTGGTGTTCTGCGCTTCATCCAAGATCACAAAGGCATTGTCCAAAGTTCGGCCGCGCATAAAGGCCAATGGGGCAATTTGAATCACCCCAGTCTCCAAAAATAATTGGAGTTTTTCAGGGGGAATCATGTCTCTTAGCGCATCGTACAAGGGTTGCATGTACGGATCCAATTTTTCTTTGAGGTCACCCGGCAAAAAACCCAAATTTTCTCCGGCCTCTACGGCAGGTCGAGTCAAAATAATGCGTTTGACCTGTTTGTCTTTTAGCGCACGAACAGCCAGGGCAACACTGGTGTATGTTTTACCCGTACCTGCAGGACCGATGGCAAATACCAGGTCATTCAGCTCTGCGCTGCTCACTATTTTTCGTTGATTGACGGATTTAGCCGTAATGACCTTTCCGTTAATCCCATGAACGATCACCTGATCCATGGCGGCAAACTCTCTAGGGGCAGTTTGGTGGTCACCAGCCAACACCATGGAAATAATTTGTTCGTTCATTTGATTATATCTGGCGTAATGCGAGGTGAGCTGTTCGATTTTCTCTTGAAAATCATTGAGTTGTGCTTCATCTCCGTAGGCCTTGATCACGTTTCCTCTAGCGACAATTTTCAACTTGACGAAATGCGCTTTTATCAGGGTGATTGTCTCTTGGTTTTGCCCAAAAAATTCTCTTGGGTTAATATCGGTCAATTCAATGCTGAGCTCGTTCAAATAAGGTAGAATTAAATCGTTGTACGCCCTTAAGGTTGGTGATTAAAAATAGCTAAATTTGTGGCACAAACTTAACCAAAATACCTTCTTTTGGTTTAGAATAATATCAACAAAATCAATGCCTTTAGTCACCTTAACGACTGATTTCGGAATCAAAGACCACTATATAGGTGCTCTAAAGGGCGCTATGATGGCTGCTGTGGAAGGAATACAGATTGTTGATATCTCACACCATATCCAGCCTTACCACATTGCTGAGTGCGCCTACGTGCTTAAAAATGCCTACCATCACTTCCCCAAAGGAACCATTCATGTGGTCGGTGTGGATACGCAATGGACGGAGGATAACCGACATATTTTGGTGTTGGTGGACGGTCATTATTTTATCACCGCCAACAACGGGGTCATCGCGCTGATCACCCAAGAAATAGCTCCTGAGCAAGTATTTGAAATCAATATGCCCCAAATGGAGCGCAATACTTTTCCCACCTTATATGTATTTGCCCCGGTAGCGACACACCTAGCGCGGGGTGGAACACCTGAATTAATCGGTAAACCATTTACGGGATTAAAAGAACGGGCTGAATTTAAGGCGCGTGTCAGCGATGATGGAAACACGCTGTATGGCCATGTGATGTATATCGACAATTACGGAAATGCCATTACCAACATCAGTAAACCATTTTTTGAGGCCTGTAGAAAAAATAGATCATTCGAGATAGCTGCTCGAAGCGCCAGAACCACCCGCATCAGTCAAGGATACGAAGACATCGGCACACAAGAATCAAATCTGCGCTCAGGCGGACATTTGGTATGTCTGTTTAATACCGCTCAGTGCTTAGAAATTGCTATTGCGCAAGGAAGTGCTCAAAACGGTGGGGCTTCCTCCCTATTGGGCCTTCAATACCGCGATCAGATCACCGTTCAGTTCTTCAACTAGTTCACCAAAACACTTATCAACCAATACGGTGTTGATAAGTTTGTTTTAGTGGGTGGAAGGGTTTAAATATCTTTGTTTTTGACCTAAAAAGACATAATTTATGAAATTCATTGTTTCGAGTGCCTCTTTGCTCAAGCAACTCCAAATTCTAGGGGGTGTCATCAACAACACAAACACACTGCCTATTTTGGATCACTTCTTGTTTGCTTTATCACCCAATGAGTTGGTGGTCTCCGCATCAGATTTAGAAACCACCATGGTAACCACCTTAAGTGTAGAAACCAATGATTCAGGTCGCATAGCTGTTCCCGCACGTCTTTTGCTGGAAACACTAAAAACTTTTGCCGAACAACCATTGACTTTTGTTGTTCAGTCCAATAACACCGTGGAAATAAGTGCCAATAACGGTAAATACGCTCTAGCTTATGCAGCTGGAGATGAATTCCCCAACACCATACAATTAAGCAATCCAAGTCAAACCCATATGGATGGGGATGCCTTGGCTACGGCTATCAGCAAAACAATTTTTGCAGCGGGTAACGATGATTTGCGACCTGTGATGAGCGGCGTATTTTTTCAACTCTCCACAGAAGGACTGACTTGTGTGGCTACGGATGCCCATAAATTGGTGAAATACCAGAGAAACGACGCAACGAGTCAAGGGAGTGCTGAATTCATCATGCCCAAAAAACCTCTAAACTTGTTGAAAGGCATCTTAATGGGATCCACTACCCCAGTGACGATAGAATACAATGAGTCTAATGCGCGCTTTAGTTTTGACCAAACTTCCTTGGTGTGCCGATTGATCGATGGCAAATACCCGAACTACGAGGCCGTAATTCCCAAAGAAAACCCCAATATGTTGGTGATTTCTAGAACTGCTTTGTTGAGTTCAGTCAAAAGGATTTCCATCTTTTCCAATAAAACAACCCACCAACTTCGCCTGAAAATCGCTGGTGCCTCCTTGCAGATCTCTGCGGAAGATATCGACTACAGCAATAAAGCGGAAGAACAACTCAAGTGCGTATACCAAGGAGATGACATGCAAATCGGATTTAACGCGCGCTTTTTAATTGAAATGCTCAACAACCTATCCTGCGACGAAGTGCGTTTGGAAATGAGTATGCCCAACAGAGCAGGAATATTAACGCCTGTTGACGGACTGGATGAAGGAGAACAGGTCACCATGTTGGTGATGCCAGTCATGCTAAACAGCTAGTACTATTTAAAAAACTTGATAGAAAACGGGTAGTCGACAGGCTCCCCGTTACTTGTTTTTATCGCATTAATAATCGGAAACGCTAAGCCGATCAATCCTATAGCAATCAAAGCCAAAATACCGATACCCAAAAATATCAACGGTATGCTGATCAACGCATACAGCATCATGCTCAATTGAAAGTTAACGATTTTCTTTCCGTGTTCTTCCATGTCCCAAACCTTATCTTTTTGGGTCAACCAAAGCACTAGGGGTACAATCAAACCGCCAAATCCCGAGACAAAATCGAGAAGTTGGCATAAATGGGTTACCACGAGTAACGATCGGTCTTCTCTTTTCATGTGATAAATTTTTGTCAAAGTACCCAATTATTTGGACTACCCCAAACAACTCCTAGCTTTTCCGAGGTAGTTTTTCCTATTTTTGTTCCATGTCGCATAAACCCACCATCATTGCCGTAGCTACCCCATCAGGTAGTGGAGCCATCGCTGTGATTCGTTTATCTGGTCCTCAAGCTATCCTATGGGTCAATGATTGTTTTCAATCCATCAAACCAAAAAAGTTAATCGACCAAAAATCCCACACCGTTCACTTGGGTTATTTGCACGAAGGGGAAGCTGTAATCGATCAAGTTTTGGTGACTTTATTTAGAGGACCTCACTCCTACACAGGCGAGGATGTGGTGGAGATTTCTTGCCACGGATCCACCTATATTCAACAGCGCATCATGCAACTATTCCTTGGTTTAGGGGCGCAAGTAGCTCAAGGTGGCGAGTTTACACTCCGGGCATTTCTAAACGGCAAAATGGACTTAAGCCAAGCCGAAGCAGTGGCTGACTTGATCCAAAGCGAAAGTGAAGCTGCGCACCAAATAGCCCTACAGCAAATGCGTGGGGGGTTTGGTTCACAGCTCAAGGACCTGCGCGCTCAACTGATGCATTTTGCTTCCCTGATCGAGTTGGAGTTGGATTTTGCTGAAGAGGATGTCGCTTTTGCCGATCGAACTGCCTTGCAACAACTCTTGCAAAATATCAGTGAGGTACTAAAATCCCTGATCGACTCATTTGCCTTGGGCAATGTGCTCAAAAACGGAGTGCCCGTAGCCATCATCGGTCCACCTAACGCAGGCAAATCTACCCTGCTGAACACGTTACTTAACGAGGATAAAGCACTGATTTCCGATATTCCTGGCACGACCAGAGACGCCATTGAAGATGAAATCAACCTGCGCGGAGTTCGGTTTAGACTGATCGATACCGCAGGGATTCGCCAAACACAGGATGTGGTCGAACAGATGGGTATCAAAAAGTCATTCGAAAAAACCGCCCAAGCCTCCTTAGTGCTCTACCTATTTGATAGTGTTGAAGCGGCCCAAAATAAGGCATACTTAACCGAACTTTTGTCAGGCTTTGATGCCCTAAAAACTGAGTTTCCCGACAAGCACCTATTACTTCTAGCCAATAAAGCGGATGGACTTACGACCAGTGAACAGTCAACTCTAGAAACTACGCTCCCCCCGTTTACCTATATCGCAGCAAAAAACAAAACAGGTATTGACTCCTTGATCGACCAACTATTGGCCCATGTGCTCCAAGGACGCCACCATCAAGGCAACACTATTGTCACCAATAGCCGTCATTACGCATTGCTGTTGCTCAGTCAAGAAGCGATCGATCAAGTAAAACAAGGCATTGCACAAAACCGCAGCTCAGATCTGCTGGCGGTAGACATACGCCAAGCACTTCAACATTTTGGTGCCATCACCGGAGAAATCTCCTCAGACGAACTGCTGGGCAATATTTTTTCCAATTTCTGCATTGGGAAGTAACCAACCGGAGTTTTTCCATGAATTGGTAAACTACTCACCTGGCTTGGATACTTAAGTCACCAAGCGGTTGGATTCTGCACAGAAGGTTGTATTTTTGCCCAAATTCAGCGCA
>Ga0102878_1001125_pt1 | contig 10452 bp, 6 predicted proteins | sample Colrivmet1548A02_FD_78447 | JGI IMG/M metagenome (GOLD analysis project Ga0102878, IMG submission 78447) | Estuarine microbial communities from the Columbia River estuary - metaG 1548A-02 | ecosystem: Environmental > Aquatic > Marine > Intertidal zone > Estuary | place: USA: Columbia River...
GTTCCAAATGTTTCTTCATATTTTTTAAGTTCGGATAAAAACCCAGAACTAACTCCTTTTAATATTGTGGTTATTGTTTGTTTTCTTCCCTCTGGATTACTTACATCTCCAAAATTACAAAAGTCGATTTCGCCACCATTTGCTTCAGATACTTTTGCAATATCATCCATTTTTTCATTCCAAGCTTTATGCTGATTAATTGTAGTTCTAGCATCTTTTTGTGCTTCTTCTGGACTTTTTCCGTTTTTTATATAATACTCAACTAATTTTTTTTCGTTTGGAATTGTTTTATATTTTCGTAATTTACCATTAACAACAAGTCCTTCTTTGGTTTTTTCTATTTTGGTCTTTTTTGTAGGTTCGTTTCGATTTACTGCTCCGGCGGTTTTTAACGGATTAAATACTTTTTTACCAATAGCACCTTCAGAAGATTTACCAACTGTTAATCCATTATCCAATGCATATTTTCGTAATGCATCTCCCATTTCAACATTTTTCTTTGCAAGTTCTATACTTTGATATCCTTGCTGCGGATGCCTTCCTGCTATTTTTTGAGAAAAATATAATTTTACATCACCATTTTCTGGGTTAGTAACAATTTTAGTTGTTAATTTTAATAATTTTTTATCGCTAGCAGTTAGTTTTTTTCCTGACATTAGGTTTTCCAACGCTACTTTAACTTCAGATGATTTTATTTGTATATATTTTCCACTACCTTCTTCCGTTTCTAATTGAAAAATTCCTTTCTTACCACTACTCTTAATTGCTGCTAAATCAATTTGAGTATATGCTTTTTCTAGTTTCTTTTTTAATTCAATTTCAGCCTTATCACCTTTTTGTTTAGTATTGGATATAAACGCATCTTTAAACGAACTACCGGCTTTTGTAGTTGGAATTGAAACTGATGGTTTGGAAGTTTGTTGAGCTCTTTTTTCTGCATCCGAAACCTTAATTGTATTTGATGGGCTTGCTTGCTTCTTTGTGTTATCTTTTGGAAAAAGATTTTGTTTTGGAGCAGGAGTTTCTTTATCATCCGGGCCTACATCGACCATATCAATATCATCATCACTAAATCCGGCGGTGTTAAACTTTCCTTTTGCTATATTAAAAGCTTTTGGAAAATCTTCTGCATATCCCAATGCAGTTGCAACCGATACTTCTCTTCCTGTATCTGGGTTTGTAAACTTTTGAGCTAATACATTATCTAAATCTTTTTGCGTTTTAGCTTTACCGCCTTTTGTTTTAGTTAACGTTTTAACTTTTGGAGTTTTTTTAGCTTTTTCTTTTAAATCATTAATTGCTTGTGAATTGTATATACGATTCTCTTCTAAGATGATAACTAATTCATCTAAGTGTTCTTCGTTAGTTAAATCAACTATTCCGGTTGAAGTTCTATAACTTAGTTCCAATAATATTTCTTCGAAATTTGGAGTCATCTTTTAGTGTTATTTTCTTTTTATTAGAGATTTCAATTTTATATGATTCTCTTTAATAGAAGAACCTTTTGAAAATTTAGATTTCAATTTATCGTATATTGGTTGAAATTCATCAGGTTTCATTTCACCTTTAAGTACCTTTTGAACTTCAGGCATTTGCATTAAAGCTTTTGTAATTTTAAACGCCTGTTGTGGTGTTAAAGTTTTATCACCACTTAATGCATCATAATTTGGTTCAAAATATGGTTCACCATTTGCGTTTGCAAATGCAATTGAAAACGTACCATCATTTTCAGGACTTCCTACTGATAAACTAATATAATCATCACTATCTTGGTCAGCATCGTTGGAAATGATTGTCATAGGTCCTTCCCATCCACCCATTCCTCCGCCACTCTCACGTGTAGTTTCAAATCCATTTGCACTCAATTTCAAATCGGTTTCTAATGCACTTTCTACTTTACCTAATCTATCAGATGTCAATTGTGGGCCTTCTCCCCAACTATCATCTTCATCATCATCTCTATATGGGCTATATCCACGACTATCACTTTTTTTATCATCTTTCCAATATGATGGGTCATCCGATTTGGTAGGGTATTTAATAGCTGATGCTTTTCCCTTTTCAGCTGCAGCAATCTTTTTTATGTAACCTTTTGCTACACCTGATTTTATATTACTTAAAAGCGAATCGTAAAACTTTTTATCTTCAAACTCACCACCTTTATCAAATTGTTGCAGTCTTTTAGTCTGAACAATTAAATCGTTAGTTTCATAATCAAGTCCATTTTCTATACCTTTACTCAAATCTACACCAAATAATTTTTCGGTAGTTGTAATATCTTCCGGAGTAATATCTTTTAATCTAACTTCTCTATCACGAACAGCTTCACCTTTTCTATTAATTCTATATAAAGAACCACCCATTTCCATAGAGTCTGGATGTTTACCACCATATTTGGCTGGCTTCAATCCTTTAATTATGGTATCGGCTTTTTCATTTGAGCCTCCATCAGAATCAGCAGATGCTCCACCTGCTTTAGCGAATACTGAACCTCCACTATCTTTACCAAATACTGAAGAACCCTTAGTAGGTTCTGATTCCTTAGCTGCTTGTCCAGCGGTTGTAACTTTACCTGCGATTGTTACTTTAGTAGCAGGTCTTAATTCGTGCGCTTTACTATATGCATCGAATTGGTCCTGATTTTTAAAGTCTATTTCTTTTAATGGGATTAGATTTACTAATTTCATAATTTGTATTAATTTCTATTATATAAGTATCGGATATAAATATAAAGTTTTATTGTATTACAACCAAATTGTCATAATTCGTTCCTTCATATGTTTTAACGGGAAACCCACCTCTTTCCAAAGTGGGTGTTAACTCTCCTAAAAGGCTATCTCTATCCTGCGGATGTACATCAATTAAGAACGCATCGTAGGTATATAGTATCATTTTTGACCTTCTCCCATCACACCACTTCAGTACATCATCAATCTTAGTATAATTGATTTCAGTTTCCAATGCCTGAAGAAGATAGTTAAATACCTTTTGTTCGTTTGGTGCTTCGATTCGTTCGAATGGAATTTCCCTCTTATATAGAGGTGTCGTTAATTTTCCCGAAATTACGAACTTTTGGTAAACCGATTGAACATATTCATCCACCTTTTGAAAAAACGGAATAGTTTTGGCAAAATCATCTAACCCACCATAAAGGTATCGGAATGAAAGGGCTTTTGATTCTTCGGTCGTAACACCATAATATTTTGCTAAATGTTCGTGCGCCGTTTCCCCTTCCGGAAATACATAACCCACCATCTTACCAATGATACGGATGTGATATGACTCGTAATCGAATTGAATCAAAGTACCTTCCTTAAATCGACTCACTATATTACTTCTACACCCATCGGATTTGTTCATAGCAGCCCAATTCACATTGAGATGTCTATTACTCGGTCTACCCGTTATCGTATATGGATTGTATTTTGTGTACGCAAACCCATTGGGCAGATATTCTTTGTTGAAATGAAATCTATCAATAAATTTTTCCTCTTCGACCTTTACCCCAGCCCCCTCCAGCCTCCCTAATATTTTAATAGAATCTGAATATTTTCTATACCAAGGTTTGATTTCTGAAATCAATGGAATCGTTTTTAAGAGCTCGTACCATCTCATCATAGGTACACAATCATTTAGATATTTAAAGTCGCTTCTGTACCCCTTATAAACCCCGTCAGCGAACTCATTGAATATGAACGACTTACCATACTCTTCAAAATAAACCCACTCATAATCGAGCCCTTTACTACCTATATATCGATTCCCATAAACCAATGTGTTTTCATTCACAAACAAACTTAATGTTGCTTGTCTACATTGTCCGGCATCGATGTGATTGAAATTTATAATGTAATCGGAATCCTTTGTTCTAAGGTACGCAAACGATATTGAGGTATCATATTCATGTGCCTTTGGAGAACTCCATACGGGCACCATCAAATCTATCTTTGGATTGGATTTGTAGAACTCTACTAGGGCGTTATTTGTTTCGATTAAATTCATACCCTACAAATATACAAATTATTTATTTAATTTCCAAATGATTTATTTATAAAATTGCTTTGTGTTTGGTAAATATAAGGAAATATTTTTGATTTTCAAAGAAATTATAGATAAAGATGATTTATTTGATGCAATCACTCCTTTATCCATCAGTTTACCATTGGTATCATATACAACATCTAATGGGCCAGTAATTCTCCATCTCATAGTTGCTGATATCCAATATGGATTTTCAAAATAATTTTCATACTCTGTTGCCGAAATCTCATAAACAAATCCGCTATCATCATTTGCTCTTTGTGTAAAATATCTAACTATGTAAGCAGATGCATATTCATCATTCGATGGTATAGGTACAATCGTTTTTGGTGGCGTTAATGAAAATATTTCTTTATCTCTTATTAAATCGTTGTACATAATATTAGTTTGTAGTTGGTGTAACGGGTGTAACGGCTTCAATATTAACTCTATATCCAGCCTCTATCGTAGTTTTCCATCCACTATCATCTATACCTTGCTTTACATTTGTAATTTGAAATATACCATTTTGATTATATATTTCGGGTATACCATCTATTTGAAAATATTCACCACAACTTAACCCAGCCATCCCATCTATTGCTAGGCTTATATCCAAATAAGTTAAGGCAGAGCCTGCCTCATCATTTGTTCCAATTTTACTCTTAATAACTCCTGCATCTAAAAATATATAAGTTTTTATAGTATCTTTACCACTTTTTTTAATTTTAAATTTTACTGATTTTTGTTTTACAACTTCTTCTATATTTTGTACTTCTTTAGCGGCAGTATTGGTTGGTTTTGCCTGTTCTGTTCCAAATGTTTCGGTTTTTATTCTAGTATTTTCCGAAGATTGAATTACAATTTTTTTCTCAACCTCATTTATAGAAAACCAACCATCCGAATTCTTAGCATATGATAAATCAAATAATGAATAATCTTCCGTTTGCAATTGTGCATTAGAGCCAGTTATTGCAAGTCCCTTACCAGCCATTATATTATTCAAAGTTAATTGCGATTGGTATAATGCTTGTGATTGTGCCAATTCGCTCAATTCCATTGAAAAATTAAATTCTTTAATAGTGCCACTAATTGGTCCTATTTTAAATCTATATGGTTTTTCACTTTCTGTTATCGATGTTGGTTTTTGAAATAATTTATAATCCATTATTTGGAGTATCTTACTACCAACATCTCCACCATCGGATATTGACATTATTTCTAATTTACATAATCCATATGTATTTTCATTTACAATCCCCAATACTCCATTTATAAAATCCGCTTGTGTAAATGATTGGTTATATATATTCAGTATTGCATTATAGTTAAAAAACATATTTAATAAGTTTCCATACACCTTTTTATCATCTAAAGGTTCTATTTCTCCTTTTAAATTATACATTTTTGAAGTCTTTTCTGGTAAATTAAATGATTTACCATTTATCGAACATTCTTCTGGTGGTTTATTTTCATCTATTATTAATACATTCTTCTTATCTGGATCACTTGAGAATGCGAATTTAGGTAATTTATTTGGTATTATAATATCTTCCGAAGATGATATCATATACTTATTCGAATTCATTGGTATCAATCGCTTTGTTTTTGCCTCATCTTCAAAACAATTTATTGTTATTGTATTAGGTTTTGTTTTAAAAATTTGAGAATTTTGAAGTAATTCTAATATTAATTCAAATGAGATGTATGGTTCATATGATGCAACTTTATCTTTTTCTTTTGCATTCAACATATCCCAATTGAAGAATTCGGTTTTCCATTTAGCTTCGGGTAAGTCTATTATAGCAGGTAAATTGAAATCTGCTGATAATTTTCTTAACCAAGTAGCATATGGTAATTCAACAACTACTCCTTTTTTAGCTACAGCCGTTTGTTCATTTGATTGCTTCATTGGCATCCAAAGTTGTAATTCATTTCCAGCTGATATTTCTAAATCAATATCATATGTACCATCTTCAACGGGAGAATAAGTATATCCGGTTACTTTTCCAGCCATATAATCATAATTACCATCAGTTGTTACTAAAGTATCTAAATAAGTAGTTTTAGCAACTTTTGCATCATCAAATAATTCAACAAATGCTTTTACATAATTTTCATGGTTCTTTTTTGCGAATAAAACAGAGTCTATTGTTGTTTTCCCAATAATATCGGTGTTCCATCCATATTCTAAGATTACATTCATAGATGCTCTAAGAAAGAAAAGGTCAAACATTTCTAATTGCTTCAAAGAAAAGCATTTAATTTTTACGTGAGCACTTTTTAGTGTGTTATTTCCACCATCGGTATCAATTTCAACCGATTGTATTATTGGTGTTGATATTTTTCTATCCGATTCTCCTTCAATTTTAATAGCTTTTCCTTCCAAATCATACCCTAATATAGTATTAGAAGTTTGATACATTTTTGTAAATTCACTTTGATTTGAAATTACGCATCCTAAATATGCGCCAGGGTAGCTACCACTCTTTATCGTTTCATTAATATTAGTACGATTATTGGTTACAACGGCTCCAGAAGATAGTATTGCAAAAGGAGATAATCTATGGTTTTCATAAGAAAACTTTTCTCTGTTTGTTAATTTAGTCTTTATCCAAGGTTTTAATGGAGCTATAAATGGAAATCCCATAACTTATTTATTTATTTTTTCTAAATCATTTAAAATTTTAGATACATTTGAAGGAATTCTAAGTTGTAATCCTTCAGTTACATAGAAGGATGCATCATTGATGTTATTTGCTACAGCTATAATCCACCATAGACTTGTATCGCCATAGTATTTATTAGCTAATAAATCTAATCTATCAGTTACTTCTGATATAACATACAAATCATCATCATTTGCTTTTATTTTTGGGTATATAACACTTTCAAAATATTGCTTTTTACTATTGGAATCGGTTTTAATTTGCGAATATGTATATCTGTTTGCCATTATTTATTTATTTTTTAGGAGAAAATAATTCTTTTATTGCTTTTGCTATTCGTGCATCTTCTCTACCTTTTGCTCCCAATTGACCATTAAAGTCATATTTATATGTTTTAGTATCTCCAGAGCCAGATTCTATTTTATGGTCTTCAATTATTTTTACACCTATTGCTACATCAATTACTGATGGGTATATAAATTGAGATTTATCCTCACCATATGGGTCAAAATTTGCCCAAGTTGTATTATCATCTATTTCAAATCCTAAACTTTCTATATATCCCGGTATTTCTTTGTACAATGAACCAATTGTAATTCTAACTAAATTTGGTGCCATAGCATATGCTGAATTAACTTTTGCTGAATTAGCTTCGCCAAACGCAATAGCCTTCACATCCGTATCAGGAAAAGCTAACAATTTTAAATAATTCATTTTTACAATCATAGCATCTCTTTCTTTAAGAGTAGTATAGTATAATTTTAAGTTAAATCGTAAACTTCTTTCTACACCACTATATCTGTATATATTAAATGGTGAACCTAAATATTTGAAAGAGTTCCACGTTGGAGTTACATCTTCACCTATACCACTAATTGCACCTATAAATGGAACTTTTAATGATTTTTTACCTTCAGCTGGTATTGTTTCAAACGTAACTATTACATGGTTCGCATATTCTTGCTTAGCCATTTCCGTATTTGTAATTGATATGGCTTCTAATAATTTCTTCTGCCCTTCATCCCAAGCAGTTCCGTTACCAGTTGAATTTCTTTCTATTAATTTTCCATCTTTATTTTTATAATATTTTGAAAAGAATTTATCTTGTCTCAAAATATTTGTACCATCTACTTTTTCACTTTTAGGTCCATATTTAGTTCCCCAAGTTTCATCATTTGAAACTTTTAAACCATCTGCGTATTTTTTTAAACCACCCTTTGTAATTGTTTTAATTACCAAATTTGTAGCCAATCCTTTAAGCGAAGAACCACCCTGTTTAAGTGCTGCAATAAACGATGCTGGAGCTGGCGATTGCTTTATGTAATATGATGTATCAGCATCAACAGCGTTTCTTAATCCACTTTGAGTTTTGAATAATGATATTGGCTTTGATAAAAAAGAGTTTCCTCTAAATATAGTATCCGTTGGTCTATTTGCAGAACCACCCAATGCTCCACCTATTTGATTACCAATTAAATCACCTAACGCATTTGGTGAAGAAGTAAGTAATGCGGCAGCTCGTGGTGGATTGATGAATCCCCTACTCTCTATTCTGATATTTTCAGATTTGCCGTAAAGCTCTTTCTTTTGTGATTTAAAAAGGTCTAAAAGTGTTGCCATTTATAATTACTATTTATTATAAATATCTCTATTGTAAATTTATACGAATTATTAAGCTCTACTTAATCCGTAGTTTTTGCGAGAATTGGATAGTAGTGTACTATTAACTCTCTTACCATCCATTACAATTGGTCTATCGCCGGCTGTATTCCAAACTAATTCTTCTAATAATATGGAATTAGCTGCTAAGAGGGCTACCATTTCATTTTGTAGATTTCCACCAAACTTCATTTCTTTGGCTGCATCCTCTTGTAATTTTTTAATATTTTCATTTACCTTTGTATTTGCAGCACTAGCTGCTACAACAGGTTTATTTGCCACCTCTACTGCTTTTTGTTGTGTTTCGGCAGTTATTGATGCTTGTGGTTTTGCTTCTGCGGCTGGCTCCGATTTACGTTCTTCCATTTTACTTAATCCCAACGACTCCCCAATCCACGAATCTGCTAATCCATTCCATAATTTAGCAAATCCATTATATAACATATCAAATATACTTTTGAATGGCGCAATAATAGTATCTATGAAATCCATAAATCCACTGGATAACGTTTCCCAAGCTCCGGCAAAATCTCCGCTTAAAAATTGACCAAGTGCACCAATTATATCTGCTAAAAATCCAAATGCTCCTAATATAATTTCAAACGGCGCCATTAAAGTAGTTCCGAGCATTTCAGCTAATCCTGAAAATATACTACCCAAACCTTCTTCAAATCCAAGACTCACTAAAAATCCATTAACTGCATCATATACTGCTGTAAATTTTTCTCCAAGCCAAGTAAACGCTTGAGATATTTTATCAATCACAGGTTTAAACTTATCTCCGATTGCCATAAATTTACTACTAACGCTATCCCAAAGACCACCAAATCTAGCAGCTACGCCAGGAGCGTTATCATTTACCCAACCACCCAATGTATCTCCTAAAAATCCTCCAACCAAAGTTCCGATTGGTCCTCCAAATGCAGTACCAATTGCGGCTCCTGCAACTGCTAATCCACCTTGTAATGCTCCTGCTCCAACTGCTTCTCCCGTAGTACCACCTTTTTCTTTTTTGTCCATAAATCCAGTTATACCCCCAAAGATTCCAGCCAATGCACTTCCTCCACCTTTAGTTAAGAACTTACCAGCTTTTCCTAATAATCCGCCGCCAGCTCCACCTGGTGGTGGAACTCCTGGAGGAACTACTGGAGGAACGCCTGGAACAGGTGCTGCTCCACCTTTAAATAATTTTCCTATTCCTTTAGTTATTTGTGGTAAAAAGTTTCCAATCAATCCTCCGGCTGATGCAGCTAATGCTCCACCCATATTTTCTGTAAAACCTCTTTCTACTCCCAACTTCTGCATTGCGGCAGTATAATCTAAATATGCTTTAGAATTTAGCCATTGGTTTTCTTTCATTGTATCCAACGCAGCTTGTGCAACTGCTTTTTGACCTGCTATCATTGCTTGTTGGGTATTCAATGCGGATGCTGCACTTTGTTTTAATGTTAAAAACGCATCATTTGATGCTTTGGCACTTTTTTCTTCCAATGCACCCACTTTTCCAGCTCCTTCTTGATAACCAGGTGTTCCTATTTTTTTCAATGAATTTAAATCCATTCCACCTGTTGCCTGCTGTAAAGCTTGCTGTTGGAACATATTCATTTTTGATGGGTCTAATCCTTGTGCTTGTAATGATTTCATAGCACCTTCGGTATCACCACTAGCGAACTTAGCTCTAACTTCTGATAAATTTACATTCTTACCAAGCATTGCTGATAAACTCATTTCCGATTTGATACTATCTTTATAGTTCAATACCATATTTTGTCCGGCTTTTGCTACATCGGCAAAACTAACTCCCAATGATTTTGCATAAACTACTTGTCTAGCCAATGCTTTACCACTTTGAATTTGATAATCTAATGCCATTTCGGAGGCAGATGCAACTTCATTCATTACATCACCAATATTTAAGCCGGCTTGTTCAGCCATTGCTCTAGTACCTTCTGCCATATTTAGTGCAGTATCAGCCGAAACCCCATCTAATAATTTAAATGCTTGTTGTATATTTGCAACATTATCTACGGATACACCACTTCTTTCAGCAAATATAGCCATATCTGCTGCTAATTTTGTAGAACCACTACCTGCTTTCGATGCA
>Ga0102878_1001140_pt1 | contig 10368 bp, 7 predicted proteins | sample Colrivmet1548A02_FD_78447 | JGI IMG/M metagenome (GOLD analysis project Ga0102878, IMG submission 78447) | Estuarine microbial communities from the Columbia River estuary - metaG 1548A-02 | ecosystem: Environmental > Aquatic > Marine > Intertidal zone > Estuary | place: USA: Columbia River...
CAGAAGAACGCAAAAGCGGTAACTCTAAAACAGAAACTTCTTGGTATCACCAATTAACTCATAATCCTGTTTTGATTCTAGGCGCGGACATATCAACGAGTGAATGGGATATTTGGTTTGCCCTCGTAAATCGCGAGCGCAATTTTGCTAAAGGGAGCACTATGGATTTTAAATACCCAATATTTCAAATGCGCGAATGTGAATCAAACAACAAAGTACAATCTTCTTGGTTCAAACCACTATTTACTGGTTTGAAATTCGATCGACAGTGGTCAGAACTTGAAAAATTACTAACTAAAAACCAAATATGAAAACAACAATTTTACTTACTCTAATCTTAATCTCGCTTAATTCCACAGCACAAATCCCATCTTACGTTCCTTCAAACGGACTAGTTGGTTGGTGGCCCTTTAATGGAAATGCCAATGATGAAAGCGGAAATGGGAATAATGGAACAGTCATTGGATCTATACTAAGCTACGATAGAAACGGAAATGCTAATAATGCCTATGGTTTTAATGGTATTGATAATTACATTGATTTGGGGAATCCGATTACTTTAGGAAATAACCCTTCAAGTTATACTCAAGCGGGTTGGGCATATTTCAATGATTTCAGTGATACGTATGTATTTATTTCCAAGAGGCATGATAATTCAGGTAGTGATTGGGCTACTCCAAAAACAACCGCAAATAATACTTTTATTTTCTATGCGGATGATGCACTTTATTCAAATGCTCAAATTGCAGAATCAAATAGCCTATTAGTTAATCAATGGTATCACGTAACATTTGTAAAGTCATTTGATGTATATAGTATTTATGTTAATGGCCTTATGGTGTCAAGTAATACTGACAGTCATCAAATGGGTGGATCCACAAATAATTTAATAATCGGAGCCCAACTTGCATGGCCTGAATTCATGAAAGGCTCCCTCGACGACATCGGCATCTGGAACCGAGCATTAACAGACCAAGAAATTTTGGCTTTATATCAAGGATGTCAAATGGTCATTACAACTCAACCATCGAATCAATCCGTGAATGTATCTGCTGGAAACACCACATTTTCAGTTGCCTCAAGCGCTTCCAATCCAACATACCAATGGCAAACGAACCTTGGATTAGGTTTCCAAACCTTAAGTAATGCAGGACAATATAATGGCGTAAACACAGCGAATCTAAGCGTTTCTAATCTCAACACATCAAATGACAATCAAACATTTAGATGTATAATTAACGACAATGGTTGTGTTGATACATCCGATATTGCTACACTAACGGTCATTGATGATGCGTCTGTTTTTGAGGACAATGCTACTTCAATTCTCCTTTCCCCCAACCCAATCACCAATCAATTTTCCATATCAGGAATTGAGCAAGTTGCTTCTTTGACACTATTAGACATGAACGGAAAAATTGTCAAAACATTAAACGAAAAAGAGAAATTACATGATGTCTCAAATCTCAATCCAGGGATGTACTTCCTAGAAGTGAGAGATGAAAATCGATCGTATATGATCAAAGTGATGAAAGATTAAAAGTTTCAAAACAATCAGAAAAAATGCACCGGATAGGTGCATTTTTCATTTCTTTCTTATCGCCCTGAATATTACCTTAAGCGCGAGTATATCAATTAAATATAAAACCAATTTTGAAAATACACATACATCAACTTTGAAAATACACGGGGGTCTAATTTGAAAATGCACTATCTTTTACTTTGAATTTACACAGGTGTAAACGAGCGAAAGACAAAAGCAGGAACACATGTAATTTTTAACTGTAGATGATTTAATTCAGTTGAACCTTTTCATTTAAACATGCTTCATTAAAATTGGAAACTCCCCATTTCGCAACCTATTTATTTTCTCTCCGTAAACCACCCAAACTTAAAAACAACAAACAAATGAAAAAAGTATTACTAAGCGTTGGTCTTTTCGCCATGACCATGACAGCAAAAGCACAGGTTCTTACGTTCGATGCAGGACTAAAAGGTGCGTATAGCGCAACGGAAATGTTTAACAATAATATTTCTGACCTAGGAGCTACACAAGATTACAAAATGGCCACAGGCTCCAATTACGGACTTGCCTTAAATGCGAATTTAGGAAACATTGGTTTAACTGTTGAATTCTTGCCTGGTACCTTTAATACAGGGTACCAAGGAACGATTGGTTCTGGAAACTTTGCATCTACTTATACTTCAAATGTTGAATTGAAAACTTTTTCTATTCCAATTTTAGTGAAATTTGGTGGACAAACAGGTGGGTATGCGGAAGTTGGGATTTCCACAAATGGTGTAAATAAAGCTACCTACTCAAATTCATTGACTACAGCAACTAGCGTTGTTACGGGAAAATATAATTCTTATACTACTGCCGTTCTTGGTTTTGGATCAAAAATCAGCTTAGGAGATGATTTCCCACTGATCTTGAACGTAGGCGTTCGTTTACAATACGGTATCACCGATGCTGCTGGTGTAGATGCTTTTGGTGCAGATTTAAAGGGATATCCAACATACCAAAAATCTTCTGCTGCTTCAGCAGGATTGCATGTAGGATTGACGTACAGAATCAAATAATACGAATTTTTGTAAATGAAAAGGGGACTTGAATTTCAAGTCCCCTTTTTTTATGTTTTACTTTGCTTATTTATTACTCACAATATGAATAAATCCATGCAAGGTATATAAGGTGCGATCCGCATCATCGTATTCATATTTATCGCTCTTCGGTGTAGCTGTGTAGAAATACACGCCATCTTCTAATTTATTTCCGGATAAATCTTTTCCGCCCCAATCATTTTTGTAATCTTCATTGCTGTAAACAACATTCCCCCATCGGTTGAATACGGTAAGACTAACTTTGTCATAATCCTCCCAATTGCGGATAATGAGAATGTCATTCGTTTGGTCGTCGTTTGTTGTGATAACATTAGGCACGACTAATGGACATTGATTGTACACTCGAACATCCGTAGATGAAATGGTTTTCCCACATTGATCTAAAGCAGTTACCGTGAAGATGTTTAAGTTCGGCTGTAAGATCGTTGGATTTACATTAACCGTATCGTTATTCGGGAAATTGCTTGGTTGCCAATAATAGGTGTAAGGTGGAACACCATCACCAACTTGACACCACATGCTGGTCCATTCGCCGAAATCTGCACACACGTTCACTGAATCAAGTGCTTTAATGGTCAAAGGCAAGTAATCAATAATCGTTAAGGAAATAGAAGTCGTGTCAAAGGTTCCGTCACACGGATTCGGTACAATCACGTTAAAGAATACCGTTTCATTTCCTTCGATGAGTCCGTCAAAAATGGCAGAAATACCAATCGTATCCGAAAGAACACCTGCAGGAATAACCAACGTGTCGTCGATGTATGGATAATCTTCTCCGTTTGTTGCAGTTCCACTTAACAATACTTGAACGATCAGGTTTTCAGTTGCATCTGTACGACCCACAATGAATCCAGCAAAACCACAGTCCTCAATTAATTGCGTTGGACCAGTCACATCCACTTCAATAGGAAGTTCAACTTGACATGCCACAACGCGGTATCCGAAGGTGCGTATTTTCGTATTGATCAGTATTCCATTTCGGTATTCCTTCACGGCAACACCTGCCACATAATTCCCGATTAAATTAGGCGTAAAGGCCATCATTCCAGTCTGCGGGTTAATCGTGATGTTTGAACCGGTTCCAAAGGGAACAAATTCGGTGTAGGTTGGATTCCAGTTCACTGGTGCATAAGGTCCAGCTGTTTCCGGATTTGGAACCACGTTCGCGATGCTTCCTCCCAGCAAGGGAGCCATGAGTTCATAGACGAGGGAGTCCCCATCTGGATCAAAAGCTGAATGGTCGAAGTTTAAGGTGTTTTGAGAACAAAGGACAAGCGGTGGATAATTGATGAAGCGCGCTCCTTGATTCGGAACATTGATTAAAGAAGATCCGGGAATAAATGTCGTCAAAGTAATTCCGTTATTGGAAGGATCCACAATATTGTCGATGTTTCCTGTCCAACAACAACGTTGGTAGGATAAATAATATCCTTCGACGTTAAAGGGCAACGTGATGGTGTCAATGTAAATAGCTCTCTCCACACAAATATCGTTAGGCGGTGTGACACATGGATCATCATAGACAATTGGAAGAATGTTCTGACTGAAAATACTCACGTCATAAGACGCATAGATTGTCCCATCCATATAAAATACGGTGTAATTTAACGGAGTATCAAATCCAGTTGCGGAGTTGCAATCGCGGTAAATTTCAATGGTCACTTTGTATTGGTTGTTTCCAAGTGAATCATAGTAAATCTCTCCACCAATGATGTGAGAAGCTTTTGATTCAAAGGAGAATCCAAGACAAAGCAATAGCGCAAGTAAAGGGAGGAGGAGAGAACGGGTCATTTTAAACATAATATTCTTCATTGGAGCCACTTTGGGCCAGTTTTGCACAAATTTACAACTAAAAACTTGATGTCAAGTTCGAACGCTTTTCAAAGAAAGACAACGGACTTATGACGTAGAAAAATCGTATATTAGTTGCACGATGATGAAACGATTTTTACTTCTGGTCCTAAGTTGTGTTTTATTCGTCTTTTCGAATGTGGCTCAAAGCGGCCTGAAAAGTTTAAATCAACTAAACAATCAACTTGCCGAGGCAAAATCTGCAACGGAGCAATTGGATGCAAAAATCGAACTGATTGATTTCTATGCGCAAGTAGATCCAAGAAAATGGAAAATGTCCATTCAGGAATTAATTGTGATCCGAAAACGTTACTCTGAAAGATTATCCCAACAAAAAATCGATATTATTTTCGCGGAATACTTGCTGAAATCAGGAAACATGGAACGATTTAAACAGGTTTTCTCTACGAAATTATCAACTATTGTCGTTCGATCTAGGGAAGTTCTTTTTCGCCTGAACCGTATACGTTTTGAGTATGAGTTAGCATTGGAAAATTGGCAGGGCGCAAAGAAAACGGCAGATTCAAGTTTGCTATTGTTGCGCAAACAAAGAAACAATGCGCAATCATCCCTGATTTACCAAGATATTTCGAGATTATACATGAGCAGGTCCATTCGTGATTCTGCTTTCTGGGCCTCTGACCGCGCGATTTCTTTCGCCAAGCGATCCCAAAAAAGGGAAATATTGGTTCAAGCACTTCAAAATCAAGCGCGTAATTATGGTTATTTCTTAGATCTAGAAAGCGCTGTGCAAAAGGAATTACAGGCGATTCGACTAGCGGAGGAATTAGATGTTGACCACTTAAAGATTCATTCGTTCATTGAAATAGCGCTTTATTCTTCCTATGTGGGAAATTGGACAGAAGCGTTGGGCTATTTAAAGCGGGCCTTGCAATTAGCAAGGGAATTTCATGACGATCGCTCGATAGCCATCATTGAATTAAATTTTTCAAAGGTGTATTTACACCAAAATCAAGTGACCTTGGCTTTTTATCATGTTCGAAAAGCACAACGCTCCTTTTTGCAAGAAAAGGATCTTTATCACGTCGCTCAATGTGCTCATTCCATTGGGAATATTGCCACCGTAAAAGGGGATGTTGTCTTGGCAAAAACATCCTATGAACAAGCGATTTCATTTTTCAAAAACGAAAAAATGGAAGCAGATTTAGCCGAAGTTTATCAAGATTTTGGTCAATTGTGCCTTCAAATTGGAGATTTGTCCAAAGCGAAGTATTACCTTGAGCTATCCGTGGAAAGTGACAATATCGTTCATTCCATCAGTTTAATAGATCGTTATAAATTACTTTCCATGTTATTCATGAAAAATGGTGATTTACGAAAGGCCCTAAAATTCCAAAATGATTACATCCAATTTTTAGAGTCCAATTCCATCAAAAGAAACGATTCGAAAATTGCGGAGTTGACTTCTAGTAATCTTAGAGAAGAGAGGGAACGCTTAATCGAGGTACAGCAACGGCGTATTGAAAAAGAGAAGAAAGAACAAGAAATTTTGAAGCTACAAAACGACCGCGTTCTGTACATTTCATTGATCATCATTTTTGCGATTGTCTTCAGTTTGGTTATTTTGATTTTACGAATGAAACAAGTGCGGTCCCGACAAGAGCAAAGGGAAGCTGAGTTGTCGCAAACCTTATTGCGTACGCAAATGAATCCACATTTCGTGTTTAATGCGATGTCAGTAATTCAAAGTTATATTTATGAGAATAATCCAGAAAAGTCTTCTCAGTTTCTGGTGAACTTTTCTCGTTTAATGCGCTTAATCCTTGAGAATTCACCAAAGGAATTCATTCCGATAGAACTAGAATTGGAAATTTTAGATAAATATTTGAGCACACAAAAAATGCGTTTCGAAAATCGATTCAGCTATGTGCTAAACGTCTCAGAGGATTTGCTTTCCAATAAAGCAATGGTTCCTCCAATGATTACGCAGCCATTTATTGAAAATGCCATTGAGCATGGGCAACTTCATACGGTCAAAGGTGGAGAAATCATCGTGGAAATGAAAGAGGTGAGCGGAAAACTAGAAATCACCATCTCAGACAATGGAGTGGGAAGAAAAAAATCGGCTCAAACGAAAAAAATTCGCACGCACAAAAGCATGGCGATTGATATTACGCGTGAACGTATTGAGATATTAAATAAAAAGTATAAATTTAGTGGAAGTTTGACTTTCAGTGATTTAGACGATAAAAAGGAACAAGGTACCCTCGTTTCGATTGTTCTTCCACTGAAATATGACACCGAAAACTTTTAAAATCAAAACGAATGATAAGAAAAGTACTCATTATCGATGATGAAAAACCAACTCGGGATTTCATTCGAAAAATGCTTGAATCTTTTGATTTAAAGTTAGAAATCTATACAGATGGAGAAAGTGTTCAGTCTGGAATTGAAGCAATTGAGAACCTCAAGCCCGACATTGTCTTGTTGGATATCCAGATGCCTGATGGAAATGGCTTTGATGTTTTAAAAGCGGTATCGAATAAATCTTTTGAGATCATCTTTATTACTGCCTATCAAGAATTTGCGGTGCAAGCCATTAAATTTAGTGCCCTGGACTATATTTTAAAACCGATTGATGCGGAGGAATTAAAAAATGCGGTGACTAATGCCTTGCAATTGTTATCTCACAAAAAGGACGACCAGCAAATTCAAGCGCTTCAGAATAATATTCAGCCACATTTGAAAAGAAAACTCGTGCTTAAAACACAAGAAAGTATTTTCGTCGTGGAAATTGACGACATCGTTCATTGTGAAGCGGATAAAAACTACACCTTTTTCTATTTGAATGATGGCAAGAAAATCTTGGTGTCAAAAACATTGAAAGACTACGACACCTTGTTGTCCGGACTTCAATTTTTCCGGGTTCATCAGTCCCACTTGATCAATTTGAACTGCGTGGAGCGTTATGACAAACACGACGGAGGTTCGGTAATTTTAAAGGACGGAACAGCCATTCCTCTTTCACCAGCGAAAAAGGAACAGTTCTTTAAAAGCTTAGATCAATTGTAAATTAAGCGAGTGCTTGTGTCAAGTCTGCGATTAAATCATCCGCATCTTCGATTCCAACGCTCAATCTAATCAAAGAGTCAACGACACCACTTTGCTCACGCACATCTTTAGGGATGGATGCATGTGTCATGGTTGCGGGATGTCCGATTAATGACTCAACACCACCCAATGACTCTGCTAACGCGAAAATCTCTACTTTTTTCACGATCGATAAGGCGTCTTCCAGCTGATTTCCTTTCAAGTTGAATGAAATCATTCCACCGAAACCGCGCATTTGTCTTTTAGCAACTTCATGATTTGGATGACTTTCAAATCCTGGCCAATACACTTTGTCGATTTTAGGATGAGTTGCTAAGAATCGAGCTACTTTCTCACCGTTCTCGCAATGACGTTGAACACGTAAATGAAGCGTTTTAATGCCACGTAATACTAAGAATGAATCCATTGGAGCTGTAACAGCTCCTGACGAGTTCTGAATACGGTACATTTCATTAGCGATGTTCTCATCCGAACAAACCAATGCACCCATAACAACGTCTGAGTGTCCACCAAGGTATTTCGTTACGGAATGCATCACTACATCAGCCCCTAAGTCTAAGGGATTTTGTAAATATGGTGTTGCAAAGGTATTATCGACACACAGCATCGCACCGGCTGCTTTAGAAATTTTCGCCATGGCTTCAATGTCCACGATGTTCATCATAGGATTTGTCGGGGTTTCTACCCAAATCATTTTGGTGTTTTTATTAACCAAGGCTGCAACAGCATCCACATCTTGCATATTCACAAAATGAAATTTAATGCCATATTTCTCGAAGATTGTTCTAAATATACGGTAGGATCCTCCGTACAAGTCATTTGTTGAAATAACTTCATCACCAGGATTCAACATTTTTAACACACAATCAATGGCTGCTAGTCCTGAACCAAAACAAGCACCAAACTTCCCATTCTCAATTGCAGCGATGTTTTTTTCTAGTGCATGACGCGTGGGATTTTGGGTGCGTGAATATTCGTATCCCTTGTGGTTTCCAACGCCATCTTGAACATACGTTGAAGTTTGGTAAATAGGTGTCATAATGGCACCTGTTGCTGGATCTGGATGAACACCAGCGTGGATAGCTTTTGTAGCGAATTTCATGTGTTGAATTTTATGCAAAATTAGCAGAATCTTTAAGGTAAATTTAATTCTTTGGATGGATCCCAAAAGATTTCTGAAAAGTGTTGGATTTGATCGTCTTGTATTTGGATTCCTTCGGACTCTAAAGCTTGTTGCATGGAATCCGGAGTAGGGAAGTGCATTTTACCACTGAGTAAGCCATTTCGGTTGACGACGCGATGCGCGGGAATTCCGGCATATTGATGTGAAGCGTTCATTGCCCATCCAACCATGCGAGCGCCACTTTTCGAACCAAGGTAATTGGCAATTGCTCCGTAGGAGGTCACGCGTCCATGCGGAATGAGTTTGACGATTTGAAACACGAGTTCAAAGAAATCCTTGTTTTTGGCGTTCAGATTTTCAATCATGAAACAAAGATATAAATGGATTCCATAAGAAAAGGTAATTGGACTTTTTCGAGAAACAAAAAAGCCACCTGTTGAGGTGGCTTTCAAAATCTTTATATGCGGTGATTATTTTTTGTCACAACATGCTTTTTTATCTTTCGCACATTCGTTGGCATTTCCTAACCATTTTCCGTCTTTACCATAATGAGCCATGCAAATTGCTTTCTCTTCAGGTGAACATCCTTTTTCGTCACACATTTTAGCGCATTCGTCTTTAGACATTTTTGCACATTCATTCATGTCACATTTCATGTTCATTTTTCCTTCATGACACATTTCCATTCCTTCATGACACATTTTGTTGTCACCAGTGCACATGTCATTTGACATACATTTGCCATCACGCATTTCGCAAGCAGCTGAACCATTTCCGTTCGTTTCTTCCGAAGAAGCGCCACTTCCTAAAATTGGAGCAATCACTAATCCAATTAAACAAGTCAATTTGATTAAGATGTTCATTGATGGACCAGAAGTATCTTTAAATGGATCTCCAACGGTATCTCCAGTTACTGCAGCTTTGTGAGCATCAGAACCTTTGTATGTCATTTCTCCATTGATTTCAACACCTGCTTCGAATGATTTTTTCGCGTTGTCCCAAGCACCACCAGCGTTGTTTTGGAAAACTGCCCAAAGAACACCAGATACGGTAACACCGGCCATATAACCACCTAACATTTCAGCGATTAATTGGTTGTTATCAGCATAAACTAATTTACCTAAAAGTACAATTGCGATAGGGAATCCGATAGTCATCACTCCTGGCAACATCATTTCTCGTAAAGCAGCTTTCGTAGAAATCTCCACACATTTACCATATTCAGGTTTTCCAGTGCCTTCCATGATACCTGGAATTTCTTTAAACTGACGACGAACTTCGTATACCATGTCCATGGCTGCTTTTCCTACTGAATTCATTGCTAATGCAGAGAAAACAACTGGAATCATTCCACCAACGAATAACATTGCTAATACCGGCGCTTTAAAGATGTTGATTCCGTCGATGCCTGTAAATGTTACGTAAGCAGCAAACAATGCTAAAGACGTCAAGGCTGCAGATGCGATCGCAAATCCTTTTCCAGTTGCTGCAGTTGTATTACCAACAGAATCCAAAATATCTGTACGTTGACGAACTTCTTTTGGTAACTCACTCATTTCAGCGATACCACCTGCGTTGTCAGAGATTGGTCCAAATGCATCAATTGCTAATTGCATAGCTGTTGTTGCCATCATTGCAGAAGCAGCCAAAGCAACTCCATAGAATCCAGCTAAAGCGTAAGTAGACCAAATTGCTGC
>Ga0102878_1001143_pt1 | contig 10339 bp, 10 predicted proteins | sample Colrivmet1548A02_FD_78447 | JGI IMG/M metagenome (GOLD analysis project Ga0102878, IMG submission 78447) | Estuarine microbial communities from the Columbia River estuary - metaG 1548A-02 | ecosystem: Environmental > Aquatic > Marine > Intertidal zone > Estuary | place: USA: Columbia River...
ACCCCGATGAGGCTCTCGTCGAGGGCCACCGGCGCGGTTCCGGTTAAGGACGCAGCCTTAAGGCTCGCGGGATCTGAGGGCGGCAACGGCTGCTCGATGCTGTGCAGGTTGAATTCGCGAAGGGCGTTCATACGCTCTAGGGCGAGGTTACCCGACCAAGCTCCGTTGGCGTCGACGCGCAGCTCGAGGCTTGGATCCAGGCTGCGGTTGTGGCGGAGTACGTCGCATTCGGTTTCGAAATCCAGCGCACCCACCTTCATTTTGAGGCAGCGAAAGCCCTCGGTCAGCCGCGCCTCGGACTGGTCGTGCAGGTAGCAGCTCGAGCCCATCCACAGAAGGCCGTTGATGGGGATTCCGGATTCGCCACGGGCAAAGGGCGTATCGGCGAGGCGGGTTCCGTCACCGCCCTGGGCCCGATCCGCCCACGTGAGCAGAGCTTGTTCGACGGCGAACAGCAGCGAAGGCCAGTCCACCCAGGTCGCAGCCCACTCGGGGTCAAGCCGACGCTGACGGGCCCAGTCGGCCCAAGTGGTGTCGCTGAGCGCGCTGAGTTCGCGGCAAATTTGGTCAAGTTGTGCGGCGTAGTCGTGACGGTCGTCGACCGAAAGCCCCGGCAGCAGCCCGCACTCGCCTTGGCCGCGAAGGCCTTGGGATTCCACGTCAATAAAGTGCGCTGGCTTGGACGTCATCACCCCGCGGGACGTGCCCGCAGGCGTTTTAAACGTGTACGTATAGGTCCAGTGGCTCGCCTTCACCGCGTTTCGCCGTTAAAAGAGGGGTTTGCTGCACTCGTTGGCGTCGATGAGCAGACCATAGCCCAACAGAAGCGCGAAGAGCACGGTCTGCAGCGCCAAGGGCTTCAGCAGCTTGTCGAATTCCGCTGGAGTCTGAGCCTTCCAGCCCTTGAACGCCGTTTCGACCATCAACGGAAGCGTGGCGGCGAACAAAAAGCTTCGGCTGCACGTCACCGGAGCCTGCAGAAAAATGAACAGCACCACAGCCAGCCAGCCCTGAAACAGAAGTAAAAGCTGGTAAAGTTTGGCCATTCCGAGCCCCATCCGGCCGGCTAGTGTGCGCTTGCCTGCCAATCGGTCGGTTTCGAAGTCGCGCATGTTGTTCAAATTCAGTACTCCCGCCGCAAACAAGCCAATGGCGAGCCCAGGTAGCAGCATAAGCCAATCCCATGCTTGGGTTTGAAGGAAGTACGAACCCGCCACGCCCACCGGTCCAAAGAACACGATAACAAAGATGTCGCCAAGACCGCGGTAGCCGTAGGCCGCACGCCCCATGGTGTACCCTCGCGCACTCCAGATGGCGGCAGCGCCCAACACAAGGTAAACGACAAGGAATCCTGTGGGCATACCGCGGGTTCCCCACCACGAGGTCGTTACGGTGAGCAACCACGAGATTGCCGTCACGCTTTGCACAGCACGAGACATTGCTGCCGAAGAGATCGTGCCGCTCGCCACTGCGCGCTGTTCGGCGTCGGCGGCGCGGTGCTGGTCAGCCCCTTTGAGGCTGTCGCCCAAGTCATTGGCTAGATTTGACAAAATTTGATAGGCCGTGGCCGTCGCCAGGGTCAGCCCCAGTAGCAGCCCGTCAAAATAGCCGCGGTCGGCGGCGAGCAAGGTTCCGAGCACAATGGTCGCCCACGCCAGCGGAAGCGTACGGGGCCGCAGCGCCCCAACCCAAGCCTTCATGACTTACGGAAAAATGGGGAACTGCCCGAAGTTCGGATCGCGCTTCTCTAAAAAGGCTTTCTTGCCCTCTTGCGCCTCGTCCATCAGGTAGTACATCAGAGTTGCGTCGCCCGCAAACTCCATGAGGCCGCGCTGGCCGTCAAGCTCGGCGTTGAGGCCACGCTTGATCATGCGCAGTGCCATCGGCGAACGCATCATCATCATTTGGCACCACTCCACGACCGTGTCTTCGAGCTGCGCGAGCGGAACCACCTTATTCACCATACCCATGTCAAACGCTTCTTGGGCGGTGTACTGCTGGCACAAGAACCAGATCTCGCGGGCCTTCTTTTGGCCCACGTGGCGCGCGAGGTAGCTCGAGCCGAATCCGGCGTCAAAACTGCCCACTTTAGGGCCGGTTTGGCCAAATTTGGCATTGTCGGAGGCCACTGTGAGGTCGCAGACTACGTGCAGTACGTGTCCGCCACCAATTGCGTACCCGTTGACCATGGCTAACACAGGCTTGGGAATCTCGCGGATGCGCTTGTGCAGGTCGAGTACGTTGAGGCGCGGAACGCCGTCTTCGCCGACGTAACCCCCTACCCCTTTGACGTTTTGGTCTCCGCCGCTGCAAAATGCCTTGTCGCCTTCGCCCGTAAGCACGATGACGCGAATGTCACTGCGCTCGCGGCACACGTCAAACGCTTCAATCATTTGAATGTTGGTCTCCGGCCGAAAGGCGTTGTACACCTGCGGGCGGTTGATGGTAATCTTCGCAATGCCTTCAAAGAATTCAAAGCGGATGTCGGAATATTCCTTAATCGGGGTCCAGGTACGTTGTGCCATAATGGGGTCAAAATTAGGCGCCAAAACGGCCCTTCCAGGCTATTTCTGACGCATCAGGGTCGGTAACCACTTCCAACACGGTGGCGGCGGAATCGTTTACAAACGCTTCCCACTCGCGGCGGAATTCAGCTTCATCCTGCGCACTGCGGTAGGTAAATCCTTGGTTTTCGGCACTTGAGCGGACGCTTCGCGCGTGGCGAAAGACAAAGTGGCGTTCGAGCTGGCCACTTGCGCGCGGACCGTCGAGCCACTGAAAAATTTGGCCGCCTTGGTTGTTCACCACGAGCACCTTGAGCGCGGGCAGCGCCTCGTAGGCGATGCCGGCTCCGCCGTCGTACAAAAAACCGAGTTCGCCCGTCACCAAAAGCGTCGGTCGCTGCGTCGCCCACATCGCGCCCAGCGCGGTCGAGGTCATGCCGTCGATGCCGCTAGCGCCGCGGTTGCTGAAGTGGCGGATTCCGCGCGAAAAGCGTCCTTGACCCCACAAAAAGTTGGCGTAGCGCACCGGAGTCGAGTTGGCCCAGTGCACGTCCCAACCGTCTGGAATGGCCTTCGCAATAATTGAGTGAAGCTTTAAATCAGTCCATTCAACTACCTCTTTTGCAGTGATTTGATTTAGGGTAAATGCTTGACCAAGCGCCGGAGCCAATTCCGCCAACGCCGTCAACGCCGCGAAGTGCTCGGCGTGCGTACGGGTACGGAGGGCGCCAAACATGTCGGGAAGCGGTTCACGCGGTCCAATCGCCCAGTGAGGGGTACCGGCAAGAGCCGCCTTGGCCTTTTTGGCCACCCAAGGCCCGCCCAGGGTAACCACGGCGTCGGGCTTGGTGTGAAGCATTTCCAATGTATCCTCAAGGTGCTCTGCGGTGTCGTGCGGGAGCTGACTCAGCGGCTCTGCGGCGATCATCCACCCTTTGCGTGCAAGTTGGCGCACCGCGGGTTCGGGATCGCCCCACGACGGGTTCCACTGACCGACCACGAGCAGCGGACGCTCGGCGTGGCGCACAAATTCAGGGATCTCGACCGGCAATGGCTCAACCGTCGGCGATGGAACGCCCATAGAGCCCGCAGCTAGTGGCGCGACGGCTTCGTAGAGCGGCTCTACCAGCGGAACATTGAGGTGAACCGGGCCGTACTTCAGCGCTTCGAGGGCTTGGTCGATGACCGCGGCGTTCCACTCTAGCGGGGCGTCGCAGTCGAGCAGACCCTTGCCTACGAGGTGGTCGTCAAAAATGTGTGTTTGGCGAATGCTCTGCCCGTGCCCGTTATCGATGAGGGCCGCGGGGCGGTCGGCGGTGATCACGAGCAGCGGAACCTGCTGGTAAAAGGCCTCCGCCACGGCGGGACCGTAGTTGAGGGCGGCGGTTCCGCTCGTGCACACTGCAAAGGCAGGTATCCCCGTCGCGATGGCCGCGCCGAGGGCCCAGTGGGCCGCAGAACGCTCGTCCAGCAGCACTTGGCTGCGCACGGGCAGTTCCTGAAATGCCATAATCAAAGGCGCACAGCGACTACCTGGTGAAGCTACCCAGCCCGACCAAGCGTGTCGTGAGAGCCGGTCGCGAAGAAGCGCTGCGAGCTGTGCCGATGAAGTGTTCACCCGAGTAAAACGTTTTCGAGCGTCTGAAGTTTTTGCTCCGTCTCGGCCCACTCGCCGACGGGGTCGGATTTGGCGGTGATTCCGCCACCCGCGTAGCCCAAAAAGCCATCGGAACCCCATTCGACACAGCGCAGGGTCACGTAAAAAATCGAGCGTTCGGTAGAGGTCCAACCAAAGTACCCGGCGTAGTTGCGGCGGTCGTAGCCCTCATGGCGGCGAATGAAAGCCTGAGCCTGCGCCCGAGGCAAACCACCCACCGCAGGTGTCGGATGGAGCGCGCCCGCAATGTCCCAAGCGCTTAGGCCTGCAGAGCGACCTTCAATGTGGCTGCACAAGTGCTCTACGGGGCCGGCCTCAAGCACACTTGGCCCTTCGACCTGCACCTGGTCCACGCCCAATGCCTGAAGCATCTGAACGATGTCCTTGGTCACGACGTGCTGTTCCTCGCGCTCTTTGAGGCCCCAGGCTCCTTGGCTACCGCGCAACCGAGTTCCGGCCAGCGACATGGTACGGACTTTAGCCCCCTGCACTTCAGTGAGGCACTCGGGCGTCGCGCCCATCCACAGGGATCCGCCAGGGGTTTGAATCAAAAAAACGGTGGCGTGCGGGTAGGCCTCGGCAAGGCGTTCAAATGCCTCCCAAGGCTGCACCCTGCTTCGGTGGTAGGCCTTGCGGCGCGAAAGCACCACTTTCTCGAGAACTCCGTCGGCGCAGGCCTGGCGGGCCTGTTCGACCAGCTGGACGTAGTCGCTCGCCGCGTGGGAGTCTGTCGGCTTGAGGTTCGGAAGCTCTAAGGCCCCTAAAGCCGCGGCCATCCACGCGCGGCCCTTGGCGCCTTGCCCGCGATCTAGGGCTTCAAACCGCTGAATGGGCCCGCGAAACGGGGCGACACCGAAGTTTCCGCCCACAGATGGCTTGAGCTCCCACGCTTGGGCCTCTTGCCCCGCCTCACGGATCCAAGCCAGTCCGTTCACGACCGTTCTTTGTGCTCGCGCGGCACAATCGCGTTGGTCATTTTCACAAACGAAATCAGCTTGCCGGCGTCGTCGCTCACTCGAATTTCAAGCACGTGCGTCGTGCGGCCGCGGTGCAAAAAGGTCGCGGTTCCGAAGACGTAGCCACTTCTGGCACTACGCACATGGTTGGCCGCGATTTCGAGGCCCACAGCGACAAAATTATGCGGATCCGCCAAAAAAATCTGCGATGCCGCACTACCGACGGTCTCGGCCAAGGCAACCGTAGCTCCGCCGTGCAGCAAGCCGACGGGCTGCAAATGACCGGGCGTGACGGGCATCCGCGCCGTCAAGCTGTCGTCGGTCATCGAAGTGTATTCGATGCCGAGCGTTTCCATCAGGGTTCCAGCACAGCGGCTGTTCAAAACCGCCAAAATTTCGTCGTGCGTCATGGCCAGCAAAGATACGGACCCGCCCTACCTTTGGGCCTCCTTCACTTGTAGCGAAGCCATGATTGACATTACCCTCCCCGACGGCTCTGTCCGTACCTATTCCGACGGCGCCACAGCCATGCAGGTGGCCGAATCCATCAGCCGCGGACTCTCCCAAAACGCCCTCACCGCAAAGTGGAACGGGCAAACCGTTGAGCTCAACGAGCCCCTTGCCGGCAGCGGAACCCTCGTGTTCTTCACTTGGGACCAACCCGAAGGCAAAGCGGCGTTCTGGCACTCCTCAGCACACGTGCTCGCTCAAGCGCTGCTTCACTTCTACCCCAACGCCCACCTCACCATCGGCCCCTCGATCGAGGCCGGATTCTACTACGACGTGGACTTTCGCGGCGAAGCCTTTGGCGAGGGTGACTTTGTGAAACTCGAAAAGCAGATGCTCGAATTCGCCCGTGAGAAGGCTGAATTCCGCATGCGTTCGGTGACCAAGGCCGAGGCGCTGGCGACCTATGCGGGTAATCCGTTTAAAACGGAACTCATCGAGAACCTCGAAGACGGAACCATCACGTTCTGCGACCACGCCAACTTTACCGACCTCTGCCGCGGCGGACACATTCCGAACACCGGCTACATCAAGGCCGTCAAGATTATGAACGTGGCCGGAGCCTACTGGCGCGGCAACGAGAAGAATCCACAGCTCACCCGTGTCTACGGAGTGTCCTTCCCCAAAGCGAGCATGCTCGAAGAGCACCTGACCCTGCTCGAGGAAGCCAAAAAGCGCGACCACCGCAAGTTGGGCCGCGAACTTGAACTCTTCACCTTCAGCCAGCGCGTCGGCCAGGGATTGCCATTGTGGCTTCCGAAAGGCGCTGCACTTCGCGAGCGCCTCGAGAACTTCTTGAAGGCCGCCCAAAAGAAGGCTGGATACCTGCCGGTCATCACGCCGCATATCGGCAACAAAGAACTCTACGTGTGCTCGGGCCACTACGAGAAGTACGGCAAGGACTCGTTTCAGCCGATTCTCACGCCTGAAGAGGGTGAAGAGTACCTCCTCAAACCGATGAATTGCCCGCACCACTGCGAGATTTACAAGTCGCAACCGCGCTCGTACCGCGACCTTCCGCTTCGCTTTGCCGAATTCGGAACCGTGTACCGCTACGAGCAAAGTGGCGAACTCCACGGCCTTACCCGTGTGCGCGGATTCACGCAGGACGATGCCCACCTATTCTGTACCTCAGACCAGCTTCTGGACGAGTTCATGAAGGTGATCGACTTGGTCTTGTACATCTTCAAAACACTTGATTTTCCGTCGTTCAAGGCCCAAGTGAGCTTGCGAGACCCCGAGAATCCCACCAAGTACATCGGCTCGCCCGAAAACTGGGAAAAGGCCGAGCAAGCCATCATCAAGGCCGCTCAAGACAAGGGCCTTCCCTACGTCATTGAATACGGCGAAGCCGCATTCTACGGGCCCAAGCTCGACTTCATGGTGCGCGACGCCCTCGGGCGCGAGTGGCAGCTCGGAACCATACAGGTCGACTACAACCTGCCCGAACGCTTTGAGCTTGAGTACAAAGGCGCCGACAATGAGATGCACCGCCCGGTGATGATTCACCGCGCGCCTTTCGGTTCAATGGAGCGCTTCGTGGCCGTCCTCCTCGAGCACTGCGGCGGAAACTTCCCGCTATGGCTCACCCCCGAGCAAGCGGTGGTGCTTCCGATCTCAGAACGCTACAATGACTACGCCCAACAGGTTGTGAATCTGCTCGAAATGTCCGATATTCGCGCCCTCGTTGACGACCGGAATGAAAAGGTCGGACGCAAGATCCGCGACGCGGAAGTGCGCAAGGTCCCGTTCATGTTGGTGGTCGGCGAGAAAGAGCAGGAATCCCAAACCGTATCGGTCCGCCGCCACGGTGAAGGGGACCTCGGAGCTGAAACGCCCGCCCAGTTTGCGGAGCGCGTACGTGCCGAAGTGGCCGAACGGCTTTCTGCCCTGTGAGTAAAGAGATAAATTTAAAACCTGACCCCTCTGAGGAACAATAGACCTTCGGGACCCCGCCAAGGACGTGGCTACCGCGAGCCGGAAGCCGCCCACAAGATTAACGAGCACATTCGTGTGCCGAAAGTCCGCCTTGTGCGGGACGGGCAAGAACCCATCGTCATTAGTTCTCGCGAAGCCCAGGCTATGGCCGAAGCAGACGAGCTCGACTTGGTGATGATCGCCGAAAATGCCGATCCCCCCGTCTGCAAAATCATTGACTACAAGAAGTTCTTGTACGACCAAAAGAAAAAGCAGAAGGAAATCGCAGCCAAGGCACAGAAAGTAGTCATCAAGGAAATCCGATTTGGACCCCAAACGGACGACCACGACTACGAGTTCAAGCTCAAGCACGCCCGTAAGTTCTTAGAAGAAGGTGCCAAACTGAAGAGCTTCGTGTTCTTTCGTGGACGCTCCATCATCTACAAAGAACAAGGCGAGTTGCTGCTCCTCAAGTTAGCCCAGGACGTCGCCGACCTCGGCAAAGTGGAGGCCCTGCCCCACCTTGAAGGAAAGCGGATGTTTATCTTGATCGCTCCAACAAAAAAGAAATAGTAGCTCAAATAATAGATCTGTACCATGCCTAAGATGAAGACTAAATCCAGCGCCAAGAAGCGATTCAAGCTGACCGGTACTGGCCAAATCAAGCGCAAGCACGCGTTCAAAAGCCACATTCTGACCAAGAAGGCTACCGACCGCAAGCGCCGCCTGACCCACGCTACGTTGGTGCACCCCGCTGACGTAAAATCTGTGAAGGAGCAGCTCGTTCTGTAATCCTTTTTGTATTGTTCTCTGGTTTAATCAACCCTGCGTAAACGCCCCTAAGAGTCCGCCACGTAGTTCCCTACCGAATCGGTCCGCGTTACCAAAAATCAATTTTCTATGCCACGTTCTGTAAATAATGTTGCTTCTCGTGCACGCCGCAAGCGCGTACTCGAAATGGCAAAAGGCTACTTCGGTCGCCGCAAAAATGTTTGGACGGTCGCCAAAAACGCCGTCGAAAAAGCCCTAGGTTACGCCTACCGTGACCGCCGCGCTAAGAAGCGCAACTTCCGCGCCCTGTGGATTGCCCGTATCAACGCGGGTGCTCGCATGCACGGATTGTCCTACAGCCAGCTGATGGGCAAGCTCCACGCCAACAACATCGAACTCAACCGCAAGGTATTGGCTGACTTGGCCATGAACCACCCGGAGGCGTTCAAGGCCGTTGTGGAGAAGGTAAAATAAATCGAATAGAGCTACTACTTGAAGCCGCCGGTTCCGCGAGGAGCCGGCGGTTTTCTTTTGTGGTAAACGTTTGCCACGACTAGCGGATGTACTTTAGCATCAAATGATACTATCATGTTTGGAGATGTAGCACTTAATGCTCAGTGCATTAAACACTTAACGGACATTCACGAGCTCCTTGGGTCGCTCACGTATGCCGGGCTGGGTTCCGCACCAAACCCCAACCGAAGCGTGTATTGGAGCCGTACGGTGACCTCAACTTTGCGGATTGAAGGAAGTCCGCTCACACGCGAGCACGTCGAACAAATCCATGCAGCCCCCGCCCAAACGGAATGGGAACGGGCCGCACAAAATGCCCTGCGCGCGTACCAGGGAATCAAATCATTTAAACCGTGGAGCGAGCGCTCGTTCAAGTGTGCCCACTTGGCCTTTATGGACGGACTGATTCCGCGCGCGGGTGCCTACCGAAGCACGGCAGTGGCCCTACAGCAAGGCGGACGCATCGTGCACGTCGCGCCACCCGCGACGTCGGTTCCGGGCCTCATGCGTTCGCTGTTTGCTTCCCTCAAAAGTGCTCCGTTGGGGCCCGTGGTGGCAAGCTGTGTTTTTCACTACGAGTTGGAATTCACTCATCCGTTTGCGGACGGAAACGGTCGCATCGGCCGGTTTTGGCACACCGTGCTTTTGCGCCAGATTCATCCGATTTTTGACCAACTCAGCATTGAAGAGGTGCTTGACCGCGAACGCGACGCATACTACCAAGCCCTGGCGAGGGCAGATCGCTCAGGTACCTCGCTGCCGTTTGTAGAATTTATGCTTGGGATCCTGGCGCAGACCCTTCGCAGTTTTTTGAACGAACGGCCGAGTCCGCCGCAGTGCAGTGAGGATCGAATTCAGTACTTCGTCGAATACGGACCCCCGAGCTTTGCCCGCAAGGACTACCTCGAATTCTTTCCGTCCATTTCTGAGCCCACGGCCAGCCGCGACCTCAAGTTGGGAAGCGACCAAGGTCATTGGATACGATCCGGAACCAAGCGGACCGCGACCTACGTGGTACCCCGACCTAACGAGCGTCCGTTTCGCGAAGCAGCCAATGAAGGCCGCCCGCCGCGGCGCGAACGTAGGTAGTTCCGCCCTCGGTCCAGCGCTCGAGTTCGCTCATCGAACCGCAGGTTTGGGCGAGAAGCTCGGCGTCAAGGAATTCGGGCCGCAGAAACCAGCGGCGTCCCTGGCGGAACGCGTGCGGATGCGCACGCAGACCTTCGGGCACTCGGGCCCAGGGCAATTCATTGATTGGCCCCCAGGCGTAGGCCATGGGTTTGGTCCGGGGCGCAGCGAAGAGCTGGGCGCCCGAGCCTGATTCGACGATGCGTCCGTCTTGAAGCACGTCAATGCGGTGGGCCCAGCGGGCGGCATCGCGCACGTCGTGGGCGACGAGCACTACCGTGCATCGGGTTTTGCGCTGCCACGCCGTGAGCAGCTGCAGGAGGCGTTCTTTATGGAATCCGTCGACGTGGCTAAAGGGCTCGTCGAGCAGAAGTACCCTCGGACGG
>Ga0102878_1001148_pt1 | contig 10324 bp, 11 predicted proteins | sample Colrivmet1548A02_FD_78447 | JGI IMG/M metagenome (GOLD analysis project Ga0102878, IMG submission 78447) | Estuarine microbial communities from the Columbia River estuary - metaG 1548A-02 | ecosystem: Environmental > Aquatic > Marine > Intertidal zone > Estuary | place: USA: Columbia River...
CACCACAACAGCAATTTACGTATCGCTCAGCAAGCGATGCCAAGCCTGCAACATCTGTGGCTGTCGACGGTGCAAAAATTTCTATGTACAACGTGAAGGTGTATTGGAAATGGGATGCAGCGAGTGGAAACTTCTTGCGATCAAGCGACAACGTAAAGCGTGTCCTTGAGCCGCACATGACAGACGATGGACAAGTCAATACAAAAAATGTTGTTGTCTTGTATGTCACATACATTCGCAGCAAGGCCGACCGCAAGAGTCCTCACGCCGTGACAACTGGCGATGGAACCGGTTACGTCATGACCGATGGTGGTCTCATTCCCATTACATGGACACGTGCCACACGCACGGAACCGTTCATACTGAAGGACGCCAATGGTGCCGTCGTACGTCTGACACCGGGCCGTACTTGGGTGGAATTGGCATGGAAGCACTCTTTGGCACAGGTAGACCCAGGCGTCGACCCAGCCAAAGTGGCCTGGCCTGCTGTTTAGTCACACTTATTCAGGCGGGGCTTGACCCTGTCGCCTAGATACCATTGGGTATATGAGTTCATCCAATAGTTCTTCTGTGGGCACCCTGCGCGTCAAGCGTGGTCTTGCCGAAATGCTGAAGGGTGGCGTCATCATGGATGTCGTCACGCCTGAACAAGCCCGTGTTGCAGAAGACGCAGGTGCATGCGCAGTCATGGCACTTGAACGCGTTCCTGCAGACATTCGTCGCGACGGTGGCGTTGCTCGAATGAGTGACCCAGAGATGATCGAAGCCATCAAGGCTTCGGTGCACATTCCGGTGATGGCAAAAGCTCGTATCGGACATTTCGTTGAGGCACAGATTTTGGAAGCACTCGGCGTTGACTTTGTTGATGAATCAGAAGTGCTCACACCAGCCGACGAGAAGCATCACATCGATAAGTTTGCATTTACTGTTCCGTTCGTGTGTGGCGCTACAAACCTTGGTGAAGCGCTTCGTCGTGTTTCTGAAGGCGCTTGCATGATTCGTTCAAAGGGTGAAGCTGGCACCGGCAACATTGTTGAAGCCGTTCGACACTTGCGGTCCATCTTCGGTGACATTCGCAAAATCACTCAGGCTGATGCGTCAGAGCTTTTCGATTGGGCCAAGAATCTCCAAGCTCCGTTGCCTTTGGTTCAAGAGATTGCTGAGACCGGAAAGTTCCCAGTGCCCATTTTCTGTGCGGGTGGCATTGCAACTCCTGCAGATGCTGCACTTGCCATGCAGTTAGGTGCTGAAGCGGTATTCGTTGGTTCGGGAATCTTCAAGAGCGATGATCCTGCTCCACGCGCGAAAGCAATTGTTGAAGCCACCACTCACTTCCGTGATCCACAGATCTTGGCAAAAGTCAGTCGAGGCCTTGGCGCTCCCATGACCGGCATTGGCATGGACGAAATTAACGAAGCGCAGAAGTTCGCTTCGCGTGGTTGGTAAGACTCAACCATGAACGCGAGGCCTCCGGGTGAACAGTTGCGTTGGGGTGTTAGCCCTTCAAGGAGCCTTTGCTGCTCATTGTGAGTCGCTTTCTTCGATTGGTGTAAAGACCGTCGAGGTGCGTACGCCTGAACAATTGGCAAGCGTTGATGCGTTATTGATGCCCGGTGGAGAATCGAGCACAATGTCTCAACTGTTGGAGTCGTCAGGCTTGTTCGATCCCATTGCTGCGCGTATTGCCGAAGGCATGCCTACGTTTGGAACATGTGCGGGCATGATTCTCTTGTCATCTGAAATTCTCGATGGCCGTAGTGATCAACGCAGCTTTAACGCCATAGATATTTCTGTTCGACGCAATGCATTTGGTCGCCAGGTGGATTCTTTCGAGTCAGACATTGATACTCGCGTCGGTCAATTTCATGGCGTCTTTATACGAGCACCACGCATTGAGCGCGTGGGCGCTGAGGTTGAAGTTCTTGGCCGACTCGGAGATGAGCCCGTTTTGGTGCAACAAGGAAACGTGATGGCTGCATCGTTTCATCCGGAACTGTCCCACGATGTTCGGTTGCACGAGTACTTTATTTCTTTAATGCCAACTGCAGGAAAGGTGTAACCGATGTCTGGTCACTCTAAATGGGCAACAATCAAACACAAGAAGGGTGCTGCAGATAAAGCACGCGGAAAACTGTTTGCAAAACTGTCTCGTCAGATTGAAGTAGCAGTAAAAGGTGGCGGAGGAGACATTGAGTCAAACGCGTCTCTTCGAACTGTGGTGCAAAAGGCCAAGGCTGCACAGATGACGAAAGATGCAATTGATCGAGCAGTGAAGCGCGGCATGGGAGAAACTGGTGGAGCGAACTACGAGACCATCATGTACGAGGGATATGCACCTGGTGGAGTTGCACTCTTGGTTGATGTTCTCACCGACAATCGCAATCGCACTGCTGCAGATGTTCGCAGTGCATTCACAAAGTTCGGTGGATCCATGGCTGAACCTGGTGCCGTTAGCTGGCAGTTCTCTCGCCGCGGACTCATCATGGTCCCGATAGCTATTGAAGAAGACACCGTCATGACTGCCGCGCTCGAGGCTGGGGCAGACGACATTGAGCCAGATGGTGATTCATGGAGAATTCTCACCGATCCTTCAGTGGTCTATGACGTGAAGGACGCCCTCGAGGCTGCTGGCATTGATGTGCAGAGCGCAGAAAGCACAATGGTGTCCTCGAACACCATTGAGGTGACTGTGCTTGAAGATGCGCGTCAGATTCTGCGTATCATGGACATGTTGGAAGATAACGACGATGTACAAGACGTCTTCGCCAATTTCGATATCGACGAATCATTGATGCAGGAGATTGACTGATGGCCGTTGCAGTAGGGGATCAAGCTCCCGAATTTACATTGCCAGGTACTGGTTCCCAGTCCTATTCATTGGCGTCGTACCGAGGCAAACCAGTTGTATTGGTGTTTTACCCAGGTGACGACACTCCGGTGTGCACGAAACAACTGAACTCATACAACAACGAGTTGTCTGCTTTCTCTGACGTCGGTGCCCAAGTTCTCGCTATCTCAGCGCAAGATGTTGCTAGCCACGAGGCGTTTGCCGACAAGCACGGATTCGGTTTTCCGCTCCTTGCAGATACCGATAAGGCCGTGGCCGCCCTGTACGGAACAGTAGGTCCTCTCGGATTCCCTCGTCGCAGCGTGTTCGTCATCGATGCCAATGGCACTATCCGCTATGTCCATAGGGCTATAGCTGGCTTGACCTTCCGCCCTGTTGAAGAGCTCGTGGCAGCCGTCGAGGCCGCTCGCTGACATTCCCACACGGGCGCTAGGAGCCTGGGGTACAATACGAACCTATGTTCGGTCAGGGTTCTTCAGAGGGCTACATCATCTTGGGAATAGACCCAGGACTCACTCGTTGTGGGTATGCCGTTTTGCAGATGAACTCGGCTCAAGACATAACAGCTCGGGCTTTGGGTGTTATTCGCACCCCCACGACCAATTCTCTCCCCGAACGACTTGGCGAAATACATCAAGAGATTGAGGCATTGCTCTCTGAGTATCGCCCCCATGCTGTGGCCATCGAGCAAGTCTTTTTCCAAAACAACGTTCGTACCGCTATGGGCGTTGGCCAGGCAAGCGGCATTGTTTTGGCATTGGCATCACGCGCGGGGTGCGAGGTTGCTCAGTACACGCCGTCACAGGTAAAAAACACTGTTGCTGGGTGGGGTGGCGCAACAAAAGATCAAATTGGCCACATGGTGCAGCAACGTTTACATCTTGAATCTGCGCCGCAACCAGCAGACGCTGCCGACGCGGCAGCTATTGCGTTGTGCCATTGTTCCATTGCGCCTTTTATCGCTTCACGTGATGCAGCACTTATGCGAGGTGTCAAATGATTGGCAGTCTGCGCGGCACGGTGCTTGAACGTTTCACGCCTTCCACAGTTCTCATTGAAGTTGCTGGCGTTGGGTACCTATGTTCAGTGACAACATCAACATTTGCTGAACTTGAACCGACTGTTTCGGTATTTCTGCATGTTCATCATCACATTCGCGAAGATGCTCAAACCCTGTTCGGCTTTTCGTCTCGTGTCGAGCGAGACACGTTCAACATACTTATTGCTACCCACGGCATTGGCCCTGCAATGGCCATGGCGATTTTGTCTACGTATTCACCTACAGCTCTCGTCACGGTTGTTACATCAGGCGACACGCAGGCACTCACTGTTGTTCCAGGTGTTGGCAAAAAGACTGCTGAGCGCTTAATGATTGAACTGAAATCACGTCTCAATCTCGAGGGAATCTCTGCCGTAGACGCGTACGGTTCTGTACAGTCGGCAGCAGCAGATGTCCGTGAGGCACTCACCGCGCTTGGGTACGGCCCAGAAGAGATTCGTGAAGCAATGCGTCAGCTCACCACTGCAGACGATGCTGAAACGATGTTGCGAGATGCATTAGCAATGCTGGGAGCACGACGTGCGTGATGAATTTCTAGATCCGTTCATCAATTCTGAGCGCGAGGTGTCTGACGAAGTAGGTCTTCGTCCGAGACATCTCGATGATTTTGTTGGTCAGAGAGAACTGAAAGAGCATTTAGACATCGTGCTCGGTGCCGCCAAACAGCGCGGACAAGCAGCAGATCATATTTTGCTGGCAGGGCCTCCTGGTCTTGGCAAAACGACACTCGCAGGCATCGTGGCTGCCGAGATGAACGTAGCAATGCACGTCACTAGTGGTCCTGCTCTTGAACGTGCTGGTGACCTTGCATCTATCCTCACCAAACTTGGCGAGGGTGACGTGTTGTTCATCGACGAAATACACCGTCTTTCTCGCGCTGTTGAAGAAATTTTGTATCCAGCAATGGAAGATTTCCAGATCGACATCGTGGTGGGCAAGGGGCCGGCAGCATCATCTATCCGCCTCACATTGCCTCGATTCACATTGATTGGCGCTACAACTCGTACGGGAATGATCACAGGGCCACTTCGTGACCGATTCGGTTTGGTCGCGCGCCTCGATTACTACGACGCCGAGGAACTTGATTCCATTGTTACTCGGGCCGCGGGAATTCTTGATGTACCCGTCACGAAAGAAGCATCTATTCATATCGCTCGTCGCAGTAGGGGAACTCCACGTATCGCTAACCGCTTACTGCGTCGCGTACGAGACTTTGCCGAAGTGCGTAGCGATGGTCACATCACTGCCGACACAGCACTAGAAGCGTTGCGTGTATTTGGGGTTGATGAACTGGGTCTCGACAAAGTCGACCGTGCCATCTTGCGCAGTCTCTGTGAGCAATTCGAGGGTGGGCCAGTTGGGCTCACCACATTGGCTATTGCGGTGGGTGAGCAACCAGAGACAGTCGAAGACGTGTACGAACCCTTTCTTATTCAGCAGGGTCTTATCGCGCGTACGCCACGTGGGCGAGTGGCGATGGATGCTGCTCGCTTGCACCTCGCCAACCCGTAGCCTCTGTGCGTGCAACTTTCTGACATCGACTACGACCTTCCTGAGGCGCGTATTGCTCAAAAGCCGATCGAACCCCGAGATTCAGCTCGGTTACTAGTTGCACTCGATGCGGAAAACGCGCAACATCTGCACGTCAGAGATTTGCCATCATTAGTTGGTCCTGGTGACGTCATCGTTGTGAACGACACGCGTGTTCTGCCGGCACGACTCATGCTTCAACGCCGAACAGGTGGCACAGCGGAGGTGTTGCTCCTTGAGCAACGTTCGCCTGACCATCGTTTGTGGGAGGCCTTGATTCGGCCCGCTCGCAAATTGAAAGAAGGCGAAATTCTCGAATACTTCGGAAAGCGTGTAGTGCGCATTGGGCCACGCACCGAAGCGGGCGACACATTCGTCGTAGAAATTATCGACGAAGATCCTCTGGCTTTGGTGAACCGTATTGGTGCAATGCCATTGCCTCCGTACATTCGTGGTTCATTGAAAGACGGCGAGCGATATCAAACTGTGTATGCGCGTCGTGCGGCTAGTGCCGCAGCACCAACTGCCGGTCTGCACTTCACACCCGAACTTATTGAAGCCGTTACTGCAACGGGCGCTCAGATCCACCGAGTGGAATTAGTGGTGGGACTCGACACGTTCAAACCAATTTCTACGGACAATCCATTGGACCATGTCATTCATTCAGAGATGTACAACATTGAGCCGTCAGTGATTGAGGCCTGCAAATCTGCCAACCGAGTCATTGCAATTGGAACTACGGCCGTGCGCGCTCTTGAGTCTGCTGGTTCGACTGGAAATCTGTCTGGGCGTACCAATATTTTCATCACACCTGGCTACGAGTGGAAGATCGTTGATGTGATGTTGACGAACTTTCATCTCCCCAAAACATCTCTGTTGTTGATGATTGAGTCTTTCGTTGGCAAGAGGTGGCGTCAGTTGTACGCAACAGCAATCGAAATGGAATACCGGTTTTTGTCGTTTGGTGATGCAATGCTGATATCTCGAGAAAAGAATTAACTCAAATGTTTCGCGTCAATCTAGATACATCAGCCAGTGAGGGTGGAGCGCGTAGCGCCACAGCAACTACGCATCGCGGTACCTACAACACGCCGTGCTTCATGCCGGTCGGTACGCGTGGAGCAATCAAGTACTTGAGCGCTCGTGACTACGCAGAGTTGGGTGCACAGATTGTTCTAGGGAACACATATCACCTGATGTTGCGCCCTGGCGCTGAAGTCATTGAACAATTCGGTGGGCTAGGTGCGTTCGCAGCATGGGAAGGTCTCACACTCACTGACTCTGGTGGCTTTCAGGTTTTTTCGTTAGACCCAAAGGTTGATGATGATGGAGTTACATTCAAATCGACGTATGACGGTTCTTACCATCGCTTTACTCCTGAGATAGCAGTTGATGTTCAGCAGAAGATCGGCGCCGACATTCAGATGGTGCTCGATGTCTGTACTTCACTTCCGGCCGAGCCGCATGTTGTACGTCTCGCGCTAGAGCGCACACATGCTTGGGCGATTCGGGCACGTGCAGCACATACTCGTACCGATCAGCCGTTGTTTGGCATCGTGCAGGGTGGCACCGATGCTGCGATGCGTGCAGAGAGTGCACGACGAACAGTTGATGTTGGGTTTGATGGTTATGCCATTGGTGGCTTATCGGTAGGAGAGTCACGCGCTGAGATGGTTGATGCAATTGGCGCATGTATCGGTGAGTTACCAAAAGATCAGCCGCGTTATCTCATGGGTGTTGGTGACCCTGCATCGCTTGTGGAAGCTGTTGCGCTTGGAGTGGACCAATTCGACTGTGTTCTCCAAACGCGTGTTGGTCGACATGGAACCGCGCTGACATCTGGAGGCAAGGTGCACATGAAGAATGCACAGCACACGTTGTCGGAAGAACCACTCGATGCTTTATGTCATTGCTGGGTATGCAAGACCCATACCCGCGGTTATTTGAGGCATCTGACTCAGGTGGGTGAACCGAGCGCTGCGCGATTGTTGTCTATCCACAATGTGGCGTGGACCATTCAGCTGATGAACTCAATGAAAGAGGCGATTGAGGCAGGCACTTTTGGTGAATTTCGTCGTCAAACCCTTGAGGTATGGGGCTAAGGAGAACAGTTCTGCTGGCATTGGCTCGCTAGGCTTATCTGCCGTGATTGCTTTTTTACTTTCTGCAGAAACCACTACCTCCACTAGCGGTAGTCCTTGGTTTAGTCTCATTTTCTTTGGCGCCATTTTCGCTGCCATGTATTTTCTTCTTCTTCGCCCGCAGCGTCGTCGTGTGAAGGAATCCCAGAATCTTCAGTCTTCGATCGCTGTAAATGATGAAGTCATTTTGAACTCGGGTATCTACGGTTTTGTCACTGATATCGAAGGCGATATTTTGTGGATTGACATTGCCGACGGCCACGACAAAGAGCGAATTGAAATTCGCGTGGCTCGTGCATCAATCGCTCGCAAGGCTCCAGTTGCAGCCAGCGATTCTCCTGAATCAGAAGCAAAGTAATTTTCAGTGAGTCGTCGCCCCCTACTTTTCTCGCTAATCGGCATTGTTCTTTTGGCGGCAGGGCTTTTTGGCGGCAACCTTTATGCCGGCAATACGCCTTCACTTGGCCTCGATCTTCAAGGTGGCGCTTCCGTCACGATGACGCCTAAGGGCACGTATGACGCTGACGCACTAACAGTGGCGGTCGACATCATTCGTCAACGCGTTGACTCCATCGGCGTTTCTGAGCCAGAGATCATTCGCCAAGGTGACACGGTGGTTGTCAACTTGCCTGGTGTCAAAGATCAGCAGCAGGCGCTTGAGTTAGTTGGTCGTACGGGTGCAGTTGAGATGCGTCCAGTGATCAGGATGGCAGACAATCCAAATAACACCACCACAACAGTGGCAGGGTCGACCACAACCACCATCGCAGGTGCCGATAAGACATCTACAACGCTTGCTCAACCAACTGGTGGCCTGGGTAGTGCTCGACATATTGCCGCCGAGACCACCACCACAACTATCCCAACAGATCCTGTTACCGGTCTTGAAGAAGGTCAGACAGTGTTGCCTGGTCGTAAAGATGGTTTCATCTATCTGCTTGGTCCAGCAGAGGCAACTGGCGAAGTGTTCTCGAATGATTCAGCCGCAGAAGTCAGCAATGGCGCTTGGGTTGTTGTTGCTCAATTGAAAAGTGGAGCAGCAGGTGAAGATCAGTGGAATGCGCTAGCAGGCAAGTGTTATGCCGGTGGTGCAGATTGCCCAACCAAGCAGATCGCCATCATCTTGGACGGCGAAGTGATTTCAGCACCCGTCGTGCAGGCACCATCTTTCGACAACTCGGTTCAAATCAGTGGTTCGTTTACTGAAAAAGAAGCAAACGAACTGGCTCGTGTCTTGCAGTTCGGTGCAGTTCCTGTTCAGTTCGACATTCCTACAGTTCAGACAGTGTCGGCCACATTAGGTAAAGACTCTTTGAAGGCCGCGATTGTCTCTGGTCTTATCGGTGTTCTGCTAGTGCTTGTTTTCTTGTTGTTTTACTATCGCTTGCTGGCATTGGTTGTCGTCGGTGGACTCACAATCTCAGGTCTGTTGTTGTGGAGTGTTATCTCGTGGCTGTCGAAAACAAATGGACTCGCACTCACACTCTCGGGTGTTGCGGGAATCATTGTGTCTATTGGCGTCACGGTGGACTCATACGTGGTGTTCTTTGAAAAAATCAAGGACGATGTGCAGTCGGGGCGCTCGCTTCGTAACTCAGCCGCCCGTGGTTTTGAAAGCGCTTGGCGCACGATTCTTGCTGCCGACACCGTGTCGTTTATCGGAGCACTTATTCTCTGGTGGCTCACGGTCGGCTCTGTACGCGGTTTCGCATTCTTCTTGGGACTATCCACCTTGTCAGACATAGTGGTTTCCTACTTTTTCACGCGACCTACGGTTCTGCTTTTGGCGCGCACGAAGTTTATGAATAAGGGGCACGTCTTAGGTGTCGCACCATCAACTACTGAGGCGGTGTCATCATGAGTGGCGGCATGAGGCGTTTGTACCGTGGAGAAACCACGATCAATTTTTATGGTCGTCGAAACGTCGGTTTCGTTGCATCCGGCCTTCTGGTTCTCGTCACGATTGTTTCTTTGTTTGCTCAAGGGCTCAACCTCGGCATTGACTTCAAGGGCGGTGTCGCGTTTGAAGTGCCAGTACAGGGTTCCATTTCCATTGACGTCGTCGAGGACATTCTCAAGAGTGAAGGCGTCTTCGATGATGGCATCAAACTTCAGACATTGAAGTCTGAGACCGAGAGTCGTATCCGCATTCAACTTGGTGACCAAAGCCCCGAAAAAGTCACAGCCATTCAGACCGCGCTTGCAGAGAAGGCCAAACTCACTGTGAACGATGTGAGTGTGTCGACCGTTAGTTCAACGTGGGGTAGAAGCATCACGATGAAAGCCGTGAATGCACTTCTGGTGTTCTTCTTGGTCGTATCTATTTTCATCTCATTTCGTTTCGAGTGGCGCATGGCAATCTCGGCAATTGTTGCGATGGCACACGACGTCGCCATCAGCGTGGGCTTGTACTCAGTTCTCGGGCTTGAGGTCACTCCAGCAACCGTTGTGGCATTCCTCACCATTCTCGGATTCTCGCTATATGACACCATTGTTGTGTTCGACAAAGTGCACGAGAACACGAGCCGCTTTAGCGGTTCCAAAGTTTCGTACGGTGACGTAGTAAACGTTTCTATGAATCAAGTTCTGATGCGTTCACTCAACACGTCGCTTGCTGCAGTGCTCCCAGTTTTGAGTCTCTTGGTTCTTGGTTCTGGCGTGTTTGGTGCAGTTGCATTGCGTGAGTTTGCGTTGGCACTTCTGGTCGGCTTGGCGACGGGTGCCTATTCATCCATCTACATAGCG
>Ga0102878_1001168_pt1 | contig 10205 bp, 9 predicted proteins | sample Colrivmet1548A02_FD_78447 | JGI IMG/M metagenome (GOLD analysis project Ga0102878, IMG submission 78447) | Estuarine microbial communities from the Columbia River estuary - metaG 1548A-02 | ecosystem: Environmental > Aquatic > Marine > Intertidal zone > Estuary | place: USA: Columbia River...
CAACACCACAGCAATAGTGCTGGTTGTAAGTTCATCCATGATTTTTGCGGTATACATCACCGTTCTTTCAAAGGTGACACAGAAGATGGGACTGCTTACCGGGGCATCAATTTTGAACATGGGAACTGCAACTGGCTACATCGTGGTTGGACTGTTTTCCACCAGTGCATTCGCTCCTGTATTCCCAACAACTGGAAAAGTTTGGTTGCTCATTACGGGTGCAGCAGTTATTGGCACTACTTTGCCCTTCCTGTGCTCACTCGCTGCACTCAAACGAATTCCAACTGGCATGTACTCGGTGATCACCACACTCGAACCGGTATGGCACATCATCATGGGCGTTATTTTCCTGGGCGAAGTGATGACAGACAATCGCATCATTGGCGCAAGCCTTACCGTCGGTGGATTATTGCTGTTCTCTGCACTTGAAGTGCGAAACAAAGACACGTCAACACCTGTGACGATTTAGAACCTATTGGTGTTGACTTAGCTGGGTATCAAAGTGAGAGAGAAATTCTCTTCATAATCCGCGTTACCGACTGGAGTTGGGGAAGATCCACTCACAACGTCGGTCCACGACAGCAAAACCCCATCCTCATCAAAAGTCATTGTTCGAAGGGTTGTTCCGTTGAAAGATCCTTCCGCAACAATTTTTATCTCAACTATGAAACCATCAACCGTTTCTTCACCTATGAAAACTTCGGCGGACTTGACGGATGCTGTGGTTCGATTGTGAATCAAGTTCCCTCCCTCACACACTGCGCTAGCGCTATCGCCGTTCTCTATTGCAGGAATGAGCCATGTCTGTTCGGCACACGTGACAGCATGCTCGTTGCGCATACCAAAAAACTCATGAGCGCCGCCGTAGCCCGCCAGCACTAGCCGATCGTCAGCCCGACATACCTCGAGATACTCGGTACGCTCGCGCACTGGGGTCCACTCCATCCGCACTCCACATCCAGATCGGGTGATGGTGATAACACTTTCGGCGGGATAGTCACGAGATGCGACCGTGAGAAGTTTGGTGGATTCGCCACCTGTCGTGCGGTAGCGGTATACCCCTGGCACGGGCAGTCCATCGTCAACTACATCAACCTCCGAACTTTGCTCAGCGGCAAATTGCTCGAACGCCTCTTTATACGAAATCGTTGTTGTGGAATTTCCGAAGACAGCCTTGTAACCCAATACGGACCCACCAATAAGAATAAGTACACCAACAATCATCAAGATTGTCCGTGGGCGCGTGCTCTTAGAAGGTGAAGGAGTGTCGTTCATGCATGTCAGGTTAGACCACCTGGTGCGATCTCAATTAACCCAAACAACAAGTGGCTGAGCCCAAGCCACGCTCGGTCCAGCCACACTTCAATGGTGGGCGTTGAGGGACTTGAACCCCCGACATCTTCCTTGTAAGGGAAGCGCTCTAGCCAACTGAGCTAAACGCCCGGATTACGGACTACTGATGATACAAGCAATTTGCCGGATTCATAACCAGCGATTTCGTCGAAAAGTCCTAAATAACAGCCCGCACACTATTGCCAGCCCGACCATAACCAAGGGGTAGCCGAACTTCCAGCCAAGTTCAGGCATGTGTTTAAAGTTCATGCCGTAAATTCCAGCAACCATTGTCGGAACCGCACCAAGACCCACCCAGGCAGAAATCTTTCTCATATCTTCGTTTTGATTGACTTGAATAAGCGCTGCGTTGGCATGAAGCGCAGCATCGATGAGGTCATTCATGAACTCAATTTCATCCATTACTTTCAGAAGGTGATCGCGAACGTCTGCGAAGAGTGACGAGTACTTCGGATCTACGTTGCTTACTTTTCCTTCAGCCAGTTTCGATAAAGGCGCAACCAAAGGTAAAACGGCACGACGGAACTCAATAACTTCGCGTTTAACAAAGTACAAACGCGAAGCAGGTGATGGAACTTCGTCGTCAAAAACGGAATCTTCCAATTGCTCAACATCTTCCAACAAATGGGCCGAAACATCCATGTATTGGTCAACGAGCCTGTCAACAATTTCGTGCACTACCGATGTTGGACCATCTGCGAGTTTCTTTGCATTTGCTTCAAGCTGAGCACGTACTGTTTTCAGTGGCAATGCTTCACCGTGGCGAACAGCAATCACATAATCAGGCGAAACATAGAGCGAAACATCTCCCAGTATCACGCGTTCACTTCTTAGATCGTAAGCAACTGTTTTAAGCAACAAAAATGTGTGCTCTGAATACTCGTCAAGTTTCGGACGCTGCTTTCCGGAAAGTGTGTCCTCTACTGCAAGTGGATTCAGCGAATAGTCTTCCGCCAATCTTTCAAGTTCAGCGGGACGAGCCTCTGATAATCCAACCCAGACAAAATCACCGTCAACTTGTGCCTCTTCGAAGTTGATTCGGTGACCGTTTCGATATCGGGCTTGGTCGATCAGCACTCTCGTACCCTATTTCTTCGTTGAACCTGGACTGAACATGTCTGCTGTTCGCACCCACCCAGAAAACCTTGTTCCCAGTAGCGAATGGATGCGGTCTGTGTACATGAGGTAGGCAATAAATGCATGGTCATCGCAGTCGTCTGGCAAGTGCCCGCTCTCGCGAAATCGGTCAAGGGCCAAACGACACCAGGCCACGTATCGGTCGTATTGGTCTTGAGAAAATGCGTGCAGTTCTAGCTGCCATGTCGGGGAAACTTGGCCGTACTCCCACATCCAATCAATGACGTACTGATCAATCGTTGGCGCGCGGTGTTGGTCGACGGAAACCATATTCATCAGTGCTGTTCCAAGTACCGGACCAAGCCCTTGCAACGGCGATGAAGAAAACACGGAATACCCGTGCTCAGGCCCACGATCAAGTGCAGATTTCAACTTCAACACTTCTTCACCAATTGCTACTCCAGGCTTTGCAACCTGTTTCACAAGGAAGGGTGCGTTCGCTACTCGTTCACCCGCCCACACCAAACTCGCGCAAGTAGCGCGATACATATCATCGGCTTGCGTTGACCACTCGAACATGGACTTCACCATGCCGCGCGAAATGCGGTCGGGAAATGACCAGTCTTCCGAAATGTTGAGACCACTGTTTTCGGTCGACCAATTCTCTGCTTTCCACGACGGACCAGAATGTGAAAACGCATTGCCGCCTTCTGACACATACGCGTTCAGCAACGCAACAAGACGTGACCACGCAGCACGTGAAACTGGCTCAGCCATGATTGCTTCGAATTTCTCTAAGTGCGCCAAGCAACTCTGGAGTTGCAGCAACTATTGGTGTGCGCTTAGATGCATATTCAGTAACTGCTAGATCACGGTCTTCGTGCTCTGCAAACGACACACCTGCTTCTTCACAAATCATGATGCTGGCCATGTAGTCCCACACGCCGTGACTATGAAAATCGATCCAGCCATCCAGAACACCTTGCGCAACTAAACAAATGTCGAGCGCTGCAGCTCCAAGTGCACGAAACTGTGCCCACTTCGGACGAAACGATGCCAAACCAGAAACACCGACAACCGCTTGCTTCAATTCGGTGCAACCAGAGTGCGACATGCGCTTGCCATTGTGAAACGCCCCATCACCACGAGTTGCCCAGTAGCGGTCTTTTCCTGAGGCTTGATTGACCACGAGTGCTGCACGCGGACCATCTTGATCGATTGCGCACAGTGCTGTGGCATACCACTGCACTCCTCTGCTGGCATTTGTAGAACCATCGAGTGGATCCATAATGACCATGATGGTGTCTGCACCGAATTCGCCTGTTCGTTCGCTTTCTTCTGACAACACCGCACAACCGGCTTCGTGCAAAATTGCTAACGCCGCATTGTCGGCTGCAACATCTACCGAATACTGCGTGTGACGAACACCGGAAAGTCCCCAATCGGTATTTGACTCGAGCACCACTGCTACTGCATCAGCAACCTGATGCAACACGCTCAGAATGTCGGCATTAGAACTTGCGCGCGAAAGCCTCATGATGAATTACCGCTCGTCGCGAACGAATGGTTGCCCAAGCATTTTTGGAGCACCAAGCAACTTGCGAGCCCGCGGTGTTGACAGGGCGACGAGCACAAACAACGTGGCAACGAATGGCAACATCTGCACAATTTCAGGAGGCAAAATATTGATCTGCTGGCCTTGCAACGTGTACGGCACCTGCAGGGTGAAGCCAAACAGCACAGCGCCCGCAATGGCTCGTAGTGGCCTCCACGCAGCAAATACGACGAGTGAGAGCGCAATCCAGCCAATGCCGTTGGTCGTTGCTGCCTGGCTCCAGGCCGTTCCTCGAGCAAGCATGAACCAGCCACCAGCAAGGCCCATCAGCGCTCCACCCAAAATGGTGTGCACAAACCGAACCATCGCCACCGACACACCCTGTGCGTCCACTGTTGCTGGAGCGTCGCCCGTTGCACGTAACACCAACCCTGGTCGCGTGCGATTGAGATACAGCGAACACACCAATGCACCAGCCCACGTGAGGTAGGTGAAGATGTCATGACCAAACAGAATTGGGCCGATCACCGGAATGTCGGACAGCTTGCCAAGATGCATCGGCTCAATGGTCACTGGACGCGACTTACCTTCTACGGGCTTGCCTATATATTGCGACAAACCTGTACCAAAAATTACGAGTGCCAAACCAGCAACAATTTGATTCGCTCGCAACGTGATGGTGAGGATTGCGTGAACTGTTGCCATTGCCACGCCAACCAATACCGACATGAACAGCGCAAGCCACAAGTTGTGGGTTCCGTCGCCCACCAAAAACGCTGTGACCGCGCCCATAAGCAAGATGCCTTCAACACCAAGATTGATTACGCCTGATCGTTCGGTGAGAATTGCGCCAATCGTGGCAAGAATCAACGTTGTAGCGATGCTGATTGCATCAGCAAAGGTAAGGATCCAGACGTTTGAGTTCACGATGCCACGCTCACTTGCTGCACACGTCGAATGCGCAATCGGTTGCGCCTAAATATTTCTCCGCCAAGTGCAAACAACAGAACCGAGCCTTGCAGCACTACCGCAATTGCAATTGGCACAGGGTTTGAGGAAATCTGTAATGACGCACCGCCAACACGCAAACCTGCAAACAAGATTGCCGTCAGAACCACCGCAACAAAGTTGTAGCGAGCAAGTGCGGCTACCACGATGCCTGCGTAACCAAGTCCAATCTGTAACAAGCCTGGGTCTACTTTGCCTGCAGGTCCAACCACATACATGGCGCCTGCAAGCCCGGCAAGTGCACCCGAGAATAACAACACAGACAGTGTGAGTTTCGTTGCATTCATACCGGCATAACGAGCCGTGTTTGGCGAGTCAGCGAACACCGAAGTCTCGTAACCAAAGTTTGAGCGCTTCATGAACCAATACAGCGCCACTGCCAAGAGCACAGCGATGATCACGGTTGGATATGTATTTGAGGTTCCGAACCTATGAAAGCGAGCAGTCTCTTCTACCCCACGACCCTGCGGGAATGACGTCGTTGGGTCTCTAAAAAACCCACGGCTTCCATAAATGAAATAGTTCACCAAGTTCAGCGCCACATAGTTCAGTAGCAGCGTGCTGACAATTTCGCTTGTGCCTAACTTGGCACGCAAAATTGCTGGCAACAACACCCACAATGCCCCAGTCGCCGCACCAATAATCAATACGGTTGGCACCGCAAGCACATGAGGCAAATGTCCAGCAAGGGCAATGCCAGCCCAAGCAGAGCCGATCATGCCCAAATACATCTGGCCTTCTTCACCAATGTTGAACAAATTCATGCGGAATGCAAAAGCTGCAGCAAGACCTGTACAAATCAGCGGAGTTGCTAAGCCCAAGGTATTGGTAATTCCTTTTGACGACGTATAGCCGTGACTTATCAGCGAACCATAAGTGCCAATTGGTGAATGCCCAGTGAGTGCGAGAAAAATTCCCCCAACGATGAACGCAAACACCAACGATCCTGCAGGCACTGCCAAGTACAACCACTTAGGCGAAGACAATCGTGGCTCAAGTTCGATACGAAAGTTGCCAATAATCACGACAAACCTGCCATCGCTAGCCCTACTGCTTCAACATCAACTTCATGACCGGCCACTTCGTGCACTACCGAGCCTCGGTACAACACCAGCACCTTGTCGGCCAGCGTCAGCACTTCATCGAGGTCTTCGCTAATAAGTAGAACGGCTTTCCCGGAACTTCTTGCCTCATCCAGCAATTTGTGCACCGCTTCAACGGCGCCAACGTCTAACCCACGAGTCGGCGAACACACCACCAGTACACGTGAATTATCGCCAGCGCCAAAGATCTCACGAGCTAACAACACTTTCTGTGAATTGCCACCTGAAAGTTTGCGCGTTGCAGTGTGCGCATGCGGCGTTTTAATTTCAAGCTGCTTGATGAACGCTTCTGCTTCAACAAGTGCAGACTTGCGATCAACCAAGAAGCCGCGATCACGCGTGAGCACCAAATTGTCAACAATGGACAACGATGGCGCAAGACCCGTACCAAGCCGGTCTTCAGGGACATATGCAAGACCAGCTTCGCGAACTTTGCGGGTTCCTATGCCATTTACTCGAGCGCCATTAATCAAAATCTCACCGCTTGTGGGCGCTTGTAAGCCAGCAACAATTTCTGCAAGTTCACGCTGGCCGTTACCCGAAACTCCAGCAATACCCACAATTTCACCTGCTCGAACGCTCAGTGAAATGTTTGCAATTCGCTCTATGCCGTCTTTGGTTAGACCCACTTTGTCAAGTTGCAGCAGTGTCTCCTGCGCTGCAACACGCGACCTACGAGGAGAAAGATCAATATCGCGACCAACCATGAGTTCGGCAAGTTTTCGAGTATCGGCTTCTCCTCGTGCAACTGAACCCGTTACACGACCATCGCGCATCACCGTTACACGATCGGAAATGTCAACAACTTCACCGAGCTTGTGGCTCACGAACACAACGGATTTGCCCGCTTGCGTCATCGCACGAACAGTTTCAAACAACTTTTCTACTTCTGGCGGAGCCAACAATGCGGTTGGCTCATCGAGCAACAGAATCTCTGCACCTTGGTACAACGCCTTAACAATTTCAACGCGCTGACGTTGGCCAGCCGACAATTCGCCAACCGTTGCCCGCGGGTCAAGTGGCAATCCAAAACGCTCGGCAACTTGAGCAACTTGATCTTCCAAATCATTTGCTCGCAACCGAAACGGCAAATTCCGATGGCCAAGCACAACATTTTCTGCAACAGTAAATCGGTCCACCAAACGGAAATGCTGATGCACCATTGCGATGCCATTTTGTAAACCATGACGTGGGCTCGTGAGGCGAACCTGTGTGCCATTACGCAGCACAGCGCCTTCATCTGGCTTGTACAAACCACAGAGCACCGACGCAAGCGTGCTCTTCCCTGCTCCGTTTTCACCAAGCAGTGTGTGTACTTCGCCAGGGAGCAAGTCGAAATCAACCCGGTCATTGGCCAGAACGCCAGGGAAACGCTTCGTTACTTGTCGGGCAGACAATGCAAAGAGGGTCGCACCGCCTAAGCGGTGCGACCCCATTGCGGCCTCAGAAGAGGCACTACTCATAGAGAACTAGCTCTTTGGAATTTCGCCAATAACACCTTCAACAAGGTACTGCATACCGAGCAGGTCGCCCAAAGGCGCAACTACACCGGCGGCAATAACTTCCTTACCTGTGTTGTCTTTGATTGGTCCAGTGAACGGAGCAAATGATCCGTCGATGATTGCAGCAGTCTTCTCAGCAATGAGAGCCTGTGTTTCTGCACTTACCGAAGAACCGAAGGTTCCGAGCTTGACCGTTCCGTCTGCCATGTTGCCGTAGTACTGGCCAGAGTCGCCTGCAAGGCAGGTTCCTGAAGCAAATGACTTAGCGGCCTTGATGTAGTAAGGACCCCAGTCCCAAATTGGAGCGGTGAGCCAGGTGTCTGGGAAGTCGCCAGCCTTGGTGTCGGAGTTGTAACCAACCCACTTCGCACCGGCTTCCATTGCTGCTTCACCAGTTGCAGTTGAGTCCTGGTGCATGCCAAGAACATCTGCGCCTGCTTGCAACAATGACTGAGCAGCTTCTTTTTCCTTAGCTGGGTCAAACCAGGTTGAAGTCCAAGCAACTTGAACAGTTGCTTTTGGATTCACTGAACGAGCACCCAAAGTGAAAGCGTTCAAACCGCGAACAACTTCTGGAATTGGGAATGCTGCTACGTAACCAAGCTTGCCACTCTTTGATGCTGCGCCTGCTGCGATACCGGAGAGGTAACGAGCTTCTTCTGCTGCACCAAAGTATGTGCCCATGTTTGGAGCAGTCTTGTAACCAGTTGCGTGCTCGAAGCACACGTTTGGATACTTGGCTGCTGTTTCAATCATTGGGTCCATGTAACCGAATGAGGTTCCGAAAATCAGGTTGTAACCCTCGCTCGCGAGTTGATCGAACGTTGCTGCGGATTCTGCACCTTCTGGAATGTTCTCCAAACGGGTAACAGTGATGCCGAGCTCTGCTTCGAGTTCTGCGATTCCCTGATCATGCTGATAGGTGTATCCAGCATCTCCAGGAACGCCGATGTAGACAACGGCAACTTTCAAGTTGCTGTAGTCGCCACCAGCGGCTGCTGTGGTGTCTGTGGATGAACTGCTTCCGCCGCATGCTGCAAGTCCTACGACCGCAGCTGCTGCAAGGGCAATCCCCTTGAGGTGTTTCATTTTCATCTAATTGCTCTCCCCCTATGCGAAACGCATAGCCATTGTTGGTTCTCCGCGCCGGCTGGCACGCCCCGAGAGTAACACGGTCTGGACAGCCCAAAATCCACTGAATGACTACGTTTTACAAAAAATTAGGAAGGTCCGTCAACTAACCTGAAGCCGTATGAAAACCTCGCTCGATGGTCTGATTGACGAGTCCGTCACCATCATTCGCGAAGTGGCTGCAGAGTTCGAGCGCCCCGTACTGCTGTTCTCAGGTGGAAAAGATTCAGTCGTCATGCTGCACCTAGCCATGCGCGCCTTTGCACCTGCTCGAATCCCATTCCCTGTGATGCACATCGACACCGGACACAACTTCCCCGAGGTCATTGAATTCCGCGATCGATGCGTTGCCGAAACTGGCGTGCAGCTGATTGTCGGTTCAGTGCAGGCTTCAATTGACTCCGGCAAGGTTGCCGACGTGTCAGGACCACGTGCCAGTCGCAACCCGCTGCAAACCGTCACCCTGCTTGACTCCATTGCCGAACACCGTTTCGACGCCGTATTCGGTGGAGCACGGCGCGACGAAGAACGCGCTCGCGCGAAAGAACGTGTTTTCTCCCACCGCGATTCCTTCGGCCAGTGGGACCCGAAGAATCAGCGTCCAGAGCTGTGGGGAATTTACAACGGTCGTCATCGCCAAGGCGAACACTTCCGCATCTTCCCTCTCTCCAACTGGACCGAACTCGATATCTGGAGTTTCATCGGCGAATACAACATCGATTTGCCAAGTATTTATTACGCACATACTCGCCCAATTTTTATGCGCGACAACATGCTGATGGCTGTCACCGACTTTTTGCCTCCTGACGAAGGCGCAACTGTTGAGCAGATGCAAGTACGTTTCCGAACTGTTGGCGATGCAACATGTACCGCAGCCGTGGCATCAAGTGCGTCCACAGTTGACGACATCATTGCTGAAACAGCAGTCGCCCGAGTAACAGAGCGTGGCGCGACACGCGCCGATGACCGCATGTCTGAAGCCGGCATGGAAGACCGCAAGCGAACGGGCTACTTCTAATGGAACGCCTGCGCTTTGCAACGGTTGGTTCTGTCGATGACGGCAAGTCAACACTCATCGGTCGCCTGTTGTATGACTCGAAGAGCATTTTCGAAGACCAGCTCGAGCACATTGAAGCGGTCAGTAAGCGCCGCGGCGACGACTACGTAGATCTTTCCTTGCTCACCGACGGATTACGCGCAGAACGCGAGCAAGGCATCACCATTGACGTTGCGTACCGCTACTTTGCGACGCCGAAGCGTTCATTCATCATCGCTGACTGCCCAGGCCACATTCAATACACGCGCAACATGATTACTGGCGCTTCAAATGTGGACCTCGCCATTGTGCTGATTGATGCACGCACTGGAGTAATTGAACAAACACGCCGACACAGCCTGCTCGTTTCGTTACTTGGTGTTCCCCACCTAGTTATTTGCGTGAACAAAATGGACCTCGTTGGTTATGACCAAGAAGTG
>Ga0102878_1001183_pt1 | contig 10105 bp, 8 predicted proteins | sample Colrivmet1548A02_FD_78447 | JGI IMG/M metagenome (GOLD analysis project Ga0102878, IMG submission 78447) | Estuarine microbial communities from the Columbia River estuary - metaG 1548A-02 | ecosystem: Environmental > Aquatic > Marine > Intertidal zone > Estuary | place: USA: Columbia River...
ACCAGCCAGTAGTACCACGGAATCCCCAACGTCATATTGACCGGGAAGGTCAGGGCGAGCGCCATGGGTAGGTAGATTCCCGGATTAGCTTCGGGAAGGGCGATGCGCATGGCGGCAGGTACGGCGATGTAGCTGGCGCTTGCTGCCAAGACGCTCAGCATGAATCGGGCTTCGGCCGGGGCCCCCGTCACCGACGACAGCAGGGCCATGAGGGTGCCGTTCACGAGCGGAAGCAGAAGAGCCATGGCAAAGGGCTGCCAGCCGGCGCCCCAAAGGGCTTTGAGGTTGCGGCCGCTCGAGAGACCCATGTCAAGCAAGAAGACGGCGAGAAATCCTTTGAAGAGGTCATTGGTGAAGGGGCGGATGCCCTCGGCTTGGGCTTCGTCGGTGACGAATCCGACCAAAAGGCTTCCGAGGACGAGGACCACCGAACCATTCGTCAGGGCGTGGCGGAGCCAGGATCCGGTTCCGCCCGAAGCCCCCGCACGGCGGGCCAGCCAGAGGCCGACGACGATCGCGGGCGCCTCCATGAAGGCCATCACGGCGACGAGGTAGCCCGGCAGGTGAAGGCCGTGGCGGTCCAAAAAGGTTCCGGCGGCGACAAAGGTCACGGCGCTGACGGAGCCGTACGCTGCGGCGACCGCTCCCGCATTGGCCACCCCCAGCGAGCGGCGCGCCAACCAAAAGACGTAGATGGGAATCAGCATGGACGAGGCGACAGCCAGCCCAAAGACGGCGGTGCTGTCGGGGCGCAGGGTTTCGTGGGCCAGCTCTTGTCCACCTCGGAATCCGATGGAAAGCAGCAGGTAGATCGACAGGAACTTCGACGAGGTAGGCGGCAGCTCCAGGTCGCTTCGGATGAGGGACGCGATGATTCCGAGCAAAAAAAAGAGCAGGGCGGGGCTAGTGAAGTTCTCGAGGAGTAAACTCATGCGGTGGGGTTAAAAAGACAGGATTGGCCGGGTGCCGCGGGGGCCCAAAGTCGTTGGTCCGCGTTAAACGCTTCGCATCCGTTGACAAATGTGGCGACGACGCGGCTGCGGAAGCGTTTGCGCTCCCAAGGCGACCAGCCGCAGGCGTAGTAGCTGGTGTCGGGGCGCACTTCGGTTCCGCCAAGGGGGTCGACCAAGACGAAGTCGGCCCAGCATCCGGGGTCGAGGAATCCGCGGTCGCGCAGCCCAAAGTGGTCGGCTACCCCGTGGCTGGTGAGCTGCACGAGCTGGGGCAGCGTCCACTCGCCGTCGTGCACCCACTCTAGGGCCTGCACCAAAAGGTGCTGCACCGAGGGCGCGCCCGAGCAGCCGCAGTGGTAGGGCCCGCCTTTCTCGCTCCAGCGATGCGGCGCGTGGTCGGTGGCAAGCGTAGCCATCCATCCGCGGGCGGCAGCTTGGCGCAGGTAATCGCGGTCGGTGCTGGCTTTGACTGAAGGGTTCCAGCGAATTGCGGCACCCAAACGTCCGTAGTCGCCTTGGCTAAATGTGGCGTGGTGCACGCAGAGCTCGGCGGTTACCGGCTGGCCTTCGGCCGCCGCGGCGCGAATCAACTGTACCTCACGGGCCGTAGAAACGTGCAAAACGTGTACTGGGCGCGGAACCGAGCGCTGCACCTCGAGCACCCGCTGCGTGGCGGTGACGCAGGCCTCCTCGTCGCGGATCTGGCTGTGCGCCCGCACCGGAAGGTCCACCCCAAAGCTGCGCTGGGCCTCGAGCAGCTGCTGCTGGATGCGCTGCTCGTCTTCGCAGTGCAGCGCGAGCATTTTGGGTACCTCGAGAAGTACTTTTTCGAGTACCTCGGGATGGTTGCAGAGCAGTACGTCGCGCTCGTGCATGTACAGCCCGTCGTCGGTGTAGCCGGGAATCTGCGTCGGATCAATGCGCAGCGCGTCCTGCCAGCGCTCGGCATGCACTCCCGCATAAAACGCGTAGTTGGTCCACATCCGCTGCCGGGCACGGCGCATTTTGTCGGTCCACGACTCCTCATCCATGGTGGGCGGAAGCGTGTTGGGCATATCAAACACCGTCGTCACCCCTCCCGCAACCGCGGCGCGCGACTCGCTGTGCATGGTTCCTTTGGCCGGAAACCCCGGATCGCGAAAGTGCACGTGGCTGTCGATCACCCCCGGTAGCAGCCACAGTCCACGTCCGTCAATTTCGCGCGGAGTCGCCCCGGAAGGCAGCGCCACCTCGGGCTCGAGGCGTTCCACCCGCCCATCGCACACCCAGAGGTCGCAAACTTCGGTCTGTCCCCGGTGCGTGACCGTGGCCCCGCGCACAATGAGGTCGTTTATGGATTGCATCGGTCACAGTATGCAGGGTCAACCCCGTTGAGTTGGTCGTCGGAATCACGGACTTCCACCTGCCCGCATTCAGTGCATTCCGCCTTGAGTAGCCGGGGGCGACGGGTAGCGGAACCGCAGGCGGAACAGGGCGCGCCCGGCTCTGCCGGGCGGGCCACAAAGCCTGGAAATTGGCAACTTGGACATAGCGCTTCAAATGCTTCAAGCGTTTTATTCGCCAGCGCGCGCAGCACCTCCTGGCGCTTGGGGTTGCGATTGGCCCGCATGTCGGTCTCGACGCGCGGCGCGCCGCCCTCGGCGGCCGCGCGCCACAGTCGTTCAAACTCGGCGGTATCACTAATGCCCTTGGCCACAATCTGACCCTGGGTGTCGCGCAGAATCAAGTGCGCCCAAGGGAATCCGACACGTTCGGCCCACCGCCGAACCTCGGTCCATTCGGCGGAGTCGCTGCTCGAAAAGTTAGTGTCGTGGCTGCGGTGCGCCACCCAGAGTTCCTTGCCCTGCCGGGGCCATGACCACAGCAGCACTTCTTCGTGCAGGGGCACCCAACCGAGTACGGGATCGGGTCCAAAAGAACCTTCGGTCGCGATTACAATTTCGGCATCTGGAACAACTTCCAAGAGCATCTGGACCTTTGCCTGAAGCGTGGTGCGCACATCGCCTGCGCGGGGGACCTCACCGCTAAAGGTTCCGAGAAGGTCAGTGTCGACGTAGGCCGCCTCTACGTGTAGGCCCCAGTGCGGACCAAAAACCGCCCCGAGGAATACGTCTTTGCCGTGCTTCGTGGCTGCAAAAGCCCTTTGGTCAGGCGACGGAATCCAATTCACAGGGCAAAACTCCGCTTATTTAAACTTTTATATTTATTTAGCGTTACCGAAAAGAGCATTAAATGTTTTTATGAAGTACACCCTCCACCAGCTCGAGATTTTTGTGCGTCTTTCGCGCACCCTGAGCGTCACCCAGACCGCTGAAGAGCTCAACCTTTCGCAGCCCGCGGTGTCCATTCAGCTCAAAAACTTTCAGTCCAACTTCGCGATTCCGCTGACCGAAATCGTACACAAGCGGCTGTACTTGACAGAATTCGGCAAAACGGTTGCCCTCAAAGCGGCCGAAGTGCTGCGCAGCACCGAGGGAGTCAATCAATGTCTGGCCGCCTACCAGGGCGAGATCACCGGCCCCTTGCGCATTAGCACGGTATCCACGGGTAAGTACATCGCGCCCTACCTCCTGGCCCCCTACATCAAGCAGCATCCTTCCGTGGACATCAGCCTCAATGTTTCAAACAAAAGCACGGTACTGCAGGAGCTCACTGGCAACGAAATCGACTTGGCCCTCGTTTCGCTCAAGCCCGAGCTTCGCCTCGAAGAGTATGTACTCATGGAGAATGAATTTGTGCTGGTCGGTGTAAAACCCCCTGTGTCTGCCGAAGTGTGGTCGCCTGACCGCCTCGGAAGCATTCCGATTCTCTTTCGCGAACCCGGTTCGGCCACCCGACAAATGATGGAACGCTACCTTCAGCAGCACGGAATCACCGTCAAGCGCAGCCTTGAGCTCACCTCGAATGAAGCCATTAAGCAGTCGATCAAGGCCGGCCTGGGTTATTCTATCATGCCCAAAGTCAGCATTTTGCCCGACCTCGAGCAAGGCAAACTGTTCATTCAGCCGGTACGCGGACTCCCCATTCGCAGCCAGTGGTCCTTTATTTGGCCCGAAGGCAAAAAGCTAAGCCCCCAAGCCCAGGCATTTCTCGACAATGTGCACGAGCACGCCCACGAGCACCTTCAGCGCTTTCAGTCCAAGCGCATGGGTACGCCAAAGCCTTGACGCACGAATGGATCGATTCGTGGTTCCGCAGCAAAAAACCAACGGACAAAAGAAACCCCCGCCAAACTCGGCGGGTTTTTTTTGGTACTTGGTGGAGATAGTCGTTGTACGCTCGCTGCGCTCACGTGCACCGCGGCCTCCCGAGAAAGGAATCCCAAACCTCCTCACTGCGCGAGGGTGGTTTTCTTTTTTAACAGCGACCGAACGCAAGCTCTCGTCGCATTAAAAAAGAAAACCCCGCCCTCATCGGGCGGGGTTTGGGATCATCTAGTGGAGATAGTCGGAGTCGAACCGACGACCTCTTGCATGCCATGCAAGCGCTCTAGCCAGCTGAGCTATACCCCCAAGTGGAGGGCAAAGGTAATAAACGCTTGCTTACGTTGGCAACCGACTCGAACAAAGTCACCGTGCCAACTTGGCCCAATGAACGACGACCTCAACTACCGCCTGGCGCTCGACCGCATTGAGCGCACGCACCGTCAAAAACTGACCTGGCTGCGCCAACTAGCACCGAACTGGAGCGAATTTCAATCGGCCTCAGAACGGATTCCGGGGCAGTGGACCAAAGTGGTTGTGCAGACCGTGTACGAACTGCAGCGCGCCGAAGAACAGCACCGGGCCCACGGAATCCAAACACTCGTACTGGGCAGCCCGGACTACCCGCGGCGCTTGGCTGAGATTCCGGATCCACCCCCCGTACTGTATGTGAAGGGCCACCTTCGCGAGGAGCCGCGCTGCCTCGCGGTGGTGGGCACGCGCAACCCTAGCCCGGACGGACTGCTGATGGCCGAATACTGGGTGCACGAGTTGGCTTTGGCACAGCCCTGCATCGTCAGCGGGCTCGCGCTGGGCATCGACGCGGCCGCGCACGAAGAGGCCTTGAGGTCAGGCCTCACGACCTGGGCCGTGATGGCGCACGGGCTCGAGACAGCCCACCCGGGGCGCAACGCGCGCCTCGCCGAACGCATTCTGCTTGAGGGGGGCGCGTGGATTTCGGAATGGCCATTTGGAACTCCGCCGAGGGCCGAGTTTTTTCCGCGGCGCAACCGAATCATTGCGGGCTTGAGCGACGGGGTCCTCGTAGTTGAGGCGTCCATGAAGAGCGGCGCGTCGATTACGGCCAAGGTCGCGCACGGCTACCACCGGAACGTATTTGCGCTTCCGGGGCGAATCAGCGACGTCCATAGCCAGGGCTGCTTGAGTTTGGTGGCTGACCACATTGCTGAACTCGCGCTGCATCCCGCCCAGCTGCTGGATGGAATGAACTGGGATTCCGTCCCCAGTGCGCAGCGAACCCACCACATGGGTCCATCCGCCGACGCCCTGCTGGCCCACCTCAGTAGCCCGATGCGCGTCGAAGAGCTTCAGCGGCGCACGGGACTGGCCACTGAAGACATCCTCGCGACCCTGGCCCAATTGATGTGGTCCGGGCGTGTGGCGGCGCGCAGCGGGAGCTACGTCCGAAAATCCTAAAGAGGAGTGTTAGTCTTCGAGGTCCTCGGCTACGTCCTCGTCGGGCGCAGCGTCGTCTGTTGCGGGCTCGTTGTCGTCATCTTCGTCCATGAAGGCCTCCATACGGCGCTCCATTTCGATTGAAACTTTAAACAAATATTTGGTGTCGCTCGTCTCCAACGGAACCGCGCGCACGGTCTCTCCCTTAGAATTTTTGAACGAAATCATGTCTTCGGGCGCAAAACCCTCAGGGTAACGGTCGGTAATCAGCGAGAGCTGTTCCGAGGTAATGTTCTTGTAGTCAACGATAATGCGTCGCTTTTCCATGGGGGTAGATCACCATTTGAGTATCCACGCAAACATAAGCGGGGCAACGATTGTAGCATCAGACTCGACAATAAATTTTGGTGTGTCGATGTCGAGCTTGCCCCAGGTGATCTTTTCGTTCGGAACTGCTCCGCTGTACGAACCGTACGACGTAGTCGAATCCGAGATTTGGCAGAAGTAGCCCCAGAACGGGATGTCCTCCATTTCCATGTCTTGGTAGAGCATCGGAACCACGCAAATCGGGAAGTCGCCCGCGATGCCTCCGCCGATCTGGAAGAAGCCCACCGACGGAGCGGTCGGATTCTTGGGATTGCGGCAGTTGGCTACGTACCAATCGGCCAACCAGGCCATGTACTCGATGCCCGACTTCATGGTGCTCGCCTTCAGCTCGCTCTTGATTACGTAGCTCGCAAAGATGTTGCCCATCGTGCTGTCTTCCCAGCCCGGAACGATGATGGGCAGGTTGCGCTCTGCGGCGGCCAGCATCCACGAGTTGGCGGGGTCTACCGCGGAATCGTACTCGGCTGCAAACTCTGGCAGGCGAATCATCTGGTACATGTACTCGTGCGGAAAGTAGCGCTCGCCCTTGGCCTCGGCGGAAGACCACACTTTGTGAATGTGGTGCTGCAGCTTACGAAAGGCCTCCTCTTCAGGGATGCAGGTGTCGGTTACCCGGTTGAGTCCGCGGTCGAGTAGGTCGCGCTCTTCAGACGGCGTCAGGTCGCGGTAGTGCGGCACGCGCTCGTAGTGGCTGTGGGCCACCAGGTTCATGAGGTCCTCTTCGAGGTTGGCACCCGTGCAGCTAATGATATCCACTTTGCCCTGGCGAATCATTTCGGCAAACGACCGGCCCAGCTCGGCGGTTGACATGGCACCCGCAAGGGTAACCATCATTTTTCCGCCTGCGGTCAGGTGCGCTTCGTAGCCCTTGGCGGCGTCGACGAGCGCGGCCGCATTAAAGTGCTTGTAGTGGTTTTCGATGAACTGAGAAATGGGTCCGCGTGACATGGCAGAAGAAAATTAAAAGGATTGCTGAACAAACGTACGGAGGCGCCGGGGCTCCCCAAAGGCTTAGTAGCCGAGAATTTTGAGCATGGATTTGTAGCTCTGCTCCTTGGCAAACAGGCGGGTGTTCCACTCTCCGTTCGCGTCGCGGCTGATGACCACATGCTTGGGAGCGGGAATCAGGCAATGCTGGATTCCGCCATAGCCAGCAATCGACTCTTGGTAGGCCCCGGTGTTGAAAAACCCGATGTACTGGGGCGTGTCGGACTTGAGTTTAGGCAAGAAGATCGCGTTGGAATGCTGCTCCGAATTGTAGTAGTCATCGCTGTCGCAGGTGAGTCCGCCCAAGAGCACGCGCTCGTAGTCGTGGTCCCAGTTGTTGATCGCCAGCATGATAAAGCGCTTGTTAATCGCCCAAGCGTCGGGAAGCGTGGTCATAAAACTCGAGTCAATCATGTACCACTTCTCGCGATCGTTCTGCTTCTTTTCGCCCATGATGCTGTAGAAGGTCGCGCCGGATTCGCCCACCGTGTAGCTGCCGAACTCGGTGAAAATGTGCGGCTCTTCAATGCCCTCGGCGTTGCAAATCTGCTTGATTTGTGAAATGATCTCCTCGGCCATGTATTCGTAGTCGTAGGCAAACGACAAACTGTTCTTGATCGGGAATCCGCCGCCGATGTTCAGCGAGTCGAGCGAAGGGCAAATCTTCTTGAGCTGGATGTACACGCGCACGGCTTTGTTGAGCTCGTTCCAGTAGTAAGCTGTGTCGTTAATGCCCGTATTGATGAAGAAGTGGAGCATCTTCAACTCGACGTTGGGTATGTTTTGAATGTAGTTCTTGTACATCGGAACCACTTCTTTGTAGCCAATCCCCAACCGCGACGTGTAGAATTCGAACTTAGGTTCCTCTTCAGCTGCGATACGTATACCCACTTTGACCGGATGCGCGTTCTCTGGATTGACCTGCTCCATGAGCAAGTCGAGCTCTTCACGGTTGTCCAAAACCGGAATCACACTCGTCCACCCATTGTTGATCAGGCGGGCAATGTTCTCTGTGTACTGTGCCCGCTTGTATCCGTTGCACACGACGAACTGGTCTTTGGTGATGCGTCCCTCTTCTTCGAGTGTTTCAATCAAGTTGATGTCAAAGGCCGACGACGTCTCGAGGTGAATGTCGTTTCTTAGGGCCTCTTCGAGTACAAACTGAAAGTGCGAAGACTTGGTACAGTAGCAAAAATGGTAGTCGGACTGGTAGTCCACCTTAGCCATCGCGACGTTGAACATGCGCTTGGCCTTTTGAATGTGTTCAGAAATTTTGGGCACATAGGTCACCTTAAGCGGCGTCCCGTATTGCTTGATTAATTCCATCACCGGAATGTCGTGCCAGAGCAACTCAGAGTCCTCGGTCGAGAATTCTTGCTGGGGCCACTCAAAGGTTTGCTCGATAAGGTCTTGGTACTTGGTACGCATCGGCGAGGAGTTTTAAAGGGCGGCAAAGGTAATCCAACTTAGTTACATTCAACTTTTTGATTCAAAGTAACTCACTCGGATTTTACCCGAAAACATCGAGGACCTGATTCGTGTTCTTCTATCGGATTCGCTTATTTTCGAAATCCAAAATATTTATGCCCACGTTCCGCCCCCAACTCAACGCAGACCTGCCCGCCGCCTTGGTGGTGTTCTTGGTGGCGCTCCCCCTCTGCCTCGGAATCGCGCTGGGCTCTGGCGCACCCATGCTCAGCGGAATCATCGCAGGAGTCGTCGGTGGAGTGATTATTGGCGGGCTGAGCGGGTCGCCCTTGAGCGTTTCGGGACCCGCCGCCGGCCTAACCGCCGTGGTGCTTGCGGCGATCAGTGACCTGGGTTCGTTCGAAATCTTCTTGGTCGCCGTGGTACTTGCTGGGGTAATGCAAATTGTGATGGGTCTGCTCAAATTGGGCGTGGTGGGCCACTACGTACCCAACACCGTGATTAAGGGAATGATGGCCGCCATCGGACTTATCTTAATTCTCAAGCAGATTCCGCACCTAGTGGGCTACGACGCCGACTTTTTTGGCGACGAGGGCTTTAACCAAGCGGACCACGACAACACCTTTACTGCCCTTGTCCACGCCCTGGGCTCGCTCAGTCCCGGCGCCGCCGTTGTCGGAATCGCCGCACTCCTTTGGCTGCAGCTGGCCGAGGTCATCGGCTACGCCAAGTCGAAGCTGGGCCGAATCATCCCCTCAGCACTTATTGCTGTGGCCGGCGGAACCCTGCTCGCCGCCACGCTCCCCCAACTACTCGGTGATGCATGGGCTGTGACCGCGAGCCACCGCGTGCAATTGCCTCAGCTGTCGTCGGCCTCGTGGGTGGTTCCGCGCTGGGAAGCCATCAGCCAGCCCGCCGTGTGGGCCACCGCACTCACGCTCGCACTGATTGCTAGCCTTGAAAGCCTTTTGAGCATCGAGGCCGCCGACCGACTCGACCCCTTGAAGCGCGTGACACCGACCAACCGCGAGCTGTTGGCTCAGGGAGCAGGCAATATGGTTTCGGGATTTCTGGGCGGACTACCCGTGACCTCGGTGGTCGTGCGCACTAGCGTCAACGCGCAGGCCGGAGCCCAAACTCGTTGGAGCGCCATCCTGCACGGCGTGATTTTGGCCCTCAGTGTCGTGCTCCTGACGAGCGTGCTGAACCAAATTCCGCTCGCTACGCTCGCTGCCATCTTAATCGCGACGGGCTACAAACTGACCCACCCCAAAAAGGTGATTGCCCCGCTCGTGAAGCAGGGTGCCCTTCAGTGGGTTCCGTTCGCGCTCACTGTCGTGGCGATTTTGCTCACCGACCTGCTCAAGGGCATCGCGGTGGGCTTGCTCGTCGCTACCGTGTTTATCGCCTTCAACGACTTTCGATCGACGATTTCGCTGACCCACCTGGGGACTAACTACATCCTGCAGCTGCGCCGAAACGTGAGCTTTCTCAACAAGGGCAAGCTCAAGGAGTCGCTTGAAAAGCTTCCGCGCGGATGTGCCCTTTTGGTCGACATCAGCCAAGCCGACTTTATCGACCCCGACATCGTCGAGGTCATACATGACTACGCGACGCACGCGGGCCTCAAAGGGGTAGCCGTCACCGTGCGCCGGGCTGCCCACCAGTCCCATATTCTCGAATCCTGGTCTTAACTCACTATGCGCGATATCGATCAACTCCTCTTAGCCA
>Ga0102878_1001209_pt1 | contig 9986 bp, 8 predicted proteins | sample Colrivmet1548A02_FD_78447 | JGI IMG/M metagenome (GOLD analysis project Ga0102878, IMG submission 78447) | Estuarine microbial communities from the Columbia River estuary - metaG 1548A-02 | ecosystem: Environmental > Aquatic > Marine > Intertidal zone > Estuary | place: USA: Columbia River Estuary...
ATAAAAATGCTTTATGAGCGAATATATTTCGGTTGCTAAATTAAATTTTAACACTTACAAAACGCTTGCGGACAAAGCAATTTCATCTTTAACCGAAGAAGAAATTCATTTTAAATTAGAGACCAACGAAAATTCTGTAGCCATCATCATGCAACATTTAATTGGCAATGCAAGATCTCGTTTTACCGACTTTTTTAATTCAGATGGAGAAAAACAGAATAGGAATCGTGATTCAGAATTTATTGAAAAAGAAATAAGTAAAGAAGAATTAATTATAGAATGGAATTTTGCTTGGAAAATAGTTTTTGATTTATTAGAATCGATGAGTGAAGAAGATCTTAATAAAGTTGTAAGTATAAGATCTGAAAAACAATCTGCATTAAAAGCCATTAATAGGCAAGTAGCTCATTATGCTTATCACGTTGGACAAATCGTATTTCTAGCTAAACATTTAAAAGGAAATAATTGGCAAACATTGAGTATTGCAAAAGGGAAATCGGAAGAATATAACAAGGGAATAATTGCTAATTAAAATACTTTTTTAAAAGTTCATAAAAATTAAAATTTGGTTTTTCAAAGGCCATTTCAATATCTTTCTTTATGGCATTTTTATCAAAATTTTTCATTCTATTTGATTGAACTAATTTAAAAGCCTTCTCCGTTAATAGATATAATTTTTTAGGTGCACTCCGCTTATTTTTATGAGTAGAGATAGCATCTATCAATTCTAATATTCCTTCTTTTTGGGTAGCAATAGTTTTAATTACTGCTGTCATGTTTTCAGTATCTGGTCGATCATGAAGCATTATTTTTAAATTATTGACAAATTGATCAGCTCCTTCTCTATCAGATTTATTTACTACAAAAATGTCAGCAATCTCCATAATACCCGACTTTATTCCTTGAACTTCATCACCCGCTTCAGGCACTAACACAACAATAGTTGTATCGGCCAATCCAACAATTTCTACTTCTGATTGGCCTACCCCTACTGTCTCCACAATAATCAAATCAAAAGGGTATGCCCTTATCAAATCACAAATTTCAATAGTTTTGGCAGACAGCCCACCTAAAGAACCTCGAGTTGCTATGGATCTGATAAAAACGTTTTGATTTGTAAAATGCTCACCCATCCGAATTCTATCCCCCAATAAGGAACCAAAATTAAATGGCGAAGTTGGATCAATTGCAATTACTGCCACTTTATGGCCCTTTGCTAAATATTCTGAAATTAAGGAATTCACAATTGTGCTTTTGCCTGCACCAGGAGGACCTGTAATCCCAAGAATAGGAATCTCGTTATTAATTTTTAAGGAGGCTAGAAAATCTTCATATCCAATTGCGTCATTCTCGACTAAACTGATAGCTCGCGCAAGACTACGAAAGTTGTCATTCACAAGATTCTGTTTAATTTCGCTCCAATTAGTCATTGATTTAAGTAAATTAGCCACAAATAAACAAAATTAAATAGCCAACACCTAAATTTATGAAAGTTAGTGGTTTTACTTTTATCAGAAATGCCATTTTATACGATTATCCTATTGTAGAAGCCATTACTTCCATACTTCCTATCTGCGATGAATTTATTGTAGCCATTGGCCATTCCGACGACCAAACCACTGCCTTAATTAACAGTATTAATTCTCCTAAAATAAAAATAATTCCGACCGTTTGGGACGACACTTTAAGAGCAGGCGGAAGGGTATTAGCAGTTGAAACAGATAAAGCCTTTGCAGCCATTGCGAGCGATAGCGATTGGTGTTTTTATATTCAAGGGGACGAATGCGTTCACGAAAAATACCTTCCTATTATAAAAGAAGCAATGGAATTGAATCTACTTGATAAAAGAGTAGAAGGCTTGCTATTAAATTACCTTCATTTTTATGGCTCTTATGATTTTATCGGAACGGCAAGAAAATGGTATAGAAATGAAATTAGAATTATTAGAAATAATAAAAATATTAGCTCTTTTAGAGATGCCCAAGGATTTAGAATAGACAACCGAAAATTAAATGTTAAAAAAATTGCTGCTGCTGTTTATCATTACGGATGGGTTAAACATCCAGAAAAACAACAAGCAAAAGCAGAAACATTTAATAAACTATGGCATAGCGATCAATGGGTTGAAAAAAATATTCCTAAAGTAAGCGGCTTTGATTATTCGAATGTAGATGGCCTGAAACGCTTTACAGAAAGCCATCCTGCTGTTATGAAAAATAGAATAGCGGCCATCAATTGGGAATTTACAGTTGATCCAACTATTAAAAAAATGAAATTGAAACACCAATTAGCTGGCTATATAGAAAATCTAACGGGCTGGAGAATTGGAGAATATAAAAATTACCGAATCATCAAATAATAAAACAATGGAAAAAATATCCGTCGTAATTATTACATATAACGAAGCTAGAAATATTGGACGCTGCTTAGCCTCTGTTAAAAATATTGCGGATGAAATTATTTTAGTAGACTCCCATTCAACAGACGAGACTGTTACAATAGCAGAAAGTTTTGGGGCTAAAGTGTATCAAAAAGAATTTATTTCTTATGCTACACAAAAGAATTTTGCAAACGAACAAACTAACAACAGATTTATTTTATCATTAGATGCCGACGAAGCATTGAGCGCAGACCTTTCTGCTGCTATAATTGTCAGCATGCAAAATCTAACTCATCAGGCTTATCAGCTAAATCGTCGCACCAATTATTGTGGCACATGGATTAATTATTGCGGTTGGTATCCAGATCCAAAAATTAGGTTATTTGATAAAAATTACGCGAAATGGGGCGGTCCGGCTTTACACGAAACCTTGGAGCTGAATGATCAAGCGGGCCTTGGATTTTTAAAAGGTGATCTTTTACACTATTCGTTTTATACCATTCAAGATCACCGCAATCAAACAGAAAAATTTAGTAGCATTGCCGCTAAAGATTTATTTGATCAACAAAAAAAATCAAGTGTATATAATTTATACATTAAACCAATCAATCGATTTTTAACAGACTATATTTTTAAGCGTGGATTTTTAGATGGGAAAGCAGGCTGGACCATTTGTATTTACTCAGCTAAAGCAATGCATTTGAAATATGCAAAGCTGCAACAGCTTTGGAACGCTGTAAAATAATTTTTAAAAATGTAGTTTAAGCCAATTCTTAATTTTAGCAGTCATGGGTACATGCGCTTCTGACAAAGGCCCATCAAATTTTTCGCCTCTTCGTAAATAATATTTTGAAAGCGTGCTATTAGTCATTTTCCATTTGGCAATAAATTTATGATAACCCGGATTTTTAGTCACCCGCTTCACAGATTTTGAGCCAAAGTGATAGACCCTACTTTGATTAACTCCTTTAAAATATCGAATACCCGCTAACCATAATTTCATCGAAAAATCTGGGTCGGAATACATGCCCGGAGAAAACTCATTACTATAACCGCCCACTGCGTCCCAAATATCTTTATGTACAATGTTAGGTGGCCATGTAGCCCCTTGCCAATCGTGCATAGGCAAGCCAGCATATTCGGCCAATAATTTTTCTTCTTGAAAGGATTCCAAATCGGTACCATAATTTTTTTCAATCATACAATTACTTTGGGCTTTGGGCTCAATAGATGTTGCAGAAATAAAAAATTGCTTATGCCCAATAGCGGCTATTTCTTCGGCCAAAAATTTATCCCATTCTGGACATGCATACATGTCGTCGTTCATGTATAAAAAATAATCTGTACTGAGTAGTGAACGGCAATTGTTTAAAGCGTAGCAGACGCCCACATTATTTTCACTATAAGTATAATCGATGTTTGCTTGCGCTTTTACCCATTCCAATGTTCCGTCTGTTCCTTCGTTAACATGAACAATTATTTGGTGCGGGTAAGTTGAATTTTTTAAAATACTGGCAATGCATAATTGTAAATAGGCTAAATTATTCCATGTAGGTATCACAATAGAAAATTGAGCGCTTGGGTTGTTAGCCCGCTTAAAATTCTGCATTGGATAATTATAATTCGGCGTATTCATATCTATTTTAATCTAAATACTCTTCCGGTTTAGCAAATAAAAACAAGCAATTAAACAAAGCATAAAAGGTAACGCCAACCTGCGTTTCGAGCGTATCTTCGGTAAGCATCGAAAGCGAAAATGCGATAAAGAATACGATATAAAAATAATCTAGGTATTTGCGTTTATAAAATAGTGGATAAAAAACTACTAGCATAAATAATAGCAATCCAAGAACACCAAAGGTAAGCAGTATGGTGAGCCATTGATTGTGTGCGCGGTGTTGATATTGCTGCTGCAGTAAATTAGGATGTGTAAGATAATAGCTATTGAATGCATCGGCTACATCTCCTGTGCCAATTCCAATAAGCGGAGCGGTTTTAAAAATATCCCATGCAATATTCCAGTATACAAATCTTTGTGCAATTGATTTACCGTTTGGATCCTGGTTCAATTGATAAGATTGTAACTCATAAACAACTTCATGCGTACGCATTTTTATACTCGGCAAAGTTAGATAGGATAGAATTGGCAAAGCAATCATCAAACCCAATAAAACAGCAGCTAACCAAATTTTCTTATGGCGAATGACTAGAAAAATAGAGCCTAATAAGAGCAATATAAAAAACACGACCAAACCCATTCTAGCACCCATAATACCATTGAAAATAAACAACCAAATACCTGCCATTAAATAATACAAATTGGTATAAGAAAGTTTTCTCCAGTTATTTTTGGCCAATAAATAAAAAGCTGCAAAAGCTGCAATGGTATTCAATAAGCTCAAACGAATATGAGAGATAAATTGAGACATTTCTCTCAATTCAAAAAAAGTAACTTGAAAATAACGGAGGTAATAATACAATCCGTAAATCGAAGAAAGCAAAGCCGTAATTAATAACACTTTTAATATGCTTCGAAATTCCTTAACGCTAAGCGATGGCGAAGCAATAAAAACAATAGGCAAAAAGAATATGGGTAATTTTATTTTTAAATCTTTGAGTGCGTATGTAAAATTACTTGTATAAAGTAAACCTAGCAAATGCAATAAGAATAGGCTAATGAGCACCCAAAATATTTTTGAATTTCGAAGCGTATTAATTTTTTGTTTTAAATTTCCTTCTGCAATCCAATTAATCACCAATAAACCTGTGCAAATGCTATTGATAGCCGCATAAGAAAAAACGCCCACAATAATTCCGCAGATTAAAATGATATGTGCTTTTGGAAAGGAAAATTGATTTAGCATATACTAAAATAAAAAAAAGCGCTGATAAATCAGCGCTTTAATGAGTATCCTTTGATAATTATAATTTACGTTTGATTTCTACTTGCTCAAATGCCTCAACAATATCACCTACTTCAATATCATTGTAGTTTTGAATATTTAAACCACATTCATAATTAGTAGCCACTTCTTTCACATCGTCTTTGAAACGTTTTAAAGAAGCCAATTCGCCAGTATGTAAAACGACTCCATCTCTAATGATACGAATTTTACTGTTTCTGTTTATTTTACCATCTAAAACCATGCAACCTGCAATAGTACCCACTTTCGAGATTTTAAAGGTCTCTCTAATTTCTACATTGGCAACAATTTTCTCTTCAAATTGTGGCGCCAACATGCCTTCCATTGCCGATTTGATTTCGTTGATGGCATCGTAAATAATTGAATACATACGAATATCAATTTGTTCTTGCTCTGCTAATTTTCTAGCATTGAGTGAAGGACGTACTTGGAAACCAATAATAATCGCATCCGATGCAGATGCTAATAATACATCTGATTCAGAAATTTGACCTACTGATTTATGGATAATATTAATTTGAATTTCTTGTGTAGATAATTTCAATAATGAATCTGATAATGCTTCGATAGAACCATCCACATCACCTTTCACAATAATATTTAATTCTTTAAAGTTACCGATCGCTAAACGACGACCAATCTCATCTAAAGTAATATGTTTCTGTGTACGAATTCCTTGCTCGCGTTGTAATTGTAAACGCTTGTTTGCAATTTCTCTTGCTTCTACTTCGGATTCCATTGAGTTGAACTTATCACCTGCTTGTGGCGCACCGTTCATACCCAATACCTGTATAGGTTGTGAAGGACCAACAGATTCTACTTTATTGCCACGCTCGTTGAATAATGCTTTTACTTTACCGCTGTAACAACCTGCTAAAATTGGATCTCCAACTTTTAAAGTTCCAGATTGTACTAAAATAGTAGTGACAATTCCTCTGCCTTTATCTAAGGCTGCTTCGATTACAGTACCTACCGCATGCTTGTTTGGATTTGCTTTTAATTCTAACAATTCTGCTTCTAACATTACTTTTTCAAGTAATACATCTACGTTCAAACCTTGCTTTGCAGAAATTTCTTGACACTGGTATTTACCGCCCCATTCTTCTACTAAAATATTCATCGCAGAAAGTTGCTCACGCACTCTATCTGGATTAGCTCCTGGTTTATCAATTTTATTTAATGCAAAAATAATCGGAACGCCCGCTGCTTGTGCATGGTTAATCGCTTCTTTGGTTTGTGGCATCACGCTATCGTCTGCTGCAATTACAATAATTACAATATCCGTAACCGATGCACCCCTAGCACGCATAGCTGTAAAGGCTTCGTGACCTGGTGTATCTAAGAAAGTAATTTTTTTACCACTATCTAATTGTACTTCGTAAGCACCAATATGTTGTGTAATACCACCGGCTTCACCTGCAATTACATTTGCTTTACGCACAAAATCGAGTAAAGATGTTTTACCATGATCGACGTGACCCATTACCGTAACAATAGGTGCGCGTGGAATTAAATCTTCTGGTTTATCTTCCACAACTGCAACAGTTTCCTGTTCGTCTGATGCACTGATAAATTGTACTTCAAAACCAAACTCATCTGCAACAATTGTTAATGTTTCTGCATCAAGCCTTTGGTTAATTGATACGAACATGCCCAAACTCATACAAGTAGAAATAACTTGCGTAACTGGTACATCCATCATTTTTGCTAACTCATTTGCCGTAACAAACTCGGTAACTTTTAAAATTTTTGATTGTAACTCCTGCTCTAATGCAGCTGCTTCGGCATTTGCCGCGTTGTCGTCTCTTTTGTTACGACGCATTTTGGTACGTTGTGCAAATTTACTCGACTTACCTGCTCCACTTAATCTAGCAAGGGTTGCTTTAATTTGATCTTGTATTTCTTTTTCGGTAGGCTCTGCTTTTGGTCCCGAAGGATTATTTCTTACAAAAGGTGCGTTTCTTCTGTTGGCTCCGCTATTAGCTGGTTTTGGATCGCCTGCTCTATGGAAAGTTCCTGGAGGGCGTCCGCCTGGGCTAGTATTTGTATTAGTATTTGTATTAGGCGTTCCTGTATGAGGATGCTCTTTTCTTTTTCTTTTTTTCTTTGCTTGTTCTGCCGCAGAATTTCCTGATGAACTTGCAACTGGAGCTGCTTTTTTCTTTGCAGCAAATTGCGAAAGATCTATTGAACCAATAATATTAGGCCCTGATAATTTTTGTGCTTTTGCACGAATCACTTCTAAATCTACTTCAGCATCTGGTGTTGGAGTAACGATAGGTTCGATTATTTTTGCTGGCTCTTCTTTTGATTCTTTTTTAGCAGGAGATTTTGCAGGTGCTGCATCAGCAACAGGTGCTTCAATAGGTGCTTTTACTGCTGGTTTTTTCTCTACTTTTTGCTCAACCGCTTTTTGAGTAGCTTTTACTTTTTCAATTTCACGCTCCGCTTTTTCTTCTTCCTTTTCTTCTTTTGTCTTTTTATCTGGACGCGTTTTTGAGTTTACTTTTGCTAAATCTATTTTTCCTACAATCTTAACAGCACTTGCTTCTGCTTTAATTTCTGGAACAATTACTGGTTCGGTGATAGGTGCAACAACTACTGCGGGTTTAGGTGCCTTTGGAGCACTCGATGTTACATTTTTAATTAAAATTTCTTTTTCGATTTCTGGCTCTGCAACTTTTTTGCTTACTACAGGTGTAGCAACAGTCTCAGGCGTTTCATCTTTTCGGATTTTTCCAATAGCAATACTTTTGGCTTCCTCTTTATTTGATTTATCGCCTTGAAATTCTTTTGTCAGAATCGAATACTGCTCTTCCGTTAACTTTGTATTTGGCTTATTGTCGATATCCATTCCTTTTGCTTTGAAATGGTCAACGATAGTTCCAATACTCAAGTTAAATTCCTTGGCAGCTTTTAATAAATTTATTTTTTTGTCTTCAGACATCTATTGAAAATTATGCAGTTTATGCTTTTTATTTATGTTTAAACCAATGTGTTTTACATTGTATTTATTATTCAAATTCTGATTTTAAAATATTAATAACTTCTAGAATCGTTTCCTCTTCTAAATCTGTACGCTTAACCATATCTTCAACAGATAAAGCGAGTACACTCTTTGCAGTGTCACAACCAATCGATTTTAATTCATCAATGATCCAGCTTTCAATTTCATCCGAGAATTCATCTAAGTCTACATCCTCTTCATCTACATCGTTTTCGCGGTATACATCAATTTCGTAACCAGTTAATTTACCGGCTAATTTAATATTGTATCCACCTTTACCAATTGCTAAAGAAACTTGATCTGGTTTTAAAAACACAGATGCTCTTTTAGTTTCATCGTCTAATTTAATGCTGGTAATTTTTGCAGGGCTTAAAGCTCTTTGAATGTATAACGATAAATTATTGGTGAAGTTAATGACATCAATATTTTCGTTTTTCAATTCACGCACAATACCATGAATTCTTGAACCTTTCATACCCACACATGCACCCACTGGATCGATACGGTCATCGTATGATTCAACGGCAACCTTAGCGCGTTCGCCTGGTTCGCGTACAATATTTTTAATGGTAATTAAGCCGTCGAATACTTCTGGCACTTCTTGCTCAAACAAACGCTCTAAGAATGCAGGTGAAGTTCTAGAAATAATAATTCTTGGATTGTTATTCAGCATTTCTACTTTTAACACAGAAGCTTTTACCGTTTCGCCTTTCTTAAAGAAATCTGCTGGAATTTGTTCTGTTTTTGGTAAGATTAACTCATTACCATCATCATCCATGATCAACATTTCTTTTTTCCAAACTTGATAAACTTCGCCAGTTACAATTTCGCCAATTCTATCTTTATATTTTTTGAAGATTTCGTCTTTCTCTAATTCTAAAATTTTAGAAACTAATGTTTGACGCGCTGCTAAAATTGCTCTTCTACCGAAACTCTCTAAGGTTACTAATTCAATCGCATCATCACCTACAGCTAAGTCTGCATCAATTAATTTTGCTTCTGCAATTTCTACTTCTAAGGCATCATCTTCCGAAAAGCCATCTTCCATTACTCTTCTAGATCTCCAGATTTCCAAGTCACCATTATCTGTATTTACAATGATATCGCAGTTTTCGTCGGTTCCGTATTTTTTACGCAACATACTTCTGAAAACTTCTTCCAACACACTCATCATTGTTGGCCTGTCAATATTTTTGAATTCCTTAAACTCTTGAAAGGAATCAATCAGATTGATATTATTCATATTGCTTAAATTTATTTCTTTTTAAAATGTTACTTTAATTTTTGCTTCTGCTATTTCGGAAAGCGCAAGGCTAATATTATTTAAACTTACTTTCTTTCCTTTTTCTTTTATTTTTTCTTCGACAGCAATAACTGCTGCGTCGATACTTAATAATTTTCCTTCTATCTCTTTACCATCAAGTAATTTAATTGCCAATGTTCTGCCTACATGTTGCGGATATTGACGCTCAAATTTTAATGGAAAATCTACTCCTGGTGAAGAAACTTCTAATGAAATTAAAGCTTCTTCTAAACCATCTTCTTCCATTTTTTGGTTAATGTGTCGGCTCACTCTTGCACAATCTTCGATTTTTACGCCCTCATCTCCATCTAATAATACCATGGCCCTTTTTACGGCAATTCCTTTTATTTCTACAATAAAAAGATTGGTATC
>Ga0102878_1001222_pt1 | contig 9925 bp, 9 predicted proteins | sample Colrivmet1548A02_FD_78447 | JGI IMG/M metagenome (GOLD analysis project Ga0102878, IMG submission 78447) | Estuarine microbial communities from the Columbia River estuary - metaG 1548A-02 | ecosystem: Environmental > Aquatic > Marine > Intertidal zone > Estuary | place: USA: Columbia River Estuary...
AATTATACCTATTATATTTTTATAATATAATCCCATCGCCACAATCCCAGCTAATGATATAGTCATCGGATAACAATAGATGTTTTATTATTGCTACATTTCTTTGTTTCCATATGTTTAGCCAAACCGGCATTATTAGTAAATAATATTGTTTTGCAAATATCACATGTGCGTTTAGTTCTATAATCTTTACTATAAATAGGTTTTGGGTTGTAGTTTATTATTGTTGATGGTTTATTGTTATTATTAATAGTAATAATATTAGACGATAATTCATCATTATTATTTGTATATAATTTATTATGTATGTAATCTAATATTTCTTTTTCTGATATATTTTGAAATGTAGATTTTAAAATATCTAATACGTTACCACAAATATTAATAATTGTTTTAATATAATCAATATTACAATTAAAATGTTCTCCATTATGATTTACTCTATATTTATCTAAAATATTATGAACAATAGATTCCAATAAAATATCATCATGTGTATTATAACTATATAATTCTTGTATATCATTAACATTTGCAGTTTGTAAATTTTTTTTTCTAGTATATACACTTTTTGTTCTTCTAACTTTATAAATATTATCAATATCTGTAGAAAATATATATATAAATTTATTTTTAATAATAGGTTTAAAATTGATATTAGTAATATTATTTAACTGAATATCTTTTTGTTTTATAATACTATCTTTTTCCATTAATAATTTATCTTTTTCATCAATTTTTGATTCAATATATTTAGTAATAATGGATTCCATTTTAATATAATAATCATATATTTTATTAGCTTCTTTAGTATTAGCTTTCATACAAAATTTTTTAAAACAATTAATTGTTAATAAAATACATTCTTTATTATATGGATTCACAGAGCCTGTCACACCAAGTTGTGGAGACCATGTTTTATAATGTAGTCTTTATTTTCACAAAAATCTTTAATAAGTAATCGTTTAGCAGGATCTTTTCTACTAAATCCAATCCATTTATAAACATTTTCTAAATCAACAATGAAATCATTAGGATTGTTTTTATAATCTAAATATATGTTATAATTTAAATGAAATAAATGCATATCATTTTCATTAAATTCTGTTTTAATTAAATTAACTAAATTATCATCGTCTAATATATTAGTTTTAGGTATAATATTACAATTCATTATTATATATAATAACCATTCTTTAAAAAAATATTAGTTATAATAACCAAAACTGATTTTAAGATTTAGTCATAATATTATTATTATGAATAAATATACTTGTGATAAATGTAATAAAAATTTTAGTTCTGAAAAAACTCTCGAAACTCATAAGAACAAGTATCATTGCTTAAAAATAGATATTCAAAATGCAGATGTATTAAATGAATTATCAACAAATGATAATCAAATATTACATTTTAATAATTATACAATTAAATATTTTATTCATGATAATAAATGTTATTATAAAGCTAGAGATATAGCAAAAATATTAAAATATGTCAATACAAAAGATGCTATAAAAAAACATGTATTAGAAAATGATAAATTTATGGTATCTAATTTAAAAAAAGAAATGTGTAATCATGATAATACTATTAAACATACATTAAAAAATGAACATCCGCAAACTATATTTATAAACGAAAATGGTTTGAAAGCTTTAATTTTAAAATCAAACAAATCCAATTCAATAGAATTGGCAAAACATTTAAATATTAATATAGTTACTAAATATTTAAAAAAAGAGCTTGAAATAATTACATTTTTTGAAAAATATTTAAAAAAATTAAACATAGTTTATATTCTTCAAAAATCGGTTGAAAAATATAAAATTGATTTATATTTACCTAATAATAATATTGCTATTGAAATTGACGAATATGGACATATTCATCGTGAGCCAACATATGAAAAAAATAGAGAAAACACAATTAAATCAATATTAAATTGTAAATTTTTAAGAATAAATCCGGATACAGAAAATTTTAATTTAGCAACTTGTATTGCAGATTTAACACAAATTATTTATTCAAATATAGATGGTAATACATGTTGTGTATGTTATGATAATTCAACATTACGCAAATTACCAACATGCAATCATGAATTGTGTGATGAATGTTATTATAAATTAAATAATTGTCCGCAATGTAGAAATTATTATGGTAATTATAAACTATCGGATTCTTTATTCGATGTTACAAATGAATATTTAGATAAATTCAAAAACAATTGTATCATTAAATCATATAAAATATTAGAGGATTTATTAGATGATATTCGAGTTTTTAATAATTTATTTTCACGAACTATATGTTATGTTAATAAAAAAACAATTTGGTATGAACCATCTGTAGATGAATGTTATCTCAATAATTTAATTAATTATCGTGAACATACATATATAATATCTAAACGGAAAGTATTAAAAAATAAAGCGCTTGATGTATATAAATATTTATCAAATGAATTAACTAAATATGATAAATCAATTATTCCCCATCAATTACATAATATATATGAACAAGCTGATGAAATAAATATTGAATTAAAAATAGAACAAGAGAAAACAAAACAATTAGAAGTAAAATTACAAATAGAAAAAGATAAAACACGACAATTAGAATTAGAAATTGAATTTTATAAACTTAAAAATAATTTATAAAATAAAATACAAATTAATATCCTATTGTTTTTAGTATGATATACCATATATAGAATTATACCTATTATATTTTTATAATATAATCCCATCTCCGCAATCCCAACTTATGATATTCATTGTATTTAACTAACTAATAACAAGATAATTAGTTAATATTAAAAAAATATTTTAGAAGTTTTATCTTTATTTTTTTCAATTTTAATAAATGTATCTATATAATCATTAAAACTTGGTATATGACTAATTAATATAATATTATTATAATACTGTCTAACAAAATCAGCTATAATATCAAATTTATCAACATTATTTTTATCTAAAACTGAAACACCTTCATCAATTATTAAAATTCCACAATATGGCACATTAAAAAAGTTTGATAAAGTTATTTTAAATGCTAGTGATATTAAGAAGCTTTCGAATCCTCCTAATAAATTTGTCTTGTTTTTATTATCATCAAAAAATACATGAATATCTATATTTGTTTTCTTTGATTTAGTATTTTCATTTGTTTCTGCTTTTATTACCATTTTTTTATTTAAAAATGGTAGTAATAATTTATTTATCTCATTTTCAACATAACTTAATTTTATATTTATAATTTTTCTAGGAATTCCTTCTATTCCTGTTAATTCAATTATTTTTAGTAATACTATTTGTTCTTTTTCAAATTTTAAATTATCATTAATTAAATCCATATATTTTTTTTCTTTTTCGTTTAAACTATTATATTGTTTAATATTTTCAAAATGCTTATTCTTACAAATATTAATTTTTTCTGTTAAATTTTCAATATTATCACATAAAGTATAATATTTTTGTTCATTTTTTTCATTTAGAATTAAATTGCTAATTGTTTCTTGAATTATTTCTTTATCATTAAATTCTATAATAATTTTTTTATTTTCATCTATTTGTTTATATATTTCTAAATTATATTTATAGTTATTATAATTTTCTAATTTTTTATTATATTCATTATATAGTTCTAATTCATTTAATAGCATTATATATTCATCATTTTTAGATTGTTCGAATGCTTCTATTTGATATAATAAATTACTATTATTTAATTTATTTATAATTTCTAATAAATCGTCTTTTATTATATTTAAATTATTCTCTTCGTATGATTCTAATTGTATTATAATGTCATTCATCATTAATTCTAATATATCTAAATATTTCTTCAAATGGTCATATTGTTTAATCATATGATAATTATAAATTTTTTCTTTTTCATTCTGTAAATTTGTTAAATATTCATATTGTTCTTTTACATTTTGATAATTTAAATTATTATTACAATAAAATTGATTAATATTATTAGAATGATTAATACAATTTTGACATTTCGTATTTATATTTGTAGTGAATATTTCAAACATATTTATAATCTCTTTATATGTTTCCGCTATTAAATATGTTTGTTTTATTAGTTCATAATTTGATAATTTTATGTTAATATCCTTAATATATGATTCATAATTAAGAGTTTTATATTTATTTATAATATCTTCATTAATGATTATATTAAAATCAATTAAATTATAAATATAATCTGCTTTTGTCTTAATTAATTTATAATTTGTTTTTATATTAGATAATTCAGATTGTAAATTAGATATAGTATCTGTATAACTAAATATTTTAAAATCATCATAAATATTTTGCAAATTATTAATAATTTTAGAATCAATATTTTTATTCAGTTTTTTATATGTTGAATTTATTTTAGACTTTAGCTCTATTAATTTATTATTTTTATTGATTTCATATAATTTATTATTATTGATTATTATTTCTTTGTTATTAATCAATTTTAATTCTTTAATTTTATTTTGAATTAGTATATATTCTTTTTCATTATAATTAGATTTATTAATATATGTTTGTTTTATTTGTTTCAATAAATCATCATTATTTATTTCTATTTGATTAATATTTATATTTAATTTTTCTGTATCATAATCAAATAACATTTTATTCAATTCATCCTTAGAAATATTTTCAAATTTTTTATTAATAGGTAATCTATATTTTACTATTTCATTTAATTCTTTTTTATATTTTTTTAATAATTCATCATCATCATTTATATTATGAGAATCAATTTCGTTCTTCAATTCTAATATTATGTCTTTTGTATCTTCTGTATAATTTAAATAATTAATAAGTTTTTGATTCGATACAATTTTTGCTTTATTATTTTTTAATAAATCTTTATACTCTATCTCAATATTTTCGAATATATCTAAATCTAATAAATTATTGAGAAAATCTTTACGTGCTTTTGGTGTCATATCATAAAAATCATATTTTATTTTAGTATTATTTTGTAAACATATAGATGATAAACAGAAACCATCATAACTACCTATTAAGTTATTTATTTTTTCTTGGGTATCATTATTTGAAAACTCTGATAAATCTATTTTTTCATTAATATCATATTTATATAATTTATAATTTGTATAATTAATTGTATCATATAAATGCTCCTTTTTTTTAATAAATCTTTTCCCTGTTTTATAAATTTCATATATAATATTATTTAATTCGAAAAATACTTTACATTCAAATTTATCACAATTATTATTTATAATAACAGCACTAGTACTTCCGCTTCTATTAGAAATATCAATAAAATTTCGACTATATTTACCATATAATGTAAATAATAATATATCTATCAACGATGATTTACCAGATGAATTACTTCCTATTAATCCTGTTATCTCATCAAAATTTAATTTTGTAAAATCTATTTTATTTGTTGCTCCATATGTTAATAAATTGGAAAATTCTAATGATAATAATTTCCAATTACTTTTTTCTGATATATCTTTTAATTCGTTATCTAATTTTAAAAATAATATATTTCTTATTTCATCTCTTATTTCACTATCTACATTTAATAATTCATTATTAATAATTGTCTCTAAAGATTCATTTTTTAATACTATTTCATTATGTTCAATTTTATTAACTATTAATAATTTATTATGTTTTAAAGATATTAATGGATATTTCTTCTTAATTTTTATTATAATACTATTATAATTATCAGAGTTATAGTCTAGTGTATTTATTCGTAATCTAGAATTATTTGCTAATTCTAATTTTTCTATTGTAATATATTTATTTTTATAATAAATTTTATTATCTTGTATTGTTATTTCATCATATCTATAATCGTTTTCAATTATTTTATAATAAGATGTATTATCTTTTAAATTCCATACTAATACACCATGATTTTCATCTGTTTCGCTAAAATTTTGAGATATTAAACTTGATGCATATGCTATTGTCTTTTCATCATTTAGATACTGATGATAATGAATATCTCCTAATAATACTAAATCATAACCATCAAATTTTGTTATTGATTTATCACTAAATTCGAATCCCATCGAATTTTTACTATTTGCTACAATTCCATGATATAATCCTATTTTTACTCCTTCATCTAATATTTCGCTTGCTGATTGAAATTTATTATCGGATAAACTAGATACACCGAACAATATATTATTAAATCTATAGACTTTTGACTCTCGTAAATAATATGTTTTTATTTTTCCTTTTATAAAAAATAGAATATAAACCATCGTGATTATCTACATTTCTAACATTGATATCATGATTTCCCGCTATAAATACTACTGCCATTATCTTACTCAATGATGTTAAAAAATCATAACATAATTCTATACTTAATGGTGTTAAACGATCTTTATTATGTAAAATATCACCTGTAATTACTATCATACTATTATCATCTTTAACGGAATTCAAATATTCATATAGATTACTAAATACAAATATTCATCTTTATGATGTTCTGTATTACGTATATGAATATCTGATATATGGTATAGTCTTTCATAACTCCAATTTTCATTATATTCAATAATAATTTCCATATTAGATTATAATATGGAAATACTAACAACCTAAGTATTCAATTTTTTAAAATTGAATTGGATAGTTTTAATTATCGATAGAATCGTAGTTTATAAAGCTAAATTATTATTAACAAATGATCGTTAATATAATAAATTTACTAATCCTAATAAAATAATAATTAATTAATGCCAATATTAACAAAATAAATAATGCTGATATTAAGTAATTAACTAATGCTACTATTAATGAATGAAGCAATATAATAAATTAAGATTTAATAATGCTAATAATAAGTAATTAACTAATGCTACTATTAATGAATTAACTAATGCTACTATTAACAAAATAAATAATGCTATTATTATCAAATGAATCAATGTTAATATAATAAATTTACAATTAAGAAATTTAATAATACCAATACAATCTAATAATAATCTATTAATTGAGAAAGAAAAATACGAGTTAGAATTAGAAATTCAATTTTATAAAATTAAAAATAATTTAGATACTTAAGTTCATTATTTTATGATGATATTCATCTTGATATTATCATAAAATAATACTATACTAATATAATCTGATGATAAAAAACAGCGCCCTTTATTTCATTTATTCTAGCTTATTTTTTAATACTTTGGTATCGGATTTATTATAAGTTAACAACTTTAATTCATTGATTTTATCTGTTCGATATTTTTCATTATTTAAATCTTCTATAAACATTGGTATACGACGATTTACTATTTTTTCTATTACTGGATTAGTTTTCATTTTATTTTGTAATGATTCGCTTTCAGTTAAATAAGTCTCAAAATTATCTAAATGCTTATCGAATAAATCTCCTAATATATCATCCTTTGGTTTGGCTTCAAATTTATCACCGTTAAATACATAACCAATATTGTTTTGTAAATTTGTTATAATTATATTTTTCAATTCAGGCCGTTTATCATTAAAGTGAGTTAACTCTACTGATTTTGTTATACCTGATCTACATTCTCAAGATAAAATAGCTTTGCTATTTTATCGATAGATATTTAATAAAAATCTTTTAGATTTTTATTAAATTCAAATAATATTTTCATCATTTCACTATCTGTTAATATTTCACTTAATTTCTCATCTCCAAATTTTACATATGTTATATTTATATTATTAGTATTATTAGTTGTATTATTAATTAATTGATTGTTTATTTTTTGAAAAGTTTTAGGATGCATTTTATGTGATTTTAATAGATTACTTAATTGTTTTTTTAATAATTTATTTTCTTCAATAATACTCAATTGATTATCCTGATGTTCTATTTTAAATTTACAAATCTTTAGATGACGTTTTAAACTGTCATTTCTTGAAAATATTTTATTACAATAATTACAATGAATATTTTGTATCGGTTTAAATGTGATTTTTTGTGGTAAATTTGTGGTATTTTGTGGTAAAATTGTGGAATTCTGTGGTAAAATTGTGGAATTTAGCGGATGAAATTTCTTGTTGTGATTCCATAGACTACTATTACTAGCATAATATTTATTACATATTTTACATACAAATTTTCTTGAAATTTCACTTAAATTATCACTTTTATCACTCATTTATACAATATAAAACTATACTCTTATATGATTTTTATAAAGTGATAAAAATGATCACTTTTTTTTGCGAGAGAGAGAGAGAGATCGATCAAAATTATTTTTCCTAGGAAATTTTATTGAAAATATTTTAATTACATTTTTCTAATTTAAATTTCCCTAATTTTATCGCTTGAAAAACTAATTTAAAATTATTTAGATAATTTAGGTATTATTTTATGATGATATACATCATGATATTATCATAAAATAATTACGTAAGATAAAAATACTATGATATAAATTAGCGCCCTTTCTATCCTAAATTTTTGTATTTATTCTAGGTTATTTTTTAATACTTTGATATCGGATTTATTATAAGTTAATAATTTTAAATCGTTTATCTTTTCAGTACGATATTTATCTTTATTTAAATCTTCTATAAACTTAGGTAAACGATTATTAACTATTTTATCTAAAACAACGTTATTTTGAATTTTAGTTTGTAATACATCGCTTTCACTAATATAATTGTCAATAGATGAAAAACCTTTGCTTTTTCATCTATTAATGGCGAATGCTATGCATTCGCCGTCTATATTATCTAAATGTTTATCAAATAAGTCACCTAAAATATATTCTTTAGGTTTTGCCTCAAATTTCTCCCCATTAAAAACATACCCGATATTATTTTGTAAATTGGTAATTATTATATTTTTTAATTCTGGTAAATATAAATTCTCTAGAGAATTTATATTTAACAACAAAGACGGCCGTTTATCATTAAAGTGGGTTAATTCTACTGATTTTGTTATACCTAATCTACAATCAAATAATATTTTCATCATTTCACTATCTGTTAAAATTTCGCTTAATTTTTCATCGCCAAATTTTATATAAGTTATATTTATATTATTATTATTTATCGTATTATTTGTTGTATTATTATTTATTAATTGATTATTTATTTTTTGAAAAGTTTTAGGATGCATTTTATTAGATTTTAAAATATTATTTAATTGTTCTTTTAATAATTGATTTTCTTCAATTAATTTTAATTGATTATCCCGATGGTCTATTTTTAATTTACAAATCTTTAGATGACGTTTTAAACTGTCATTTCTTGAAAATATTTTATTACAATAATTACATTGAATATTTTGTATCGGTACAAATGTGGTTTTCGGTGGTAAATTTGTGGTTTTCGGTGGTAAATTTGTGGGTTTCGGTGGTAAATTTGTGGATTCTAATGTATGAAATTTTTTGTTGTGATTCCATAGACTCTGGTAACTAGAATAAGTCTTATTACATATTTTACATACAAAATTTGTTAAATCTTTTTTCATATATAAACTTATTATACTTTGTACCTTTATATAATTTTTAAAAAGTTTAAACTTTTCTTTTTGGGAGAGAGAGAGAGCTCTGGGAAATTATTTTTCCTAGGATAATTTTCTTGAAATTATTTTAATAGAATTCTTCTAATTTAAATTTAAAATTAAAAATTATTTAGATAATTAATCAAATTATTTTATGATGATATACATCTTGATATTATCATAAAATAATTACGTAAGATAAAAATACTATGGTATAAATTAGCGCCCTTTCTATCCTAAATTTTTGTATTTATTCTAGCTTATTTTTTAATACTTTGATATCGGATTTATTATAAGTTAACAACTTTAATTCATTGATTTTCTCTGTTCGATATTTCTCATTATTTAAATCTTCTATAAACTTGGGAAAGCGATGATTTATTATTTTATCTAAGAC
>Ga0102878_1001225_pt1 | contig 9922 bp, 8 predicted proteins | sample Colrivmet1548A02_FD_78447 | JGI IMG/M metagenome (GOLD analysis project Ga0102878, IMG submission 78447) | Estuarine microbial communities from the Columbia River estuary - metaG 1548A-02 | ecosystem: Environmental > Aquatic > Marine > Intertidal zone > Estuary | place: USA: Columbia River Estuary...
TCCAATGGGTCCAGCAGATCCTGTAGGTCCAGCAGATCCTGTAGGTCCAGCAGATCCTGTAGGTCCAGCAGATCCTGTAGGTCCTGTAGGTCCAGCAGATCCTGTAGGTCCAGCAGGTCCAGCAGGTCCTGTAGGTCCAGCAGATCCTGTAGAAAATACCCATTCATTAGAAACTGAGTCATATACAATTATTTCACCATCTGAAGGTGAACCCGACTGTATTTGTATATCATTTATGACATTTTCTCTTTTTTGAGGATTTCTTACTAAAAAATTGGCCATTTTTACTACTGAAATTATGTTCACGAATAATATTTTTTCAATTCTTTTATGATATACGTTTCTATGTCTCTATGCTTCACGGTGTAAGGCACAGTAATCAGAAGGATACCATTTTTTTTACATAACAACCTTTTCTTCTCATCTCTATACTTGAGATTGGTAAATGCGTCTTTGTTGTTATGAAAGTAAGGTATGTAATTATAATGTTGTTCTCCGTTGTACTCGACTGCAATCTTCATTTCATCGTTATAACAATCTAATTCCAAGTTAGATCCACTCACTGTATTCATCAAAAAGTTGGGCCTAACCTTTGGGAATTTTTTACCTGTAATTTTTTCAATAGCTCTTCTACACTCCGTCTCCCCTTTACTTTCAAATGATATCTTTTTTTTAGGATCAAACCGTTTAATCGGTTTAATCGGTTTAATCATCAGATCCAATATTAACGGCGTGTGATCTGTGTATGTTCCCTTCTCACCTGATAACCAGTTGCGCATGAATAGAACTGCAAACATGATCACGGCAATATAAAACAGGGTTATAAACATGTTATTCTCTATACTTAGGATTGTTTTCTTAAACCACATTTTTCATAGAAAATTAAGTTTTTCTTATTAAGATCCACGTCATATCCTGACTCTACAGCCTTTTCACAAGCCTTCTGACCCAACTCGTGCTCCTTTACGTAGTATGCCACTATTCCCAACTCTTGCCATCTATCATGATTGTAGCATCTCTGATTTACCCAAAGGATACAATTTGAGGGATATGGAAGTTCGCATGCTAGTTTAGCAAACAAGAATGCAAGCTTGAACTTGCCCCTTTTTCTATATATTCTTACAATACCAATCAAAGGCTCAGCCCTCTCAATCAGCTGATATGCTTTCAGATACCATTTCACACTATCATCCTCATCTCGTTCTAGTTGACCACATTTCATCATAGAATTGAACCTCTCCTCGAAGAAACCATCCTCATTGTTTGCTCTCTGTTTATAGAAAAACATTGCATCCGCCTTCATATTAAGACAGTCGTACGTTTGGGCCAGATAGTATTGGCTACGCCCGTTGTTAGGATTCATGGCAATGTTCCTCTTGAGGAGTGTCAGATCTTTTTTCCACCGTGTTTGCGATTTGCCATCGTTATCCTTTACCCTATCTTGATAAAGGATAATATCACCCATTTTTCCAATCTTAGCCCCGGGAGGTACATCAATGTACTCGTGAACGGAACCTTTATACCTGAAACCAGTGTTTGATTTGATCAGCCTAATGTTGTAATAGTCTAATTCTTCATAAGGACCAACATACCAACGTTGATGTAGTAGGAACCCTTCCTCACTTGCCCCATTTATTAGCTGTTTCAGATTCTTGTCACACCTATACTCATCGTTGCTGTCTAGTAACAACAGGTAATCGTACAAGAGTTTGTCAGCAAAGTCAAGAAGCATATTTCGTGAGGTAGCAAAGTCCTCAAATTGACCTTGAAGTAAATGAAAATGTATGTTGTGTTTCTCCGCGAACTGTTTTACGATTTCTACCGTCTTGTCCTCTGACCCCGTGTCGAATAATATGATACCATCTACTACATCCTTCACACTATTCAACGTAGTTTCAATCCTCTTCTCTTCGTTTTTAACCATAAGAACAACAGCTAGTTGAACTTCACTTTGTAAATGATTCATTTTCACTGTTACAAGTTGTCTATAACTTATCTGTACCTGTACATCACTATCCCTACAATGATAAAGCCAATGACCCAGATAAGCCACGTGTAACCGAAAAAGTCAGCTAATTTACTAGACCATGACAAGTCTTCCTCAAATTCGTCATCTTCTACGTCAACATTTTCGTCATCTTCTACGTCAACATTTTCGTCATCATCAACCACGACATCGTCATCCGTAACAACGGGGGGTCCTGAAACCATTGTAAAATCCTGATTCATGAAATCCTGAGCCGCGATCCAGAATTTACGTTTAATACATACAAGCACCGTGTCGCTAGGAACCTCAATCTCCTTGTTTGAACACGCTTTTGAACAACTGTTATTCTTATCACATGATGGTGTTTCTACACACATGTTTGAATTCCATTTTACACATTTGTAGCATGACTGTTTCTTTGTAACACCACACCTATTGTCATCGGCGCATTTGAATGCTTTCTGTCCCTTAATTGTGGAACATGAGAGTGATGGTACTACACATTTGTATCCATCAACCCTCATTGCCCAGCACCCTCCAAGCGATAGTTTGTGGTTGTTTAGGATTCTAAAGAGAGCTACTAAGCCGTATCGACGTCCTCTGTATGGTTTACGCACCCAATCACCGTATGGTTTCGCGTTTGGATCAGAGTTCCTGGAATCTTGAATTTTTCTAAGAAAGTTCACAAAGACGCTTTTGAGATAGGGATCCTTTTGTAAGATCTCTCTCAGTTCAGCATCGGTAGCAGGACTCTTTCCATAGCGCTTTGTTATATCATTTGCTATCTTCATTCTATTCTTCAAACGCATGATTTGGTGGAAACCGCGAGCGTTATGTAGATACTCATCCTTAATCTCTGCCTCTTTTGCCATCGCGGTAGCTGTCTTTGTGAGACCTAAACGTTTGAGGAAATTGAGAAGATTGGCATTGTACATTATATCCTCAGTTCCTTTAGCTATATCCACGGCTTGTCCGTTGAGTGACAGGCGATAATCCCCCGGTGTTCCCTCTATCGCGAGGTTGTTTATCTCTTCTGGAGGGATGTCGAGATCCCTCAACATTTGCTTGAATGAATTTAACTCTGTTGATGGGTTTAAGATTAAACCACCCTTATTCCCCACGCTGATTCGGTTAGATAATTCAGCTATCGTTTTGTAGATTACCATATATTGATCCATCTATTTTAGTAATATGCAAAGATTTTTAAACATATCATCCTTAAATATAAACTATGTATTAATCGGCGGGCGAATGACTCGGTGAACATGTGTCATAGTTGAATATTGGGTTGTTTTCGATTGACGTTAGAGATCTAAAGCCGGCTCATGTAGATCAAAATATGCCAAAACCTACATCACCAGAGAGGCCCCCTGTTAAGAGGAGAACGAAGGTCGTCAAAGTAGATGCTAAAACAGTAGATGCTAAAACAGTAAATGCTACAAAAGTAGATGATAAAAAAGTAAATGCTACAAAAGTAGATGCTGAACCACTAAAAACTGTGTTTGATCAAACATCTGCTACTTCAACAAAGATTGATAATAAGGATTACAACAACGTAGAGGTTGATAGTGCGATTGAAAAACCTATTCACGTAGAGCAGTCGGTGAGTAGGACCAAGGTTTACCCTGCTACGATCAACCTGCTGTTGAACATTTGCAAAGAGGATGTTGGCGTTGTGAAGGAAGCGTTCAAGAAACGCAACCGTCATAAATATATTAATATTTTTGAAAACTACAAGAAGAATCTCACCGATCGCGACTACTCGATCATAAATGGGGCTTTGAATTATCTTTACGATTATAGTCGTGTAGCATCTATTCCAAAGGATATAGCTGTATGGATGCTTGCTATCAAGGACATACCTACAAGTCATATCATATCATATACAAGTAAAGCTGTTCTGACGGAAATTGCCAAGGAGCATGGGTTGCCTTATTCCAACAAGAAGGTTGTAGCTCTCGTTGAGAGTATCCGTGGCGTTATTGATTCATATTAAGTATCTCAAATTCATAACCAGAGAGGTTATGAAACTATACATTTAAAGACATGATTTCATAGATGATCCTAAACGTGCCATCGTAGAGATAGGTGCTACTCTGAGTTGCCATAACTCTGCATTACGTTTCCTCATTAGTCGTTCCTGTAGTTCTGTTCTGAATGTGATCGCCGAATCTGTAAATGCGTTGTTTGCTAGTTGCCTGTACTCATCGCCTTCGCTCTGAGTTAACATTTTGTCTGAACCATAAGTATTAGCCCATGGGAACACATCCACGTTACTACGAGTGATGTAATTGGGCATCGTAATCGCATCTACATCATCGTAAAAGAATTTGGGACGTCCTGTCAATTTATCTACGTAGGACCTGTAACTGGTACCATATCCAGTGAAACGAGGGTCATAAACGTTGGTATGATCTTGAGTAATAGGTTCTTTTACGCTTTGAGGTGTGATAATTGTGTTCTTGGGATCATGCATGGTGTACTTTATCATATCATCCGTTTGCTGGACTTCTGTAGGCCCCCACTGCTGAAGGTAGGAAATTCCAATGTTACTATTTATAGGCTCACCGATATGTGATTTCTGAAACACCCCCGGTTGGAGCGTCTGAGTGATAATGTTGTCACGCCTAGGACTCTCAAAGCATGGAATGATATGTTTATCATCCACAATCTCTTTTTTGGGTGTCATGTACTGATCTGGATCTGGGGTAGGATCGTTTATGATCTGATAACGTCTGTTCCCGTGATGTCTGTTCCTGCTCCCATGATCTCTTTTCCCATGATCTCTTTTCCCATGATCTCTGCTCCCATCTTTTGACATATCTTTGAAATCTCGAAACCCTTCGATTATGTTTTCATTTTCAGTTTTATTATTTCCCTGAAGGACTTTACATTGACAAGGAATGTACATGCACTCCTTGCATTTGGTTGGGAGAATACCATAGTTATAACCTACCATGTCCGCGTCAAAATTTGTCTCTTTATTAATTTGCGAGTGGACCGCGAAATCATTATTACGCCATGAATCTAAATCATGAGAAGGTGGGGCTATAATGGGAGTTATCCTAGTTTTGGGATTGGGTCCACCGACCAGTTTCTGATTAATTGAGGTATGATTTGTATCATATTCTAACAACACGGCGTCATTACAGAATCTTTTCTGACTAGTTGGGAAGCCAACCTTATTAACGTCTGGGTGCTTGATTGAGTTGTACTCTCTCATGAATTCATACAATTGTTGAGAGTTTGATTCGTCTTTTGAATCAACATATCCTTGTTCGAATTGCTCGATAGTTGGTTCCCCGATTGCACTTGAATACACGCTCATCGTAACAACCATTACGATGATCATCGTACTGAATGCAATCATAGGCTTGTATACCGCGATTACTACGCATGCGATCAGTGCCATTCGCGTTATCGTGTTTAGTTTTGTTGACAAGCTGTCTTCGGGACTTGGTAGGAGATCGAACGATCTAAATAACTGAGTCACATCGTACATCCAAAATTCATTTGAAGCCATTTTTGAAGGATGATTATAATATCGCGACAATCATGTATCTTTTTTTACAGGCTTGCACGTCTTCCTATGCTCATGCATAACCCCACAATGGCACACTGAGGTGTCTTGACGATTTTGAACGCTAACGTGTACCTGTCAAAATTCTTAAGGTTTGCGTTCATATCAAAGTTTGTTGATATGAAACTAAGGACCTGGGAATTTCCTATTTCTCTGTGATGACACATTTCTGTGTTTGGACGACATCTTTGGTTTTATTCAAAAGTGCCTTTATGAACCCCTCGTCAGTGATACCCTTACTAGCCAACAGGTCTTTAATTTTAGACTCATAATTCTTCTTTCCTAGAGGGATTTTTCTATCTTTCTTTTCAAGTTTAAGGTATGTATGATCATCCAGCCTAATTCCTTCTTGCATCGTCTCAACCAAATAATTCTGTATCTCTCTTTTGATTTCCTTTTCCACTTTACGCTGTTCCAGAATTGCCTTCTTCACATGTCCCATCCTCTCCCTAACCATTATTAATCGGCGTACTGTGTTTGTAATATTACTCATGGTTTTTTACACTACCCTCATTTCTTAAGTCTTGTAAGCATGTCTTGTGCAATTTTTTCATTCTCATGTTTCTCCATATGTTTGTTCAAGAAATTATATCCTCATGTTCTCCATCTGGTCCACCAGCTCACCCTCGTTTATCCCAGCCAATCTCATCACCTTTTTCCTATACTTACCTATCTTCTCAGATATGGTAGGATCCCCTGGGTTCTCTTGCAGCTGTCTCGAATAGTTGGCCAATTTTCTAGTTATCTCTTTGATCAGCTCATCCTTCTTAGATAGTTGGTCTCTGCTGTCTTCCAGTTGGTCTCTGTTGTATTCCAGTTGGTCTCTGTTGTATTCCAGTTGGGCTCTGTACCCACGCTCACGCTCCTGATACCCATGCTCACGCTCCTGATACCCATGCTCACACTCCTGGAAAGACCGGATACTCGCGTACGCCGCATCAAGCGCTCTCTTCAGACTGCATATATGATCATTTATTACAGGTGTGATTTCATCTTTTGAAAGATCAACTTTATCTTTTCCCAATTTTACATTACACCATTTAATCTCTTCACTTATATCATCAATCAATCTAAATCTATTAAACCCATCCGCATGAGGATTGAATCTATAAAACGAACAGTGCAATTCTCTATCTATATCATTTTGACGCTCTTGTTCGTATGTTTGGTCTCTATCCACATGTCCGTATTCATCACATTCAATTGATAACTTAACCTCGGGAATGTACAGATCTATTCTATACGACTTGACTCGATATTGTTTGATACATTCATATTGAGGAAATGATTGTACAATATAATCAATGGTTTCTTGCTCTTTGGATGGGAAAATAACATTTAGATGTACAAACTCTTTAATAAAAGGGTTATCTAAGAACCATTGTATATTGTATATGTTTAGACTTCTTGATCTTTGTAGGACCTTTTTGAGTCCTCTACATGTAAAGAACAACTTTTTGTTATTTCCCTCCTTCCCATCAACTACGTATAGAATCTCAAAGTCTTCATTTTTATTATAACCTCTTTCATTTTGGACACCATCAACCAGGTTCTCCATCTGAAACGCTCTCGCTACATCTTTCCCCTTGAACCTGATCTTATCCTCATGACGCTCACCTCTTACTTCCACTTCGTATACATTTCCGTCATCGTCTGTTAACTTCTCTTCATCAGTCAGCTCCAAGATAGGAGGTGCGTCTCTGGGTTCACCAGGGTTTGCAGCCTCAGGCGTCTCAATGAATTGGTCAAACCAGTCTTTCTTGATAAGGATTTTGGATCGCAGATATGTGAGGTTGCTGGGTTCATACGAGTCGGTCTTTTTTATGTATTTGACGATAAAATGTTGATTGTTCGGTATGTTGTGCTTGGTAACGATTCCTTTGACAGACCTAACACCTCTGAAAAGGGATGGGTGCACAGTCTTGAGATCGTTAGCTAAGTAGGTCTCGTGCCCGTTGTAGTTGATTGTTTGTGGGTGATTGGAAGCCATTTATTCTAAGACGTGTGAGTTCGAAGAAAAAATTCAATTTATATGATGTCTTCAAGGGCGAGGTCAGCTTCTATGTAAAGAGGTACACTCATATCAGTTTATGTAGGAAACCTACATCACAAATCGGTCAACTATGTTGTCAACGGTTGGTTCAATGTACAACTGGTCAAGCATTTCGCTAGCGAGGATGTATTTGACGGTTCCATGTATGTGATAAATGGAATCCTTTCTGCTCAGGTATGCCTTCTTTTCATTTATGAGTTTTTCTAATCGATTGCTAAGGTATTGCATGCGTTTGTGCGTACCCCTCTGCTCGCTCTGATTACCACCGACAAATATACGAATCACATCCTGTATATCGCCAAAGAACTCAAATGGGGGGAACTTCATGTTATCTTTGAGGCGGATAGGTACAGAACTCTTTATATTTGAAGGACAGGTGATTTCGTTTCTAGTTGCACTTATCTTTTTTAATGAGCTATCATACCAGTCAATGGACCTCCAGGAACCATACACTGAAATAGGTTTCCAATAGAGATAACTTCCATCCACCTCATTTGTCGAGCGCATCACTTCAGCGTTCCTATTCCCGTAGTAATTTGTTAACGCGTAAGCGGGTGATAGGATTTCAGAGACACCAAAATCGGCAATGTACGCGATAAATCCAGCGTTTTTAACAAAGTAGGATTTACCCCCAATTACATATTCGAAATAACCACCCGGTTTGACCACCTGAATAAAAATGTTTGAAGATTTAATGTCCCGATGCCATATGCCATAGTAGCGATGAATCGCATGCACTGCAATAAGCATTTGATACAACACGCTCAACTGCTGGTCAAACTGTTTAATTTGTGTACGTTTCAGATCCGTATCCATCGATTCCATGAAGGTAACGTAGCAGGAGCTTGATGCTGACTTCCTATAATGATCTTTGATTAAGCATCCATCGCACATGGCCATGTTGTAGACGTAAACGAAATTGGGACATTTACGAGTCAACAGGAGTTTGTTGATGAGGTCTAGGATCTTATTTTCTCGTGGGTATGACTTTTTATTCAAGCTCTCCCATTTCTGATTCTGCTTGGTAGCCTCTTTAAGGACTTTTTTTTCATCATTATTTAAGTAGGCCTCTTTGATGACGAGCTGTTCACCTTCTTTGACGAGGGTAGCTCTATACACTTGACCGAACGATCCTTTTCCAATTTTGACTATATTTGACAAGTTGGCTCTAAATGCTGGAGCGTTGGCGCCTGTAAGGCACACGTTCCATTGATCTGTTTTGATTGACCTGATTGCATTGTTGATGCGGAGACCCTTCTGAAGACGTTGTGAGAACCATGACGTTTGTGGTGCATCGGTTGGCGGACCACAGGTATCTTCATACAATTTATAAATCTTCCCTAGCGGATCGATAGAGGACCCCGTTGCAGGGTCCGTTGTTGGATCATTCTTCCATTCATCACAATCGTCTTCAATATACATGTATTTTTTTTGATAGGCAGGGCCTAGTTTTAATACAGAGCCTAGTTTTGGTAGTCCTGGAGATGCTGGTGATGCTGGTCTTCTAATACGCCGAGAACCTGGAGAGCCTAATTTTGGAATACCTGGAGAGTCTAGTCTTCCAATGCCTCTGCAGCCTGGAGAGCTTAGCATTATTGGAGACCCTAGTTTTGGATAACCTAGTTTTTTTTGAACCAACTTTGGAGATGCCAAAGTTGGAAATCCTCCACACTCTTTCTCAAGTTTCAAGTATGTGGGTCCACCAATCTTAATTATCCTACCAGTATCTGGGTTTATGTTTGGATTTATGTACCAGTTTAAACATTTGGGCGAGTAGTGAACGCGTCGGATAGGTGGTTTTGGAGCGTCTGAGCATTCAACTTCCAGATCTTTGTATACTCTACCTGTTGGTTTGATTTTACGACTTGTCCTTGGGTTAATTAACCTATTCTTTTTCCATTGATTACATATATCCATTTTTACTTTCATAAGATATTGATAAACGGTTCTTATTGATCAAACATCTGTATATCAATTGGATCTGATCTAAACATCCTTATTAGTCTTTAAAAAAAGATGTCTTTGCAACTAACTGCTGAGCAAAAAGAGAAGCTATGTAAACTGGATGAAGAGATGAAGCGGCGGAAGGAATATTCTGAGAAGAGTCGCTCACGTCGTGAAGCATCGTCAAAGGCCACCGGGATTCCTATGAATATTGTTGAAATGGACGTTATTAGGATAGGAATCTTATTAGGGTTAATAAAAAAGAAATCTATACTTGAAGGTAAGGAGCCCAACACAACAGGGTCACTTATTAGTATGTTTCTCGGTGATGAAGACAAGTTTAACATAGACCGTTCCA
>Ga0102878_1001249_pt1 | contig 9802 bp, 7 predicted proteins | sample Colrivmet1548A02_FD_78447 | JGI IMG/M metagenome (GOLD analysis project Ga0102878, IMG submission 78447) | Estuarine microbial communities from the Columbia River estuary - metaG 1548A-02 | ecosystem: Environmental > Aquatic > Marine > Intertidal zone > Estuary | place: USA: Columbia River Estuary...
GACGCGTTGCGTCAGGCGCACGCCCACGACGTGATTGTGGGCTGTGCGACTGTGGAGCGCGCCTTGCTCGACGCCGTTTCCCTCCGCGAGATCGCTGGACGTCGCGCCGGCCGTCCCCTCCTGCTCGTTGACCTCGGTGTGCCGCGTAATTTCGCCGCTGGCGCCCATGGTCTCGATGGCACGTATCTCTGTGACCTGGACGACTTGGCCCGCGTTTCTAATGCGAATCTCAAGGCTCGCCTAGCGGAGGTTGATCGCGCCCGTATCGCCTTGGCTGAGAAAGCCGCCCGCGCCTGGGGCGCGGCCAACCATCAGACTTCACCCGAAGCCTAAGCCATGAAACCCACGGTCCTCATCGTCGATGACGAGAAGAACATCCGCGACGGTCTGCGGGCCGCGCTGGAGGACCGGTATGAGACTTTCGTTGCCAAGGACGCCGCAGAAGCGGCGCGCCTCATGCAGGATGTGCCGCCGGACGCAGTGTTGACGGATCTTCGCATGGCGGGCGAAGACGGGATGGCGGTCATCGACCGCGCGCTCAAACTGCCTAACCAGCCGGTCTGCATTATGATGACGGCTTATGGCGACGTGGATACCGCCGTGAAGGCGATGAGCCTGGGCGCGTATTGGTTTTTCCAGAAGCCGGTGGATCTCCGCCAGGTGGAACTGGTCCTTGATCGCGGGCTGAAGGCCCGCACCAGCGAGAAAGAAGTCGTCACGCTCAAAGCCCGCCTAGACCGCAAGTTTTCGCTGAGCGAGATCGTCGGTTCCTCCGCCGCTCTCCAGCGTTCGATCGAGCAGGTCCGTTCAGTCGCGTCGTCGAATGCGACCATCCTCCTGCTCGGTGAGACCGGTACCGGCAAGGAGCTCTTTGCCCAGATGATTCATCAGGCGAGCCAGCGCTCGAAAGGTCCTTTCATGGCGGTGCATTGTGCCGCGATTCCTGCCAACCTGCTCGAGTCCGAATTATTCGGACACGAAAAGGGTGCCTTCACTGGCGCGAACGAGCGGCGCGTGGGTCGCTTTGAATCGGCGGACGGCGGCACCCTCTTCCTGGATGAAATTGGGGAAATCGATGCCACCACCCAGATCAAGCTTCTGCGCTTTCTGGAGACCCGCTCCGTCGAGCGCCTAGGTTCGCATCGCCCGATCGGCCTGGACCTTCGTCTGGTCTGTGCGACTAACCGCGACCTTCTGCAGATGGTCAAGGAGGGTAAGTTCCGCGAGGATCTCTATTATCGACTGTCCGTCGTCCCGTTGCGCCTACCGCCCCTCCGCGAGCGTCAGGATGACGTCCCGCTCCTCCTTTCGCATTACCTCGAGCGCTTCGCGAAGGACAACTCGGTCGCCCCCGCCAAGCTTTCGCCGGAGGCGCTGGCCGTGCTCGTTCGCTATCCCTGGCCCGGTAATATTCGCGAGCTCCGTAACGCCTGCGAGAATCTCGCCGTCCTCCGTGCGGGTAAGGTGGTCGCCGCTGGCGACCTCGACCCGCGATTCACGCAGCTCTCCGCCACGACCATTGCGGTCTCCGCCCTGCCCTCTGCGGGAGGCAATATTCTTGATCGAGAGCAGAACGAGAAGCAGCTGTTGAAGCAGGCTTTGGCCGCCGCCGCGGGTAACCGCACGCGCGCCGCCGAGCTGATGGGGATTTCTCGTCGCACCCTCCACCGCAAACTTTTGCAATGGCCGGAACTCGATCCCGGGCCTGAGAACGCGTGAGGCTGCTCGCCTTCTTTCTTTCCTGCGTTGCATTACGCGCCGCGGATATCGTTGGCTCGGACTTATTGTCTGGCCCCGTCGCTCGTGGTCTCGATATGGCCGCAGGCAAGACGGCCGCCGATTTCGGCGGCACACTCCCTGGACGGCAGGCGTTCGTTGAAGGTCGTGCCTCGGCGGCGGTGCTCATGATGCGCGACCGTGAGGTCGCGCCAGTACCTGCCGGAAAGATGGGTGTCGCTGAATTCCGCCTCGCGAGTGCGGTGGTAGTGGTCGCTACGCATGGAACCAATCGTGCTGAATCTATCACGCTGGAAAATCTTTCGAATATATTCGCGCGTGATCCCCGGGCGCCTGCTCGTAATTGGAACGACATCAACCCTGCGGCACGCTCCGAGCTCATCACGCCAGCGGTCTGTTCGCCGGCGGGATCGATGGTGCTCGAGATTTTCCAGGGCATCGCCCTCGAGGGGCAGCCATTCCGCCAGGATGTACGGCAGCGCATCGAACCGGAACTGGCGGCCGATCTATTGGCGTCCCGCGCTGGGAGCGTTACGCTCATCCCGCGGCCTCCTTCTGGTCGGGGCAAGGTTCTCCAGGTTGCGGATGGCCGCCCCGGGAAGTCCTCCACCGCCTATAGTCCGGATGAGAATAACGTCTATAACGGCGACTACCCCCTTCAGGTCCCGCTTGTTCTTTATGTGCGACAGGATCGGCTAACCGAGCTCGCCCCGGCACTGCGGTGGCTCTTCTCTGATGAAGCAGCTGCCCTGCTTGAAAAGCAGGGCCTTTCCCCTGCTCCCAAGGCCGTCCGGGCGAGGTTCGTCCAAAGGCTTGACACTCGGTAGGGCGTTTGGTCTGCTTCCCATCCAACGCGCGCGTAGCTCAATGGTAGAGTACCACCTTGCCAAGGTGGCTGTTGCTGGTTCAAGTCCAGTCGCGCGCTCCACTTTAAAATGGAGCCAAAACCCGCCGAAACCCGGCGGGTTTTTCATATCCGGACCTAGGCCGCCGCCGGCAGAGTTACCGTGATCCGCAGGCCCTTCGGCTGGGCGGGCTCCACCGAGGCCGAGCCTCCGTGAAGTTCGGCTACCTGACGGACGATGCTTAGACCTAGGCCACTACCCCCTGCCCGGCGGGATTTGTCGGTCCGGTAAAAGCGATCGAAGAGTCTCGGCAGGTCTGCCGGGGTCACCCCTGCCCCGTCATCTTCCACGGTCAGCTCAACGCCGCTCGGGGTATCCCGGGTCGATACGATGAGGCGGCTCATGCCGGCGGCGTGTGCTAAGGCGTTATCAATCAGGTTCTGGACTAGCCGCCGGGCTTGGACCGGATCGGCGGCGCCCCCATCGGCGGCTTCCAACTTCAATTCCAGCTTCACCCCGGCGGCCTTACAGCGGGCCGCGAATTCTTCGGCGACTTCGCGGGCGGCGACATGGAGTGCGCCTGGCTCGCGGCGGACATCCTGGGAGGATTCCAGGCTGGCGAGGGCGAGTAGCCCTTCGACGAGGCCCTGCAGCCGGCCGACGGAGCTTACAATCTTCTGCGTGAAACGGGCACGGTCTTCGGTCGACATCGTTGCCTGGTCTTCGGCCAAGGTCTCAGCGAAGCCGCGGAGAATGGTCACGGGCGTCCGTAGGTCATGGGAGACGTTCGTGACGAATTCGCGTTCCATTGCTTGGAGGCGCTTCAGCGCCGTCACGTCCGCCAACACAAAGATCGCGGCGCCGTCGTCAAATGCTTCTGGGTCCGTACGCGCACCGGCGGCCTGAATCCAGACATCGGAAAGGGGCGCGCGGTTCAGGAGGATCATGGAGCGAGCGTCGCCTTCGTTGCGGACGCGGCGGACGAGCTCGATGAAGTCCGCGCTGCGGACGAGCGGGACGATTGAGCCGCCGGCATCTTCTTCGGAGAGGTTGAATAGGGCGGCCGCTGCTGGGTTGGCGAGGCGGAGCCGATCTTGGGCGTCGACGACGAGCACCGCGTCAGTGAGTGGCGCCAGCAGCGCTTCGATGCGCCGCGCCGCCCCGGCGCGGATTTCGTCTTCATTTGCTGCACGGCGTTCGATGGCGATGAAGAGTTCTTCTAGGCGTAGCTTACGCACCAGCCAGCCTTGCGGGCGCGGTGCGCCACCATCGGCGAGTAATGCGCGGCGCGCCCAACGTACATGGCTGGCAATCTCGGCGAGGTACCAGATGGCGGTGACGACGAGCGCGAGCAGGAGTAACCAGGGAAGCCAGGACATCTGCGGAGAATGCTGTCTGGCTCCGCCAGACGCGCGAGCGCAAAGCGGTTTAGCCGTTCACGCGGTAACCGACGCCGCGCACCGTATCGATTACGTCACCGGACGGGCCGAGCTTCTCGCGCAGGCGGCGGACGTGGGTGTCGACGGTGCGGGTCTCGAGGTCCGGCGAATAGTTCCAGACGTCGGCGAGGAGTTCCTCGCGCGACTGTACCCTACCCTTCCGCTCGAGGAGCAGTCGGAGTAACTTGAATTCGGTGGCGGTCAGTTCGACGATCTTCCCGGAGGCGGTCACTTCATGGCGTTCGATATCGAGCATCAGGGCACCGGCCGCGAGGCGGGTCGAAGGCTTGGCGGCTGCCGACTTCGCGCGGCGCAGAAGTGCCTGAGCGCGTAGCATCAGCTCGCGCGTATCAAAAGGCTTGGTCACATAATCGTCGGCGCCGGACTCGAGGCCCTTTACCTTGTCGATCGTTTCACTCTTGGCTGTGAGGAAGATTACCGGGGTATCCTGTAGGAGTGCGTCGGCGCGGACCATGCGCAGCAGCTGCACGCCCGTGAGTTCGGGCATCATGACGTCGAGGATGATCAGGTCCGGACGGAAGTCGCGGGCGAGGCCGATGGCGCGAAGCGGGTCGTTGAGCGTGCGGATGGCATAGCCGGCTTGCTTGAACTTGTAGTCCAATAGTTCCGTCACGTCGGACTCATCGTCGACGATCAGGATGCGCTTGAGATGTTCGGCGTCCATGGGTGCGCCAATACTTAAAGGCACCGCCAAACGAAGAGCCAGAGCTAGGTGACAATCGTGACAAATGTGTGACGGAGTTAATTTCAAACACAAGTCTATCACTATTAGTTACTTATGGATATTAGAAACACGAACGTCACACTAGACGGCTGCAATCTTTACAATTCGGGTGTTCCACGTGGAACACCGCCCTTCTCTCCCCTGCCCTCCACAACTACTTAGCCCGGAAAAGAACCATCAGCAAAGAAATGTCCGCAGGGTTGACTCCACTGATCCGGCTAGCCTGGCCCAGAGTTTTGGGCTGAATGGCTTGGAGCTTCTGGCGGGCTTCGATCCGCAAGCCGTAGGCTTTTAAGAAATCAAAGCCTTCAGGCACCTTAAAGGAGTCTAAATCGTGCAGCTTACGGGCGTTGCGCGTTTCGCGCTCCAGATAGCCACGGTATTTGACCCGGTACATGACTTCAGCCTGAACTTCAGCGGCTTCGGCTAAGAATGTCGGAGGCAGGTCCTTGGGGGTTGATTCCCAGTGACGACGGATGACATCGCCGGCAATCCCGCCCGGGATGGCTAATTTTTCCAAGTATTCGATCCAATGAGCGACTTTCTCAGCCTTGGCCTGGATGCGGCCTAGGCGTTCCGGCGGGACTAAGCCGAACTCGGCGATTTTGTCCTTAAGGCGGAGTTCGGCGCTGCCATGGTTGAATAAAAGGCGGAATTCAGCCCGGCTGGTAAACATCCGGTAAGGCTCCTGGGTGCCTTTGGTTACCAAATCATCGATCAGGACTCCGATATAGGCTTCGTCGCGGCCAATGACCATGGGGGTCTGACCTTTGACCTTACAGGCAGCATTGACCCCGGCGACTAGGCCTTGGGCGCCGGCTTCCTCATAACCAGAGGTCCCATTGATCTGGCCGGCAAAGAACAAGCCTTCGACCTTTTTGGACTCCAAAGTGGGGTAGAGCTGGGTAGGGGGGGCGAAATCATATTCCACGGCATAGGCCGGGCGGAGCATGACAGCTTTCTCTAGTCCTGGGACTGAGGCCAGCATCTGCAGCTGGACCGTAAAGGGCAGGGAGGTCGAAAGACCGTTGATATACCATTCGTCGGTATTGCGGCCTTCGGGTTCGAGGTAGAGCTTGTGGGTGTGCTTATCCGAGAACTTCACGAACTTGTCCTCGATGGACGGGCAGTAGCGCGGGCCGACCCCAGTGATTTCGCCACCAAAGAGAGGAGAGAGGTGGAGATTCTCCTGGACGATCTTGCCAGTGGCACTGGTCGCCTCGGTCATCCAGCAGGATACCTGGTCGCTTCCAGGAGTCCATCCAGGGAGGCGTTCGCCGGCTTGTTCCACGTGGAACAAATCAGTCTGCTGGCGGGTATCATGGAAGGCAAAAAGGGTGGGGGAGGCGTCGCCCGGCTGCTCCTCACATTTGCTAAAATCGATGGACGAACCCAGGATGCGCGGAGGCGTGCCTGTCTTGAGTCTTTGGAGTTCGATTCCAGCCTCTAAGAAACTGGCTGACAAGGACTTAGCACTAAAATCACCTAAGCGACCGCCCTCGGTTTTATTCGCCCCGATGTGCATCAGGCCGCGTAAGAAAGTGCCGGTGGTGACGACCACGGTTTTGGCGTGGAAGTCGAGATCGAGGTTGGTCTGCACCCCGACCACGGCGCCGTTTTTAAAGATGAGCCCGGTGACCTGGGACTGGAAGATCGTCAGGCCGTCTTGGAGTTCGCAGAGGTGCTTCATCCGGAACTGGTAGGCCTTCTTATCGCACTGGGCGCGGGGGGCCTGGACGGCTGGGCCCTTGGAAGAGTTGAGGAGGCGGAACTGGATTCCAGTGACGTCGGCGGTCAGGCCCATCTCGCCCCCCAGGGCGTCGATCTCCCGGACGATGTGGCCCTTGGCCTGCCCCCCGATGGCGGGGTTACAGCTCATCTGGGCGATGGTGTCCACGTTGCCCGTCAGGAGTAGGACATCCACGCCCATGCGGGCGGCGGCCAGGGCGGCTTCCACGCCGGCATGGCCGGCCCCGCAGACGATGACGTCATAGGGGCGGTCAGGCCCGAGGCGGATTTGTTTGTGAGGTCGCATAGGCGCTCCCTCACCGGAGGGAATCACTTACCTATGCAGAAGGAAGCAAAGAGCTTGTCCAGCATGCGCTCATTATCGATGCGACCCACGATTTCCCCTAGGGCGTCCAGGGCGACCCGGCCTTGGGCGGCCGCGAGCTCGGTCTGGATGGGGGCCTTGAGGTGGCCGGCAGCTTCAGAAAGGGCGGTTGCCGCCCGGGCAAGGGCCTCGGCATGGCGGACGCTGACCACGAGGTCTTCGGCCCCCGGGGCGATCTCTTTGGCGATGAGGAAGTCGCCGAGCTTGGCGCGGAGGCCTTCGGCGTCACGACCGTCCAGGAGGCAGGCGGAAAGCTTCGCGATGTGCGGAAGGAAATCTTTCTGCGCGCGATGCGCGGGCAGGTCCGACTTATTGGCGATGACGAGCGTACGCGCGGGGTCGAGCAGCGCGACGAGATCCGCGGGCAGGGCAGGTGGCTCCGTCGAAGCATCGACGACGAGGAGAAGGAGATGTGCGCCGCGCGCCTGCTCGAGCGAGCGGGCCATGCCGAGGTTCTCGAGCGTCGAGCCGCCGTCGCGCAAACCGGCGGTGTCGATCGCCGTGACGGCGAGGGGTAGGCCCGCGACGGGGGCTTCGAGGTAATCGCGCGTCGTCCCGGCCTCGGGGCTCACGATCGCGCGGTCGGCGCCGGCGAGCGCGTTGAGCAGGCTCGACTTGCCGGCGTTGGGCGCGCCGACGACGGCGACGCGCTGACCGCCGCGGAGGGCGCCGTCATGCTTCGCGGTGCGGGCGTATCCAGAAAGTTCTGACGCAATTTCAATCAAGCGGGCCGCAGGTCCACGCGGGTCTTCTGGCGGCAGGTCTTCCTCGGGGAAATCGATATGCGCCTCGAGTTCGGCGAGGATTTGCAGCGTGCGGTCGGTCCAGCGGGCGACATGTCGACCGAGTTCGCCGGCGAGCATGCGGCGGGCGGAGGCGAGCGCGCGCTCCGAGCTGGCGTGAATCAGGTCGGCGACGGCCTCGGCTTGCGTGAGGTCGATGCGGCCGGCGAGGTAGGAGCGGCGCGTGAACTCGCCGGGTTCGGCGATTCGGCCGCCGCGCGCGAGGCAGTCTTCGGTGAGGCGGCGTACGATCAGCGGATTGCCGTGGCAGGTAATCTCGAGCGAGTCGTTGCTGGTGAAGGAGCGGCTGGCATGCCAAAGCACAGCGACGACTTGGTCGATGGCTTCACCGTCTTGGTTGCGCCAGATGCCGAGCGTCGAAGTCTTTTCGGAGAGCGGGGTCTTGCGGGCGAGGGCGGCAGTCGCGATGGCTGAGGCTAGCGGTCCGTCCACGCGCACAATTGCCAAGGCCGAGCGGCCGGCGGGTGTCGCGGCGGCGACGATGGGCGCGGAGGCGGACATAGGATGGCGTGAGCCGAGGTCATCCCAAGGGGCGAGGGGAGGGGAGGCAAGCGGTGTCATACATCCGCAAAAAGGCTGGAAGGGAAGGGCAGGCCTGACACAGTCCGCCCGAGACACTCCCGTGGAAAATCATCGCTTCCTTCTTCCTGATTCGGCCCGCCAGATCGCCGCGGCCCATGGCACCCCTTGCTTTGTTTATGATCAGGCCACCCTTGAGGCCCAGGCTGACGCCATGCTGGCCTTCCCGAATGCCTTCGGCTTGACGGTCCGTTTCGCCATGAAGGCTTGCCCGAATGCCTCGGTCTTAAAGGTCTTCGCGAACAAGGGCCTCCATTTCGATGCCAGCTCGGGCTGGGAAGTCCGCCGCGCCATGCTTGCGGGAGTCCCGGCTGACCACCTCTCGCTCTCCTCTCAGGAGCTCCCGGAGGATTTCCCCTCTCTCCTTATTAAGGGAGTGCACATCAACGCCTGCTCCCTCTTGCAGCTCGAACGGGTTGGCAAGGCCCTCCCCGGCCATGAGGTCGGTCTGCGCTTCAACCCCGGCCGCGGGTCGGGCGGTACGGGCAAGACCAACGTCGGCGGCCCGGACTCCTCCTTTGGTATCTGGCACGAGTGGGCGGATCAGGCTCAGTCTATCGTGAAGCAGTACGGCCTTAAGGTTGTCCGCATCCACACCCACATTGGTTCTGGCAGCGACCCGGTCGTCTGGCAGGAAGTCTCCGCGGCCAGCCTCGCGCTCGTCAGCCGTTTCCCGACCGTGCACACCCTCAACCTCGGCGGCGGCTACAAGGTCGCCCGCGTCGCGTCGGAGAAGGGTACCGACCCGCAGGTCGTCGGCGCACCCGTCAAGGTCGCCTTCGAGAAGTTCGCCGTCGCCGACGGACGTAAGCTGCACCTCGAGATCGAGCCAGGAACGTTCCTCGTCGCCAACGCGGGCGCCGTCCTTTCCCGCGTCCAGGACATTGTCTCCACGGGTGCCCGTGAATTCCTCAAGCTCGACTCCGGTATGACCGAGATCTTGCGTCCATCCCTCTACGGCTCGCAACACCCCGTGCATCTTTACCCGGAGAAGGCCACCGGGGCCGCGCGGGATTACGTCATCGTCGGACACTGTTGCGAATCGGGTGACTTGATCAGCTGCGCGCCTGGCGAACCCGAGACGCTCGCCACCCGCAAGCTACCTGAAGCCTTCGCTGGTGATCTCTGCGTCATCGGCGGAGCGGGCGCCTATTGCGCCGGCATGAGCACGAAGAACTACAACTCCTTCCCCGAGGCGCCGGAAGTCCTCCTGCGCCGTGATGGCAAATTCTCGCTAATCCGCCGCCGCCAGTCGCTTGAGCAGATCTTGCAGAACGAGCAGCCGGCTGAAGGTCTCTGATCGTGCCCATTCTTTCGCCAGCCTTGGGCGTCACGGTGCCCGACTCGCCGCACGCGACCGTCATCTGCCTGCCGACGCTCGCCGACGTCGAGAGCTACGAGCGTAAGGAAGAGCGCGTCTGGAAACTCCTCCACGCTGGCTACCCCCGCTTTGTGCGCAACGCGCTCGTCACGCGCGCCGCCCGCGAAGCCGCTAGTGGACTCGGACGAACGGGCGAACTCTTCCCGCTGGTCTCCGAGGC
>Ga0102878_1001280_pt1 | contig 9704 bp, 7 predicted proteins | sample Colrivmet1548A02_FD_78447 | JGI IMG/M metagenome (GOLD analysis project Ga0102878, IMG submission 78447) | Estuarine microbial communities from the Columbia River estuary - metaG 1548A-02 | ecosystem: Environmental > Aquatic > Marine > Intertidal zone > Estuary | place: USA: Columbia River Estuary...
ACTTCAGTAACAAATTCTTTTGCTGGTTTGAAGGCAGGAATATAATGTTCAGGAATTTCCACAGCTATATTTTTTTTGATATTTCTACCAATTTTAGCTGCACGTTTTTTGGTAATAAAGCTCCCAAAGCCACGTATATATATGTTTTGGCCGTTAGAAAGACTTTCTTTCACCTCTTTAAACATGGTTTCAAGCGTAACGAGTACGTCCACTTTTGGAATACCTGTTTTGTCTGAAATCTGGTTGATGAGATCTGATTTTCTCATTGTATCAAAATTAATTTAGAGTATATGTTTCTAAAAATAAGCTAAAAAATCACGTATTTAACAGAAAATTAAATTTTTTTATACGTTTTACCAACTAAAAATGGCTACATACACCCTAAAAATTAACTTTATACTAAAAAATTAAGCCTTTTAGCCTTAAAAAGGCTGATTTTGCCCATTCTTAATCGATGAAATCAAATTTTACCCAAACCCTCCTTCATTGGCATGTCCACTCAAATACTAGAGATATGCCTTGGAAAGGCGAAAAAGACCCCTATAAAATTTGGTTATCAGAAGTAATTCTACAACAAACGCGTGTAGAACAAGGGCTTGCTTATTACAATAAATTTATCCAAGCCTATCCAACCGTTTTTGATTTGGCAAAAGCAAAAGAACAAACTGTTTTTAAATTATGGGAAGGACTGGGTTATTATAACCGGTGTAGAAATTTATTAGCAACAGCAAAAATAATTGCAACAAACTTTAAAGGTGTTTTTCCAAATGATTATGAAACCCTTTTAACATTAAAGGGAGTAGGGCCTTACACGGCAGCTGCCATTGCATCATTTGCTTTTAATGCGCCATATGCCGTATTAGACGGAAATGTATTTAGAGTGATTGCGCGTTATGAAGGCATTGATATTCCAACCGATACAACAGTAGGTAAAAAAATATTTGAAGAGCGCGCTGCAGCAATGCTCGATAAAAAACGCGCAGGCCTTTACAATCAAGCTATCATGGACTTTGGGGCCACTGTATGTAAACCTATGGCGCCACATTGTAATGCTTGTCCACTACAAAAAACATGTGTTGCGCATGCAACTGCGCAGGTCAATCAACTGCCCATAAAAGAAAAGCAGCTTATCAAAACGGAGCGACGATTTTATTATTTTTTGCTTCAGGTTAAAGATGAAATTTGGGTTACTGAAAGAAAACACAAAGATATTTGGCAGGGTTTGTTTGAATTTTATTTGCTGGATGCTGGAAAAAAAATGTTGTGGAATGAAGTAGCTGCACAGCAGTTTTTAAAGGAACAGTTAGGACTGTCTTCCATTAAATTATTGCACCGTTCTTCAGAAATAAAACAAACCCTTACCCATCAAATTATTACGGCGCAGTTTATACGGGTATCCTTGTCAAAAAAACCAGCTAGTTTGACCGCTGGTAAATGGCAAAAAATATCAAAAATAAAGGCCCTCCCATTTCCAAAACTTATGAATCAATATTTTAACGAAGAATTTGTATGGTAAACCTACATTATCGTGGTTTTGCTGGTGTGCGATGTAACTGAATTATTGGTATTTTTGTTGGGTACTAAACTTACGCTCACTTTGGACGATCATTCGGTAATGGGATTATTTTTTGCGCAATCTTTTTTTGGCGCTATTCAACCCCAAGGCACTACTGTTTTGGTACTTATTTTGGTGGTACTGTTATTTTTATCTTTTGTACTAGCTGGATCAGAAGTTGCCTTTTTTTCTTTAACTTATAAGGACATCAATCTATTAAAGTCAAAACAGCAACCCGCCTATAAAAGAATTGTAGATTTAATTGAGCAACCTAAAATTTTATTGGCGTCACTATTAATCGCTAATAGTTTTATCAATATCTCCATCATTATCATTTCAAATTTACTCATTGATAATATGTTTGATTTTGAAAAGTTTAATGCTGTGTGGGTGGAGTTTGTGATCAAAGTTATTGCGGTTACTTTTTTACTCGTGCTATTTGGTGAAATCATGCCAAAGGTACTCGCAACACAAAACAATATTCGTTTTGCAAAAGATTTTGGCGGCATTGTTTATGGCATCTCCTATTTGGTGATGGGGCTGAGTAAACCGCTTGTTAAATATTCTGATATTATCGAAAGAAAGCTAGCTAACAAATCGGCGAGCGCTTATAGCCTCGAAGAGCTCGATCATGCCATTGATTTAACAACCAATGAAACAGCTTCTGAAAACGAAAAAAATATTTTAAAAAGCATTGTTAAGTTCAGAAATATCACGGTCAAGCAAATCATGAAAACCCGCATGGATGTTAGCGGCGTGGATCAGGAAGTTAGCTTTGATCAACTCATTGAATTTGTACGTGAAGTTAATTATTCGCGTATTCCGGTGTATAAAGAAGACTTAGACGAAGTGATTGGTATTATTCATACCAAAGATATGGTGCCTCATTTGGATGAAAGTGCTACCTATAACTGGCATAAACTTTTAAGACCACCTTATTTTGTACACGAGCAAAAACCAATCGAAGATTTATTAAAAGAGTTCCAATCCAAAAGAATTCACTTTGCTGTAGTAGTGGATGAATTTGGAGGTACAAGTGGCATTGTTACCCTAGAAGATATTTTGGAAGAAATTATTGGAGAGATCAAAGACGAGTTTGACGAAGAAGATAGTGACTATAAAAAAATTGATGACAACAATTATATTTTTGAAGGGCGTGTGATGATTCAGGATTTGTGCAAAGTTATGGACCTTCCTACCGAAACATTTGATGCAGTAAAAGGGGAGAGCGATTCACTAGCAGGTCTTGTACTTGAGCTAGCGGGTGATTTTCCTAAACCTGCGGCTATTTTGACTTCTGGTGATTTTGAATTTACGGTTTTAGAAGTAGCCAAAAATAGACTTCAAAAAATTAAGGTTTCCATCAAGCGTCAGTACCCCATTTAATTTTTTTTCATGCTAAGGCAAATAAAGTTATCTGTTTTATTTTTTGGTTTTGCTGGCCTATTTTTTATGGCCTGTAATAGTGGTTATACGCCAAAGCCTACTGGCTATTATAAAATCGATTTCCCTGAAAAAAAATATCAGCTGTTTGATGCGCCTGGTTATCCGTATGCATTTGAGTATCCTATATATGCCAAAGTGGTAAAAGACTCTACTTTTTTTGGTGAAGCCACCGAAAATGAGTGGTGGATTAATATTGATTTTCCGCAGTTTAATGGCCGTATTTATGTGAGCTATAAAGAAATTGGAAAATATAAATTTGACTCACTCGTTAAGCACTCTTTTTTTATGACGAGTAAGCAGTCGGCGAAGGCCTATTCTATTGATGACTCGCTGGTAAATACTGCAAATGGTGTTAGCGGTATGTTTTTTACTGTTGGAGGTGATGCGGCTACTTCCAATCAGTTTTTTTTAACGGACTCTACCAAGCATTTTTTAAGAGGCGCCCTTTATTTTGACGCTACACCCAATGCCGATTCATTGGCCATTGTGAATGACTTTATTAAATCGGATTTGAAGCATTTGGTAAACACTTTTAGGTGGAAAAACTAATTATATTCGCATAACCATGATTATCATAGACAACAAATTAGTTTCCGATGAGCTCTTAGAGGAGCAGTTTGTGTGCGATTTAAGCAAATGCAAGGGAGGCTGTTGTGAGGATGGTGATGCAGGTGCACCCATGGAAAAGTGGGAATTGGAAAAGTTAAATACGCATTACGAGGATATCAAACCTTATATGACGCCGCAAGGGATCAAAGAGGTAGAAAAGCAAGGTAAATATTTATACGACCTCGAGTTTGGGTGGGTAACACCTACCATTAACGGCGGTATTTGCGCATATGGCATCAAAGATAAAACGGGTACCATACTATGTGGTATTGAACAAGCGTATAACGATGGTAAATTAGATTGGAAAAAGCCACTTAGTTGCCATTTGTTTCCTGTAAAAACAAAAAAGAGCAAGCGCGATCCGGATATGGAATACGTAAATTATGAACCCCGTGAAGATTTGTGTAGTGCAGCTTGTAGCCTTGGTAAAAAGTTAAAAGTACCGGTGTATCAATTTTTAAAAGAATCTTTAATACGTAAATACGGAACCGAATTTTACGAAGCATTAGAAGCAACGGCACTTCATCAAAAAAGTCAAAAAAAATAAGCATGTCTGAAACAGCTGCATCATTTATAGCGAAGAGTACCATTAAAGCTGCCGATTTAGAACATCGCAGAAAAATCAATTTTAATATTTCTAAATACAATGCAGTAGTACCTATTGGTAAGTCTCAATTTACCGATGTGAATATTACACGTGAACGTGCAAAAAATATTAAGTGGGAAGCCATTGAAAATTTAGACAAATACTTACTGGAGTTTGAACAAAAAATTACGGCGAGAGGCGCTACTGTTATTTGGGCCAATGATACTGCAGAAGCACAGGAAGCGATTGGAAAAATTTGCAGAGAACGTAATTGCAAAACGCTCGTGAAAAGCAAGAGTATGGTTACCGAAGAAATTCATTTAAATGATTTCTTGGAAGCGAGTGGCATTGAAAGTGTAGAAACAGATTTAGGAGAATACATTCAGCAATTAGATGGCGAGCCGCCTTATCATATTGTAACACCGGCAATGCATAAAAGCAAAGAAGATGTTGCTAAATTATTTGCAAATAAGCTGGGTACAAAACCGGATTTAACACCCGAAGAATTAACACAAGTGGCGCGTATTAAATTACGCGAAAAATACACCGAAGCCGAGGTGGGCGTAACGGGCGCCAATTTTTTAATTGCCGATATTGGGGGCATTGCGATCACTGAAAATGAAGGCAACGGCCGTTTAAGCTGTGCGTGGCCTAAAACGCATATTGCCGTTGTAGGTATTGAAAAAATGATTCCTTCAGTTCATGATCTTCCACTTTTTTGGCCACTACTCGCCACCTATGGCACGGGTCAAAAAGTAACCGTATACAATTCTATTTTAACCGGCCCTAAGCAAGCAAATGAGTCTGATGGTCCCGAAGAAATGTTTGTGATATTATTAGATAATGGCCGGACTAATTTACTTGCGAATCCTACGGCGCGTGAAGCACTCTATTGCATTCGATGTGGCGCATGTTTAAACGCCTGTCCAGTGTACAAAAATATTGGCGGCCACTCTTACGAAACAACCTATAGTGGTCCTATTGGTAAAGTGATTACACCGTATTTAAGTGGTGTAGATGAATACAAACACCTGAGTAATGCATCTTCTTTGTGTGGCAATTGTACTGAGGTTTGTCCAATGCGTATCAATTTACATGAACTCTTACTCGATAACCGACATGAAGCGGTAACACAGGGGACTAGCACGCTTGCAGAGCGTGTTGCCTGGAAAGCCTGGATGATGGCTAGTTTAAATAGACCTATGATGAATATGGGTAATGGTAAAATGAAAAACTGGGTGGTCAATAAAGTTTTTAAAGGTTGGGCTGTACACCGCTCTGAACTAGACTTTACACCAAAAACTTTCAATGAAATGTGGAAGGAAAAAACTACATCCCGTCAACGTCCGTAACAGGAATAATTTCTTGGTGCTGCTTTTTCATAGACCTATTTACCAGGTATACGCCAGTAAGTGTAACAAAGGAACCTATAAAAATAGGAAGGCTGAGTTTTTCATTAACAGTATACGCACCTACAATGGTTGCTACAATGGGATTGATGTAAGCATAGAGTGATGCTATGGCAGGTGGCAAATATTTCATCGTATATATAAATGCTGCAAAAGCAACAATGGAACTAGCTATAATTAAATAGGCAATCACGATCCAAATAGTAAATGTTATTTCTTGAATTGGCGTAGATTTTCCGGAAGCCACTGCAGCTGCACCTAAAAAAAAGCAGCTTAAAAACATTTGCCAACCCGTTGCATAGTAGGGATTCATGCCCATTTTATTGCGTGCAATAAATATAGTGCCAAAGCTCCAGCTTAACATGGCAATGAGCGATACCACAACGCCTATAAAATAGCCCACCGAATTATGTACCGCAAGGTTTTCATAAAATACAATTCCAATGCCTATGATACCTAATAACATTCCTTGGAAAGTGAGGGTAGTTATTTTTGTGTTCTTGTATTTTATTTTTTCAATGAGCACAACACTTAATGGATATAAGGCGGCAATCAGGGCTGCAAGCCCGCTTGGGATTTCATTTAAAGCATAGGTAGAAAAACCATTGGCTATTACAAACAGCAAAATAGACATGCCCAGTAGCCATTTGAATTCTTTAAAAGTTGGCAGTTTTTGCCCCTTCAATAAAAAAAATACAATTAATGCAAGGCCGCCTAATCCATTTCTGATAGCCGACAACTCAAAGGCAAAAATGCCTTGTTTGATACCATACTTACTTGCCACCCAGGTTGTACCCCAAATAGTACTAGTGAGTACAAGTCCTATGTATGCTTTTTGTTTGGTTGTCATACCACCGATAAAATTAATGTCTAAAATGACGAAGGCCTGTCATGACCATAGCTAGTTTATGTTCCACGCAGTATTCGATACTGTCTTTATCTCTTACCGATCCGCCTGGTTGAATAAATGCCCCAATGCCTGCCTCCTGTGCAATTTGAACACAATCGTTAAAAGGGAAAAAGGCATCAGATGCAAGCACGGCGCCATTTAAATCAAATTTAAATTGATGTGCTTTTTCGATGGCGTGTCTTAATGCGTCTATACGACTGGTTTGACCACAGCCTTTACCCACCAATTGTTTATTTTTTACAAGTGCAATGGCATTGCTCTTGAGATGTTTGCATACGAGGTTTGCGAAAATTAAATTTTCTTTTTCGTCTTCGGTGGTGTTGCGGCCACCAACTTCGTTCCAAGTGTCAAAATTACCTGCGTCAGCTGACTGCGATAATACACCGTTAAGCAATGATTTGCTTGGTGTTTTTAATGCAGTTGTATTTCCAGTGAGTTGTAATAAAATTCGGTTCTTTTTACTTTTTAAAATATCGAGTGCCGCCGCTTCATAGTTTGGCGCAATGAGTACTTCAAAAAATATTTCATTAATAGCATTAGCAGTTGCAGCGTCTATGGTGTTATTGGTGACTAACACACCACCAAAAGCACTTTCTGAATCGCCACCCAGTGCTGCGTCCCAAGCGTCTTTAACTGTAGCTCTTGCGGCAATACCACAAACATTGGTATGCTTGATAATCGCAAAAGTAGTTTCATTAAATTCTCCAATGAGTTGTACCGCTGCGTCTACGTCTACTAAATTGTTATAAGACAGTTCTTTACCATTAAGTTGTGTAAAGAGCTCTTGTAAGTTACCCGTAAAAGTTGCCTCTTGGTGTGGGTTTTCTCCGTAACGTAGTATTTGTGTAGGTGCAGGATTAAAGTAGTTGCTAATGGCAATATCATAATGCATCACCACCTCAAAAGCCTTCGCAGCAAAGGCTTTCCTTTGCTCGATCGTAGTTGTGCCGGCTTGTGCGGCGAGCATGGTTTCTAGTACGGCATAATCTTGTTTTGCAGCAATAACCACAAGGTCTCTAAAGTTTTTTGCAGCTGCTCTAATCATAGAAGGACCACCAACATCAATTTTTTCGATAATGGCTTTTTCCTCTGTGGTTGTGGCAAGTGTTTCTTCGAATGGATATAAATCAACAATCACTAAATCAATTTCAGGAATATGGTACTGCTCCATTTCAACTAGATCTTGCGGCTCGTATCTACGACCAAGTATGCCACCAAAAATGGCAGGGTGCAATGTTTTAACACGACCACCCAAAATAGAAGGGTAGGTGGTTAAGCTTTCTACCGCAACACAAGTAATACCCAAATCTTCTAAAAATTTTTGGGTCCCACCTGTCGAGTAGATGGTTACGTTTTGAGCGACTAATTGACGTGCCAAAGGCTCTAAACCATCTTTATAAAAGACAGAAATGAGCGCTGATTTAATTTTCTTTTCCATTGCTTGATTGGTGGACATAAGCCCCTTGTTGAGAAACAAAATGATGCCGCAAATGTAGGCTCTCTGCCTCTTTTTTCCACAACTCCATTTTCCACAAAGGAATACTGCTGTCAAACACATAGAGTGAACGCTTAAACTGCTTTGCGAGTAAGGGTATAGGCGACTTTGGTAGGTTGCTTATAAGAAGGATATCCACTTTTGGTGCCTTGAACATACTGTTATTAAGCTGCGCCGTTTGTCCAATGCGTAAAAACCGGGTGTGTCCAATAGAAAATGCACTGCTAGTTGCTTTAAGGGGTTGTTCCGCCTCTAATCCGTAACGAGTAGTGACCTTTGTTGTTTTGGGAACAAACCATACCGTTAGGGTTGTTTGCCCAGCTGCTTTTATTTGTATAAAGCTATGCATGCTGCAGCCAACCAATAAGGCTATTAAACCCAAATAAAACCATTTGTTTTTTTGGGTTTGTATAAATAGCGTGAAACAAACGATGATTGTAAAAAATAATAGAACCTCCGCCGTGTTGATTTCTACATTGTTTGTAGTGGCAAACGGCAGCGTATTCATTTTTTGGATGATCCAGTTCATACTAGTAATGAGCCAACTGGTTGCTACCGACAAGGCCTTTCCCAAATAGGTAAAGCTACCTAAAGGGAGTATGAGTAAACAGCCATATAAAATAATACTAGATAGCGGTACTACAATAAAATTGCTAAACAAAAAGTAATTGGGAAACTGATGAAAATGATATACAACAAGCGGTAATGTTAAAACTTGCGCGCTTAATGTAACGGCGTTTAATTGCCAGCAGGCCTGCATCCATTTGTATTTGAAATAAATGCGATCAAAAATATTTTTTTGATATAGCACAATACTAAGCACTGCTGCATAGGAAAGTTGAAATCCAATATCCCATAAATAAAATGGATGTATTAGGAGTAAAAAAAATGCTGATGCAGCAAGTGCATTTAGTATGCTAGAATTTTGTTTTACCATCGTTGCAATGATGATAAATGAAAACATGACAGCTGCTCTAACAATAGAAGGGCCGGCGCCTGTTAGTAGTGCAAAGCCCCACAGCACTAGTAACATGATAGGTGGCGCGCCCCACTTTTTTATTGTTGAACCTGGCATCCAATTAAAAATGCCAATGAGTAGCCCATAAATTAAACCTAGGTGTAAACCACTAATAGCAATAACATGTATCACGCCGGTATTGCTATAGGCCTTCATTAAATCGGAATCGATGTCCCGCTTGTAGCCAATTAAAAGTGCTGCTGCTACTGCTTTTTCTTGTTTGCCCGTTATATTTTGTTGAAGACGATTTCTAATTTTTTGTTGTAGTACCTGTAAATATTCATTGCTTTTTTTGTTGGGCAGCATGACCCAGCTTCCTTTTGCTAGATAGAGCTGATGTGTAATTTCATTTCTAAACAGCCACTCTTTGTAATTGAAACCGCCTGGATTATGCGTATCTGGCACTGGATTTGGCTGAGTGGCAGTGGCAATATAACTGCCAGCACTTAAAAAGTTTATAATACTGTGGCTGCGATCTACCGCGATGTGTACTATTATTTTGATACGTGTTTTTATTTCCTGTTGTGCAGTGCCAATACTTTCTATAATAGCAACTGTCTTGTATGTTTTATTTTTTAGTTGTAGCGGTTCTATTAGCCGCATAATATAAATGGCGCCTTTTTTTGAAGCTGCTAGCAGCGCTGTTTCCTGGTCACGTGCCTGCAACCTATTTTGC
>Ga0102878_1001291_pt1 | contig 9647 bp, 8 predicted proteins | sample Colrivmet1548A02_FD_78447 | JGI IMG/M metagenome (GOLD analysis project Ga0102878, IMG submission 78447) | Estuarine microbial communities from the Columbia River estuary - metaG 1548A-02 | ecosystem: Environmental > Aquatic > Marine > Intertidal zone > Estuary | place: USA: Columbia River Estuary...
GGAGTAAATAAGTGAGCGAAGCTGGAGCGAATACGCCCGCTAATCACTTTGGGGGCTCCTTTGGCCCAAATGAATGGCTTGTTCAAGAAATGTATGAGCGCTACCAAAGTGATCCAGCATCAGTCGATAAAGCCTGGTGGGATTTCTTCGCAGATTTTAAAGGCGCTCCACAATTAAATGGAAAAGTGAATGGTCAAACCAGTGCTACTAAAACTAGCTCTCCACCTATTCCTAAATCACAATTAACAAAACCTGTCGAACAGCCGGTTGTAAAGCCGGTTGAGAGAGAAATAATTGTTGAAGAAAAAGTTTCAACCACAACCTATCAACCAGCTGATCTAATAAGTAAGCCTGCTGCAACCATAACAAATCCTGGGTCAGCAAAAGTTGAGCCGTTGCGCGGAGTTGCCGCCAGAGTTGTGCAGTCAATGGAAGGATCGTTGTCAGTTCCTACCGCAACCAGTGTGCGTGTTGTACCGGCTAAATTATTGATTGATAATCGAACTGTTATTAATAATCATCTAAAACGTGGTCGTGGTGGAAAAGTTTCATTTACCCACTTAATTGGCTACGCGATGATCAAGGCAATCAGAGCCATGCCAGAGATGAACTCCTTTTATACACAATTAGATGGCAAGCCAGCTATTGGCCATCCTGAGCATGTTAATTTAGGAATTGCAATTGATCTAGCAAAGGCAGATGGTTCGCGCCAATTACTAGTGCCATCCATTAAAGGATGTGAAAATCTAGATTTTGCACAATTCTGGTCTGCTTATGAAGAGATGGTTCACAAAGCCAGGGGCGGGACATTAACCGTTGAGGATTTTGCGGGTACAACTCTTTCTTTAACAAATCCTGGGACTATCGGCACAGTTCATTCAGTGCCACGCTTAGTTGCTGGTCAAGGCTTAATTCTCGGGGTTGGCTCACTTGATTACCCAGCTGAATTTCATGGCGCAAATGAACAGACACTTTCAGATTTAGGAATCAGCAAAGTTGTAACGGTAACTAGTACCTATGACCACAGAATTATTCAAGGCGCTCAATCTGGTGATTTCCTGCGAAGAATTCATGAAATTTTACTGGGTGAAGGCAGTTTTTATGATGAGATTTTTGCAGCGCTTAGAATTCCTTATGTACCAATTCGTTGGGTTAGCGATATTCAATCTGGAAAAGATAATGCTGTAAGTAAAACTGCAAGGGTTCAAAAACTTATTGATGCTTATCGCACAACCGGCCATTTAATGGCTGACATTGATCCATTGGTTTATAAACAAAGATCTCATCCAGATCTAGATATTGTTAATCATGGCTTAACCCTTTGGGATTTAGACCGTGAGTTTGCCACCGATGGATTTGGTGGAAAGCCATTTATGAAGCTTCGTCGAATTTTGGGCGTTCTTCGCGACTCTTATTGTCGGACAATCGCCACTGAGTACATGTATATCGCAAACCCAGAGGAGCGAAAGTGGATTCAAGATCGGATCGAAGTTGGAGCTCCGGTAACGCCAAGGGATGAGCAGCTTAGAATTTTACGCAAATTAAATAGCGCAGAGGCGTTTGAGTCATTCTTACAAACAAAATTTGTTGGGCAAAAGAGATTTTCACTAGAAGGTGGAGAGTCAGTAATTCCTTTACTTGATGTAATAATTTCATCAGCAGCTGATAACAAATTGGATGAAGTTTGTATTGGTATGCCGCATCGAGGACGACTCAATGTTTTAGCTAATATTGCTGGAAAATCTTATGGCCAAATATTTCAAGAGTTTGAAGGAAATTATCATGATAACGAGGTGCACGGTTCTGGTGATGTTAAATACCATTTAGGAACTAAGGGCTTATTTACCTCCCAATCTGGGGCAACAACAAAAATTTACTTAGCGGCAAATCCATCTCACTTAGAAGCGGTCAACCCAGTTCTTGAAGGAATTGTTAGGGCAAAGCAAGATAAATTAAAAGCAGCAGCTGGTGATACATCTATAGATGCTCAGAGCACATACCCAGTATTGCCAATCTTAGTTCACGGAGATGCCGCATTTGCTGGCCAAGGTGTTGTATCTGAAACTCTTTCGCTATCTCTACTGATGGGGTATCGCACTGGCGGAACTATTCATGTCATTGTAAATAACCAAGTTGGATTTACTACCTCACCTCATGCAGCTCGCTCATCTACTTATGCAACCGATGTTGCAAAAATGATTCAATCACCGGTATTTCACGTCAATGGTGATGACCCAGAGGCGTGTGCCCGAGTTGCTCACTTGGCCTTTGAGTATCGCCAAGCATTTAATAAAGATGTAGTGATCGACATGCTCTGCTACAGAAGGCGTGGCCATAACGAAGGTGATGAGCCAAGTTTTACCCAACCAGTTATGTATAAATTAGTTGATGCCAAGAGATCAACACGAAAGCTTTATACCGAATCTCTGATTGGTCGTGGTGATATCACAGTTGAAGAGGCGGAAGAGGTCTTGCGTGATTATCAACAACAATTAGAAAGTGTATTTACTGCAGTCCACAACACTGAACCCGCCAATGATCCAACTTGGAAAGCCCCAGTTGTCGCAGCTCCAGAGAGTGTTGTTACTGCAGTTACTGAAAGTGAGTTAAAGAAAATTGCTGCCACACAATCTGCAATTCCAGATGGCTTTACTGTCCATCCAAAACTGCTACCGCAGTTGGTGAAGCGAACTCAGATGCTTGATGAATCAACTGTAGATTGGGCCGCAGGTGAAATGCTTGCCTTTGGCTCGCTATTGCTTGAAGGACATCCCATCAGAATGAGTGGGCAGGATGTAAGGCGTGGAACATTTAGTAATAGGCATGCAGTCGTTGTTGATAAAGAAAATGGTAAAGATTTATTCCCACTTCGCTCGCTAGTAAAAGATCCAAATCAATTTCATATTTATGATTCATTACTATCAGAGTATGCGGTGATGGGATTTGAGTATGGCTACTCAGTTGAACGTGATGATGCATTAGTGATTTGGGAGGCTCAATTTGGTGATTTCGCTAATGGGGCTCAAACAGTTGTTGATGAATTTATCTCATCTGCCCTGCAAAAATGGGGTGAGCGTTCTTCAGTAGTTTTACTTTTACCGCACGGCTATGAAGGCCAAGGTCCTGACCACTCCTCTGGAAGAATTGAAAGATTTTTAACTTTGTGCGCCGAGCAAAATATGACTGTTGCTCAACTTTCCACACCTGCCTCTTACTTCCATCTATTGCGTTGGCATATGAAAAACCCTGCGAGAAGACCGTTAATAGTTTTTGAACCAAAATCGATGTTGCGTTTAAAAGCAGCGGCTAGCGGACTAAAAGATTTTACAACAGGAACATTTAAGCCATTTATCCCAGATGATAAGGTTTCAAATGTAACTAGATTAATTTTCACATCAGGTAGGGTTTACTACGACTTGATTGCTGAGCGTGAAAAACTAAATGAGTTCTCAACTGCAATTGTGAGAGTTGAACAGCTTTATCCACTTCCAATTGATGAAATTATTGCTGAAGCTAAAAAACATCCCAAAGCAACGCTGTTGTGGGTTCAAGATGAACCGGCTAACCAAGGACCATGGCCATTTATTTCGCTAGCAACAACTGAGGCATTTATTGCTCATGAAGAGTTATCTGGGCGAACTCTTCGTCGAGTATCTCGTCGAGCAACCGCTAGCCCAGCCACCGGTAATCACCACCTGCATGAAGAGGAAGAAAAAGCATTAATGACTGAAGCTTTTACTCGTTAATTTCCTTTTTTATACCGCACGATAACTTTTCCCAAGAATTGCTCGCTATCAATCCAGCCCCAATCTCTGGAGTCAGAGCTATTTGGATTATCCCCTTGCACCCAATACCTGATAACTCCGTGCTCCATTCTGCTTTCTTTAAGTCGTTTTAATAACTTAACCCCTGGCCTCACAGGATCTTGGAGTAGATAGATCCCACCAATCCTCAATCTGTGTTTCACACCACTTAGCTTGCGAACTATTAACCAATCCCCGTGATTATAAGCAGGAGACATAGAGTTTCCTGAAACTACTACCCTACTTATTCCAATCATGGGAGTATTCTCCCACTACAGGTTGGATTTAAATTAGCCAAGGAGAGAGATGTTTAATTCTTTAATCAAAGCAATTGCACCGAAAGAAACTGTTTTTGCACATTGTGATCTGCCATGTGGTGTCTATGATCCCGCACAAGCAAAAATTGAGGCTCAATCGGTGAAAGCTTGCATGGAAAAATATGCCGCAAGCAGTGATCCTGATTTCAAAGCACGTGCTGTTGCAATCAAAGAGGAGCGTTCGCAGTTAGTCAAACATCACCTATGGGTATTGTGGACTGACTACTTCAAAGCTAATCACTTTGAAGCCCATCCCCAACTTCACTCACTATTTAATGAAGCAACTAAACTTGCTGGTGCTGGTGGAAGTAAAGGCACAAATGATGTGGCAGTAGCTAACAAATTAATCGGTAAAATTGATGAAATAGCAGAAATTTTCTGGGCAACTAAAAAATAAATTGCCTGTATCGCTAGTGGCTTAAAACTTTAAGCTACTAGCGATTTTTTTATCTCTAACAGAACTTTCTTTCTCTGCAACCATAGTTTCAGCTGCGACCCTAGCCATGAATGAAACGCGCTCCACAAACTTTCTAATTATCAAGCCTGATGCGATTAATCTGGCACTTTGATGAACCTCAACCTCAAATTTTAAAACATTCTCAGTCAATCCAAGGCACCTGGCAGTTGCATGAATCTCTGTGCCAATTCCAGCTGCTCCTAAGATTTCTAGCGCTGAATTAGTAGTAACTGTTGTTTCACCAAAATCTAAAAATTCAATTATTGCAGTGCTGCAGGCACTCTCCATTAGTGAAATTATGTGGTTTGAACCAACAACTGGTAAATCATTAACTCCCTGAGCCACTGATGTATCACCAGGACGAATCGTCATGGCTGACATACCGATCACACCAATAACTTGTTCTGGTTTCATAATCACAAGATTAGTGATTAGTGAATTACTCTTGCGGGAACTCCCTGCGAATTTCGCTAGTTATTTCTATTTGTGTCGCTCCATCAGTAGAAATCTCCGTATAAGTTGTTTGGGTATAGGTAATCTCAGTAAATCCTTGAGAATCTGTCACTTGCATCATTTGATTGTAAAGATCCTCGGTTTGTTGATGTATGCGATGGTTTAGCTCTTGTGGTGCCTCTTCATTCAGGGCATTACACAAAAGATTTCGCATCAAAGTTATGGTTGCGTTTTCTTGCTCCATTTGAGTTCTACATGTCGGGCATTGTCCAAAATGTATTTCAACTAAATTTAATTGCTGATTATCTAAAATCTCATGATCAATATAAAGGACTATGTTTGGTAGTACTTGATCACAGGAGATAAAATTCATTGGCTGGTTCATTTTTTATCACCAGCAATATTTTTGCCATAGCCACGATCTTTCGCGTAGGTAGCAAGTGAAGTTCGAAGTAATTTTCTACCTCTATGCAGCCTTGACATAACTGTTCCAGTTGGTACCTCTGTTATTTCAGCTATTTCTTTATACGAAAATCCCTCAACATCTGAGAGATAAACTGCCATTCGAAACTCCTCCGGCATTACAGCCAGGGCATCTTTAATATCTTTATCCGCAATATTTTCTAAGACCTCTTCTTCAGCTGACTTACCCTGATCACTTGTGTGTGAGGAAGCAGCAGCTATTTGCCAATCTTCCACCTCGCCTGCAGATATTTGTGGTCTACGTTGATCTTTTCGATAATTATTAATGAAGGTGGTGGTAAGAATCCTATAAAGCCAAGCTTTTAAATTTGTTCCAGGTTCAAATTGATGAAAACTTGTAAATGCCTTTGCGTATGTATCCTGGACTAAATCCTGTGCATCATGTGGATTTTTTGTATATCTAAGTGCAGCGCCATAAAGTTGTGAGGTAAAAACTAAAGCATCTTTTTCGAATCTCGCTTTGCGTTGTGCCAAACTCTCTTTATTTCGGTCAACAACAGCTGGTAATAAATCTTCGTTACTCATTTGGGCTAAGGCTACCTCGAATGGGGTTTTAGAAAAACAGAAATTTGTTTTAAATCGACCATCGTGCTGACAGAGTGCGGTCATAGAATTTAAACCACTGAACGGGTTGATTTATTCCCGCAGGTGCTCACTGGGCCTTCAGTAAACGGAAGCCTTACACATAAGGCGGAAGGTAGACTGGTGGATATGACAAATTGGCCCGCACCTTTTCGAGATGGGTTGTCTGCTGCAAGTAAGCCAATTAACGCCCGGTTAAGTATCCCTGGCTCAAAATCTGCAACCAACCGGGCATTGATTTTAGCTGCGCTGGCTAATTCACCATCAAGGATTAGAAAACCTCTCTTCTCCCGTGATACCGATTTAATGGTCAAGGGATTAAGAAGTTTAGGATGCAAAATTGATGAAGTTAAAACGGATGATGGATTTGATTACCAGATTACACCGCAAAAGTTAGTGGGCCCTGCTCAAATAGAGGTTGGTAATGCAGGAACCGTAATGCGCTTCTTACCTCCGATTGCATCCCTTGCTTCAGGATTAATCCACTTTGATGGTGATGAACGATCACATGAGCGACCAATTGCTCCAGTAATAAAAGCTTTGGAACAACTTGGTATATCAATAGAACATGGAAATAAATATCGATTGCCAATCACTATCAATGGTGCCGGAAAAGTTAAAGGTGGTGAAGTTGAGATAGATGCAAGTGCTTCTAGTCAGTTTGTTTCTGCGCTGCTACTACTTGCCCCTGCAACTGAGATTGGCATTAAAATAAAAAATATAGGGCCAGATTTACCCTCACTTCCTCATATCCAAATGACAATTCATATGCTTGAAGTTTTTGGCGCACAAGTAGAGATAAGCAAAAATCAGTGGGCAGTAAAGCCAGTTACATTGTCAGGTCAAGATTTAACAATTGAACCTGACCTTTCTAATGCCGCTCCATTCATGGCTGCTGCCATGGTTTGCGGTGGCAGTATCGTAATTAATGATTGGCCAAAATCAACCCCACAACCTGGAGATCAATTGCGTAATATTTTTGCACAAATGGGGGCGAAAATTGAACTTACATCCACTGGATTAAAAGTTTCTGGAAGTGGTGAAATTAATGGAATTGATATTGATTTACATGATGTCGGTGAATTAACACCAGCTATCGCAGCCCTAGCCTCTCTCGCTAAATCACCTACAACTCTAAGAGGTATTGGACACCTACGCTTACATGAGACTGATCGACTAGCTGCCTTAGCTAATGAAATAAATAATCTGGGTGGAGCTGTTACTGAAGGACCTGGCGAATTGTTAATTGAGCCAACTAAAATGGTTGCCTCTCAAATCTTTAAAAGTTATGAAGACCACCGAATGGCTACTGCTGGAGCCATTATCGGTTTGGCTGTGGATGGGGTTATGGTTGAAAACATTGAAACTACGAGAAAAACTCTCCCAGATTTTCCGGGAATGTGGCAGATGATTCTTAAAGGGGCTTAATGGTCAGATCAAAGCGCAACTGGGATGAGGATGATGTTCGCGTCAATAAGTCACGCCAATTTGGTTCAAGTAATAAAGCAAGAGCTCGCACTAAAGATCGACCAGATTATGCCAACGCCGATACCGCAACGATTACTGAGGTTGATCGCGGTCGAGTGAAATGCTTAATCCAAACAAAATCAGGCAAATTATTAATTACCGCAATGAAAGCACGAGAGTTGGGAAAGAAATCAGTAGTAGTAGGAGACCTAGTATCAGTAGTTGGTGATGTTTCAGGCTCTGATGGCTCCTTGGCTCGGGTAGTCAGTGTTCTTCCCAGAAAGAATTCATTGACTAGAACTATTGATGATCACGCAAATGATGAACGTGTAATTGTTTCAAATGTTGATGCCATGGCAATTGTTATCTCAGCTGCAAATCCTGATCCAAAAATCGGTTTGGTTGACCGTGCTCTAGCCGTTGCATATGACCAAGGAATAAAGCCAATAATTATCATGACTAAGCAAGATCTGGCAGATGGAGATGAATTCTTAAAAATCTATAAAGATCTAGAAATAAAGCTATTTAAAATTGATAAATCCTCAAACCTTGCAACTCTCAAGAAAGAGTTAGCTGGCAAGATAACAGTGCTGCTAGGTCACTCCGGAGTAGGTAAGTCCACCTTAGTTAATAATTTATTATCTAGCTCGCAAAGGAATTCAGCTGAGTCAGATAATACATCTACACATCAGGTCACTGGCGCAGTAAATGAAGTCACTGGTAGAGGGCGCCACACAACATCAGGAGCTATTGCCTTGCCATTATCTTCAACCTTTGATTCAGATGAGTTTGGTTGGATTATAGACACCCCGGGCGTTCGCTCTTTTGGCATTGCACATATTAAACCTTCCAGAGTTATATCTGCATTCCCTGAATTTGCTGAAGCAATTTCAAATTGCAAAAAAAATTGCTCGCACAGTGAACCCTCTTGTGCCCTAAATAACTGGCCTGGCTTTAATGACCAAAATCTCGCAAGACTTGCAAGTTTGCGCAGAGTTTTATCTCTTGGTTAAGAAAAGTAAGAGTAATCTAAACTCTGTGAGCGTTGACCTTAAAAGTGAAAATACTCGGCAAGTAAACCTATCTTTGGTTGGAATGACCTGTGCCTCATGTGTAAGCACAGTTGAAAGGTCACTTAATAAATTACCTGGAGTAAGGGCTGCAGTAAATCTCGCCATGGAGTCCGCACACATTATTGCCCCAAAAAATATTTCAGATGCGCAATTGATCTCTGCTGTTACCTCCGCCGGTTATAGCGCAAAGGCATTTAAAGGTGAACGAGAATCATTTGAAAGATCCAATCGCCTGGGAGTGAGAGTTTTACTGACTTTCCTCTTTACTGCTCCAATAATTTTGATTTCGATGTTTCATGATTGGCATGCGCAAATTGATAAAAACTTACTTCAATTTATTGATAACTTTAATTCTTTATTATTAAGTAATAATGCTGCTTTTGAAATTGCCTACCCCCAAGCACCAATGACAACCTGGTTGCTGATAGCACTTTCACTGCCGGTAGTTTTAATATTTGCTTGGCCGATTCACCGCGCTGCGATTAAGAACCTACTTAACCCAACAATGGATACTTTGGTTTCATTAGGTTCGATAATTTCATTTGTATGGAGTATTTACTCCACTTTAGATTTCCAGCCAAATTCGGCGATGCCAGATATCTATGTTGAAGTCTCCTCTGCTGTTATTTTCTTTGTGATGTTCGGACGCTACCTTGAACATAGAGCGAGACACAAAGCCGGCTCATCACTGGCAGAATTATTTAAGCTTTCAGTTTCTGAAGTCGAGATCAAGGTTGAAGATGAGAGCAAAATAATACCTATTGATCAATTACAAGTTGGTGATATTTTTGTGGTAAAACCTGGTGATCGAATTGCAACTGATGGGCAGGTAATTTCTGGATTTACTACTGTTAATAATTCATTTCTCACTGGTGAAGTAACACCAATAGAAATTTCAATTGGAAGCTTGGTATTTGCTGGATCAATAAATAACAATGGAAATATCTTGGTGAAAGCTACCAGGGTTGGATCTGAAACAGAATTAGCAAGGATTACAAGGATGGTGCTTGCA
>Ga0102878_1001300_pt1 | contig 9627 bp, 7 predicted proteins | sample Colrivmet1548A02_FD_78447 | JGI IMG/M metagenome (GOLD analysis project Ga0102878, IMG submission 78447) | Estuarine microbial communities from the Columbia River estuary - metaG 1548A-02 | ecosystem: Environmental > Aquatic > Marine > Intertidal zone > Estuary | place: USA: Columbia River Estuary...
CAGTATTAAATGCATAGGTACTACTGTCTGAAATAGATGGATTTACACCACTATGGGCACCAATATTAAGTTGAGATAAAATAGATGCTGCACCAGATTTTGAAGTTTTCATAAGATTAATTTCAGTAAATCTATTGCTTCAATTAAATATTTACAATTAAAAATATATTTTACAGATAATTTATCTAAATATTATAAATTTATAGGAAAATAAATCTTTTCAAACACCTAAATGATTATTTTGCTTTTAAAATTATCTAAAAATGATGGACCAGATTGACAAAAGTCTTTTAAAACTACTCCAAGAAGACAGTAAAAAACCCAATAAGTATTACGCCAACCAACTTGGACTCTCTAATACGGCTATCTATGAACGCATAAAAAAATTAGAGCGTTCAGGGATTATATCTAGGTATGCTGCCGTTTTGGATAAATCAAAAGTAAACAAGAATTTCGTGGCATTTTGCCATGTTAAATTACAGCAACACTCTAAAGATATGGTGCTTCAATTTGAAAGAGAGATTGCCCGTTTAGAGGCTGTGGTAAGCTGTTTTCATATCGCTGGTGAATACGACTATTTATTGAAAATTCATTTAGAGGATATGGCTGCTTACAGGGATTTTATGGTGCGTAAACTCACGACTATTTCAGCCATTGGAAGTACCCAAAGTGCCTTTGTGATTAGTGAAATAAAAGATACTGCACATATACCTTTGTAAGCTAAAACTTATGTGGTAATTTTGTTATAGTTTACTTAAAATAAAAAATATGGATGCTTTTGATGTAGCCGTGATAGGTTCAGGACCTGGAGGTTATGTAGCAGCAATTCGCTGTGCACAATTAGGCCTTAAAACGGCTTTGATAGAAAAATATAATACCTTAGGAGGAACCTGTTTAAACGTAGGATGTATTCCTTCTAAAGCTTTGTTAGATTCTTCCCACCATTATGAAGACGCTACAAAACATTTTGAAACACACGGGATTGAAATTCCAGGAGAAATTATCGCTAATCTCTCTAAAATGCTTGCTAGAAAAGACAGTGTTGTAGCTCAAACTACCAAAGGTATTGAGTATCTAATGGATAAAAATAAAATCACTGTACTTCACGGTTTTGGTAGTTTTAAAGATGCACATACTATTTCTGTAAAAGACAGTGAGGGTAAAACTACCAGCATTTCTGCAAAGAATACTATTATTGCTACTGGATCAAAACCCAGTCAATTGCCTTTTATTACCCAAGACAAAGAACGTATAATTACCTCTACAGAGGCCCTTTCTCTCCCAGAAATCCCAAAGCACTTAGTGGTCATAGGTGGAGGTGTTATTGGTCTTGAATTGGGACAGGTATACAAGAGATTGGGCGCAGAAGTTACTGTGGTAGAATATGCAGACCGTATTATTCCTTCCATGGATGAGGCACTTTCTAAGGAGCTCGCCAAGGTGATGAAAAAGCAGAAAGTGAAATTTCTTTTGTCACACGGAGTGAAAGAAGTCACTAGAAAGGGAGACATAGTAACGGTTAAAGCAAATGATAAAAAAGGCGCAGAAGTAGTTTTAGAGGCAGATTATTGTTTGGTTGCTGTTGGAAGAAGTCCTTACACCGCAGGCCTAAATGCAGCAGCAGCAGGCGTAAGTCTTGATGAAAGGGGTAGGGTAGTTACGAACAGTCATTTACAAACAGCCACACCACATATATATGCAATTGGCGATGTAGTAGCTGGTGCCATGCTGGCGCATAAAGCAGAAGAAGAGGGCACTATGGTAGCTGAGATTATAGCTGGCCAAAAACCTCATATTGATTATAATTTAATCCCTGGAGTTGTATATACCTGGCCAGAAGTTGCTGCAGTTGGAAAAACAGAAGCACAGTTAAAGGAAAGTAACACGCCTTATAAAGTGGGTCAATTTCCAATGAGAGCCCTTGGAAGATCTAGGGCAAGTATGGACCTAGATGGTTTTGTAAAGATTTTAGCACACAAAGAAACCGATGAGGTTTTAGGGGTGCATATGATTGGCGCTAGATGTGCAGATTTAATTGCAGAGGCTGTAGTAGCCATGGAATTCAGAGCATCTGCTGAAGATATTTCAAGAATGTCTCACGCGCACCCCACCTTTGCAGAAGCCATAAAAGAAGCTGCTTTAGCGGCAACGGAAGACAGGGCTTTGCATATTTAATAAATCTTTTACTGTATAAGAAAAGCCCGCTATTAGCGGGCTTTTCTATTATAATAACTTTTATGTTCCTACATTATCCTTTATGACTACCGTCACAATAAGGTGGGTTTGATGTTTTTTTACAGCTGCATAAATAGGCTGTTTTTTCTTCAGAAACACTGAATTTTAAGGATGGTGTAGCATTGTTTTTTCTGTGTGAACCGTCACAAAAAGGTTCATTTTCTGTATGCCCACAGGTACACCAGCTGTAGTTTTTATCTTTTTCTAAGGCCACAGGAATAGGCCCTGAATTAACATCACTCATAATTTTTATTTTTTTTAAATATACGAGAAATATAATCTTTTACAAATCCCTTTTTGTATTCATATAAAAATGACAGACTGACACAGCATAGCACAAAAAGCAATCCCCCGGCAAAAGCTTCGGGTACATTGAGCGATTTTTTAAAAAACTTATACAGGCCAAAACCGTGAAAGCTTCCGTATAAGATTACTGCGTGAATGACATAGATACTCAAGGTGTTTTGACCAATGGCTAAAAGTGTTTTGTATTGAAGGAATTGCCTCCCCAGCATGAACACACCAAGAACCCAAAACACATCTCCGAGTCTAATAAATAGGTAATTGTTGTAAGCAACAGCGCTGAATACCTTCCACCCAAATTGATCGCCTAGAAATATAAAAAATCTGGAAGAGTCATATTTTAACCAAGTACCCAAAATAAATAAGCCAAGTATAGCGAAGGGATAAAACATTTTTTTATGACTTAGTTTAACCAAAATCACAGCCATAAAGGCGCCGTAAAAGCTGTAGCCCACCCAAGGAATAAAGGTGAATAAAGCACCATTTTCACGGGTAAAATAATGGCTTAAAGCTACTGGCCAATTGGACCAATCCAATCCTTTAAACCAAGGTTCAAAACTAAAAATAAGCGTAGCCAATGCAAATACAACTATACTGAACCCCTTAATGGACCAATGGCCTATTAATTTGTACGCAAAAATTAAAATGAGAATGGCCAAACCAATGCAATGCAATACATCTACATAAAAGAAACTAGGATAAATATGCCCGTTTAGCAGCCCCTGTAAATTAAGTCTCAATAAATACCCCAAAACAATCAGTTGCACCCCTCTTTTTAAGCCCTTTTTAATTCTTTTGTTGACATAGGTAGTGTGGGTGTTTTTGAATAAAAGATAGGTGAAAATTAGCCCAGATGCCGTAAAAAAAACCGGTGCAGTAATGCCCCTAAAATAGGTCCAAATTTGAAACCAATCCTGATCTTGATCTCTGAATTGTGGGGCGAGTAATCCATCTATAAAATGTCCTTGCAACATCATGAGAATGGCCCAAGCTCTAATGGCATCTATAAAATGTAATCGCTTTTGCTCCATAAGGGCTAACTCCAAAATTAAGGGTATCTTTACGTTTCAAATGTAGCAAATAAAAACACGTCAAACCCAATAATTAGTTCTCGTGATTACCGCTTTTAAAAACCATCTAAACACCCAATTTAAGGAACTTACAACAAGTCCATTTTTGCTGGCTTGCAGTGGTGGGGTAGATTCAGTAGTGCTGGCCCATTTGTGTTCACAGTGTGGTTTGACTTTTGCTTTGGCCCATTGTAATTTTAATTTACGTGGGGCCGCTTCCACGGCCGATGCCCAATTTGTAGCCAATTTGGCGCTTGAATTAGGTGTGCCGGTCTTCCAAACAAGTTTTGACACCAATGCTTATATAAAAAAACATAAGGTTTCAATTCAAATGGGTGCTAGAACACTTCGCTACAATTGGTTTGACAAGCTCATTAAGACAGATAATTACCAGTATTTACTCACAGCACATCAGCGTGAGGACGCACTGGAAACCATGATTATTAATCTTTCTAGGGGGACAGGTATAGAGGGATTGTTGGGTATTCCTGAGAAAAGAGATTACATTAGAAGACCCCTAATTTGTTTTGCTAAAGCCGCCCTATTGACATTTGCCAATGAGAATCATATACTATGGCGAGAGGACAGCTCTAATGACAGTACCGATTATCTCAGAAATAAAATTAGACACGAAGTATTGCCTCTAATGGCTGATTTGCATCCTACTGCTTTGGAAAATATGATCCAAACACAGTCGCATTTGAAAGAGAGCTCACAACTGGCTTCCTTGTATTTAGAGCAGCTTAAAAAAGAGTTTTTTCTTACCATTGGCAATGAAGTTCATATTACTATTGATCTATTGTGTGCAACGCCACATATTTTAGCTGTTATGTATGGATTATTCTCTCCCTATGGCTTTAATGACGCCAATGCAGTACTTGATCTGTGTCAGCGTGAAAATGGAAAAAAATTATTGTCTTCTAGTCATTTGTTGTTAAAAGATAGAAGTACACTTATTTTAACACCCCTTTTAACGCCCAGTGAAGCGTCGTGTATAGCAGAAGAATCAGTGTCTATTTATCCAGGTGAATTAGGTATTAAAAACCCCATTCAATTGAGTATTTCACAAACCAAAGAAGTTTCATCTAAAGCCCATCATGAATTTATTTTAGTAGATGAAGACACCATCACTTACCCATTAAAACTCAGACATCCGAGAGAAGGAGATTTATTCTACCCCAATGGAATGAAAGGGAAAAAGAAGGTGTCAAAGTTTTTAAGAGATGAAAAAATAAATGTAATTTCAAAGGCTTCTATTTGGTTGTTAACAGACGCAAAAGATCAAATTATTTGGGTCGTTGGGCATAGAGCAGATAGACGGTTTGCCTCAAAATTAAATACAGATAAATCATTATGTTTCAGGATTTTATAAAAAAAATAATTCTTTGCGCTTTTTTATTCATCAGCTCCCAAGAGATCGTATTTGGTCAAGATTTTTCTTTTCCAATGTCTGCTTCTGAAGACCCTGTACAGTGGACACCATCAATAGTTAAAGAAAATGACAGTATTTACGTCATTTCATTAATTGGAACTATTGAAAAAGATTGGCATTTGTATTCTCAGTATTCTCCTGAGGGTGGTTCTCAACCTGCGATTTTTAAGTATGAAAATCAGAATGATTCCTTTTTGTTATTAGGGATTACCGAAGAAAGCCAGACATATGGCGAATATTCTGATGTTTTTAATGTAACAGAACTTTTTTTTAAAGATAGTGTGATCTTTAAGCAACGTTTAGAAATTAAGGACAGAGGGCTTTCAGAAATTTCATTTTCGATAGATTATCAAGTCTGTAAAGAAGTTTGTATTCCAAACATGGTTCGCTTTACAGTTGCTTTGGAAACCGGTAAAGAGGTAAGCTCACAAGCAGCTGTCATAAATAATGGCGACCGCGAAAAAACAACTGCTTTGCTCTTAGACCTTAAATCCAAAGATCGATTGGGTTCATTAGTACCAAAAGAAACAGCGGGTGGTGTGAATGGTTGGTGGAAGATATTTTTATTGGGCATGCTCGGCGGGTTTATTGCACTGCTTACGCCATGTGTTTTTCCCATGATTCCATTGACAGTATCTTTTTTTACTAAAAGTTCCGATGACAAGAAAAAAGGAATTACAAATGCACTTTGGTATGGATTTTTTATAGTGCTTATCTATGTTTTACTATCACTTCCTTTTCATTTGTTTAATTCTCTAGATGCTCAGATTCTAAACACTATAGCTACAAATATTTGGCTAAATCTCTTGTTCTTTGTTATATTTATATTCTTTGCTGGCTCATTTTTTGGTTTTTACGAATTGAATCTACCTGCCTCATGGAGCAATAAAATAGATGCCTCTGCCTCAAGGATTGGTGGTGTGGTTGGGGTCTTTTTTATGGCGCTTACCTTAGCTCTGGTCTCTTTTTCATGTACAGGTCCTATTTTAGGGGGTCTCCTTGGTAGTACTACCTTAGCGGGTGGAGATGTTGCAACTAATTTAACAGTGGGCATGTTTGGTTTTGGACTGGCATTGGCTTTGCCTTTTGCCTTGTTTGCTTTGTTTCCAGGTCTATTGAGCGGCTTACCAAAATCTGGTGGCTGGATGATTACCGTAAAAGTGTTCTTAGGATTTTTAGAATTGGGCTTGGCATTTAAGTTTCTGTCCAATGCAGATTTGGTGGGACATTGGGGTATCCTAAAGCGTGAAATCTTCTTAGGAATTTGGCTGTTGCTATCTATAGGCTTGGCAGCGTATTTATTAGGGGTATTCGACAAGGTGAAAAAGCCCATTCATTGGTCTAGATTTCCTTGGATTGCAGGATGTATCGTATTTGGGTCTTTCTTGTTACTGGGGATTTTTAAAAAGCAAAACCTTGCTTGGTTAAGCGGTTTTCCTCCCCCAAGTTTTTACAGTGTTTACGCACAAGAGTCTGACTGTCCTCTAGGACTAAATTGCTACAAAGATTTTGAGACAGGGTGGCGCGTAGCTCAAGAAGAAAATAAACCCATTCTATTAGATTTCACAGGATGGGCTTGTGTAAATTGTAGGAGAATGGAAGAAAACGTTTGGAGTGATCCGTCGGTTTTTACCTTGATTAATGAAGAATTTGTGTTAATCTCTCTATATGTAGATGACCGTAAGGAACTCCCTCACTCAGATCAATTTGTTTTCACCTATCCAAGCGGCAGGCAAAAGCCTATTGAAACGATTGGTCAGAAATGGGGTACCTTTCAAACGGTTAATTTTAATGCAGCTTCACAGCCTTATTATGTACTTTTATCACCATCATTGGAAGTATTGGCTCCAGCCATTCAATACACAGATATACCCACCTATAAAAAATGGCTTTTAGGAGCCCTAAACAGATAATTCCATAACAGGTTTTGATTAGATAGTATCATTATGAAAAACATCAAACGAATATTAGTTTCTATTGTACTCATTGCTTTTTTATCTTTAATTATTGTTGTTGTTGTGGTACAGTCAATGGCACCGAATTATAAAGGCTCCAAATCTTTAGCCGGATTATCAGAAGAAGTTCAAGTGTACTATGACGCCTATGGTGTACCCCATATTTACGGACAAACTGAAGAAGATGCTTTTAAGTCTCTTGGCTACGTTCATGCCCAAGACAGGCTTTGGCAAATGGAAGTACTCAGAAGAATTGGTTCTGGCAGGCTTGCGGAACTCTTTGGATCAGATTTAATAGAAACAGACCGTCTTTTTCTCAACTTAGGCATAGATGCATCTAGCGAAAAGGCCGTTGCCCAACTAGACACATCTAGTCCAGAATATAAACTATCCTTGGCTTATTTAGAGGGGGTAAATAAGTTTGTAACTGATGGTGCCACTCCTGTGGAATTTTATTTAACGGGAATGGAAAAAACACTTTTTGAATTAAAAGACATATACAATACCCTTGGTTATATGTCATTTAGTTTTGCTGTTGCCCAAAGGACTGATCCCCTTTTATCTAATATTCACCATTCACTTGGCTCCAATTACCTCAATGATTTGGAAATTGATTTTGATCCAAACACTGTGTCTATACCAGTCTTTACAGCAGTAGAAGATCAAATAGCAGCACTTTTAGAAAAAGTTCCTGCACCACAATTTATTGGTAGTAATGCCTGGGTCATAGGTGCGGAAAAGACCAAAAACGGTGCGGTCATTTTTGCCAATGATCCCCATATTGGTTTTGCACAACCCTCAGTATGGTTTGAAGCTCATATTGAGACGCCTCAATATGAAAATTATGGGTATCACTTGGCTGGAATTCCATTTCCTCTTTTAGCGCACAATAGGAAAATGGCCTATGGACTCACTATGTTTGAGAACGACGACATTGATTTTTATCAGACCCAATCTCATGTTACAGACAGCAATGCTTACTTGTATGAAGGGGAGTGGCTCCCTTTTCAATTACAAGAAAAACAGATTAAAGTCAAAGACGCCAATCCAATATCTTTTCAAGTAAAGTCTACCCTTCACGGTCCCTTAATGAATGATGTTATAGATGGATTATCTGCAAACAAGCCCCTGAGTATGTCTTGGGTGTATACACAGAGGCCTAATAAAGTATTAAATGCCCTGTATAGTATATCGCATGCAGCAGACAAAAATTCATTCAAAACAGCTTTACCTAATATTCATGCGCCAGGTCTTAATGTGATGTACGGCGATAGTGAGGGTAATATTGCTTGGTGGGCCACTGCAGCACTTTACGAACTTCCTCAGGGGGTGTCTTCCAAATTTATTTTAGATGGAACCAATGCAGCACAGGAGAAAATAAAGTTTACAGATTTTTCTGAAAATCCTATGTCTGAAAATCCACCATGGAACTATGTGTATTCTGCCAACAATGCCCCCTTATTTCCTTCGGGAAAAACATACCCCGGATATTACTTACCTGAAAACAGGGCCAAGAGAATTGTTCAATTGTTAGATCCAAAAAGTGATTGGGATAAATCCAGTGTTTCAGAGATGATTTTAGACCACACCTCTTCAGTAAACCCTGGCATTATAGCAGATTTTAATCTGGCATTAAAAGAGGACACTTCATTTTTTGCTTCTTTGACTACAGACGAACAATGGGCTTACAATGATTTGCAATCTTGGGAAGGTGATTATCCAGAAACAACTACAGCAGCTGCTTTATTTCACAAGTGGGAATATTATTTTTTAAAGGCGGTATTCTTAGATGAGCTTGGAGAAACCCAATTTAAAGCCATTCAAACCACGCATTTTTTTAAAAGGGCTATTGCGCCTATGGCTAAAAAGGCAGAGAGTATTTGGTTTGACAACAAAAAAACTGCTGAAATAGAAACTAAAAGTGAATTACTGAAATCTTCCTTCAAAATAGCTTTCAAAGACCTTACGGACGGTTTTGGAACTGATCCAAAACAATGGAAATGGGGAAAAACACATACCGTAGAACACGAACATCCTATTGGTAAAATTGCAGCCTTAAGAAGTTTTTTTAATGTAGGACCTTTTCCAATTAGTGGTGGTAAGGAAGTAATTAATAACACTGGTTTTAGTTACACAGAGGCAGGTGGGTTTAAAGCGAATCAAGGTCCTTCTACCAGAAGGGTGATTGATTTCTCAGACATAGAGCATGCACTTGGAATATTGCCTACCGGGCAATCAGGAAATCCGTTTAGCGCTCACTATGAAGATCAGGCACAGCTTTACAGAAATGGTGGTTTTAGAACCCTGCTGCTCAATAAAGAAGAAATTATTAGTCAGTCTTCAAAATTGGTCTTAAAGCCCTCTAGATAAATTCACCTTAAAATTCATTTATCCCAGTCAGTTTGCTTTTTATAGAACTGCTTCTTACCCACAGATACTTTTAGCTACCTTATTAAAAAAATATAAGATGCTTACAAAACTGTATGGGAGTGCTGTATTTGGTATTAGCGCTGTAACCATTACTATAGAGGTCCATATAGCCCTTGGTATTGGGTATCATCTGGTTGGAATGCCAGATAATGCAGTCAAAGAGAGTCACTATAGGATTGCAGCAGCACTTTTAAACAATGGA
>Ga0102878_1001307_pt1 | contig 9588 bp, 8 predicted proteins | sample Colrivmet1548A02_FD_78447 | JGI IMG/M metagenome (GOLD analysis project Ga0102878, IMG submission 78447) | Estuarine microbial communities from the Columbia River estuary - metaG 1548A-02 | ecosystem: Environmental > Aquatic > Marine > Intertidal zone > Estuary | place: USA: Columbia River Estuary...
AAGTTCAATAAATCGTTGGCTCAAACGAACGACATCTTGAAATTGCACGTTATCATCGACCATTCCGTGTAACATCAACAGTGGGTCTTGTAAATTTTCAGCGAAATAAATCGGCGAACTTTTGCGGTAAGCTTCCGGATCTGTTTCCGGACTATTTAAAATATTGCTTGTGTATTCATGATTGTAATGTGCCCAATCCGTCACCGAACGCAAAGCAGCTCCACACGCGAATTCATTTGGTTTTGTCAATAAGCCCATTAAGGTAATGAATCCACCATAGGATCCACCGTACATCCCTACTCGCTTTGCATCAATTCCATAGTTTTTCACCATGAACGCTTTCGCATCGACAAAATCCTCCAAATCTCTTCCTCCCATGTGACGATAGATCGCTGTTCGGTAATCACGGCCATAGCCTTCACTCGCTCGGTAATCCAAGTCGATTACCGTATATCCTTTTTCCATCAACAAATGATGAAACATGTACTCACGGTAATAATTACTCCAGTAATGATGTGCATTTTGCAAATATCCCGCACCGTGAACAAAGAAAATTGCCGCGCCATTTTTCGTTTCCTTTGTTGGCTCGTAAATACGCGCAAAAATGGGAACACCATCAGATGCGGGTATCGAAATCACTTGTGGATCAATCCAACGATAGGATTCAAATGCATCCGAAGTAGAATGTGTAATTTGTCTCAAATCACGCTTCATTGGATTGTTTTCCTTTACGTACAATTCCCAAGGTTTATGAGCAAAGGACTGTCGAACCACCAAGTTTTTTTCATCCGGTGATAAGCGCACTTCATTAAACCCAACTTGCAATTGTGCATAAGGTGTAAACGTCAAATTCTCAAGATTCAATTTACCAAAAGCATGGTGTCCCGTTTTTCCAATTTCACATGGATTGTACTCGAGGTACATGCTTTTGCGATCCTTTGCCAATCGAACTTCGTAAACCTCTGTTTTTGCCACTGGCCAAAGACATGATTTTTTACCTTTCGACCGTTCATATTGATACACTGTTGAATACCCCGTTTCCTCTGATTGAAAATAAAACGACTCACCATCTAAAATCCAATCCATGTTGCCATCCGCTTCGTTCCAAGAAGAAATACCAGGACCGCCAATCCATGCTTCGTCGTGTTGATGTTCGATTTCTTGGACACTTGCTTTTTCCATGTTGATTAATACAATCCATCGGTCTTTATTATCTGAACTTCGAACATCACAAAGTGCCAATGGCTGATTTTGAGCAAATTTTACTGCATGAATAAACAGAGGGCGATCTTGTTTAAATTGCGAAGCAGAATCCTTCTCTCTCAAATAAGCTGGTTTTAGGCGAATATCTGTCAACTTGGAAAAATCCAAATAAATCAAGGTGTCAGCAGCCATCTGATACAAAACCATTTTCTGATTTGGCTCATTTGCACTGACTTTATCGCGAGCCAATTGATGTTTCGTAAATCCATCGTTCGTCACGAACTGCTCGACACTTGTTGGCTTGGAATCCGCCCCTTCTGTCACACGCAGAATCGCATAACTAACTGATGGATCAATTTGAATGTCGCTCCAATTTGCTGCACCTACAAATTGTTCTTTGGGAAAACGAAACCTTGAGGTTTCACCTTGTTTTTTATAATAGGCTGATCGTTCGTTCTTATCCTGAATAAACTCGAACAGCTCGACTTGTTGTTTTTCCAGAAAACTACTATCCTTTTGCTGTGTTTTTTTGTCCCCCGCTTTGAAATTTGTCAATTGTCTGATGGAACCTGATTGGATATCTAAAGCATACGCTTGATCACCTTGCTGAAAAAGTACAATTGTTGGCGTTTTGGCACGTTGAACGTTGTAAACTGCATTGGTCGTTTGCAGGTGGGTTTGACGTGAGCCGGTTGCTTTGTCCACGCTCCACAAAACACCTTCATCGCTCATGAATTGACGTTGAAAATCTCGTTGAGCAGCATCAAAAAACACCACAGAAGATGCTTCAGAATCAGATAATTTCGTGTACTTCTGATCCTTTACAGAATATTGATAGAGACTGCTTACAATCTTGTTTTCCGGATTCCAGTAAAAATAAATGGATTGTCCGTCAATGGACCAATCATACGATTCCGGTGAATTCCCTACGAAGGCAGAACCGGACATTATTTGTTTCAAATCCAATTGAGCATTCACTGGAGATGTAAACGCGCAAATAGCAGTCAATCCAAAGAGTAAATTTTTCATGCCTTAAAATTACAATTCTCTGCTCAATACGTGCATTTTTGAGCGAAAAACAAGGAAGTCCAAATGGAAAAATGTACCTTCGTTATCCAAACGAAGAGCAATTGAAAAGACTTTTATATTTCTTGCTGAGTGAGCGTCAATACCTGATGACTTTACATCGAAGTTTTTACTTCATGTATCGTTTAGGTTTATTGAAAAACAAACAGTCCTTTAAGTTTCATTATTTTATTCAGCGCATTATTCAACCAGAATATGTGGTGATTGATATTGGAGCGAATCTTGGCTATTTTGCAAAAACGTTTTCTCGCTTGGTTCCGAACGGAAAATTAATTGCCATTGAGCCATTGCCACAATTTCATGCTGTTTTGGATCACTTCATTGGAAGCAAAGAGAATGTTGAATTACACAACGTAGCGCTTGGAAAAACATCCGGATCCATCACCATGGTTTTACCAAAAACAAATGGAATGATGCGAACTGGACTTCCACATGTGATGCGCAATGAGCAAGAAGGCGAGCACCAAACGACGCAACAAGTGCAAATGGTCAATACCTCTGCATTTTTCAGCACCTTCGAACGCATTGATTACATTAAATGTGACATTGAAGGACACGAATGGGAAGTAATTAGTCAGTTGGGCGCTGTGTTAAAAGAAAAACGTCCAATTGTTCAAATAGAAATTGACCCTAAAAACACAGAGCTTTTGATAAATTTTTTCTCTGAACTTGGATTTGTTCAGCACGGAATTGTGAATGGAAAATGTGTAGCGGAAAGTGGGAAGCAGTCCGAACAAGGAGACTACTTATTCATTCCTTCTGAAAAAATCAATTTAGTCGATCAATGGAACGCTTAAAACTTGTTCTTTCCATCATTCTACTCGGAGTGTTTTTGGGTTGCGACAAAGGAGCGGGTGAATTTATTATCAATGGAACTGTAACGGACGCGACCTTTCAAACTGGACATGCCGGTGCAGAAATTAGCTTGTATAAAATACCATTGGCTTCCAATAATGAACAATTCGTTTCCAGCTCCATCCTTGGAGCTGATGGCAAATTTCAATTTAAAGTTCCGAGGGAACGCCTAGAAAAATACATCATTCGCGTGAACAAGCACTTGTATTTTCCCATTGAGAAAGAGATTTATTTTTCTGAACTGAAATTAAAAGAGGAAAACACCTATGCATTATCGACATGGGCACAATCATGGGTTGCATTAAACTTCGTCAACCAGAATCCACTTTCGATGGATCATTTTCAATACATCAAACAAGCGGGATATGCCTCTTGCTCAGAATGTTGTCCGAGCACGGAACAAAATTTTTACGGAGCATTGGACACGACCATTTATTGCATAAACAAAGGAAATACCATTTATTCCTTGCTCTACTGGGTCTTGAATACGCCAAATCAGGGATATTTAGAAGCCAACACCGGTGCGTTTGACACCACCCAGATTTATTTGAATTATTAAGGTTCTTCGAGGAGCACTTTGTATTTCAGAAGTCCTTCCGCACGTGAACAGGCATTGAAATGCCACCATTCCGTTTGTAATTGACGAAATCCTTGCGACTTCATTACGTTGCGCAGTAAATCGCGGTTTTCCATGTGAACGACCATCAATTTCCCTTCAGCAACAAACTGTTTTTCCATGGATGGATAAGCAATTTGACGAATGTCATCATAGCCCGCACCCATGTCCAGAGGAACACCGTTTTGATCTAAAATAGTTAAATCCACCGCTGCTCCCATATTGTGTAAACTTCGATTTTTGGGATTAGAGACAAACTTTCCACGTTCGACAGGCGGCAACGAATCGAGGGCGTCCCACATTTTTTGCTGCACACTTACCGGACGAAGTGCATCATAAATCAGCAAATGAAATCCTGGTTTTAATCGGGATAAATAGACTTGAACTTTCGAAAGTCGTTCCGCAACATCCTTTTGCAAATAGGCTTTTTTCAAACGCTCGTACAAAATGATACCCATGAAATTGTCTTTTGTGGCATATTTCAACTCCACGAAGATGTCTTTATTCAAAGATTGAACATCCACAAGGTTAAATTGAGAGACAAGTGCTGTATCCTTCAGTTTTTCAGTTGAAATCTGTTGACTTGAAGCTTTGAGTACTTTAGGAGCCACCTTTTTGGAAGGATCCGTTTCCGCACACGAGCATAGTAAAACAATGAAGGCTTGACCAAAAATGATCGTTCTCATGCCAAGATCGACTGTGTTTCGGTAGTAATTCGTTGACGAAGTCCCTCAGAAACTGGATGCAATGGCAAGCGCATTTTTTCCAACATGATGTTTTGCACATTCAAGGAAACTTTCACTCCACCTGGATTTCCTTCTTCAAAGAACATCTTGGTGATGTTAAACAAGTCATAATGTTCTTTGCGCGCCGTATCTAAGTCCCCCGTCATGGATGCATGTACCATTGTCGAGAATTTCTTTGGGAACGCATTTGCGACAACAGAAATCACGCCATCTGCTCCAGCGGCAATTAAAGGCATCGTTAAATTGTCATCACCAGAAAGCACTCCAAAGTCAGGACGTCTCAATCGGATGATTTCCATGATCTGTTCCATGTTTCCTGAAGCTTCTTTTACTGCAACGATATTTGGAATTTCGCTCAATGCCAACGTTGTTTCAGGAGTCATGTTCGAACCAGTTCGGCCCGGTACATTGTAAAGAATAATCGGTAAATCTGTATAGGAAGCCACCATCTTGAAATGCTCGACAATACCTTTTTGAATCGGTTTGTTGTAATAAGGAGAAACAGATAGTATTCCATCCACTCCATTCGGAAGCTTCGAGAAAATTCCTTCCAAGGCACGTGTATTGTTTCCTCCGACACCGTAAACGATTGGCAATTGACCTTTGTTTTCGTCGATGACTGTTTGTAGAACCTCCATTTTCTCCTCTTGTGTTAAGACTGGAGATTCACCCGTTGTTCCTTGAACGACTAAAAAGTCCGTTCCTTCATCGATTTGCATGCGAACCAAACGACGCAATGCATCAAAATCAATTTGTTCATTTTCTAAGAAGGGAGTAACTAGGGCAACACCTGCTCCTGTGAATGGATTATTCATTTGTAGATATTTTTTTAAGCGTTTTAATGACAAAATCAAGCATTTCCGATGGAACTTCCGAACCAGCGTTCAACTGCAAATCAAAAGAAGCATCTTGTTCATTCACAATGATTTTACGTTTGACCGCAGCTTCTTTTACGTATGGGAAAATTTTGGCTTCGGTATGTCCAAACCAAATCATGATATCGTAAGCTCTTTGCAATTCTGTTTCCAATTGGACATCCTTCAATTTACTCCAGAAATTGAAATCCAATGGTGAATTATAATAAATCAAAAAATGAGGAGGTAAGGTGTTTTTATCCACCTCTTTTGGGACATTCACCACAATAATGAGTCGGTCAACATTACTCGAATTGAGCATGCTGTCCAACGATTTTCTAAAATCTTTTAGTTGCTCCTCGTTTTCGTAATTGAACGCGACAAGCAAAGACTTAGCTGATTCCCAAATATTTTTACTGTTCACTAACTTATCAATTTTATAAATTCATCTTCGCTAATAATGACCACGCCTAAATTAGTGGCGGTTTTTAGCTTTGCAGGACCCATATTTGCACCAGCGATGAGAAAGTCTGTTTTGCTGGAAACAGAAGATCCGACTTTACCGCCGTTGCGTTCAATTAATTCTTTTATTTCATCCCTTGAAAAGGTCTCAAAGGTTCCTGAAACTACTAATACTTTTCCGATGAGAACGGCCGATGCTTGTTCCTTTTTGATGGTTTCAAAAGAGAGTCCAATTTCTTTTAAGCGATCAATTAAGGCTAAATTAGCTGAATCTTGGAAATAGTGCTGTACAGATATGGCAATTTTTTCACCAATTTCTTCTACATCGATTAATTCGTCAAAATTCGCCTGTTTCAAAGCATCCATGTTTCCAAAAGCATGTGCTAATTTTTTAGCAACTGTTTCGCCGACAAAACGAATGCCTAATCCGAAAAGGACGCGTTCAAAGGAAATTTGCTTAGAAGCCTCCACTCCTTTCAATAAATTATTCGCGGACTTCTCTCCCATGCGGTCTAGTTCCAGCAATTGATCGAAAGTCAAGTGGTATAATCCACTAATGTCCTTGATTAAACCTTTATCGAATAACACTTCTATGGTCTCCTCCCCTAATCCATCAATGTTCATTGCTTTTCTACTGATGAAATGGGCGATTTTGCCTTTCACTTGCGGAGGACAAGCCGTTTCATTCGGACAGTAGTGTTGCGCTTCTCCTTCCTTTCGAATGAGTTCTGTTTGACATTCGGGACAATTTTCGATGAAGTGAATTCGTTCCAGTGACGTTCGTTGACTCACATTAACGCCAACAATTTTCGGAATGATTTCTCCTCCTTTTTCTACTTGAACCACATCACCCAAATGCAAATCCAATTTCTCTATTTGATCCGCGTTGTGCAAGGATGCTCTTTTCACGGTTGTACCACCCAATTGAACGGGTTTTAAGTTCGCTACTGGAGTAATTGCTCCCGTTCGTCCAACCTGATAAGTCACTGCTTCTAAAAGCGTTTCAACTTGATTTGTTTTAAACTTATAAGCGATTGCCCAACGAGGAGACTTTGCTGTGAATCCCAGTTTTCGCTGTTGATCGTACGAATTTACTTTGATGACAATCCCGTCGATATCAAAAGGCAAGTTATTTCGTTCTTCGTTCCAAAAATGGATAAAATCCATGATTCCTTGGATGCTATTCGTTTTCTCAATGAAGCGGTTTTCTGGAGGTGGGATGCGGAATCCCCATTCTTTTGCTTTTAACACGGACTCAAAATGTCCAGTTTGCATGTCATTTAATCCGTAAAGTCCGTAGAGGTAACAATCCAATTTGCGTTCAGAAACCACTTTAGAATCCAAGGATTTCAAGGTTCCAGAAGCCGTGTTTCTCGGATTCGCATACAATGCTTCCCCTGCTTCCTCGCGCTCTTGGTTGAGCAAAGCAAATTGTTCGTGCGGCATAAAAATCTCTCCTCGAATCTCAAAGTCAAGTGGAAAATCTCCTTGTAATTGCAAAGGAATGGTTCTAATTGTTCTAACGTTGGTTGTGACCAATTCTCCTTTTTCGCCATCACCTCGCGTAACTGCAGCCGTTAATTGTCCGTTTTCGTATCGGATTCCAATGGCTACACCGTCATATTTAAGTTCACAAACGTATTCAATCTCCTCGTTGATTGATTTTTTAATGCGGTTTTCCCAATCCATGATTTCCTCTTCGGAATAGGTATTGGATAAAGACAACATTGGATAACGATGAGCTACCGCTTGAAATTTCTTGGTTAAATCACCACCGACACGTTTGGTGGGACTATTTACCGAAGTGAACTCCGGGAATTCTTTTTCTAACTTTTCTAGGCTTTTGAGTAATTGATCGAAATCATAGTCAGAGATTTCAGGGGAATTTTGGACATAATACAAATGATTGTGGTGATTTAACACCTTCATAAGTTGTTCAATTTCCGCTTTTGCCTGAATCGCATTCATAGGTTAAAGTTACACTTTTTGTGCTTTCAACATACGAGATTTGCCTTGTAAATCTTTTCGGATTTCAATTTTCTCAAATTCAAATAATTGGAGGTATTCCTTTACTTCCTCGCCATATAATTCATGAAGTTCAAAAAACAAAAATCCTCCTTCGACTAATTTGAGATAAGCGAATTTGATGAGTTCCTTGTAAAAAATAATGGGATCTTGATCATCTACAAACAGAGCCATTGACGGCTCGTGTTCGAGCACATGTGCGGACATCGTGCTTTTTTCTTGTTCTGGAATGTACGGTGGATTTGAAACGATGATATCATATTCATTTGCTTCAGAAAGAAAACGCTCACTAAAATGTAACGCATCCTCGTGAATCAATTCCAAATCTAAGTTCAGCTTTTTAGCATTTTCCGCACTTAAGTCCAATGCGTCTTTGGAATAATCCAATGCTTGCACATTGGCATTCGGGTAAGCCGCTTTTAATGCGAGTGCAATGCATGCTGTTCCAGTGCAGCAATCGATGATTCGTTTAGGATGAGCATTCGTTTCAATGATCCATGCAACCAATTCCTCCGTTTCTGGACGAGGAATCAATGCCCTGGAGTCACAAGAAATGCTTAACCCATAAAAATCCGTTTCACCGACTAAATACTGGAAGGGAACATCGTTCATCAAACCTTTCACGAAACTTCGTACATACAAAAGATCGGATTCGGACAAGCGTTCACCTTGATTTAATAACAAGTCACTGGAAGACCAATTCATTCGTTTACAAATCAATTGTGTCCACATGGACTTTATTTCTGTAGTAGAAAAACGAGAATCCAGCCGCTCGTAAAAATAGTTTTTTGCGGATTTCAGCGTATTGTCAGAAACAAACATTATTCTTTTCGAAGCTTTATGAATTCCTTGATTTTTTCATTTTCAATGAGGACTGTCAAGTTGTAGTATGCGATTTTCCACTCTCCGTTTGCATCCAAAACACAAATGCCACTTCCACGGCAGGACTCCATCCATGTATCTAGATCCTCGTCGAAATATGCGACTGTTCCGTTTGCAGTAAAATTCCAAATTCGATTGCTCGGTTTAAAGTCCCAGGCCTTTCCTTTGTCGAAATACGGTTTGCAAAATGATTGAAACTCCTCTTTCTTCCAACGTTCACCGGGAGCAGTTCCTAAAAAGATAAAATCGTTCGTCGTCGCTTTAAAGTATTCCTGGAAATTCGCATTGGCAGCAGAAACATGCCATTCGTTCACCAGTTTATCGAGGCTTGTTAGCGTTTCATTGGACTGCGTTCGTGCAATAAACGTACTAAAGAAAAACAGAGATAAGAGGATAATCCGCATCTTAGTTTCTTGACTTAACCGCTTTCTCACAAGCTTTCACTGCTGACTTCAAGTTCACAATACCACCTGTTACCGATTTCGATGGGAATCCAAAACCTGTGTAAACCGTTGCTGATTCTAATAATATGTTTTTGATTGTCCACATGTCTAAGCTCGGGAAATACGATTTCAACATAGCTGCTGCACCTGCAACCATAGGAGCCGCCATCGAAGTTCCTTGTAGGTTCATGTAAGCACTTTGCGGTACAGAGTTGTAAATTTCCAATCCAGGTGCAAATACATCCACTGTTTCCGCTCCAAAATTTGAAAATTCAGCTACCATGGCTTCTCCTTTTGTTCGTGTGGACGCTCCAATGGTTAATAAATTACTAAAGGACTCATCTTGAAAGTCAAAACGTGATGTTGGAAAATTCGGTTCAACGTCCACATCTTTCGCATCATTTCCTGCCGCGTGA
>Ga0102878_1001320_pt1 | contig 9534 bp, 11 predicted proteins | sample Colrivmet1548A02_FD_78447 | JGI IMG/M metagenome (GOLD analysis project Ga0102878, IMG submission 78447) | Estuarine microbial communities from the Columbia River estuary - metaG 1548A-02 | ecosystem: Environmental > Aquatic > Marine > Intertidal zone > Estuary | place: USA: Columbia River...
CAGATTCTGAAGAGAATCATAATAATATAAATTCAATATCAGATTCAGAAATAGATTCTGAAAATTAATTATATATTTATTTATAATATAAACTAAAATAAAATTGATAATAGAATTAATTAAAATTAATGAATTTAATTAACTAATGGCAAGTTATAAGACAATTGAAGCTTATAATAATTATTTAGTAGAAAATCAAATTAATATTAATATAATTGAATATGTTAAAGAGGTTAATAAAATTGAATATAAAATAGAACTTAATTTTATTGATGATTTTATTGAATTAGTCAGTAAAAAAGAATGTTGTATCCATCATGATATGTTAATAAAATATGGTGTATCTTCATTAAAAGGAACAACTAATGATATTAAAAAAATGTTGGATCAAAATAATTTTTTAGAAAATAAAGATTATAACCTGCGAAACGTTTCGCAGGTTAGAAAAAATAGAGGAAATGTTATTAAAAACGAATATTATTTACATCCTAAAGCATTTAAAATATGTCTAATGAGATCACTTAAAACAAGAAAATATGCAGAATATTATTTATTACTAGAAGAAGCAATCAAATATTGTAATGATTATCAAAATTTATTAAAAGAAAATTATATTATTAAATTAAAATATAAAATAGAAAAAAAAGATCATAAAATTGATAAATTAGAAGAAAAAATTAATAAAATTTTGGAAGATAATAAACAAATATTAGAAAATAATAAAAAAATGGAATATCAATTAAATGAAGCATTAGAAAAATTAGATATTACTACTGATATGTTAGATGATTCAAAAGAAGAGTTAGAAGAAGTTAATGAAAAATTAGATAATACAGATAAAACATTAAATAAAGTTGCTAAAAAATTAGATATTGCAGTTGAAGACCGAGTTGTTAATACTAAAAAATTATCTACATTAGAATATTTTATTATTATGAAAAATAATAATGCTGATTATAAATATTATGTCATTAGAGGTCAGAAAAGATATATTAATAAAAAAAAGGATGATTTGGGTGATGGATATGATGAAATTAAAAGAATTGAATGCTGTCCTAATGCATCAATTTTATGGAATTTGATGAAAGAACAATTAAAAAATAATATTGATTTCTGTGGAAATAAATTAAATTTATTAAGTAATTTAAATGAAGAAAGATTTTTATCAAAAGTAGATGAAATTTATAATTCTAGGAAAAATATTTTTATATAAAATTAATAATTTTAATCATTCATTTATTTAATAAAAAAATTGTATATATAATGTTTTGTTATAGTAATCAATTAATAATTATATAATGATTACTATAACAAAAATGACAGGTGACAAATTTTTAACTATTAATTATGATAAAAATATACCTATTGAATATAATGAAATGAAAAAAATATTTGATAAAAATATACAAATTAATTCATATTATATGCTAATAAAAGATAATGATAAAATATATACAAATTTATATGATATATATGAGATAAAATTTAATAAATCTATAATATTAGATGATTTAAATATTATATATTTACCATATGATAAAAAAGATGTGGAATATATAAAAAAAATTCCTAGTTATCAGATTACAAATGAACTTATTGATTTTCCAAATGAAGAGTTAAGAAACGATAAATTATTTGTATTAATGGCAGTAAATCATAATAGTATATATTATGAAAAAATAAGTGATAAATTAAAATATGATAAACAAATTATTCATAATGCAGTAATGGAAAATTATGAATGTAAATGTTTAGAATATATACCATATGAATATAAAAATAATAAAGAATTTATGAAAAAATATATAAAATATAATGGTTGTAATATTAGATATGTATCTAATGAATTAAAAAATGATGAAGAATTAGTCAATTTATCTATTGAAAATGAATTTAGAAATGGATTAGAATATTTAAGTGATTATTATAAAGATAATGAAGATTTTATAAAACCATTATTAATTAAATATCCTAGATGTTTTGAATATATATCAAAAAGATTACAAAATAAAAAAGAAATAATTATGTTATGTATAGAGAAATTAAAAGAATTAAATTTAGACCAAAATTATAATAAAATTTTATCATTAATTAATGATATTAATAAAAATGATAAAGAAATAGTTTTACCACTAATTAGTATGAATGGTTATCATATATTATATATAATAGGTGATTTATTATTAGATAAAGATATAGTTTATGCAGCTATTAAAAATGATCCTACAACTTATAAATATATTGATATATCATTTTTTAATAATAAAGAATTTATATTATTATGTTTAGGTAATAGTAAGTATTCTAACGGTTATGATGAAGAAAATTATGAATATTTTTTAGAAGGTTTAGATAAAAAATTTAAAGATGATAAAGAAATTGTAATAGCAAGTATAAAAAAATGTTGTAAAAATTTTATTCATTGTTCTAAAAGATTAAAAAATAATAAGGAAGTAATTTTAACAGCAATAAATAATTGTTATTATGATTTTTATAATAATATGGAAGAAAATGATAAAATTGATTATATAAAAAAAAGAATAAAAAATATAGATATTATATTAGAAAATACAAAATTAAAAAATGATCCTGATATATTAAATCAAGTTATTAAAAAAATTAGAATAGTTTAAATATATTTTTTATAATATATATTTATATATATTTTTATAAAATATTGTTTTATCAATATCAACATTGAACTTTATCTAAAATTGATGTTGAGAAAAACTTAATTTAAATATCATTTAATTTAAATATCATTTAATCTATCTATAGTAGTTTATAATAGTTTATAATTATTAATCAAACCGTATATTACTTAGTTAATATCACATGTATTTAATATTAAAGTTAGTAAAATTATTAATAATTTTTTAATTACTGAATATAAAGCTAGTTTAAAAGAAAAAGATGATAAAATAATTTAGAAGATAAATTAGATAAAATTTTAAAAACAAATAATAAATTATTAATAATAAAATGGAATAAATTTTAAAAGGCAATCAAATTAAATAAAATGTTTAATAAATTAGTTAGTGTTTATTATGTTGAAATAAGAGATATTAAAGATAAATTAGATACTGCTACTAATAATCGCATAGTTAAACCTAAAAAAAATCTACATTGGAATATTTACTTAGTCTAAAAATAGACTAAAATAACAAAATTATAGAATTATTAGAAAAATGAATTAATTAAACTATTTAAAATTATATAAAATATATATTTTATGGCTCTTATAATTGATATTGAAACAACTGGTTTACCAAATAGAAAAGAATTAAAATTCGGTGAGTATCCATTATATTCTGATAACACTAAATATGATAATTGTAGAATAGTCCAAATTAGTTATATGTTATGTGATAATAAATTAGAAAAAATTGAAATGAATGATTATATTATTAAAGTTAATTTTAATATTCCAAATAGTAATTTTCATGGTATTACTAATAAAATATCAATAAATAAAGGTATTGAATTTAACTTACTTTGTGATGATTTTTTTAAAATAATTAAAAAATGTTCTCATATCATTTCTCATAATTTAGATTTTGATATTAATGTTATAAAAAATGAATTATTTCGTATTAATAGAAATGATATTATTAATGAAATTAATAACAAAAAATTAATATGTTCAATGATAAAATCAAAGAGTATAATGAATAGCTATAAATGTCCATCGTTAAAAGAATTATATAAATATGCAACTAAAAAAGATATTACAAATGAACATAATTCAAAATATGATGTAATAAATTTACATGAAGCATTAAAATTATTATATCACAATAATATTTTTATAATAAATGATATTATTAATTACGATAAAATAGAAAATATAGAAATTAATAAAAAAATATTAGAATTAAATAAATTAAAATTAATTCAACTAAAAAATAAATGTAAAGAATATGGATTAGTAGATTATAGCAGATTAAATAAATGTCAAATCATTGAATTATTAAATAGTTCAAATAAATTATTATAATGCAATATTTAAATTAATAATATTAATTAATAAATAAAATTATTTAAGTTATTTTTATATTTTTTTTATATTTTTGAGTATTAGCTATACTTAATAAATATCAATATTTAGCTATTTTTTAATTAAGTTTACAACTAAATTCTGGGACCAAAAATCTTTTATTTTTTAATTCAGGCATATATATTATTATTTTTATACATAATAATTAGTAATAACAATGTCGTAAAATTTTTATTATTTTTTTTTCATTTCATAGTTTATTATAATCTAAAAACCGTTATTTTTAGCTATACATATATTCATTTAAATAAATATATAAAATGTTATAAATCATTTTTATATATTTATTTAAATGAAGTGTGAATCTTAAATATTTAAAAGTCGAATGTGTTACATTAAATATTAAAATATCATTTGGATTTAATGAATAAAAGCAAAATATATTTATCCATAAAGCTAAAATATACAATAAATACCAAGAATTTAGTGTAATAATATTTTTACGAATTATAATCATTAAAAAAGGCCTAATGATATTAATAAATATTTGAATAGCTGACAAAATATAATTAATAATAATAATAATTATATACTATATTTATATCAATTTTAATATTATTAATCTAAAAATATTAAAACCAATGTAGATAATCAATTCTAATTAAATAAATATTGAATAATAAATAAATTATAATATTAATTTAATATTATTTTAATGTTCAAATTTACAAAAGATCCATTAAAACAAATAATATTATATAATTATTTATCTAATAAATTAGATGATAATATGATAATATTATTATTATCATATTTAGGAATTTATTATAAAATAAATTTTGATATCGAAAGCAAAACTTTTAACATCAACAATCTTAAAAGAATTGTTGATAAAGATATATTTTATGAAGATATAATATATATAAAATACTTATCATCATTTAAACTTCATAAACAATTATTAAATGATTTATATAATATTAGTAAATATAATCATATTTTTCATCGATATGAAAAACCCCCTGTTGCAATATATATGTTGTATCTTAATTTTAAAAGATATAGATATAAAATATATATAAGGTATTTAAAAAAATATTTGATTTTATCAAATAAAATCAAAATTGATGTATGTAAAAAATGTGGAAATTTTTATTGCGGCACTAATACAAAAATTTCTATTAATGCAATATGTAAATGTAATAAGATAGATATGACTCTCTTTATAAGTAATAATTAGAATTATTTATTTAATAAATAGATATAAATTTAAATATTAGATTTATATTTATACCATATAGTTGAATGATATAATGGACTGTATCTTTTTTTTTCTAACCATATAGCTATAGATTCTTTATGTGTTAGTTATTACATATAAGGCTGTCAAGCGGGCATAATAATATTGAATGATGTTTGTTATTTATATCATCAATATCTTTTATAAAATTACAAAATAATAAATTACTAATACTAATATTGGCAATATTAGTATTAGTAAATATTCTCTGAGAATATTAATTAATTTATTAATTAATATTTGAAAATCATCATTATTTAGTTATTTATTTTTTAAATTAAAACTTTAAATATTTTAGCAAAATTAAAAGGATAATTATTAAATGAATTCTGAAAACAATTTTATATTAAATGAAACTGAATCTAAACTAAATATAGAACATACCCGTAAGTTATATTTTAGAATCTGAATCAAGTGAACAAAGAAACTCATTTGAAGTATATAATATGTAATTTCTTCTAAAGTAAAATTTATAATTTGTAGGTACCATCATTGTAGTCGACAACAAATAATATTTTATTATTAAAATATCTAAGAGGTATATTTTTCATAGAAATTATCCTCGTGAATGCAAAATTAATCAGATGAAGAATAATCTAATGTATTATCTAATGAATCTGAATGAAATAGAAGTATAAATTTATTTATATTTAATACTATTAAAATATTGATAATAATTGAGAGTAAATAACTGCTATAACATAGCTATAGCCTATTATAACAGCTATTTATTTCAATTTGTTATATATTAATTTAAGTGTTGATCTGAAAATATAATAAAGATTATTATTTAAAATATAAATTATTTTAAATTTTATATGACTAATTATACAGAATTAGAACGTACTGAAATTATAATAGATATTATGAAAAAATTAAAAAATGTTAAGTTAAATAATGATGAGAGTATTGATTTATATAGTAAAAATTATTCTTTTATAAAAGAACTAAAAGAAATATCAAATAAATATATAAAAAATGGAAAAACCCAAAAAGGTTTTTTAAATTTTTTTGAATTGGGAAAAAAAATAGAATATAATTTTCCAGAAAAAAATTATAAAAAACCATTATTTGTAATAAGAGCATAAATATATAAATCTAGTATTTACATATAGGTTTATATTTAACCTATTTATTATAAAATTAAAAGTAGTATAAATATTTTAATATAGTTTTAGATTTTAGATTTTCTAATAGTTCCTTTAGGTTCAACTGTTTTTGTTGATATTGTTTTTTTAGAACCTCCAGTTAAAACCATAGATGCTTTTTTAGATTTTTTAGAAGGTTTTTTTGATGTTTTTTTAGAGGATTTTTTAGAGGATTTTGTTTTAGCCCCACCAATTACCATTATATTTTTTGCTTTACTAGTTTTAGAGCTTTTTTTAGAACTTTTCTTAGAGGCTTTTTTAGAGGCTTTTTTAGAGACTTTTTTAGAGGCTTTTTTAGAGGCTTTTTTAGAGGTTTTTTTTGAGACTTTTTTAGAGGCTTTTTTTGAGACTTTTTTAGTAGTTTTTTTAGATGTTTTTTTTTTGCACCCCCAATTAAAGACATGCTATTGCATTTTCTATTTTTAAAATATTCTTCTGGATTTTGTTCAGAATTACTAATAGTATTTTGAGTAACCATTATATATATAATATTAGATATTATTTTTTAAAATTAAATATTTTTCATTTAAAATTTGATTTCCAGAAGTATTATCAAATGTTTGTTCTTTTATGATATTATCTTTAGAAGGATTAAATTTAAATTTTTTTTTTTTTAAATTTTGTAATAATGATTTCCTCAATGGGTGAACAGGAATTCCATGACACTTTAAAGTAAAATCTTGAAATGGCGATGAATCAAAGACTGTTATATTATATTTTGATAAATATAAATTTCTATTATACCATAATTTAATTAATAAGATTAAATATAATTTAGATTTTTTATACATTTTGTTAATTATATTATAGAAATAATTAATTAAAAAATACATTAATATTAAATTGAATGTACCAAAATAAGTTTTTTTTTTTAATGAATATCTATAAACAGTACAACGAGAATTATTACCATATAGAACAAGAATTAATTTATTATTATGATAATATTCAATTCTTCTATCTAAAAATTGAAAAAAAGGATAATATTCTTTAATTTTCAATAATTATTTTTTTTTTAAAATATTATATATTATTTTGCTATCATTTTTTAAATTATTTGATATTACTTCATAATAAGGGAAATTATTTAATATTGCCTTTTTATTTATTTTACTAATGTAATAATTATACGCATAAAATCCAACTACAACCAAATTAGAATTATGAATTAATTTCTTGCGAATATAAAGCATTATATTTGTATCTTTGGTTGGTTTAATAATATCTTCAATTTCTTTATTATTTTTTAGTAAATTTATATTAAATGGATAATATGATAGGATTTTTTGGAATCGTATTATAGATTTATCTAATCTCCAGTAAGATGTTAAAGGATCTGTTATTACACGATAAGCATCTATTAACATAAATAATTTATTAGTACATACAATATTTTCAATTATTATAGTAGGTAAATTATAATAAATATATTTTGGCATATATGTTATATCACAATAATTAATAAAATTAACAAAAATTTTAAATGTTTCTGGATGTACACCTTCTTTTGCTTCAATATATTTAAACCCCAAATTTAATAAATAGTTAGTTAAATTATAAATATCTTCTAAAGGAACAGGTGAATAAAATTCAATATCTGCTAAATCTGGCCAATTATAATATACACCATCAATTTCCGTATAAAAAGTATCCTTTGGATTTTTATTTTTAATTAATAAATTTTGAGCCACACCCCCATATACTATTCTTTTATTTGTAATTATAAATTTTTTTATACTATTATAAACAGTTACTTGTTCGGTTATTGTAGGTTCATAATTTTTTTTATATTCGACAATTGCATCTGTTTTTATTTTATCTATATTTAAATTAATTGTCTCAAAATCTTTTTTTCGATACATATATTTTATATTAGAAATAATTAATTTTCTGATAGAATAATATTTTTAGATTTGGATATTTCAAATTCTTCTTTATCTGAATCAATTTTATTATCAATATAATTTGCTTCATACTCATTTATAGGAAAATTACTATATAAATTTTCCTTATGGTAATTAGCTATAAAACTATCGAATGATAAGTTGTTTGTTGTTTCTAATTCCATAAATAATTTAAATTTATCTTGAAATAGTTCAGGTATAATAAAATTAGGATCAATTTTTATTAAGTCTTTAAATTTTAAAAATAATTGAATATCTATATTATAAACTTGTTTAGCTTCTTCTAATTTTTCTTTATTGAAATTAATTAAATTAAGTTGATGTTTTAATTCAATTTTTTTATTTAATATATTTAAAAAATTATTATTTGTTTCAGTAGAGGATCTACTAGTATGGTCACTTAAAAATTCGCTGTCAGAATCATTGTAATCTAAAATTTGTTTAGATTTATTAGTATCATCTGAATTTTCAAATTGTTCTGTATTATCTAAAATTTTAGACTTGTGTCTAATTTTATATTTATGATGAAACTCAGATTTTTTTATATCTGTAAATTTTGTTTTTTTGTCAATATATATACTAGATATATAAAGACAACTATTCATTTGAAATGTTAATATTTTAACATTATCTTCCATAAAATTATTTTGAAAACATGAATGTATAAATAATTCAGCCAAATTATAATCTAAATATGTTCCTATAATATTATTTTTATACTCAATTAAATATATTTTATTATCCATTAATATTATTATATAATCAATAAATCTTTAAATTAAATCATTTACCTAGAGTAAATTTACATTAAAGATGAATGAATATTTTGTGTAGATTTTAAATTATTTTTAATTTTTGAAGCTTGTAATAAAGTTTTTGCCATATTCATACTATATTTTTAAAATTTTTAAATAATTTTCATTAAAATTATAATTAAAATGTTAATTTTAATGAAAATTATAATGAAAATTATAGCATGGAATGTAAATGGTTTAAACTCTTTGGTAAAAACAGATTATTTAGATTCATTAATAAAGAATAATAATCCTGATATTCTATGTTTATCAGAAACAAAATTAACTTATATAACACAACCTAATATAGATATTTTAATTCAAAAATCTTATCCTCAATTTAAATATAGATATTGGCATAATTCTATGAAAAAAAATGGTTATAGTGGTA
>Ga0102878_1001331_pt1 | contig 9485 bp, 8 predicted proteins | sample Colrivmet1548A02_FD_78447 | JGI IMG/M metagenome (GOLD analysis project Ga0102878, IMG submission 78447) | Estuarine microbial communities from the Columbia River estuary - metaG 1548A-02 | ecosystem: Environmental > Aquatic > Marine > Intertidal zone > Estuary | place: USA: Columbia River Estuary...
AAATGGGCCTTGGATCGCCGTTTTGAGCCGCAGATGGATGAAGCGACCCGAGCACGGCGTTATGCAGGTTGGAAAGATGCTGTGAAGCGGACGCTGACCTAGGCTTGTCCCATTTCCCAGACGTCGAATTCGGCAGCACATTTCTTGCGGAACTTTTCTTCGACCTCGAGCGAGAGGGTGAGCGACAACTCTGGCGACACATTGAGGCGTTTGAATTCGACAGTTGTTTCCAGCCGCTCCTCAAGGAAGGCGATCAATTTGTCTTGGGCCTCGTAACGAAAGAGGTAGTCAACGCCGAGCTCACCTTCGCCGACAATCAAGAACTTGGCCTGAGATCCGACATTGGCGAAAGGGGCGGGCTTGCCCTTGCAGTATTCCAGTACAAAATCGTCGAATGTCATGTCGCGCGTGCTGTTTTCATGGCCAATTAAATCGTCGCGATACCGGTAGCGATACCAGCTTGAAAGCCAATCTATCGGATGGCGGACCACGGCAAAAAGCTCAGGTGTTTGACCGCCTGCTTGCACAAAATATGGCTTAAGGAATCGGTTGTAACGGTAACAAGCCGAGTGTTTTAGGATCGGTGGGTCGCGCAAAACCATCGATGCACGTGGCGCCAGCGCGCCTTCTATGGCCGTTGTTCCCGTTTTGGGCACCGCGAGGAAAACCAGATTTTCCTTCCAGAAAACAAGCATTTGAGAGCCACCTTTCAAGCATTTCTTGGGCAAGTTAGCGCATTCATTGAAGATTAACCACTCTCGGGCAATGTATTTTCTAGAAGATTTTTGTTGTATTGTTCTTGTTTTGGTCTCATTGGTTAACAAGAACATATGCGGAACAAAGCATCAATTGTCGCCCCGCGCAGGGTGTGAAATAAGGACAAAACAAATGGCAACGGCAGAGCTTCTCAAAATGACAGATAAAAAGACAGCGGACAAAGAAAAGGCGCTTGAAAGCGCTCTGGCGCAGATCGAGCGGCAGTTCGGTAAGGGCTCTATCATGAAGCTCGGCGGCCAGAACCAGATGCCTGATATCGAGGCAACGAGCACGGGTTCGCTTGGTCTTGATATTGCGCTTGGGATCGGAGGCCTGCCAAAGGGTCGTGTCATTGAGATTTATGGTCCAGAATCATCAGGCAAAACCACGCTGACACTGCACGCGATTGCGGAAGAGCAGAAAAAGGGTGGCGTATGTGCGTTTGTTGATGCCGAGCATGCGCTTGATCCGCAATATGCCAAGAAGTTGGGCGTGAACCTTGATGAGCTGTTGATTTCGCAGCCCGACACTGGTGAACAGGCACTTGAAATCGTTGATACGCTGGTGCGCTCAGGTGCTGTCAGCATGGTGATCGTCGATTCCGTGGCCGCCTTGACGCCAAAGTCCGAGCTTGAAGGTGACATGGGCGATTATTCGGTTGGTGTGCATGCGCGTCTGATGTCGCAAGCGATGCGCAAATTGACAGGCTCCATCAACAAGTCTGGCTGTATGGTGATTTTCATCAACCAAATCCGGATGAAAATTGGTGTGATGTTTGGTTCACCTGAGACGACGACTGGCGGTAACGCCTTGAAATTCTATGCGTCTGTACGCCTTGATATCCGCCGCATTGGGTCGATCAAGGACCGTGACGAGGTCGTCGGTAACGCCACCCGGGTGAAGGTTGTGAAAAACAAGGTCGCACCACCTTTCAAGCAAGTCGAATTCGACATCATGTATGGCGAAGGCATCTCCAAGACGGGCGAGCTGCTTGATTTGGGCGTAAAGGCTGGTGTCGTTGAAAAATCTGGCGCTTGGTATAGCTACGGTGACGAGCGTATGGGACAGGGACGTGAAAATTCTAAGATTTTCTTGAAAGAAAATCCTGCTGTGGCCAATGAGGTAGAAGACAAGATTTGAGCAGCCCATGGTCTTGATTTTGGGATGAGCGGCGATTCTGATGACGGGAACGTCATGGACGATTAATCCCAATTTTCGTCGAAAATTGGATGGGCGCTGCAACTTGCGGCGCCCTTTTTCTTTGCCTTGTGGACACTGCGGGGCTGGGGGGGTATTTCTGCGCTAACTCTTTAATTTAGCCGAAAGCCGCCAATGACCAGTCTTTCCGATATCCGCTCAACCTTCCTCGATTTTTACAAGCGCAACGGCCATGAAGTCGTGGCGTCCAGCCCACTTGTCCCACGCAATGATCCGACGTTGATGTTCGCGAACTCCGGGATGGTGCAATTCAAAAACCTGTTCACGGGCTTAGAGACCCGCGACTACAAACGCGCAACATCGTCGCAGAAATGCGTGCGCGCAGGCGGCAAGCACAACGATCTCGACAACGTGGGTTACACAGCGCGTCACCATACGTTTTTCGAGATGCTCGGCAACTTCTCCTTTGGCGATTACTTCAAGAACGAAGCGATCCCATTTGCGTGGGAACTGCTGACCAAGGATTTCGGCATCAACAAAGATAAGCTGCTGGTCACGGTCTATCATACGGACGATGAGGCCGCGAATATCTGGAAAAAAGTCGCGGGCCTTTCTGACGATCGCATCATTCGTATTCCGACAGATGATAACTTTTGGCGGATGGGACCGACGGGCCCGTGTGGTCCTTGCACCGAGATATTCTACGATCACGGGGATAAAATTTGGGGTGGTCCTCCAGGCTCTGTCGATGAGGATGGAGACCGCTTTATCGAAATCTGGAACCTTGTTTTCATGCAAAACGAGCAATTTGAGGATGGCTCAATGCGCGCCCTCGACATGCAATCGATTGATACGGGCATGGGGTTAGAGCGCATTGGTGCGCTGTTGCAGGGCAAGCACGACAACTACGACACGGATTTGATGCGCGCGTTGATCGAGGCTTCCGCGCATGCGTCTTCCGTTGATCCCGATGGCGACATGAACACGAGCCACCGCGTGATCGCCGACCACTTGCGCTCCACCTCCTTCCTGATCGCGGACGGCGTGATGCCATCCAACGACGGGCGCGGTTACGTGCTGCGCCGCATCATGCGCCGCGCGATGCGTCACGCGCATATGTTGGGCAACAAAGACCCGATGATGCACCGCTTGGTGGCAGAACTCGTCAAGCAGATGGGGGCGGCTTACCCTGAACTGGTGCAAGGCCAAAGCTTGATCGAAGAAACGCTGCTGAACGAAGAAATCCGTTTCAAGCAGACACTTGATCGCGGCCTGAAATTGCTCGACGACGAAGTGGCAGGCTTGGCCGAAGGTGCAAACCTGCCCGGTGAAGCGGCGTTCAAACTTTACGATACCTTTGGCTTCCCGCTTGATTTGACCCAAGACGCATTGCGCGAAAAGGGTCGGGCTGTTGACACTGCTGGTTTCGACACTGCGATGGCGGCCCAAAAAGCCATGGCGCGCGCCGCTTGGGCGGGTACTGGCGAGACGGCAGATGCCTCCGTCTGGTTCGATGTGGCCGACAAGCACGGTTCGACCGATTTCTTGGGCTATGACACGACAACGGCCGAGGGCCAGATTCTGGCACTTGTCACCTCGGATGGCAGCGCCACGACTGAGGCCACAGGCAAGGTTGAGGTCGTGTTCAACCAAACGCCGTTCTACGCTGAATCGGGTGGTCAGGTTGGCGACACAGGCATCCTGCGCACTGAAACTGGCGAGGCGAAAATCACGGACACCAAAAAGGTTGCAGGCGTTTTTGTCCACGTGGCCGAGGTGACCAAAGGCGAGATCAAAAAGGGGCAGGGCGCGGAATTGATCGTTGATCCATCCCGCCGCGATGCGATCCAAGCGAACCACTCTGTGACCCACCTCCTCAACGAGGCGTTGCGCAATGCGCTTGGCGATCACATCGCACAGCGCGGCTCGCTGAATGCGCCCGATCGCCTGCGTTTCGACTTTAGCCATAATAAGGGCTTGTCGGCGGCAGAATTGGTGGCCGTGCAGGACGAGGTCAACGCCGTGATCCGCCAAAACGGCAAGGTTGAGACCCGCGTGATGACGCCAGATGATGCCCGCGCGCTTGGTGCGCAGGCGCTGTTTGGCGAGAAATACGGCGATGAAGTGCGCGTTGTCTCGATGGGCGAACGCAAAGGGTCTGGCAAAGGCACCGATGGCAAGACCTATAGCTTAGAGCTTTGCGGCGGTACTCATGTCCGCCGTTTGGGCGAGATTGGTGCATTTGTTCTGCTTGGCGATTCCGCATCCAGTGCTGGCGTACGCCGTATTGAGGCGCTGACGGGCAAAGCGGCACTCGACCATATGGCCGCGCAAAATCAGCGTTTGAGCGAGATTGCTGGCATGATGAAAGCGCCCGTCGCTGAACTTGCCGAGCGCGTGAAGGCCTTGATGGACGAGCGTAAATCGCTGTCTAATGAGGTCTCGCAACTGCGTCGCGATCTGGCGATATCGGGTGGCGCAAAGTCGGAAGCGGCGATCAAGACCATCGCTGGTATCCCGTTCCAAGCCCAAGTTTTGCAGGGCGTCACAGGCAAGGATTTGCCTGCGCTGATCGATGAGATGAAAGCGGCGATGGGCAGCGGTGCTGTTCTGTTGATCGCTGATGCGGGTGGTAAGGCTGCGGTTGCAACTGGTGTGACCGCTGATTTGACTGTTAAAGTGTCTGCCGTGGATATCTTGCGCGCGGCGGTGCCAGCACTGGGTGGCAAGGGTGGCGGTGGCCGTCCTGATATGGCCCAAGGTGGTGGGGCGTCAGCGGAAAACGCAGCCCAAGCCATTGCAGATGCAGAAACATTTTTGGAGAGCAAAGCATGACAGCCCTATGGATCGCACATGTTACAGTGACAGATGAAGCCGCTTACGGCGAATACGCAAAGCGGGCCACAGTCGCCATTGCCGATCATGGTGGCGTGTTTTTGGCGCGTGGTGGCAAGTTTGAACAGCTTGAGGGGCCGACACGCCCGCGTAACGTTGTGGCGCGCTTCCCAAGCTTGGAGGCGGCGCATGATTGCTATTATTCTAAGGCCTACCAAGAGGCGCTCGGCTTTGCCAAGGGCGCAAGTCAGCGCGAATTGAGCATTGTCGAAGAGGTCGCCTAAAGGCTTCATCTCCAAGACAAACAAAAAGGCCGGCCCCTTCACTGGGATCGGCCTTTTTTAATGTCGAACCCGAGACTTACTCGCCAGAGCGGGCGTGACGCTTACGCTCATGTGGGTCGAGGTAGCGCTTGCGCAGACGTACGGAGTTAGGCGTCACTTCAACCAACTCATCGTCGTCGATATAGGCAATCGCCTGCTCAAGCGACATGGTCACTGGAGTCGTCAAACGGACCGCTTCGTCTGTGCCAGATGCACGTACGTTGGTCAGCTGCTTGCCCTTCAAAGGGTTCACATCAAGGTCGTTTTCGCGGCTGTGTTCGCCGATGATCATGCCTTCATAGACAGGAGCCTGCGCGCCGATGAACATCTTGCCACGGTCTTCCAACTTCCAAAGTGCGAAGGAAACGGACACGCCAGCACCCATCGAAACCAGAACGCCCTGACGACGACCTTGAATTGGGCCTTTGTAAGGTGTTGTGCCGTGGAACAAGCGGTTCAAAACGCCAGAGCCGCGTGTGTCTGTGAGGAACTCACCGTGGTAGCCAATGAGGCCACGGGAAGGGACCAATGCGATGATGCGTGTTTTGCCCGCACCCGCTGGTTTCATTTCCATCAACTCGCCTTTGCGTGGGCCAGTCAATTTCTCAACAACGGAACCTGTGTATTCGTCATCCACATCGATGGTGACTTCTTCGACTGGCTCGTGGCGGACACCGTCAACTTCGGTGAAAATAACCTGTGGACGCGAGATTGAGAGCTCAAAGCCTTCGCGGCGCATGTTTTCGATCAAAACGCCCATCTGCAATTCGCCGCGGCCAGAGACCTCGAACGCATCGCCACCTGGGGTGTCTTTGATGGAAATCGCGACGTTCACTTCGCATTCTTTCGCAAGACGGTCACGGATAACGCGTGACTGAACTTTCTTGCCTTCTTTACCAGCGAGCGGGCTGTCGTTGATGCCAAATGTCACTGTGATGGTTGGCGGATCGATCGGCTGCGCGGGCAGGGCTACGTTGATTGACGGATCGCACAGCGTGTCGGCAACGGTTGCCTTGGTCATGCCCGCGATTGTCACGATGTCGCCAGCTTCGGCAACGTCGATTGGTTGTTGGCCAAGGCCACGGAACGCGAGGATCTTTGAGACGCGGAACTGCTCGATCTTTTCGCCTGTGCGGGTCATCGATTTGATCGTGTCGCCAGCGCGCAATGTGCCTGCTTCAACGCGGCCTGTTAGGATACGGCCGATGAACGGGTCAGCGGACAATGTTGTCGCCAACATTTGGAATGGCTCGCCGCGGCGTGACAACTGCTTTGGCGCAGGCACGTGTGAAACGATCAGGTCAAACAATGCGCTCAGGTCTTTGCGTGGACCATCAAGCGTCATGTCACACCAGCCAGCACGGCCAGAGGCGAACATTGTTGGGAAATCAAGCTGTTCGTCGGTTGCTTCGAGTGCTGCGAAAAGGTCGAAGACTTCATCAACCGCATTGTCAGGCTCGCCGTCGGCTTTGTCGACTTTGTTCACAACAACGATTGGGCAAAGGCCAAGAGCCAGCGCCTTGGACGTCACGAACTTCGTCTGTGGCATCGCGCCTTCGGCGGCGTCAACCAGCAGAACAACACCGTCAACCATCGACAAAATACGCTCAACTTCTCCACCAAAGTCGGCGTGGCCCGGTGTGTCGACGATGTTAATGCGAACACCTTTCCACTCAACGGAGGTGTTCTTTGCAAGAATAGTGATACCACGCTCGCGCTCAATATCGTTGCTGTCCATCGCGCGTTCTTGTGTCGCTTCGTTTTCACGGTAGACACCAGACTGCTTCAATAGTTCGTCAACCAAGGTCGTTTTGCCGTGGTCAACGTGGGCGATAATAGCGACGTTACGGATTTCCATGTGCTTTGCTTTCTGCGGGAATGAGTAGGCGCCAAGGCACCGAAGTTGCGCGCGAATAACGCGGCTAGCCCTGAAAGGGAAGCACTAAAGCGCGCGAGGGGTTTGAACCCCTGTGACTTAATGGGTCGACGTGGCGGAAAAGAGATGAATTACGAGGATTCCCACCAGGATCAAGCCCATGCCAAGAATCGCGGGCAAATCGAGTTTCTGGCCAAAAACAGCAAATCCAATAATCGCGATCATCAGAATGCCAACCCCGGACCAAATCGCATAGGCGATGCCAACGGGGATCACTTTTAACGCAAGCGCCATAAGATAGAACGATGCCGAGTACGCAACGACGACGATCACTGACGGCCAGAATTTGCTAAATTGGTTGCTGGCCTGCAAGGCCGTTGTGCCAATGGTCTCGGTCACAATTGCAAAGAACAAAATGATATAATGCATTGGCATGGCAGTCGTCCCTTATGTCGCGATATAGCGGTCTCGGCGGTGGTTCACGGCGATGGTCAGGTTCAGGACAACGCCACCCAAAAGGGACCATAGCACGATCTGCACCGGGAAAATAAACAATGCCACGCCAAAGATGACCACATCGGCGGCCAATTGGACATAGCCCGCGCGATATCCGGTTTTGTCTTGGATCAGGAGGGCTAGAACGCCAAAACCACCCATACTGCCGTTATGTCGGAATAAGATGAGCAGACCTGCGCCAGTAATCAGCCCGCATATCAAAGCACCGAGCCCGATATTCATGTCGCCGACGGTCCAACCATAGGGCAGGAGGGTCGTGATGATTGTGAGTAGCGTGACGGAGATTAGCGAGCGATAGGTAAATGTCGGGCCCATGCGAACCCACGCGAGAATATAGAATGGGATGTTGATGACAAAGAACACGGGCGCAAATGACCAACCTGTCAGATAAGAGATAATGACCGCAAGCCCCGCTGTTTGCCCCGTCAATAACCCCAAATTCGTTAGCAAATGCAGTGCAATCCCGCAAAATAATGCGCCGGTGAACAGGCCTTGTATGTCCTCAACCAGACTGTGTTTTGCGGGCGGATTGGGTTGGGTCATGGGGCTTTTACTCATTTGATTGTGCCAAAGAAAAAGGGGCCACGAAAGCGGCCCCTTTCTTATTCTCATTCCTAACGGAAATTACATCGCCGCGTCGAGGTTGCTTGCGACTTTTTCCAAGTAACCTTCTGTTGTCAGCCACTTCTGATCTGGGCCAACAAGCAATGCGAGGTCTTTAGTCATGTCGCCAGATTCAACTGTGTCCACGACCACCTTCTCAAGTGTCTCGGCAAACTTCATCAGCTGCGCGTTGTCGTCGAGTTTCGCGCGGTGCTTCAAACCACCCGTCCAAGCAAAGATCGACGCGATCGAGTTTGTCGATGTTGCCTGACCGGCTTGGTGCTGACGATAGTGACGTGTCACTGTGCCGTGCGCTGCTTCTGCTTCAACGACCTTGCCATCTGGCGTCATCAACTGGGATGTCATCAGACCAAGCGAGCCAAAGCCTTGCGCAACCGTATCGGACTGCACGTCGCCGTCGTAGTTCTTACAAGCCCAAACAAAGCCACCAGACCACTTCATCGCAGCCGCAACCATATCGTCGATCAGGCGGTGCTCGTATGTGATGCCAGCTGCTTTAAACTTATCAGCGAACTCTTCTTCAAATACCTTCGCGAACAGGTCCTTAAAGCGGCCGTCATAGGCCTTGAGGATTGTGTTCTTAGTGGACAGGTACACAGGCCAGCCAAGCTGGAGGCCGTAGTTCATAGATGCGCGTGCAAAATCGATGATGCTGTCATCAAGGTTGTACATGCCCATCGCGACGCCAGAGGAGGGCGCGTCGAACACTTCTTTTTCGATCACTGTGCCGTCGTTGCCCACGAATTTCATCGTCAGCTTACCTGGGCCAGGCATCAAGAAATCAGTCGCTTTATACTGGTCACCAAACGCGTGACGGCCAATAACAATCGGCTGCGTCCAACCGGGCACAAGGCGCGGGACGTTCTTACAAATGATTGGTGCACGGAAAACAACGCCGCCAAGGATGTTACGGATCGTGCCGTTCGGGCTACGCCACATCTGCTTGAGGCCGAATTCTTCAACGCGCTGCTCATCAGGTGTGATGGTCGCACATTTAACGCCAACACCATATTTTTGGATCGCGTGTGCCGCGTCGATCGTGATCTGGTCGTTGGTCTCGTCACGGACTTCCATGGCAAGATCGTAATACTTCAGATCAATGTCCAAATAGGGCAGGATCAGTTTTTGCTTAATGAAATCCCAAATGATCCGTGTCATTTCGTCGCCGTCGAGTTCGACGACTGGGTTAGCTACCTTAATCTTGGACATGTGTCCCTCCGCGTCAGGTGTGAAATATACCTGTGCCATAGCGCAGTTTAAGAAAAGGTGAAAGTACTTTGTATACGAATGTATACGGAGGGCTATTTGCCGCCCACGGGTCGCAGGGGAAGGTGGTAGGCCCGGAGGGACTTGAACCCCCAACCAAAGCGTTATGAGCGCTCTGCTCTAACCAATTG
>Ga0102878_1001332_pt1 | contig 9482 bp, 5 predicted proteins | sample Colrivmet1548A02_FD_78447 | JGI IMG/M metagenome (GOLD analysis project Ga0102878, IMG submission 78447) | Estuarine microbial communities from the Columbia River estuary - metaG 1548A-02 | ecosystem: Environmental > Aquatic > Marine > Intertidal zone > Estuary | place: USA: Columbia River Estuary...
ATGGTCCCGCCGCAGTCGATATAACGCTTCTCGACGCGGGCGACTTCGGTCAGGTGCAGGTGGATCGGCGTCAGCCCACCCGTCGGCAGGCGGAAACGCAGGCCGAGCTGGGGGCTCGCGGCCAACGCCTGACGGAAATCTCCGAGGGACATCGGAGCGGGTTTTAAGAATTGCATACGCTTTGACATATATGTTGGTTACCGCATGCCCGGAGTCAAGCAGGCAACCGCCTCTCCCGCGGTCGAAACCGTCTGCCTCGGCCTGTCCGATCCGCCGCGCCTCAAGCTCTTGGCACGTATTGGAAACAAGGAAGTCTGCGTCTGTGATCTGCAGGCCCTTGTGCGGCGCGACCAGCCGACCGTCTCGCGACATCTCGCGATGCTCCGCAAATGCGGCCTCGTCGAACGTCGCAAGGAAGGCCGTTGGTGCCATTACCGCCGCACGCCCCTGCCCCCTGCCCTCGCCCGGATCGTCGACCTGGCGGCCCCACCCGGGCGCCGACCAGGACGGTCCTGCTGCTGAGCCTTCGGCGAAGACGAGTCACTGGCGCGTATCGTCGGCGTACCGAAGTCCGGCGACCACGGGGTCAGGCCGCTCCTTGGCAGGCGTGAGAATAAAATCGCCGATTCTGGTCGGATTAAGTCGCGGACCAAAGGAGGAGCGGCCTGCCCCCTTTGCGCAGCCGCTCAGTAGACATACCTCAGCACGAGGGAATTGAAGAAAATCCGGCTGGCGAAGTCCCCGGGTCTCCGCGGATCGTATCCGCCGAAGAATAACCTGATCCCGGCGTCGATCCGCGAGGTCTCGCCGGTCTCCCGGCGGAGGCCCAGGTAGATATCGAATAACCCGTCCATGAAGATGTTGCCACGGTAGCCGGGAAAGAAATCGGAGCGGGTCACGAATTCGTAACCTTGTCCCAGCTTCCTGGTTGCCTCGATGTTGAACACCGGGATGACCAGTAAACCGTTATCCGTGAAACTCTGTCCGCTACCGGTGAAAGTCACTTCGGCATACCTGGCCAACAATGAACCACCCAACCTCAGGGTGCCGTCCTTGCTTTCACCGAAAAAAGGCTTGTTCGCGCTGAAACGGATCGTGTGGAACTGATAATCCATCGTGGCGGCGTCCCCGGCGTTGAAGGTCTTTCCCTTGGCGGAGAAGTCCGCCTTGAGCGTATCCGCATAGCTCACTGAGAGCGGCTGGAGCACGACGCCGTAGTTCCAGTCGCCTTCCTTCACGAGCCAGTATTCCAGCCTTAACGTCGCGGCCGTCTGCCCCCAGCCGCGGGTGGCATCACCTTGCCCATAGCCGCTGATCTTCATGTCCCGGGTAGCAATGACTCCGGCCTCCACCTCCAGACGGCCGGTGTATTCGGCCGCCTGAGCACAAGCGGCAAGGCTCAGGAGGAGGAAGAGTAATTTCTGTTTCATCGTGATATGGCTCAGAGTCTTCGCGGAAGGCAGCCGTAAGCAAGCCCCAGCAGGATTGCTTCGACCTGGCGTCAATGAAGTCCCAGATGCACGACGGCGAGGACATGCCAGCGACGACCAGACATGGGCCCGAACCAAGATGACGGCAAACGGGGGACATCATCCCAACCAATGGCGGACACGCCTGCGGACTGTCGGTATTCCCAGAGGTTAACGATGGTCATAGTTTCTGGTCATACCCGGAAAGCCTGATCCGGTTTTGGTAGAGTTTTTGGTAACGCCAGAGGGATTCGGACCAGATCCGACGGAGAAATTTACCAAAAAAGGAAGATAAACGCACACAAAGCCCTTGTTAGGACTCTATGTGTTAAAGTGGCGGAGAGGATGGGATTCGAAGTCAGACTTTACGTCTGTATGTCGTTGTACTTCAACGACCGAGCCTTTTTGCGGACAGTTTGTGGACAAATTAACTGCCAACTCTGCTAAATTTATCCGACTGATTTTAGCGCACAAGAAGAATGTGACGCAAATCGGACGCGTTCACATAATCCAGACGAACATCGACAAAAAAACCCACCCTCACGCGGCGGGGCTGAAGATGGGGCTTGAATCGACGAGACTTACTCAGCCTTGGGCGACGGACGGGGCCTCGGAGTCCTCGCGCTTGCCGTGGACCATGCGGTAAAGTACGGGCAAGGTGACGAGCGTGAGCAACGTCGAGCTGATGATGCCGCCGATGACGACGGTCGCTAACGGACGTTGCACCTCCGAGCCGGCACCGGTCGCCATGGCCATGGGAATGAAGCCAAGGCCCGCCACCAGCGCGGTCATGAGCACAGGACGGAGTCGCGTCATGCAGCCCTCTTCGATGGCGACGTCTAGCGGACGGCCTTCGGCGCGCAGCGCGCGGATGAAGCTGATGATGACGAGCCCGTTAAGGACGGCCACGCCCGAGAGCGCGATGAAGCCCACCCCGGCGCTGATCGAGAACGGGATATCCCGCCACCAGAGAGCCGCGACGCCGCCCGTAAGGGCGAGCGGCACCCCGCTGAAGACTAGGAGTGCGTCCTTGAGGCTACGGAAACTGGCGTAGAGCAGACCGAAGACGAGGAGCAGGGTCACGGGGACAACGAGTTTGAGCCGATTGCTCGCCGAGATCAGCTGCTCGAACGTACCACCGTATTCCACCCAGTAGCCCGGCGGAGCGACGTCGGCCGCCTTCACACGGCGCTGCGCCTCGGCCACGAATGAACCGAGGTCGCGGCCGCGGACGTTGGCCGTCACGACGACGCGGCGCTTGCCGTTCTCACGGCTGATCTGGTTCGGCCCCTGCGTGAGCGCGACGGTCGCGACCTCCCGAAGAGGGATGAACTGACGGAGGTCGTCCGGCGAGCGAGACGGCAGCGGGACAGGGAGACCACCGAAGCCTTCGACATCCGTACGGACCGATTCGGGCATCCGCACGACGATACCGAAGCGACGGTCTCCTTCGAAGACGTCACCGGCCGGGGCTCCGCCCAGCGCCGTGGAGACGACACTTTGGGCGTCCTCGGCCGCCAGCCCATAGCGGGCGAGCGCTTCACGGTCGAGTTGGACGGTGAGCAGAGGCAGGCCCGTGATCTGCTCCACCTTGACGTCGGCCGCCCCGGGGATCTCCCCGAGGATCGACTCGATTCGCTTGGCCGAGGCCAGCATCACCTCCAGGTCGTCGCCATAGACCTTGACGGCCACGTCCGTACGGACGCCCGAGATAAGCTCGTTGAAGCGCATCTGGATCGGCTGGGTGAACTCATAATTATTTCCGGGAATCGACTTGGCCGCCGCTTCAAGTTCCAAGACGAGCTGCGCCTTGGGCTTGCGCGGATCGGGCCACTGCTCTCGAGGCTTCATCATCACATAGGTGTCGGCCACGCTCGGCGGCATCGGGTCGGTGGCGATCTCGGCCGTGCCGATCTTGCCGAAGACCCTTTCGACCTCAGGGAACGCTTTCAGGCGAGCCTCAAGGACGGATTGCATCTCCAAGGCCTGGGTGAGGCTGGTACCGGGGATGCGCAGGGCGTGCAGGGTGACGTCCCCCTCGTCCAGGCTGGGCATGAACTCGCTACCGAGTCGCGTCGCGGCGGCGAGGGCGACGACGAGCACCGCAACGCTGGCGGCGACGACGGCGGCACTCATCCTCATCAATCCGCGCAGGATAGGAAGGTATGCGGCCTTGGCGTAGCGGACGGCGACGTTCTCTTGCTCGGCCACCTTGCCGGTGATGAAGACGGCGACGGCGGCCGGGACGAACGTCACGGAGAGGATCATCGCACCCAGCAACGCAGCCACGACGGTGAAGGCCATCGGGTGGAACATCTTCCCTTCGACGCCGGTCAGCGCGAAGATCGGGACGTAGACGATGGCGATGATGAGTTCTCCGAACATCGTCGCCCCGCGTACCTCGCGGGTCGCCTCGAAGGCCAGGCTCATCCGTTCCTCCCGGGTGAGCAGACGCCCCAGCCTGCCCTGCTCCTGCGCATAGCGCCGGAGGCAATTCTCGATGATGATGACGGCGCCGTCGACGATCAGTCCGAAGTCAAGGGCCCCGAGGCTCATCAGATTACCGGACACCTTGTTGGCGGCCATGCCCGTGACGGTGAAGAGCATCGAAAGCGGGATGACCGCGGCGGTGATGAGAGCGGCGCGCAGGTTGCCCAGGAGGACGAAGAGCGTGAAGACGACCAGCAGCGCGCCTTCGAGCAGATTGGCCTTCACGGTGCGGATGGTGCTGTCGACCAGGCTCGTCCGGTCGTAGACGGCCCGGGCGACCACGCCCGCCGGCAGGCTACCGTTGATCTGCGCCAGGCGCTCCGCGACACGGGTACAAACCTCCCGGGAGTTCTCGCCGACGAGCATGAAGACGGTGCCGAGGACGACCTCTTCGCCGTTCTGCGTGGCGGCGCCGTTACGCAGCTCCCGGCCGAGACCGATCTCGGCGATATCCGTCAGTCGTAGCGGCACGCCGCCGCGCTCCGCGACGACCACCCGGCCGATGTCCGCGACGCCCTGGAGCTGCCCGGGTATGCGGATAAGATACTGCTCGCCGTTCCGTTCGATGAAACCCGCGCCGATATTCTCGTTGTTCCTTGCGAGCGCGACCATGATGTCCTGCAACGTGATGCCGTAGGCCCGAAGTTTGTCGGGCCAAGGAGTGACGTGGAATTGCTTGTCGAAGCCGCCGATGGTGTTCACCTCGGTCACGCCCCGCAGGTTGCGTAACTGGGGTCGGACCACCCAGTCCTGGAGTTCACGCAGGTCCATCGCCGTCCACTCCCGGCCATCGGTCCGCTTGGAACCTGGCTTGGCCTCGACCGTGTACATGAAGATCTCTCCTAGGCCTGTCGCGATCGGGCCCATCGCGGGCTGAATCCCGGAGGGGAGCTGCGTTCGAGCCTGCTGGAGGCGCTCATTGACGAGCTGGCGAGCGAAACAGATGTCCGTACCGTCCTCGAAGACCACCGTGACCTGCGATAATCCGTAACGGGAGATCGAACGCGTATCGCTCAGTCCGGGCAGACCAGCCATCGCGGTTTCCACCGGGAAGGTGATCCGCTGTTCGGCCTCAAGAGGCGTATAACCAGGCGCCTCGGTGTTGACCTGTACTTGGACGTTGGTGATGTCCGGAACGGCATCGATCGGGAGGCTCCGCGCATGATAGACTCCGACCGAGGCCATCACTAGCGTGGCCAGCAGGACGAGCCAACGGTGACGGATCGAACCCTGCAGAACTCGCTCCAGCCAAGAATAAGATTCAGTGGTCATGGGAGGCGCCGGCTTTGCCGATGTCGGCTTTGATCAGGAAACTACCCTCGGAGACATAGGTCTCGCCCTTGGAAAGCCCTTTGAGCACCTCGGCACGATCGCCGTCACGGCGACCAAGTTCGAGGGGACGCGCCTGGTAGACGTCGCCATGGCGGGAGAAGACGACGGTAAAGCCAAAGATCGTCTGCAGCGCAGAGGTCTTGACCGTGACTTGAGCGGGGGAAGAGCCGAGCGTGATCACGCCCTTGATGAAACCACCCGGACGCCATCGCCCCCGGGGATTAGGCAAGACCACGCGGGCCAAAGCCGACTGCGTGTCGGCCGAGACGAGGGGCGAGACCGAAGCTACGACACCCTTGATGTCCTCGGCCCCATCGTCCGCTCTTAGCATGACCGCTTGGCCGGCCTGCACGCGGGAGATCTCCTTGCGGGGAATCTCCAGTTCGACCCAGACCTGCTCGAGATCGGCGATGGTGTAGAGCACGGCCCCTTCCGCGACGGACTCACCGGCCGCGGCGGAACGCGTGATCACCACGCCGTCACCGGGGGCTTTCACGTCAACGGAGACCAGAGTCTGACTATTCTCGACGCGGGCGATGACCTCGCCGGCGACTACCTTGTCCCCAAGGGATTTACGCGCGTCAAGGACCACGCCGGCGAACCGGGCCGAAGCCCGACGGACCCGGTCCGGATCAAGCACGACGCGTCCGTAGACCTCGATAGCCTCGGCCAACTCGGCCGACGCCGCCTGGTCCACTTTCACGCCCGCCTTCTCAGCGGCCGCGGCGGCGATGACGGTCTGCATCTCCGGAGCCTCGAACGCCCACCGATGCGCGACGCCGGCATGCTCGGCGACGATCGCATAGTCGAACGAATGCGGCTCGGCCACCTCATGGTCTCCGCGCGCCAGACCTCCCTCCGGCGAGAAGTTGAAACGGTCTTCGACCTGGCCCGGACGGATGAGCGTCACGGACAATTTCACATCGGTAGGAGATGCCGGCTTACCCGCTTTCGTGAACCATGCCCGGAATTCCGGCGGCACGCCGGCTTCGAAGATCGCCAGCTCGAGCGTGAAATCGCCGGAGCTCAGGAGCCGGCCTCGGTTAGGCCCTTTAGCTGCTTCCGGCTCGGAAGCCTCGGCACCATGGCCGTGGCCATCAGGGGGAGGCGCCCCCTGATAGAGCCAGACCGACGTAGCCAGCCCTGCCAAGAGAATGAGCGAAGGGATGATGTTGTTCCTGAGATTCATGTTTTAAGATTAAGAGGTGATGGAGGGGACGGTCAGGGACGGTCGAAGAGCGCCTTGGTCTCGGTAAACGAAGCCCCCGTGAGGGCCTCAGCCCGGACGAGGGCGGTGGCATAAGCGAATTCGGCGTCTGAGATTTCGCGCCGGATGGCGATCAGGGCCCTACGGGCGTCTAGCACGTCGATGAGGGGCAGCACCCCCCTTTCAAAAGCGGACCGGACCGAAACACTGGCCTCTTCGGCCGCCGGCAGCGCCTCGCGGCGCAGGGCCGTCGCCAACGCATGGGCGGCGACCATTTCAGCATGCGCGGCGGCCAGCGCGGCGCGCTGCTCTGTTTCGGCCGCCCGCAGCGACTGCTCAGCGGAACGGACCTGCGCATGGGCGGCGCGGATGTTACCGGAGTTGTCATCGCGGAAGGTCAACGGCATCGAGAAGCCGACGATGAAGGCGGTGGCAGGGCCTTCGTTGAGACGACGGACGCCGGCCCCGAGCGTGACATCAGCCACGCCCCGAGCGGTCTCGAGTTCAAGCGCGGCCCTCTGACCCGAGATGATCGTGGAAAACAAGCCGAGGCGAGGATTGCCCGACACGGCGAGGACGGACTGAAACTGATCAAGCGAAGGCGGAGCCTCCGGCAGTCGCAGCTCGGCCTTGATCTCACCGATTTCGGCGGCCGTACCGCCCCATGAGACGGCGAGCGCGGACAGGGCCGAAGCAGCGGAGGCCTGCGCACGTCTGAATTCGGCCTGGGCGGAAGCTTGGGCGGCCCGGGCGCGGGCGACTTCAGAAGCCGACGCCGCAGAGACCTGGAAGCGGCGATTCGCCGAGGCGAGCATCTCCGTGGCGAGCGCGAGCTGCTCACCCGCCAAGGAGAGCCGGGCCTTCTCGGCGACGACCTTGGCGAAAGCATTGGCGGACGAGGCGAGCACCTCTGACCGACGCAGGAGGAAGGAAGCTTGGGTCACCTCCCGTTCACGCTCGGCGAAGACGACGCGGCGGGCGGGCTTGTCGCCGCGCTCGATAAGCTGGCTGGCCTGGACCGTGACCTCCATCGCATCCGCACCGCGCTTCTGACCGGTGCCTCCGAAATCCTCCAGAGCCAGCGACAAAGTCGGGTTAGGCCGCAGGCCTGCCTGGTCGACGCGGCCGTCCGCGACCTGCCGGCCTAGGCCTAGCGCGAGCAGCTCGGGATTACGTTCGCTGGTCCGGGCCAAGACATCTCCCAGCGCAATCTTAGCCAAAGCCGGCTGGGCGGACGAGGTGGTCGATGCGGATGCCGAAAGCAGTGGGTCAGCGGAAAGGCCGACGAAGGGAAAGGTTACGGTCAGAAAGAGGATACAGGAAAGATTCATAGGTCTGGATGCATGCGGGCATGAGCCCAGGGTGCCCCCTTGGACGACGGGAATAATACGGAACACCTCGCATCCGTCGCGGACGCAAGGACGCCGGGCGGCGAAAGCCGCCGAACTTCAGACCCTCAGATCCGCAGGCACATCGTCCCAGCCCTGAAGGCAGGCGGATGACATGCTAACGGGGTCGAACTGAAAATGGGGCGAAACGGCGCGAGGGCATGCCTTTCGAGGTAAGCAAAGCGCGTAGCCAGCAAGGGCGCGTCCGAAGAAACTTTGGCCGAAGGAAGCAAGGCCGACGGCTCATCAACGAGGTCGGTCGGAGAGGAAGGAACCAAGCAATCCGAACAGTCATCGGGCTGGGCGCAGACCTCACCCGCGTGCTCGCAAGCCGACGAGACATCATCACAGGCGCAATGTTCGACCGCCAGCACGCCGACCGTCGCCCACAGGAGGAAAGCGAGGCAGGCGAAGAATCTGGAACGGGCAACGGCCACTGACATCAGATTCCGAGGCACCGGGACGAAGTCAAGCGAGCCTAGGCCATTCGGGTCGCGCCACGGGGATACGCCGTGAGCAATGGTCATAGTTTCTGGTCATACCCAGAAAGCCTAACCCGCTTTTGGTAGAGTTTTAGGTAGCATCGGGCGAATCAGTCCGTGCCCTAGGCGTTGAAAAAACCCGTTACCGAGGCTAAACGCACGCAAAGCCCTGCAACGGGCTGTTTGCGTCAAAAGTGGCGGAGAGGATGGGATTCGAACCCACGATACCCTTTTGGGGTATACCCATTTAGCAAACGGGCGCTTTCGGCCACTCAGCCACCTCTCCAGGTCCTTCGTTGATTCGAAGGACAGTCAGTAATGGGGAGCGAAGAGGGATGGTCAAGCCAAGGCCTTACCAGCTTCGGCCGACCTGAGCCAAGAGCGGGGAAACCCCTTATTAATCATCCCAGATTCCCTGCTTTGATTCGCGGGTGTGGGCCAGGTCAATGAGGGCATGCATCTTCTCTACGTCGACGAAAGCGGCGACACCGGTCGTCATAACCCGGAGAACCATACCTTCGTACTCTGCGGCCTAATGGTGCACCACGCGGACTGGCATGAAGCACAGGCCGCCTTCGGGGACATGCGGCAAAGACTACGCGCGAATTTCAGCCTGCCAACGGAAGCGGAAATCCATGCTAGCGAACTTCTCGGCCGGAGCCCACATCACTTCAAGTTAGACAGGATGCAGCGAGTAAAGATCGCGCTTCATGTCCTGGAGGCAATCCGGGGGCAAAGCATGCTCAGCGCTGCCAAAACCAAGATCGATAACACACGGCACTTAACCTGTTCGTCTCATGGCTTGATCGTAATCTGCGACGACCATCGCACCGCCCCCGCCAGTAGTTGGCTTGAATGGGTCAAAAGCGAACTCGATATCGGACGCCTACTGGCAGACCAACCGTTCGGGCGTGACTCTAAGGCGAGCGACTTCCTACAAGCTTGCGATTTGCTGGCCTATCTCACCAAGCAAACCATCGAACCTGCAGGGTTCTTCAGGCAAAACAAGTCTCGCTGGCTGACCAAGCGATGCGACCGACTATTCAGCGACCCAGCACTGAGCATCTCAATAAAATGAGAGAGGGCGCTTACGCGCCCTCTTGATAGGAATCTC
>Ga0102878_1001339_pt1 | contig 9457 bp, 6 predicted proteins | sample Colrivmet1548A02_FD_78447 | JGI IMG/M metagenome (GOLD analysis project Ga0102878, IMG submission 78447) | Estuarine microbial communities from the Columbia River estuary - metaG 1548A-02 | ecosystem: Environmental > Aquatic > Marine > Intertidal zone > Estuary | place: USA: Columbia River Estuary...
AGAGAATGTCAATGCTCTTGTGGTAGACACCTTATTAAAAACTGGTTTGTTCCATCCAAAAAACTCATAATCATCTCCCTCTGGAAGCGCTACCACACTGTTATTTTTATAACCCAAATGCCCTTCTGCACTACTCGTCTTTCCAGTGAGTACGTCTCCGTTTATCAACCTATAATTATCTATAGTGGTTCCAGCACTTTTTAATATCGGGGTCAACTCTGCACCAATAAGTGCGGAGAAATATTGTGGGTTTTCTATTACTGAACCACCTAGAGAGAACGTTCTAGAGGCATTAAAAACACCTGTTTCTAAAAGATTCCCTAAGATCAATAAGTCCTGAGCAGCTAACGTCCATACCACTTCTCCTTTATTAATAGGGTCAATTTTATTGATCTGAGTACCCACCAAACCTGCTGGGTGTGGACCAGATACCACATGTACCTCACAATCCTTAAGACCTGCCATTGGGGCGTTGTTTCCAGAAACGGACACATGAACTTTAGCTGTTGTTAAGGCGGCTAAAGCAGTTACTGCCTTTTGCAACAAAACCTCTTGACCTGAAAGCACATAATCCAAATCGGCTGCTAGTGGGGCTGTGTTATGGGCAGAGATAAAAATAGCCTTTGGTGCTTGTGATGGGTCTGCCGCTATATCGTATGGTCTTTGCTTTACAAAAGGCCAAAAACCACTGGCCAGTAAATAAGTTTTAATTTCTTCTGAAGATGCTTTAGAAACATCTAAAACAGGGTGCGTTACAGGCGTCTGGTCTGCTCCAGGGGTTATGGTCAAAGAAATGATCCTTCTTCTAGCGCCGCGCTCTACAGTAGTAAGCACACCACTCACAGGAGAAACTACTTTAACGGCTTCGTTGTTTTTATCGAAAAACAACGGCCCTCCAGCTTGAACCTCACCGCCTTCTTTAACAATTAATTTGGGTGTTAAACCGTGAAAATCTTCTAATGAAACCTTATATGTTGCACTTAACTTGGTTGGATTGGTTTGCGCCTTAGCAGCACCTACCAATTTAATATCCAATCCTTTCTTAATTCGGATGTCTTTAGACATATGTTCAATAACCTTAGGTTAATAAAAATTCAGCGCAAATTTACCACATAAAGAAAAGTTTTCATAATAATTAACGATAAATTTAAGAGATTCGTTCAACGGGTTTTAAAAAGACCTATTTTGTTTATCTTTAAACCACAAAATACCCGCTAAATGCCTGATTTAATTAAACATTTTAAATTTTTGCTCTCCATGTCTCTCTTGGGGTTTTGCTTACAATTAACAGCCCAAAGATTGGAAGAAGTCAGTCCTCCAGCCTCACTGAGGACCCTTATTTTTAAAAGTGGTCAAGAAGACCAATTTCCCATCATAAAACTGGGGGAAAGCATTCGCTTACAATTCGACGATCTTCAGGCGAATGAAGAAGACTACTACTTTAAAATCATACACTGCACCGCACAATGGACGCCTTCTGATTTATTAAAATCACAATACTTAGATGGCTTAGACAACCAGCGCATAATAGATCACAAAAATAGCTATAATACTCTAGTGCCCTATTCCCACTTTAACTTAGTTATCCCAAATGAAAATCTGCGCCTAAAGTTGTCTGGAAACTATATGCTACAAGTATTTAACACTTACGATGAGATTCAATTCTCCAGAAGGTTTTTAGTGTACGAAGACCTAGTTGGGGTCCAAGCAGCCATTAAAAGGAGTAGGACTTTAGCCTACCTCAATAGCAAACAGGTGTTACAGTTTAGCGTAAACACTCAAAATATAAACCTCAACCAACCTGCCAAAGAACTGGAAATAGTTTTACTCAAAAACTACCAATGGAATACCCAGATAAGTGGGATCCAACCAATGTTTAACAATGGAAACACACTGGTGTACGACTACGACCAACCCACCAGCTTTTGGGGTGGAAATGAGTACTTGAATTTTGACACCAAAGACATGAGGGCTGCCACTGCAGCCATTCAAGAAGTCCGTCTAGAAGATATATACGAGCATTATTTGTACCCCAACACCCCAAGAAACAATAAACCCTACACCTATTTTCCAGATGTAAATGGAGACTTCATACCTAGAACGCTTCAAGGCGCACTCCCCGAGAGGGAAGGAGATTATACCTGGGTTCATTTTAGTTTAAAACCTAATGGCAAAGGCAATTCAGAGACCTATATTTATGTATTGGGGAAATTCAACAACTATAGGCCTAGTCCAGAATACTTAATGACCTACAATGCCACTCAGAAAATGTATCAGGCACGAATTTTATTCAAACAAGGTTTTTATAACTACAGTTATGCGTTGAGCCCTGTCCTTTATGAAACTGGTTTTTCAGACACCTCTCTTGAAAACAAGACATATTTAGACGAAAACGGTATTGACGGAAATTTTCATTTCACTGAAAACCAATACCAAATACTTGTCTACTTCAAGGGATTTTTGGACCAACACCAAAGGTTGGTTGGTATTGGCAGTGCAAACTCCATGAATATTAACGACCAATAATTAAAGGTTTTGCTGTACTGTACTTCCTTGCTCAAAACAGCCACAATCCAAATATTAAGACACCCAACCAATAAGTGTCCAGTGTGGGCTTAAAGAAGTTCACATGAGAGTGGTTGCAATTTTTTAGGCTCCATATTATTTGTACTTTTGTAAAAGATTAAAATTTTAAAGAAAATATTACCACTATGGGCAAAGGCTTTTTTCAAGTACCAGTAGCATACAACGAACCAATTAAAACATTCGCTCCCGGATCACCAGAGCGCGAAGCAGTTTTAGCACAATACAAATCTTATTACCATGGAACGGTAGACGTTCCTATGTATATAAACGGAAAAGAGGTGCGCACTGGAAACACCAGAAACATGACGCCTCCACACGACCATAAACACGTTGTGGGACAGTACCATATAGGGGAACAAAAACATGTTCAAGAAGCCATTGACACTGCTCTTGAAGCTAGAACCCAGTGGGCTGCTATGCCATGGGAACAAAGGGCCGCAATATTTTTAAAAGCAGCTGAATTATTGGCGGGACCCTACAGGGCTAAAATTAATGCCGCTACCATGATTGCGCAGTCTAAAACCATTCACCAAGCTGAAATAGATGCAGCCTGTGAATTAATAGACTTCTTGAGATTCAATGTCTCTTATATGCAAGAAATCTACGAGCAGCAACCAGAATCTGCAGAGGGTATCTGGAACCGTGTTGAATACAGGCCATTAGAAGGCTTTGTCTATGCCATTACCCCGTTTAACTTTACGGCTATTGCAGGAAACCTTCCAGCAAGTGCTGCCATGATGGGAAATGTAGTGGTTTGGAAACCATCTGACAGCCAAATCTTTTCTGCCAAAGTAATCATAGATGTGTTTGCAGAAGCAGGACTTCCTGCAGGAGTCATTAACGTGGTATTTGGAGACCCTGTAATGGTTTCTAACACTGTATTAGCAAGCCCTGACTTTTCAGGACTGCATTTCACGGGATCTACCTCAGTGTTTAAAGCCTTGTGGAAACAAATCGGAAACCAAATAGAGACCTATAAAACCTATCCAAGAATTGTAGGAGAAACAGGGGGTAAAGATTTTATTATCGCACACCCAACAGCCAATCCTCAGCAAGTAGCTACCGCTATGGTGAGAGGGGCTTTTGAATTTCAAGGCCAAAAATGTAGCGCCGCTTCTAGAACATATCTACCAAAATCTATTGCTCAGGAAGTGTTAGATTTAGTGAAAAAAGATGTAGCGAGCATGAAAGCTCCGGGTTCTCCAGAAGACATGGGTAATTTTGTGACTGCCGTAATTCACGAGGGTTCTTTTGACAAGTTAGCGTCTTATATTGATCAGGCCAAGGCCGATGCCGATGCCGATGTAGTGATTGGAGGAGACTACGACAAATCTAAAGGATACTTTATTTCCCCTACGGTAATATTAACTACAAACCCACATTACAAGACCATGGAAACCGAACTTTTCGGTCCAGTTCTCACGGTCTATGTATATGAAGACGCCGCTTGGAAGGAGACTTTAAAATTAGTAGACGCTACCTCTGAGTACGCATTGACAGGTGCAGTGATCTCTACAGACCGTTACGCCATTACAGAGGCCACCGAAGCACTACAAAATTGTGCTGGTAATTTCTATATCAATGACAAACCAACAGGGGCTGTAGTAGGCCAACAACCTTTTGGAGGTGCAAGAGCATCTGGAACGAATGACAAAGCAGGTTCTGCTCAGAACTTATTGCGTTGGGTGTCTCCAAGGCTCATTAAAGAAACCTTTGTTACCCCTGTAAATTACAGATACCCCTTTTTAGGTGAATCATAGCTGTTTATACTATGCTAAAAAAAAAGCCTCCCATTGGGAGGCTTTTTTTATCCTTTAAATTTCTGAGGCAGATACACCAGCTTTTTGGTTTCGAAAAAGTCTTCTTTGTAATAATCCATCAAAGAATATATTTGAACCGTCCTGTAGTCTTGTAACTCCTCTCCCAAGTCCCCACCTTTTAAATACAATACCCCGTTTTTAATAGGATGCTCAGACACTTTTTTAATTCTTCCCTTGATCCACCTCATAAAAGTTGGCATTGCGGCTACTGCCCTACTCACTACAAAGTCATATTGGTTGTTGTCTTCTTCCACCCTTTGGTGTATAGCCCTAACATTTTCTATTCCCAATCCGTCTACGACCTCTTGTACTACTTTGATTTTTTTACCAATAGCGTCTACTAAAGTGAACTGTGTTTCTGGAAATAAAATAGCCAAAGGAATGCCTGGAAATCCACCGCCAGTACCAACATCTAATACCTGGGCCCCTGGATTGAATGAAATAAACTTAGCTATTGCTAGAGAATGAAGCACGTGCCTTAGATACAATTCCTCAATATCTTTTCGAGAAACTACATTAATTTTTAGGTTCCAATCCTGATACAAGGCTTCTAGTGCTATGAATTGGTCTTGTTGCTGTTGGGTTAAATTTGGAAAATAATTAAAAATTAGCTGTTCGTCCATGGGCTTTATTTTATGCAAAAAAACAACAATTTTTTATGATTTATAGCAAAAGCTTCCACTCGCTTTAGCGTATATTTACCACTTAATACATTTTTATGAAAAAGCCCCAAGTTAAATTCTCAAGAAAAGACCCGGCCCAGTTCTTTAAAACACTGAACCAAAGAGTCAATAGCTACTTTAAAGAAAATAACATACAAAAAACAGGGAATTGGGCACTACACCTAAAGACCCTTGTTATGTTTACCCTTTTTCTGGCCCCATATTTTTTAATCCTCACGCTAAACTTACCCAATTGGGCTAATTTTTTATTGACCGTGGTGATGGGTGTTGGAATGGCTGGAGTGGGAATGAATGTCATGCACGACGGGAATCACGGTGCCTACTCCAATAAAAAATGGGTTAATAAACTCATGGGGAGTAGTATATACATACTCGCTGGAAATGTATACAATTGGCAGGTACAACACAATGTACTTCACCACACTTACACCAATATTCCAGAACATGATGAAGACTTAGACGCAGGAAGAATACTCCGTTTTTCAAAACATGCAGATTGGAAAAAGTACCATAAATTTCAACATTTATACTCTGTATTGCTTTACGGATTATTGACCTTTAACTGGGCCATTACTACCGACTTCCAACAGATGTATCGTTACACCAAAAGAAAACTATCTTATGGTAAGCTTCCTAACCCAGTACTTAATTGGACCAAACTTTTAATTACTAAAATAATTTACGTCACTATCTGGATTGCCATTCCCATGATTTTTTTAGAAGTGGCCTGGTATAAAATCCTTATTGGATTTTTTGTTATGCATTATGTAGCGGGATTAATACTGAGTGTCGTATTTCAATTGGCTCATATAATTGACCATGCAGACACCCCTGTTCCAAACGAGCAAGGAGATATGAAAAATACATGGGCCATTCACCAGTTGTTCACTACTGTGAATTTTGGTACTAAAAATAGGATCATCAATTGGTTTACTGGAGGCCTAAACCATCAAGTTGAACACCATATATTTCCAAATATCAGTCACGTACATTACACAAAAATTGCTAAAATTGTGAAAGAAACGGCAAAAGAGTTTCAATTGCCCTATCATGAGTACAAAACAACTAGAAAAGCCATAATTTCGCATTTCAAACATTTAAAGACCTTAGGCCAAAAACCAAGTCTACAATATTAAGCAACATGATTACGCAACATTTATCTGACAGAATTAACGGAATGGCCACCTCTGCAACTTTAGCAATGGCAGCCAAAGCAAGAGAATTAAAAACGGCTGGAAAAGACATTATAGGACTTAGTCTAGGAGAACCTGATTTTAATATTCCTGACTTCATTAAAGACGCCGCTAAGCAAGCCGTAGATGACAATTATTCTAGTTACTCTCCAGTAGATGGATACCTAGATTTAAAAGAAGCCATTGCGGAGAAATTTTCAAGAGACAACCAATTGGACTACAAACCAAGTCAGATTGTGGTGTCTACTGGTGCCAAACAATCTCTTGCAAATATTGCTATGGTAATGCTCAACCACGGAGATGAGGTTATTTTACCTGCACCTTATTGGGTAAGTTACAGTGATATTGTTAAACTGGCAGAAGGGGTGCCTGTTGAAGTTCCTACAAGTATAGACACTGATTTTAAAATGACTGCGGCTCAATTAGAGCAGGCCATTACGCCAAAAACTAAAATGATTTGGTTTAGTTCTCCTTGTAACCCAAGTGGATCTGTTTACAGCAAAGAAGAATTGAGTGCGTTGGCAGAAGTATTGGCCAAATACCCAAATATATTTATTATCTCAGATGAAATTTACGAACACATTAATTTCGTAGGGGGACATGTGAGCATTGCTGGAATTCCAGGAATGTATGATAGAACTATTACTGTTAATGGGGTATCAAAAGCATTTGCTATGACCGGCTGGCGTATTGGTTATATAGGTGCTCCAGAATGGATTGCAAAGGCGTGTACAAAGTTTCAAGGACAGAACACTTCTGGCGCTAATTCCATAGCACAAAGAGCTACTATAGCCGCACTTAAAGCGCCTGTAAGTAGCATTTCTCATATGATTGAAGCTTTCCATCAAAGAAGGGATTTGGTGCTTGAACTATTGGGAGAGATTCCAGGATTTAGACTAAATATTCCTGAAGGGGCTTTCTATGTATTTCCAGATGTAAGTGAGTTTTTTGGCAAAACACTTAAAGGCACTTTAATAAAAGATGCTTCTGACTTTGCCATCTTCTTACTAGAAGAAGCTTTAGTAGCTACTGTAACTGGTGCAGCTTTTGGAAATCCAAACTGTATAAGAATTTCCTATGCTGCCTCCGAAGAAGCACTTAGAGAAGCTATGGCAAGAATTAAAAAAGCGGTTAGCGCTTAATTAAAAATATCTTTTACAAACTAAATCGGGCTTCCTAAAGGAAGCCCGATTTTTTGTTTTAATACTTTATGTCCCTATTACCTCCAGAACTGAAGAGACAATAAACTCATATTTTTCTCCAGAAATAAGGTGAAAAGAGTATCAGTACTGTAAACAGTTCTAGCCTACCCAACAACATTAAAAACCCGCACCACCATTTACCTAGCGCAGGTAGGTCATTAAAATTAGACAGTGGGTTTAATGAACCTAGCCCAGGTCCTACATTACCTAGTGAGGTAGCTGCACCTCCTATGGCAGATTCAAAATCTAATCCCATAAATGCCAATACAAGTGCACCAATGATAAATAACAACATATAGAGCACAAAAAAACCAATGATATTATAGACAATACTCTCTGGAACTGTTTTGTTGTTATAGCGTACTGGAATAATGGCATTGCTGTGCAATGTTCGTTTGAATTCCAACAATCCATTTTTTATAATCAGTAGGTGACGCATGACCTTTATACCTCCAGCAGTAGATCCTGCAGAACCACCCAAGAACATTAACCCAAAAAAGAAAATAGTTAAAAATGGGGTCCAGCCCGTAAAATCTGCCGTTACAAATCCAGTGGTAGTCACTACAGCCAATACTTGAAATAATGCATGTCTAATAGCACTTTCTCCGTAACCAAAAACCATGGGCAATGATGCTGAAACTTGAGGCTGTGCCTGGAAGTAAATGACCAATGCTGCCACTATACTAAAAGATATTATAAAACCTGTATAAAACTTAAATTCCTCGTCTTTTAGCACCTTTTGGATTTTCCCTTTAAAAGCGAAATAACTCAGCACAAAATTAGAACCTGCTAAAAACATAAATAAAATGACTATATATTGAATGAGCGGTTGGTCATTCCAATAAGCCAAACTACTGTTTTTAGTGGAAAATCCCCCTGTAGACAATGTAGCCATGGCATGGTTCATTGCGTCAAAAAAGCCCATCCCCGCCAATTTCAACAAAAGGGTTTCTGCTAGGGTATAGCCTACATAAATAAGCCATAAGCGTTTGGCTGTATCTGTTATCCTAGGATGTAATTTGTCTGCACTTGGGCCTGGCGCTTCAGCAGCAAACAATTGCATTCCTCCAATGCCTAACAAAGGCAAAATAGCAATAGCCAAAACAATAATACCCATACCACCTATCCAATGGGTGAGACTACGCCAAAACAAAAGACCTTTCGGAAGGGATTCTATATCATTTAAAATACTGGCTCCTGTGGTGGTGTAACCTGAAATAGTTTCGAAAAAAGCATTGGTTATATCAGGAATAGCTCCTGTGAACAAATAGGGTAACATCCCAGATGCAGACATAACCAACCAACCAAAAGTAACAATGATATACCCCTCTTTGGGTTTTACTTCTTTTTTATGGTCTCTTGTGAAAAACATAGCGACAAGACCCACAAGCATAGTGACAATAGCCGCCATTGTGATTTCTATAGTGACACCGTCTTTATAAAGACCACTCACCAAAGCAGCCACCAACATAAAAGCCCCGTTGCAAAGCAACAGCAAGCCCATTAGGTGCATGATAATCTTTCCGTTTAAGCGCATTTATAAAAAGAGCTTTTCAATTTTGGGTATAGCGCTTGGCAAACAACAAACCACCACTCGGTCCCCCTCCTTAATTTTAAAGGAACCCAATGCTATAACACCTTCGCCATCTCTAATGACACCTCCTATGGTAGCGAGTCTGGGAAAATCAATTTCCCGAATCAGTTTTCCACTTACCGCAGAATTTGGTTTGACAATAAATTCCAAAATTTCAGCATTTAAATTGTTGAGTCGCGTCATGGCTACCACTTCTCCCTTTCTGATATATCTGAAGATGTTATTGGCGGCCAAAAGTTTTTTATTGATCAAAGTGTCTATTCCAATGGAATGAGACAACTGAAAATAATCCATATTCTCTACTAGGGCAATAGTCTTTTTAATGTCTTTGGATTTGGCTACCAAACAAGACATAATATTTGTTTCTGAATTTCCTGTC